>Ga0070658_10000503_pt1 | contig 33889 bp, 32 predicted proteins | sample KBSC13metaG_FD_64664 | JGI IMG/M metagenome (GOLD analysis project Ga0070658, IMG submission 64664) | Corn rhizosphere microbial communities from Kellogg Biological Station, Michigan, USA - KBS C1-3 metaG | ecosystem: Host-associated > Plants > Roots > Rhizosphere > Soil ... | reverse complement strand
GCCCGGCCGGTCGGCTGACAACTGCGGTGGTCTGAATCTGTGGCCGCACACGATGCGTTCGGGGCGAGCTGCGACGACACTTCGCGACATGACTGTCGTCGCCACGGGCACGGACACCATCGGCTTGGGGGAGCGCCTGGGGCAGCTCGCCGCCGAGGATCCTGATCGTGTCGCGATCACGTGCGCCGGGGTCTCCGTGACCCGAGCGGAGCTGGAGTCGCGGACCAACAGACTGGCACGGGCCTACCTGGCAGCAGGCGTGCGGCCGGACTCTCTGGTGACCATTGGGCTGCCCAACAGCATCGAGTTCCTCGAGGCGATGATCGCCACCTGGAAGTGCGGCGCGACGCCACAGCCGATCTCCAACCGGCTGCCCAGCCGCGAGCGAGCGGCCATCATCGCGCTCGCGCATCCCTCCCTGATCGTGGGTGTCGATCCCGACGAGGTCGCGGGGGTGCCGGTCATCGCGGCGGGGTTCACCCCGTCAGCGAGCCTGAGCGACGCACCGCTGCCAGCCGTGGCCGCCGCTTGCTGGAAGGCGCCGACGTCCGGCGGGAGCACCGGGCTTCCCAAGCTCATCGTCTCGACCCAACCTGCTACCTGCGGCTCGGTCGAGCCCTTCGCTCGGCTGCTGGGCATGGTCGACAACGGCACGGTGCTCATCACGGGGCCGCTCTACCACAACGCGCCGTTCCTGCTGTCCACCTGCGCGCTGGTGCTGGGCGGCCACGTGGTCCTGATGCCGCGGTTCGACGCCGCCGATGCTGTCGCCCTCGCGGATAGGCACGATGCGGACTGGGTCTACCTGGTGCCCACGATGATGAGCCGGATCTCGCGGCTGCCGGCCGAGGACCGCGCGGCGTTCCCTCCGGCGGCGCTGCGCGTCGTCATGCACATGGCGGCTCCCTGCCCCGCCTGGCTCAAGCGCGAGTGGATCGACTGGGTCGGTCCGGAGCGGCTGTGGGAGCTCTACGCCGCGACGGAAGTGCAGTCGGCGACGGTCATGACGGGCGTGGAGTGGCTCGAGCGGCCCGGTACGGTCGGCCGACCGGTGATCGGGGAGATGGCAGTCCTGGACGAGGCCGGTCGGCCCGTGCCGCCAGGTGTCGTCGGCGAGATCTGGATGCGCCGCGGTGAGGGCGTGGACAGTCCCTACCGGTACCTCGGTGCCGACCCGCGCTCGCGCGACGGAGGGTGGGAGTCGGTCGGCGACATGGGCAGCATCGACGCCGATGGCTACGTGTTCCTGGCTGACCGGAAGAGCGACATGATCCTGGTCGGTGGATCCAACGTGTACCCGGCCGAGGTCGAGAACGCCTTGACCGAGCACCCCCACGTCCGCTCCGCTGTGGTGATCGGCCTGCCGCACCCGGATCTCGGGCAGGTTCCCCATGCCTTGGTCGACCTGACCGCGGAGACCTCCGACGAGGAGCTCGTGGCACATCTGCGCGACAGGGTGGTGTCGTACAAGCTTCCTCGCTCCTTCGAGCGTGTGGCCGAGCCGCTGCGCGACGATGCCGGCAAGGTGCGGCGCGGAGCGCTGCAGGCAGAGCGGATGACGTCGTGAGCTTGTTGGATCGAGCCGTCAGTCAGCTGCTGAAGCTCCCCAGGGCCACGTCCGCGTACACCATCGAGCGTGACCTTGCGGTCCCGATGCGGGACGGCGTGCGGCTGCTCGCTGACCACTACGTGCCCTCCGGCACCCCGCGGGGAACACTGCTGGTGCGCAGCCCGTACGGCCGCGCCGGAGCCTTTGCCCTCGTCTACGCCCGGCCCTACGCCGCCCGCGGCTACCACGTGGTCGTGCAGAGCTGCCGCGCGACGTTCGGCTCCGGCGGCACCGTCAACGCCTTCGCAGGCGAGGCGGAGGACGGCGCCGACACAGTCGACTGGCTTCGCGCGCAGCGCTGGTACACCGGCTCCTTCGCGACGCTCGGGGTCTCCTACCTCGGGCTGAACCAGTGGGCGCTGCTGACGGACCCACCGGCCGACATGAAGGCGGCGGTGATCGTCTCCGGTCCGCACGACACGCATGACCTGCTGTACGGCTCGGGCGCCCTCGCGCTGCAGTCCGTGGCGGGCTGGAGCACCGCCATCCTCCACCAGGAGGACCGCGGCCCAGTCATGGGTGTGTTGGCCGGTCCGCTGCTCGAGCGAAAGACACTGCCCGTGCTCAACGGTCTGCCCCTGCGCGACGCGGCCCACAGCGTTTACGGGACCAAGGCACCGTGGCTCGACGCATGGCTCGAGCACCCAGACGGTGACGACCCGTTCTGGGCCGCCTCCTCCTACGGGGAGGCTCTGGACCGCGCGGCTGTGCCGGTACTGCTCTACAGCGGATGGCACGACCTGATCCTCGAGCAGACTCTTGAGCAGTACGCCGCCCTGGCTGCCCGTGGGGTCGATGTCGCGCTGGTGGTCGGCCCGTGGAACCACGCGGAGATGCTCGCCAAGGCGTCAGGTCTCACGGCTCGCGAGACGCTCGGCTGGCTCTCGGAGCACCTCGTCGGCGACGGCAAGCGCCTCGAGACGGCTCCGGTGCGGATCTTCGTCACCGGTGCTGACGAGTGGCGTGACCTCGCGTCGTGGCCGCCGGCAGCTTCGGAGCAGATCTACTACCTGCGCGATGCCGGAGGGCTCTCCGCCGAGGCCGGCTCGGGCGCAGCGGCGGCTTTCACCTACGACCCGCTGGACCCGACGCCGACGGTCGGCGGCATGAGCAACGCGCGGACCGCCGGTCGCGCTGACAACAGGGCTCTGGAACGCCGGCCTGATGTGGTCACGTTCACCAGCGCCGTCCTCGAGCGTGATGTCGAGGTGATGGGCACGCCCGTGCTGACGCTGGCGCACCGCTCCGACAACCCGCACTGCGACGTCTTCGTCCGGCTCTGCGAGGTCGACGCGAAGGGCCGCTCCTGGAACCTGTGCGAGCGGTTCGTACGGCTCACGGCTGCCGGTGAGGCTCCGCTGCGACTCGAGCTGTCCCCCGTCGCGCACCGCTTTGCCCGAGGGACTCGGGTGCGGGTGCAGGTCTCAGGCGGCTCGCACCCGCAGCACGACCGCAACCTCGGCACAGGCGAGTCGCCGGCGGAAGGCAGCCAGACGCGACCCTCCCGTCGCAGCATCAGCACCGCTGATGGCGCCTCCTGGCTGGTCCTTCCGGTCACGCACAGCGGCTGACGCCTCGGCGGCTACAGCGGGTAGGTGCCGGTGGTGTAGCGGTAGCACTGGCAGTCCGTGAAGTACCGCAGGTCCCGGCCTGCGCCGGGAAGCCCGCGGTCGAGAGGCGACAGCCCGTTGCTGAACGTGAGACTGGTCGGCACCTTGCGCCCCACAGCACCGAGGCCATCGCGGATCACGTCACCGGCGAGCCCGTTGCCCGCTTCCGCGGCGGCGACGATGAGGCGCATGCCGTCACACATGCCGTACGCGTTGGTGTACGCGTACCTCTGGTTGGGCGGGTACGTGACGTGCGCCTGCTGGTAGATCGCGTTGCAGATCCTCATTCCGGGGACTCCGGCGGCGCCCGGGTCCCGGGGCGCGAAGACGTCGATCGTCGGGGTGGTGCCGACGCCCATGGAGCCGACGAGCTGGGCGGCCGGCGTGGTCCCCTCGAGGAACAGGCTCGGTGCGTTGCTGCTGTTGATGCCGTAGCGCGGCCGGTAGTGCTGCGACTCGTAGCTCTGCATGAAGAGGAAGAGGAGCTCGGTGCCCATGACATGGGTGATGCCGTCCGCCCGGAACTTGAGCTCGGACGAGGACAGGTCGTTCTGGCTGTTGACGAAGATGACGTCTGCCGGCTTGTGGCCCACGGCGGTGAGCTCTCGCGTGAGGAGGGCCGCGATCTGCCGTCCTCGCGGATCGTCTCCCTCGAGGATCCCGATCTTGATGGGCGCTGTGCCGGGCCCCCCGGCGGTGGTGTCCCACGGCGTGAAGTAGCCCTGCGCGACAAGCCTCCGGATGAAGGGCCGAGCGAACCGGCTCCAGGACGGGAACGGCAGGTTGTTGTAGAAGCCGTGCAGAGCCTGGAAGTAGGAGTTGTCACCGGTGTCGGTGAACCAGGCGAAAGTGGGGAGGTGCGCCTTTGCGATGCACGCGTCGAAGGCCGGCGTGTCGCCGTTGGTCGTCAGGTTGAGGAGGCCGATGACCCTGACGTCCTGCGTGAAGTGGGCGCAGATCTCCGCGGCTATCGAGTCCGGTTGGTCAGCCGTCCGAACGTCGAAGAACTCAGGGACGATGCGCCGTCCGAACAACCCGCCTCGAGCGTTCAGGTACGCCACCATCGCCTCTGCGTCAGCCTTGAGATCGCCGGGGTTGATGCTGTGCACTCCCAGTGAGTTCCCGACCGTGCTGATGTCGCTCGTCGTCGTCACTCCGATGTGCACGACCTTCTGGTCCCAGCCGGGGCCCGTGGGAGCGATCGAGGAGGGTCCGCTGCTTCCTTGCCCCGGCTGCCCCCCGATGCCCGAGCTGTTCGACAGCGACGGGCCCGAAGCGACTCCGGGCAGCTGAGAGGACGGCATCGCAGTGCTCGCGGTGCCGGTGGTCGTACCAGCGGAGGCGCCTCCCGTCGCCGAGACACCGCCGGCATCACTCCCCGCGAGGGACGACCCGTCGCTGCTGGTGCCTCCCGCGAACGTGCTCCTGGCCTGCACCGTGGATCCGCAGCCAGCGGTCGACAGGCTTGCGCAGAGCATCAGGACAAGCAATGGGCGCGGCACCGTGGTCTCCTTCAGTCACGACGAGTGTCCGATAAGAGCGCGATGCCTTGTACGTGACCGTGGACAAGAGTTCACGACCGAACTTGTGAGGGGAAGTCTCCCTGCCGCTGCGGACGCAGGTCGAGGTCCGTGAACAGCCAATGCAGCTCGGCGAGGGTGGTCAGATCCGTGAGGTCGGCACCGGTGAGCTCGACGAACCGGTTCACCCGGTAGCCGATGGTGTTGTGATGGACGTGCAGCCGCGCGGCTGCCACATCACGGCGACTGCCGGCCTCAAGGAACGCCCGGACGGTGGTGAGCAGCTCCTCTCCGAGGTGCCCGGTGGCGAAGAGCGGCGCCAGGTAGCGCTCGCGGAGGCCGTCGCCCACGTCCGACATGGCGTTCACCGCCGGGCAGAGGCCCAGGGAGATGACGTCGGAACAACCTTCGACGCCCAGCTTCCAGGCGGTGTCGAAGACCAGAGCGGCTTGTTCGTGCGCCCGGGCCAGCTGCGAGAGCGCAACCGGCCCTGCCACGCCAGCGATGAGCCCGGATGACGGCGCCGGCCGGTCGCGGAGGAGTCCCACCGTGTCCTCTCCCCAGAGGACGAACGCCGCGTGGGGGGCATGACCGGATCCTGGAGCCAGTACGCGCGGGAGCTGATCGCTGTCCATGCCGCCTCGTGCCCGCGCGCGAACCACCCAGTAGGGACGGTCGGGGGCCAGGCCCAACCGCGCTGCGTGTTCACGGACGTCCTGGGGCTCCAGGCCGCCCCGGACCAGGGCACGCAAGGCGATGGCGCGGCGTTCTTGGTCTTCGAGCGCAGTGACGACCTCGATGCGTCGATGTGCCGAGACGGTGGCGCGGGTGACAGCGTTGACGTTCGCGAACCTCAAGTTCAGAGCCTCCGCGCGACGGCCCTCAGGCACCTTCTCGGCGCGCCGCCACACCTGCTCCCACATCTCGGCTTCGGCGGCGAGAACAGCGGACAGGTACTCATCGATGGGCACGCCCCTGCGCGCTCGGTCCTCCACTGTGTGGGCGAAGAAGTCAAGCTCACTGGGCCCGAGCTGCCGCCGTTCCATCAGTGCCTGCAAGAGACTGCGGATGTTGCGGGTGCTCGATGCTCGAAGCTCGTCGTCAGGGACGTAGGCGTACTCGGGCACGCGCTCCCGGATGACCCTCATGACGTCGACCATCACCGCGTCGAGGTCCTCCAGCGTGGCCTTTGCCGCATCGGAGATCGGCCGCCACGCCCCGTCGTTCACGCGCGCACCCTAACCCTGGCTTTCCCGGCACCATCCGCACCCTTGCCGACCCTCGCCAGGGTCCGGACAGGAAGCGGCACTCCGATCAACTTCCCTGCTCCCACCTTCGCCGCGAGTCCGGACTCGAAGGCCCGCACGCTCAGGTTCGCCGTTGGGCGACTGAATTGGCGACGGTAGGAGCAGGGAGGTTGTGGGGGAGGGCCGTTACCGCCCGCTCGACAACGCTTGGTACATCGCCTCTCGGCCGGTCAGAGGTGCCGCCTATCGAGTTGGAGTCTCGGCCCCGTTCGCGCTCGGTCCCTGCACCTCGAGAAGGCGCCTCACGGCCTCGGATCGAGCACGCTGTCGTCGCATGAAGACCGTGCCCCAGACAAGGAAGAACGCAAACACGGCAGTCTCCCAGGCGGTATCAGCGCTGAGGGTCTCGAACATGAGCCACACGCTCAGGGCTAGGAACGCAGTCCACATGACGGTGCCGTACCAGAGGTACGAGCGGGCCTGCCGAAGACGACGTTCGGTCAGCCCTCGCAGCGCGGCCCGGTCGGAGGGGTCGGGCGGGACGCGTCCGCTCTCGATGGCGCGGTCGAAATCGCTGATCTCAGCGAGGGAGGTCTCGCGTCCAGTCGCCTCCGCGTCCCCGCGACGGCGTCTCGCCGTGAACGCCGTCATGACCGAGGCGAAGAACACACCGCCGCCGACGGCTCCTGCGGGCGACCGGCCCGCGCTGATGATGAAGTGCAGCAAGGTCCACGCGAAGAAGAAGTACGCCCACACCTGCCAAAGCGCCGCCTGCGCGATCCAGGTGCGCAACCGCTTCATCCGGCTCCCTTTCGCCCGTCGCATCGACCACAGAGTGCTGACTCGCACCTTCCCGTTTCCGTCTGCGTCAGACCAACGACGGAGAAGGCATGGGACCAGGTCACGGACTTCGTTCGAGGCCTGCAGCAGCAGGTCACGGTCGCCCGTGTCGAGCTCCTCCATCACATCGGAGCTCTGCGTGGCTGAGCGTTGATGCGTTCGGTCGGCAACCCTGCGGTGGGGAGCTCGCGGAACCTATCGAATCTCGATAGAATCCCATCGAGGAACGAGAGGGGCTGTCGATGGGAACGCTGACGGTGCGCGCTCTGCGGGCGATCCTCGCCGTGGTGCTGACCGGGGCGGTGCTCCTGCAGGCGCTGATGGTGTGGATGCTGGTGAGCGGCCGGGACCCGGAGGACGGGTCGGCCACCCTGACGGCCCTGCGCGTCGTCGCCGTCCTCGGCCTGGGTGCGGGCGAGGTGGCGCTCGCGTGCGTGTGGCGCCTCGTCACGATGGTGCGACGCGGCACGGTGTTCTCCCACGCCGCGTTCCGCTACGTCGACGTCATCATCGGCGCGATCGTGGCGATCGCCCTCGTGTGGTTCGCCGTCACCGCGCTGAACGTGCCGGACCAGCGCGACGACCCAGGCGTCACCCTCATCATGGGCGGCATCGGGCTGGCCATCCTCGGTGTCGCGCTCATCGTGCTCGTCTTGCGGATGCTGCTCGCGCAGGCCGTCGCGCGCGACGTCGAGGCGACCCAGATGCAGGCCGAGCTCGACGAGGTCATCTGATGCCGATCGTCGTCGACATCGACGTGATGCTTGCCCGGCGGAAGATGTCGGTCGGCGAGCTGGCCGAGCGGGTCGGGATCACGCCGGCCAACGTGGCCGTCCTCAAGAACGGGCGCGCCAAGGCGGTGCGCTTCGCGACCCTCGCAGCCCTCTGCGAGGCCCTGGAGTGCCAGCCCGGCGACCTGCTCCACTGGGAGCCCGAGGCGGCGTCAGTGGCCGCCGGCTGATCCGACGCCGCCGCCGTAGCTCGACGCGGCATACTCCCGACGTGGACGACGCCGAAGAGCAGAGGCTGCGCGTGCTGCGCGCGATCCGGCTCGCGCAGAACGAGTGGGCGCAGGTCCTGGCGGTCGTGGCTGCGAGCCCTGACGACGCGTCGGCGGTGACCGGCCTTCGTGCCCGGTTCGACCTGGACGAGACCCAGGCCGAGGCCGTCCTTGCGACACCGTTCCGCCGCCTGTCGCGGGTGCATCGGGAGCAGGTGCGCAGCGAGCTCGGCATTGATCCGTGATCCGCGTGGTGGCGGTCGAGGGCTACCGCTCGTTGCGGGACCTGCGGACCTCCCTGGACGCGCTCAACGTCGTCACCGGTCCGAACGGCTCGGGGAAGTCGAGCTTCTACAAGGCTCTGCGGCTGCTGGCCGACGCGTCGCGCAACGGGGCCGTCGCTGCGCTCGCGCGTGAGGGCGGCCTTCCGTCGGCTCTGTGGGCGGGTCCCGCGGTGATCGGGAGGGCCGTACGGCGGGGTGAGCATCCCGTGCAGGGCACGGCACCCCGCGGGCCGGTCCAGCTGCGGCTCGGCTTCGCCGGCGACGACTACGGCTACGCGATGGACCTCGGCCTTCCGCCGCCGAGCAGCAGCGCGTTCCAGCTCGACCCTGAGATCAAGCGGGAGGCCGTGTGGCACGGACCCGTCCTCCGGCCTGCCGCCATGCTGTGCGACCGGAGAGGCAGCCGGGTCCGCCTCCGGGACGAGACGGGCTCGTGGACCGAGGTGCCCGGCGACCTGGCTCCGTACGACTCCATGCTGACCGAGGTCGCCAGCGCCGATCAGGCGCCGGAGCTCGTCCTTCTCCGTCGACAGCTCGCCACGTGGCGGTTCTACGACCACTTCCGGACCGACGCCGACGCTCCCGCCCGCCGGCCTCAGGTCGGCACCCGTACCACTGCCCTTGCCAACGACGGGTCCGACCTCGCGGCCGCCCTGCAGACGATCGTCGAGATCGGCGATGCAGATGCACTCGCGGCAGCGATCGACGCAGCCTTTCCCGGCAGCAGCGTCCACGTCTCCGACAGCGGCGGCTTCGTCACCTCGTTGCGTCAACCCGGGATGCTGCGGCCGCTGCCGTCCGCCGAGCTCTCCGACGGGACGCTGCGCTACCTCCTGCTCGTGGCGGCGCTGCTGTCACCGCGGCCGCCCCAGCTGCTGGTCTTCAACGAGCCCGAGACCAGCCTTCACCCGGACCTGCACGGGCCGCTGGCCGACCTGATGCTCACCGTCTCGGCGCACACCCAGATCGTCGTCGTGTCCCACGCGGCGCGGTTCGTTGAGCAGTTGGCCGCCGGACCGCAGGCGAACCTCATCGAGCTGCACAAGGACCTCGGCGAGACCCGTATCGCCGGCCAAGGCCTCATGACGGGCGCCGGCTGGCACTGGCCCGAGCGCTAGACGAAAGGGGTGGCGCGCTGACCACAGAGTGGAACCACAACACCCATCACCACGCGCTGCTGCTGAGGCTCTTGCCTGACCGTCGCACGACGGCGTTGGATCTCGGGTGCGGTGACGGTGCCTTCGCGGAGGAGCTCGCGTCACGGTGCGGCCGGGTCGTGGCGGTCGATCTCGACGCGGAGCAGGCCGCGCTCGCACGACGACGCTGCGACGGGCGCGCCTCCGTGCTGCGTGCCGACCTGAGACGCCTGCCGTTCGCCGACGGCGTCTTCGACGTGGTCACCGCACTCGCGTCCTTCCACCATGCGCCATTCGAGGTGTCCGCCTCCGAGGCCCGGCGCGTCCTGAAGCCCGGAGGGCGGCTCGTCGTCCTCGGGGTCTGGACCGACAACGGCTTCCGCGATGTCGGACCGAACGTCCTGTCCTCTCTCTACAACCGCTACCTGCTGAGACGTCGGGGGCCGGATGCCATGCGCTCACCAGCGACGTTGGTCCAGACCGGCTGGCACGCGGCACGGGCGCAGATGGCAGAGCTGCTGCCCGGGGCTCGCCTGAGACGCCGGATGCTGTGGCGCTACACGCTCGTCTGGGACAAGCCGTAGCTCAGGCAGACGGTGCCGTTGCCGAAGCGGCGCAGGTCGAGCAGCTCCAGCTCGAGGCGCAGGTCAGGCGGCAGCGCGGGCTTGCCGCTTCCGACCACGACCGGCACCGCGATGAGGTGCAGCTCGTCGACGAGGCCGGCGCGCAGGGCCTCGGCTGCGAGCCCGGCCCCGCCGACGCTCAGGTCGCCGGTCGTGGCCGCCTTCAGCTCCTGCACGACATCAGCGGTGAACTCCCGGACCAGCTCGGTGCGGGGTGTGTCGACCGCCTCGAGCGTGCGGGAGAACACGACCTTGTGCGCGGCCTGCCAGACCTCGGCGTACTCCGCGGAGACGGGTGTCAGGTCGGCAGGGGGGTCCTGCCAGAACCGCATCGTCTCGTACATCCCGCGGCCGTAGAGCTGCGTGCCGATGCCGCGCTCGAGGTCGTTGGCGAACTGGTGCACCTCCTCGTCGGGCGCTGCCCAGGCGAAGGAGCCGGTGGCGTCCTCGACGAAGCCGTCGAGCGAGCAGATCGGCGCGTAGAGGAGCTTGCCCATGCGCCGACTCTGGCACGTCAGTAGCTGAAGGTGGTCGCACCGTCCCACCGAGCCGTCAGGTTCGGCGATCTAGGGTGGACGGATGGGTCGAGGACGGCATGCCCGGCGCCGGTTCTGGGCCCCGGCCGCCCTCGTGCTGGCCCTTCCTGTCTTTGTGCATCCGGCGCACCACAACCTGCGCGTCGCCGTCGAGCACGCGCAGGCGGTGGCGCCCCCTGAGGTGACCAGCGTCGTGGCGCTCGGCGACTCGGTGCCGGCCGGCAACGCCTGCGGCTGTACGAGCTTCGTGGCCCAGGTCGCCGCGGCTTGGCACGCCGCGCTGCGCAACCTCGCCCGGGGCGGCTACACGTCGGCCGACGTCCTCAGTCAGGCCCAGCGCCTGCACGTCGACGGCGGACCGGGCCAGACGACGCTGGTGACCGTCGGCGCCAACGACTTCGACAGCGCGCTGCTCTCGCAGCCGGGCTACCGGAGCAGCGACGGCTTCTCGGGCTACGCCGGCACCTTCGCAGCGCTGCAGCGCAACCTGACCGCCCTGCTCTCCCAGCTGCACGGACGGGTCATCGTGACCGGCTACTGGAACGTCTTCCTCGACGGTGACGTCGGGCGGGCGAAGGGCTCGGCCTACGTCCGCGACAGCGATGCCCTGACGCGCATGGTCAACGCCGCCCTCGAGCGGACTGCCGCGGCCGCCGACGCCACCTACGTCGACCTCTACGGCCCCTTCAAGGGTGACGGCGACCAGGACGACTCGGCTCTGCTCGCGGCCGACGGCGACCACCCGTCAGCGGCCGGGCACGCGCTCATCGCAGCTGTCGTCGACAGCGCGATCAGCGGCACCGCCTAGACCGCAGCCGGGACCCGACGACTCAGGTCGTTGCACGCCTCGCAGACCTCCGGCGGGATCACTCCGCGCTTCATGAGCTCGCCGAACACGATGCACCCGACGCAGACGGCGAACGCGGACTCCAGGGTCGCGAAGACGACCATCATCCCGAGCAGGACCTGGGGTCCGAGCACGAAACCGGCCGCGACGAGGACGACCGCCAGGGTCGTCACGGCGGCGCCGATCGCCTGGGCGAAGCGCTTCGGCGGTCCGGGGACCAGCTTCTCGTGACCGATGCGAGGTGCCACGACCTTGGTGGCCAGCTGCCCGAGGGGGCTGAGCTTCGGCCCGGTCAGGACGCGCGCGACGAAACCGAGTGCGAGGGGGACCGTGAGCCAGAGGAAGCGGTGGTCGGTGAGGCTGAGCAGCAGCGTGGCGAGGCTCAGCACGACGACGCCGGCAGCGACGGTGCGCGCCGCGACCTCGTTGACGGGGTTGGGGAACGAGAGGAGGGACACGCAAGATCCTGACGGCCTCGGGACGATTACCTACCCATTCTAGAGGCTTTGTCGAGGACAGTGGGCCGCGGTCCCGTGTCGGCTCACCGGGTGCGTGGCTGCGGCAGGCTCGCCGGCAGCCGCAGCGTCAGCCCGCGGCGCTTGCGTCGCGCCCGTGCCGCCTCGAGATCGGCCAGCAGGCGCTCCCGCTCGCGCTTGCGTGCCGCCGTATCGCTGCTCACGCGGTGTGCTTGCCCCGTGACAAACAGACTCACACGAGAGGTTCGAGTACCTCTGAAGGGATGAAAAGCTGGGCGCGGTGGAGGACCGCAGCCGGATCGACGGAGAAGTCGCGCGGCGAGACGGGGGAGCCGCTGCGCACGAGCAGGTCCCCGACGGCGGCGATCATCGCGCCGTTGTCCGTGCAGAGCCGCATCGGCGGGACGCGCAGACGGATCCCGGCCGCGGCGCACCGCTCTTCCGCGGAGTCGCGCAGCCTCTTGTTGGCGGCGACGCCCCCGACGATGACCAGGGTGTCGACGCCGTGGTTGCGGCAGGCGAGGAGCGCCTTGCTGACCAGGACGTCGACGACGGCTTCCTGGAAGCTGGCCGCGACGTCGTTGACGGTGAGCGCCGGGTCGACGCCCTTCTCGACGTAGCGCGCGACGGCGGTCTTCAGGCCGCTGAAGGAGAACTCGAGCTCCTGCCCGGGCTTGGCCAGGGCACCGGTCAGCGGCCGGGGGAACGCGATGGCGCGCGGATCGCCCTCGCGGGCGGCTCGGTCGATGGCCGGGCCGCCGGGGTAGCCCAGATCGAGCAGCCGGGCGACCTTGTCGAAGGCCTCACCCGCGGCGTCGTCCCAGGTGTCGGAGAGGTGCACGATCCGCTCGTCGACGAGGTCGCGCACCAGGAGCAGGCTGGTGTGGCCGCCGGACACGATGAGCACGACGCAGGGCGACGGCAACGGCCCGTGCTCGAGGGTGTCGGCGGCGGCGTGGCCGGCCAGGTGGTGCACCGCGTAGATCGGCACGTCGAGGGCGAGGGCGTACGACTTGGCGGCGGCGATGCCGACCTGCAGCGCACTCGTGAGCCCGGGACCGGCGGTGACGGCGACAGCTCCGACGTCCTTCAGGGTCAGCCCGGCCCTGGTGAGACCCGCGTTGACCATCGGCACCATGGCGTTGACGTGCGCGCGTGCGGCGACTTCCGGGACCACACCGCCGAAGCGCGCGTGCTCGTCCATGCTGCTCGCCAGCGCGTCGCCGAGCAGCACGCCGTCACGGACGAAACCGACGCCGGTCTCGTCGCACGAGGTCTCGATGCCCATGACGATGGTCACGCCGCCAGGCTAATCGGGCTATGTTGCGAGAACGTGTTCTAGGGGGAGGCCTCCGTGCCCGAAGCTCCGAAGTCCCTCGAGGGCTGGGCCCTCGTCAAGACGATGCTCGACGACCTGGGCAAGGCGGTGGAGGCCGAGGCGGAGACGGAGCTCGAGCTCGTCGAGGGGCTGCGCGTCCTCGCGCGGGTGACCGCCCTGTCGGCCGAGGTCAGCCTCGACGTCGACCCCGCCAAGCCGTGGTTCTTCAGCATGGACACGGAGGCGCGCTACGTCGGCGGCCCGAACCCGGACGGCGAGTACCACCTCGCGATGATCGACGGCCGGCACACCTACCGCATCCGCGGCCGGCGCGGCACCGTGGCGTACCTCGGGTTCCAGGTGCTCGCCGGGGTCGGCCTCACTCCCCGCCGGCAGGCGGTCTACGTCAGCGACACCCAGCTCGAGCTCGACGTGGACGGCGGCTTCGAGCTGGTGCTCAGCGCCACCGAGCAGCCCGGCCACTGGGTCCAGATCCCCGACGACGCCAGCGCGATCATCGTGCGGCAGTACGTCGGCGACCGCGGGGCCGAGGAGCCCGCGACGTTCGAGATCGACGCCCTCGAGGTTCCCGGGCCACCGGAGCTCCCGACCGACGCCGCCATCGGCGAGCAGCTCACCGGCATGGCCTGGACGATCATGAAGCTGGCGACCCTGCACAAGACCATCAAGCCCGAGCTGCTGACGATGCCCAACGAGCTCGTCACTGCCGAAGCCGCGGCCCTCGGCAGCGCGGACACGACGCCGGACAACCTCTACCTGATCGGCACCTTCCGGCTGTCGCCGTCGCAGGCGCTGGTCGTCGACTTCGTCCCGCCGCAGTCGAGGTACTGGAGCTGCACGCTGGAGAACATCTGGCACGAGTGCCTCGAGCCGCGTCGCCGCCGCAGCTCGATCACCAACGTCGGCGCGGAGGAGAAGGACGGCCGGGTGCGCCTGGTCATCAGCGGCACCGATCCCGGCGTACCCAACTGGCTCGACACCGGCGGCCGCCACCGCGGGTTCGTGATCCTGCGCTGGCTCGACGGAGCGGCCGCGCCCGAGCTGACCACCGAGGTGATCGAGCTGTGAACGAGCGTCTCGAGCTGGAGCGCAACGTCGCGGACGCGATCGCCGCCACGGGTCTCGACGACTTCGGAGGCGACAGCTGGCGTGAGGGCGCGGAACGCGTGGTCGCGGACCTGCAGGGACCGGCGCAACTGCACGACATCGGTGTCGAGGTGGCGATCCAGGACCTGCAGGCGTACCTGACGACGCGGCTGCTGGTGACCGACCACCGCAAGCGGCACCCAGAGGTCGACCGGCCGATCGCGCGGCCGCTCGTCGTCGTGGGGCAGCCCCGGACGGGCACGACGATCCTGTTCGACCTGCTCGCGCAGGACCCCGGCTTCCGGGTGCCGAGGTCGTGGGAGGTCGACAAGCCCTGCCCGCCGCCGGAGGCCGCGACCTACACGACCGACCCGCGCATCGCCGAGGTGCAGGCCCAGTTCGACCTCGTCGACACGATGATCCCCGGTTTCAGCGCCTTCCACGAGGTCGGTGCCGAGCTCGCGCAGGAGTGCGTGCGCATCACCGGCTGTGACTTCAAGTCGATGATCCACTCGATCCAGTTCGTGCTGCCGGACTACAACCGGTGGCTGCTGCACGACGCCGACCTCACCAGTGCCTACGCCTGGCACAAGGTCTTCCTGCAGCACCTGCAGAGCCGGGTGCCCGCCGAGCAGTGGCTGCTCAAGTCGCCCGCGCACCTGTGGCACCTGCCGACGCTGCGCGACGCCTACCCCGACGCCGTCGTGATCCACACGCACCGCGATCCGCTGAAGGTCATCAGCTCGATCAGCGCCCTGACCAACTCGCTGCGGCAGATGACCACCGAGCAGACGACCGTCCCGCTGGCCGCGCAGCAGTACTCCGTCGACATCGCCGACGGCCTGGACCGCGCCGTCGAGGCGCACCGCACCGAGGTGTTCCCGAAGGAGCAGGTCGTTGACCTGCACTTCACCCAGTTCGTCGCCGACCCGATCGGGCAGATCCGGCGGCTCTACAGCGAGATCGGCCGCGACTTCACGCCCGAGGTCGAGCAGCGCATGCGGGACTTCCTCGCGGCGCACCCGGGCGACGGTGGAGGCGGCGGCCGGCGCTACAGCTTCGCCGACACCGGCCTCGACGAGGGGGAGCTGCGGGACCGTACGAGAACCTACGTCGAGGAGTTCGACGTCGAGCTGGAACCTGTGCGCTAGGGTCCGCTCAGCGACATCTCGAGGAAGCCGGTGCGATTCCGGCACGGTCGCGCCACTGTGAAGCCCCTGCCCTCCGGGACAGGGCCAGTCAGACACTCGGGATCCAGCGACGCCCAACAACGCAACAGGGACGCCAGATCCCTTCAGGAGGCACCACATGACGACCCCGAACCTCACCGCCACCCCGGTCGAGACCGACCTGACCGCCGAGATCAGCGCGGTCGCCTCCGGTCTCGCCGGCATGCTCTGGCTGCTGGGTGCGGCCGTCTTCGGCCTGCTCGCCATCTACTTCATCGGCTTCGACCAGGGGGCCGTGTCGGTCTTCGGCGCGGACACGCACGTGCACGAGTTCGTCCACGATGCGCGGCACTTCCTCGGCTTCCCCTGCCACTAGTCACGTGGAGCGGAAGCTCGTCCTCCGCGGTGTCCTCTCCGGCGCTGTCGCCGGCCTGATCGCCTTCGTCTTCGCGCGCGTCTTCGCCGAGCCGCAGATCGCTGCGGCCATCGACTACGAGAGCGCGCGGGACGCCGCGCAGAACGCCCTCGACAAGGCCGGCGGGCTGCCGGTGACGCCGTCGATGCCGGAGGTCTACAGCAGGACCGTCCAGGCGGATGTCGGCATCGCCGTCGGCATGGTGGTCTTCGCTGCCGCCTTCGGCGCGCTGCTCGCCGTGGTTTTCACCCTCGTGCAGCGCGGTTCCGGCGCAGGCATCCGTCCCCGCGTCCTGGCGCTGCTGCTCTGCGGCGCGGGCTTCGTCGGGGCGTACCTCGTGCCCTTCCTCAAGTACCCCGCCAACCCCCCGGCCATCGGCGACGCGGACACCATCCAGGTGCGCGACAGCGACTACCTCGTCATGGTCGTCGTGTCGCTCGTCGCGCTGACCCTGGCAGTCCAGCTCGGCCGGGTGCTCTCGCGGTCGCGCGGCACGTGGAGCGCGTCACTGCTCGCGGCGCTGGCCTACGTCGTCGTCATGGCCGTCACGATGCTCGTGCTCGCGCCCGTGCACGAGACGCCGGGACCGCTGCGCGACGCGAGCGGGCAGATCGTCCTCAACGGCTTCGACCCGGACGTGCTCTACCGCTTCCGGCTCTACGCGGTCGGAGGCCAGCTGATCCTGTGGGGCATCCTCGGCCTCGTCTTCGGCGTCCTCGCCGAGCGCGTCCTGCGGCCCTCGGTCAGGCGCGAGCCGGCACGCGTCTGAGGACGCAGTCCCCGCACAGCCCGCCGCCCGGCACCTCGTAGAACAGGCAGCAGGTCGCGCGCCGCCCCGCGAGCATCTCGCCCGCGAGCGGCGGGTGGGTCAGCATCGCGGCGGCCCACGGCGCCGCATCAGGCAGCTCCAGGACGCGCGGCGCGGCGTGCAGCGCGGACGCGACGTTGCCCCAGAGCAGCCGCGGGCTGAGCCGCGAGGCGCGCACGACCGGATCGAGGACCTCCACGACGGCAGCCAGGAGCTCGTCGGGCGTCACGTCGCGCCAGCCGGCGAGGCGGCGGACGCCCAGCTGCACCGCGCCGTCCTCGTCGCGCATCAGCAGCTCGCGCGGGTCGGGCAGCACGCCGTCGCGCGCGACGGGGCCGAGGGTCGCGCCCCACACCCGGGCGGCCAGCCCGAGGACGTACGTGGACTCGCCGACCCGTTGCGGGACACCTCCCAGCCGGGCACTGATCCGCTCGGCGACGCCGTCGAGCTCGGCCAGCGGGACGAACCGGTCGTCGACGGTCAGAGCGACCGGCCAGGTGCTCGGTGCCGCCAAGGCGAGGAAGACCTCGTCCTCGGTCGCCGGCTGCACGAGGGCAGCGTAGGGGCCTGAACATGTCCTGAGCACGTGCTGGACACCGGGCACTTCCCGGACGTCCTGGACGTGACTAGGGCGTGATGAGCCTGACCGGATCCACGCTGCGCTGGGTCCTCGGAGTCGCGACCGTCGGCCTCCCGCTCTTCGCCGTCTGGGCGTGGGGCCGGACGCGCGGGCCGCGCTGGCTGCGCGCCGGCCAGCGGCTCGGGCTCGTCGCGGCGGCTCAGGCGGTGGCGGTGTTCCTGACCTTCACCCTCGTCAACGACAGCTACGACTTCTACGCCAGCTGGGCGGACCTGTTCGGCCAGCCCGTCGCCGCGCCGGCGATCGTCGAGGGCACCGGGGCGGGCGGCCCGCTGCTGGCGGCCGACAACGGACGGCTCGTGCAGTTCACCGACTTCACCGGCCCGCAGTCGGGGATCCGCGCGCCCGTCCTCGTGCACCTCCCACCGCAGTACGACGATCCCGCGTACGCCCGCACTGCCTTCCCCGTCGTGGAGTTCCTGCCCGGCTGGCGGAACTCGCCGCGGTCGTGGATCAGCCAGTGGCAGCTCTTCCAGACGACCGCGCGGCTCTCCCGGGCCGGACGCATGGTCCCCTTCATCGCGGTCATGCCCACGATGAACGTCGACCTGCCGCGTGACACGGAGTGCACCGACGTACCTGGGTCGACCCAGTCGTTCAGCTGGCTCGCGCAGGACGTACCGACCCTCGTGCACGAGCACTTCCGCGCGCTCATGCAGCCCGCCAGCTGGGGCGCCATCGGGTACTCGACCGGCGGCTACTGCGCGGCCAAGCTGGCGTACCTCCGCCCGCAGCAGTTCCACGTCGCGGCGGTGCTGTCCGGCTACTTCAACGCCCTCAAGGACGACACCACCGGTGACCTGTGGGGCGGGAGCGAGGACGTCCGGCACCACAACGACCTGCTCTGGCTGGCCAGGCACGGGGTGCACCCGGGGTCCTACGTCCTGGTCTACACCTCGAGGCAGGACCCGACCTCCTACGTCTCGTCGAGCGCCTTCCTCAAGGCCGCGAAGCTGCCCACCCGGACCTACAGCCTGGTCACGGAGAAGGGCGGTCACAACCTCAAGGGCGTCGTCGCGAGCTTCCCCACGATCCTCGAGTGGCTCACGCAGCACCTCGCCGGGCACCACCAGGCCATAGGCGCATGATCCGGAGCCTCAACGTCCCCCGCATCGCCGCCTGGGCGACGCGCGGCGTCGCGGTGGTCTCCCTCGCCTCGGCGCTCACACGAGCCGAGCCGGCCCGCTGGCACGTGCTCGTGCAGGTCCTCCCGCGCACGCTGCTGCACGTCGCCGCTGCGGCGACGGCGCTCGCGGGTGTCCTGCTCCTGCTGCTGGCCCACGGGCTGCGGCGCCGCAAGCAGCGGGCGTGGCTGGGTGCCGTCGTCGTCCTCGCCGCCGCGACGGTGCTGCACGTGGTGAAGGGCCTCGACGTCGAGGAGGCCACCGCCACGGGCCTGCTCCTGCTCCTGCTGCTGCGCAACCGGGCGGTGTTCTCGGCCCGCAGCGACCCACGTACCCGATGGGTGGTCGTCCAGGCAGGGCTGTCGCTGCTGGCCCTGAGCTTCGTCGTGGGGCTCGTCCTGGTCCGCGTCCGGCTCGCCGGGTCCGCGCCCTGGTCGGAGCAGGTCGAGCAGGTGCTGGCCGGCCTCGTCGGGCTCGGCGGTCCAGTCGGATTCAGGCACGAGGGCGACGCGGACGTGGTGTCCTTCACGCTGGCCGGCCTCGGGCTGGTGACGGCGGTCGTGACGACGTACCTCGCGCTGAGACCCGCCGAGCCTCCGCCGCGGCTGCTGCCCGAGGAAGAGCAGCGTCTGCGCGGGCTGCTCGACGCGCACCCCGACTCGCTGGGGTACTTCAACCTCCGCCGCGACAAGTCCGTCGTCTGGGCGCCGTCGGGCAAGGCGGCCGTCTGCTACCGCGTCGTCAGCGGCGTCGCGCTCGTCAGCGGCGACCCCTTGGGCGACCCCGAGGCGTGGCCCGGAGCGATCGCCCAGCTGCTGCAGCTCGCCGAGGAGCACGCCTGGACGCCGGCCGTCCTCGGCTGCGGAGAGCGCGCGGGCCGAGCCTGGCGTCGCGCCGGCCTCGACGTGCTGGAGATCGGGGACGAGGCGGTCGTCGACGCCCGGGACTTCGCTCTCGACGGGCGGGCCATGCGCGGCGTGCGGCAGGCGGTCGCCCGGATCGCCCGCGCGGGGTACACGAGCCGGGTCCGGCGCACGTCCGAGCTGTCCGCGGAGGACGTCGAGGAGATCCGCGCGGCGGTCGACGCCTGGCGGTCGTCGGAGACCGAACGTGGCTTCTCGATGGCGTTGGGGCGCTTCGGAGACGCCGACGACCGCGACTGCGTGCTGGTCGAGGCGCGCCGGGACGGCGAGCTCCGCGCGATCCTGCACTTCGTGCCCTGGGGCCGCGACGGCCTGTCGCTCGACGTGATGCGCCGCGACCGCACCGCAGACAACGGGCTCAACGAGTTCCTCATCGTGGCGGTGCTGCAGGCCGCGGCGGCGCTGGGCGTCACGCAGGTGTCGCTGAACTTCGCCGTCTTCCGCCAGGCCCTCGCCTCCGGCGAGCGGCTCGGTGCCGGCCCGCTGCTCCGGGCCTGGCGCGGCGTGCTGGTCTTCGCCAGCAGGTGGTTCCAGATCGATTCGCTCTACCGGTTCAACGCGAAGTTCCGCCCGACCTGGGAACCGCGGTACTGCTGCTACCCGGGACCGACCCACCTGCCGCGCGTCATGCTGGCCGCTCTGGAGGCCGAGGCGTTCCTGACCTGGCCGCGCCTGCGGCGCGCGCGGGACTGGGGCAGCGCGCCGCCTAGAGTTGTCGGGTGCGACAGATCCAGGTCATCGGCATCGGGGCAGGTGACCCCGAGCACCTGACGCTGCAGGCCATCCGGGCGATGAACCGGTGCGACGTCTTCCTGCACATGGACAAGGGTGCCGAGAAGGACGCGCTGGCCGCCTTGCGGCGGCAGATGCTGGTCGACCACATGACGCACCCGTACGCGTGGGTCGAGGTACCCGACCCGGCGCGAGACCGGACGGGCCCGGAGTACGAAGGGGCGGTCGCCGACTGGCATGCCGCCCGTGCGGCCCTCTACGACGAGTGCCTAGCCGCGCACGAGGGCGTCCTCGGCATCCTCGTCTGGGGCGACCCGGCGCTCTACGACTCGACGCTGCGGGTCATCGCCCTGATGACGACACCCGTCGAGGTGTCGGTCGTGCCCGGCATCACCGCGCCGCAGACCCTCGCCGCGGCGCACGCCGTGACGTGGAACCGGATCGGCGGCCCCGTGCACGTCACGACGGGCCGGCGGCTGCGGGCGGAGGGCATGACGTCGTCCGACGTGCTCGTGATGCTGGACTCCGCGTGCGCGTTCCAGTCGCTCGACCCCGACGTGGAGATCTACTGGGGCGCCTACCTCGGGACCCCCGACGAGATCCTGCTGTCGGGGACCGTCGGCTCGGTCGGCGCGCAGATCGAGAAGGCCCGGACCGAGGCCCGCGAAGAGCACGGCTGGATCATGGACACCTACCTCCTGCGGCAGCCGTGATCGTCGTCGTCGGCATCGGCGCCGACGGGTGGGACGGCCTGACACCCGCTGCGCAGCTGGCCATCTCGTCCGCCTCGGTCGTCATCGGTGCCCCGCGCCAGCTGGCCCTCGTGCCCTTCGACGGTCTGCCGTGGGGGAAGCTCGCCGAGCTCTTCGCCCTCGTCGAGGCGCACCCGTCGTGCGTGGTGCTCGCCTCGGGGGACCCCTCGTTCTTCGGTGTCGCCTCGGTGCTGTCGGCCCGCTTCGACGTCAGCGTGATCCCCGCGGTGTCGAGCATCTCGCTCGCCTGCGCCCGCCTCGGGTGGCCCGTGCAGGGGGTGCGGGTCGTGTCCTTCGTCGGGCGCACGCCGTCCCTCGGCCCGCTCGTCCCGGGGGAGCGGCTGCTGGTCCTCTCCGAGAACGCCGGGTCTCCTGCGGTCGTGTCGGAGCTGCTCGCGGCGCAGGGGTTCGAGGGCTCCGTGCGCGTGCTCTCCGATCTCGGCGGCCCCACCGAGCACGTCGGCCCACCGGTGTCGGATCTGAACGTCGTCGCGCTCGAGGTCAGCGGCCCGGTGCGGTCGGTCGTGCCCGGGCTGCCGGACGAGGACTTCGAGAACGACGGCCAGATCACCAAGCGCGAGGTGCGCGCCGTGGTGCTGTCACTGCTCGGACCGCTGCCGGGCCGACGGCTGTGGGACGTGGGCGCCGGCACCGGGTCCGTCGGCATCGAGTGGTCGCGCGCCGGCGGGGTCACCGTGGCGGTCGAGCAGGACCCCGCGAAGTGCGCGAGGGTGACGCGCAACGCCGTCGCCCTCGGCGCCGTGGTCGACGTCGTCGAAGGTGCGGCGCCGGAGGCACTTGCCGCCTTGCCGGTCCCCGACGCGGTCTTCGTGGGTGGGGGCCTCACGGCCCCAGGCCTGCTCGACGCCTGCTGGGACGCGCTGGCCGTCGGCGGCCGCCTGGTCGCGACAGCGGTCACCCTCGAGTCCGAGGCGGTTCTCCTTGCCTGGCAGGGCAAGCACGGCGGCTCACTGACCCGGCTGTCCGTCCAGCGGACGGCACCTGTGGGGTCCTTCACGGGGTGGAAGCCGATGACGACGGTGACCCTCTGGGCGGTGACGAAGTGACGGTCTTCTTCGTCGGCGCAGGTCCCGGCGCTGCCGACCTCGTGACCGTGAGGGCGTTGCGACTGCTCGAGAAGGCGTCGGTCGTGGTCTATGCCGGGTCCCTCGTTCCGGACGAGCTGCTGGCATCGTGCCCGCCAGATGCGCGGCTCGTCGACAGCGCCCGCATGGACCTCGCCGAGATCACGTCTGTCCTTGCCGACGCCCACGCCGAGGGACGGGACGTCGTGCGGCTGCACTCAGGCGACCCGTCGGTCTTCAGCGCCGTGGCCGAGCAGGCCCGCCGGCTCGACGCGCTGGGTGTGCCGTGGGAGGTCGTTCCCGGCGTACCGTCCTTCGCCGCCGCGGCCGCCGCCCTCAAGCGCGAGCTCACCGTTCCCGGCCTCGGCCAGACGGTCATCCTCAGCCGCATCGCCGTCGATGCGACCCCGATGCCGGACGGCGAGGACCTCGCGTCCCTGGCCGCCTCGCGGTCGACCCTGGTGCTGCACCTCGCCGTGCAGCACATCGACCGCGTGGTCACCGAGATCGGCCCCTCGTACGGCCTGGACTGCCCCGTCGCCGTCGTCGCCCGCGCCTCCAGGCCGGACGAGGTCGTGCTGCGCGGCACCCTGGGGACGATCGCGTCGCAGGTGGCCGAGGCAGGCGTACGGAGGACCGCGGTCATCATCGTCGGCCGCGTCCTCGGAGCCGAAGGCTTCCCGGACAGCCATCTGTACTCCACCGAGCGGTGCCGGACCTGATCCTGTGCCTCGGCGGCACCGCCGAGGCGCGCGCGCTCGCGGCCCGGGTGCCGGTGCTGACGTCCCTGGCCGGACGCGTCCGCCAGCCCGCCCTGCCCGTCGGTGAAGCGCGCATCGGCGGGTTCGGGGGCGTGGAGGGCCTCGTCGCGTGGCTACGGCGGCACCGCCCCGTTGCGGTCGTCGACGCGACGCACCCCTTCGCCGAGCAGATGTCGCGACATGCCGTCCTCGCCTGTGACGAGGTGGGCATCCCGCTGCTGCGGCTGCAACGGCCGGGCTGGGTCTCGGGGGCGGGTGACCGGTGGACTCGCGTGCCGACGCTGGCGGCCGCGGCGGCTGCCGTGGGAGACCGGTGCGCTCTGCTGACCACGGGTCGGCAGGCTGTCGCGCCGTTCCTGGGGCTGCGCCATGCGGTGCTGCGTGCCATCGAGCGCCCAGCGGACGTGCCAGCCTCGTGGACGGTCGTGCTCGGCCGACCGCCGTGGTCGCTGGAGGACGAGCTCGCCCAGATCGCTGAGCACGGCGTCGAGGTCGTCGTCACCAAGGACTCAGGCGGGCCGGCCGCGCCGAAGCTCGAGGCGGCCCGGATGCGCGGGCTCGAGGTCATCGTGGTCGACCGCCCCCCCGTGCTCGCGGCGTCGGTCGTCTCCACGGTCGACGACGCGGTCGACTGGCTGTCCACAGTCACCGGCTGACGCTCCCCACGCCCGCCCGGCAGCGGTCAGGCTGTCGGGCGTGGAGGTCCTCGAGGCGGTGCGCATGGCGGTGGCCGAGGTGTGCGACCTCGACGTCGAGCCGCTCGAGCTGGACGCGTGCCGTGAGCTCGCCGTCGCGTTCCAGCATGCCGCGGGGCAGCTGCGGGCGAAGGCCAGCGTGCTGCTGGGCAAGGTCGCGGCGCACGACGCGGAGGGGGCAGCGCACTGGTGGCGCGACGAGCTCTCGCTGACCGGGGAGGCGGCCGGTCGGGCGGTGCGGCGCTCGGAGGGGCTGCGTGCGCTTCCGGAGGTCTCGGAGGCAGCTGTCGACGGGACGCTCTCGCTGGAGCAGGCCGGCGCCTTCGTGCCGCTGGTGGGCAAGCTGGACGAGGCGGAGCTGGACGACCTCCAGCCCCTGCTGGTCCAGGGTGCCCGTGGTCGAACAGTCGACAGCATCCAGCACTGGGTCCGGACACTGATCGCGCTGAACAGCGAGCGGGACCTCGAGCTGGAGCAGGCGTCTGCGCGAGACCGGCAGTACTGGAAGCACCGCGTCACCTCCGACGGGATGGTGCGCGGTTCGTTCGCGTTCACCGCGGAGGACGGCGAGGTCGTCCTCCCGCTGGTGGAGGCCCTGGCCCGACGCCAGGGCAAGGAGGACGAGCGGACTGCTGGGCAGCGACGCGCCGACGCCGTCGTCGAGGTGTTCGCCGGCGCTGCGCGGTGGATGGACCTGCCGCACGCCGGTGGGCAACGCGCCCAGGTCACCTACGTCATGACGTGCGACTGGGCTGCCCGGCTGCGCGAGGCCGACCCGGCCCGGGGTGCCTGGACCGGACCGCAGACCCGCGCCCAGATGGAAGCTCAGCTGTGCGACGCGAGGCTGTCCCGGCTGCTGCTCGACGCCGAGGGTCAGGTCGCCAGCCTGGAGTCGGTCAACGACGAGATCACCATCGCCCAGCGTCGCGCCGTCTCAGCACGCGACCGGGGCTGTGTGGCCCGGGGCTGCGGCCGACCACCCGCGTTCTGCGACGTCCACCACCTGATCAGCCGCAAGGACGGTGGCCCGACGGTCATCGGCAACCTCGTGCTGCTCTGCCGTCGTCATCACCTCATGTGGCACGACGGGCGGCTGCTCCTGCCCGACCTCGACGTGCCGTGGCTCCGCACCCCGCTCGATCCGCCCATGACGGCCTGACGGCGGACGAGCAGGAGATCGTCAGGCCGGATAGCGGCGGGGGGTGTAGACGGCCTGCGTCCCGTCGGGTCGGTCGAGCACGCGCGTCGTCGAGGATCCGATGAGGACGAGCGTCCGCATGTCGACGAGCTCGGGGTCGAGCTCGCCCAGCGTCGTGATGAGGACGCGCTCGGTCGGGCCGCCGACGTCACGTCCGAGGACCACCACGTTCTCGGGTGTGCGGTGCTCGAGCAGGACGTCGCGCATTGCCGCGACCTGCCAGGGTCGAGCCTTGGACCGGGGGTTGTAGACGGCGATGACGAGATCGGCCTTCGCCGCGAGCGAGAGCCGTTCCGTCACCGTCTCCCACGACTTGAGCCGGTCGGACAGCGACAGCACACAGAAGTCGTGACCCAGCGGCGCACCGACCCGGGCCGCGACGGCCTGGGCCGCCGTCAGACCTGGGACGGTCCTGACGTCGACGTCGGGGTAGTCCGCCGCCGCCTCCCACACGGCCGTGGCCATCGCGAAGACGCCCGGATCGCCGGAGCTGACCACCGCTACCCGCCGTCCCTCCCGGGCGAGGTCGAGCGCGTGCCGGGCACGCGCGTCCTCCTCCGTGTTGTCCGAGGGGATCCGCTCTTGGCGAGGGTTGGGCGGCACGCGATCGAGATACGGGCCGTACCCCAGCAGTACCTCGGCCTGCGCGAGCGCGGCCATCGACTCAGGCGTCTGCCAGTCGCGCCCCGCCGGTCCGAGACCGACAACCACGACGGAGCCCGTGCCCGCTGCGGTTGAGGCCACCGCGAGCGGCCCGTGCTGCGAGGAGGGCAGCATGGCGAGGGAGAAGTACGGGACCGATGACGAATCCACCTCGCTCAACCGCGCCAGCCGCTGATCGCCGGTCGACGCCCGCTCCACGTAGTAGGCCTCGTCGAGACGTCCGGCCGCCTCCAGCGCGGCGCGCACACCCTCGAACGTCCGACCGAGCTTCATGACCGCGGCCGGCCCACCCAGCGACAGCCGGGCGGTCAGCTCCTCGACCGGTAGCGTGCCGGGCAGCACCTGCAGCACCTCCTCGGCCTCGACAAGGGGAGCGCCGAGCGCTGCCGCAGACGCCGACACCGATGTCACACCCGGCACGACGACCGTCTCGAACCGGTGCGCGAGCCGCTTGTGCAGGTGCATGTAGGACCCGTAGAACATCGGGTCGCCCTCGGCGAGGACGACCACGTCGCGGCCCGCGGAGAGGTGCACGGCGAGCCGGGCTGCGGCCTCCTCGTAGAACTCCTCGAGCGCCCCGCGGTAGCCGCCCGGGTGGTCCGTCGTCTCGACGGTCAGCGGGTAGACCAGGTGCTCCTCGACGACGTCGTCGCGCAGGTACGTGCGGGCGATGCCCAGGGCGATGGAGCGGCCGTGACGTGCCGAGTGGAAGGCCACCACGTCCGCCGCTGCGAGCAGTCGCGCGGCCTTGACCGTCACCAGCTCGGGATCACCAGGCCCGAGCCCGACGCCGTAGAGCGTCATTCGACCACCGTCGCGAGGGCGTTGACGGCTGCCGAGACGATCGCGGAGCCGCCGCGACGGCCGCGGACGACGAGGTGCTCCAGGTCCGACGCCATCAGGGCCTCCTTGGACTCGGCCGCGCCGATGAAGCCGACCGGGATCCCGAGCACCGCAGCCGGGCGCGGGCCGCCGGAGGCAACCAGGTCGAGCAGGTGGAAGAGCGCCGTCGGCGCATTGCCGATGGCCACGACAGCACCCTCGAGCCGCTCGCGCCAGAGCTCCACGGCTGCGGCGGACCTGGTTGTCGCCAGCGACGCCGCCAGCGGGGCCGCCTCACCCAGGGTGCAGATCACGTCGTTGTCCTTGGGCAGCCGGGCGCGCGTGATCCCCGACGCGACCATCTGCGCGTCGCACAGGATCGGCGCTCCGGCCTGCAGCGCCTCGAAGGCCGCGTCGTACAGCCCGGGGGAGAAGGCCACGTCGGCCGCGAGATCGACCATCCCGCACGCATGGATCATCCGGACGACGACCCGCTCCAGCCCCTCCGGGAAGCGCGACAGCGAGGCCTCGCTGCGGATGGTCGCGAACGACTGGCGGTAGATCTCCGCGCCGTCCTTCTCATACCTCACTGACCACGTACCCCTCTGCCGTGGCCGTCCGGACGACGGCCCCCGCCGGTGCGCCGCAGTGGCGTGCGCACCCCGACCAGTGAAGCGGACGCGGCCCCGGGCCGAGCTCCGCGACGGCGTCCGCCCGGACGTCCGCCAATGACGACGCGCAGGCGGTCCCAGCGCACGCCGAGACCCCCACCCACGGCGACGCCGGGTCGGTGACGAACCCCTCCAAGGAGGTCGAGGCGGGGACGACCACGGAGCGCCAAGGCGTCAGCTGGACGTCCACCGCTGACAGCTGGTCCAGCATCTCCGGCGTCAGGCGACCCAGCGGCGGCAGCGCGACGACCGACCCGCCATGGCGGCCCAGGGCGACCGGTGAGCCCACCGGCAACGCGGGCCCCAGCGGCCGGTCCCAGGCGATTTCCCGCACCCGCCACGCCGTCCCGCGCAGGGACAAGAAGTGGTCCGCAGTTTCCAGCAGCCCCGAGACGTTCGAAGGTCCGGCATCGAAGCCGTCGACCGCCAGACGGCCGTCCACCAGGGCGAGGTCGGGCCGCACCGAGAGCACGTCGGTCGACCCGACGCCGAGCAGGAACCGCCCCGGCAGCGGATCCAGTGCCTGCACGCCGGCGTCGAGCTCCGCCACGACCTCACGCAGGTCGAGCAGTGGCGACGCCACGATGTTGCGGGCCGTGTCGTGCGTCGCCGAGGGCAGCAGCCCGGCGTCCGACAGCACCTCCGCGACCCGCGGCGCCGCGCCGTCCCGCAGGCCCCGCAGCTGCACGTTCCCGCGCGAGGTGAGGTCCAGCGACCCGTCCCCGAACGATGCCGACGCGGCCGCCAGCGCTGACACCTGCGCCGCGGACAGGTACCCGCCAGGCACCCGCACCCGTGCGAGCCCGCCGTCGACCGCGTCGTGCACGCGGAGCACCCCCGGGCAGCGGTCGGTCGACGTACGCACGCCGCCAGCGTAGGCGTCACTAGAGTGCTGTGGTGCCCCGCGTCCTGCTGCTGTCGACGTCCGACACCGACCTGCTGAGCGCCCGCGCGTCCGGCGCGGACTACCGTCTCGCGGCCCCTGGACGTGTGGTCGTCGAGGACCTGCCGGGCTTGGTCGCCGAGGCCGACGTCGTCGTGGTCCGCATCCTGGGCGGTCGGAGGGCCTGGTCGGGCCTCGACGTCGTCCTCGAGCAGCGCGGAACCCCGGTCGTCGTCCTCAGCGGTGAGATGACGCCGGACCCGGCGCTCATGGAGGCGAGCACCGTCCCGCAGGGGGTCGCGCGCCAGGCACACGACTACCTCGCCCAGGGCGGCGTCGACAACCTCCGCGAGCTGCACGCGTTCCTCTGCGACACGCTGCTCCTGACCGGCGAGGGCTTCGCGCCGCCGGTCACCCTCCCGACCTGGGGCGCTCGGCCCACCCCGTACGACACCGCCGACGGCCCGGTCGTCAGCGTCATCTACTACCGGGCGCACGAGGTCAGCGGCAACACCGCCTTCGTCGAGTCCCTCGCCCGCGCCATCGCCGCGCAGGGCGGGCGCCCCCGCCTGCTGTACGCCGCGAGCCTCCGCACCCCGGACGGCGGCCTGCTCGACGCCCTCCAGGGCAGCGGCGCCATCATCACGACCGTCCTCGCCGCCGGCGGCACCAAACCAGCCACCGCCAGCGCCGGCGAGGACGACGAGGCCTGGGACGTCGGTGCTCTGGCCGCGTTCGACGTCCCGATCCTGCAGGCTCTTGCACTGACCAGCAGCCGCGGGACGTGGCAGTCCAGCGATGACGGGCTGAGCCCCCTCGACACGGCGACCCAGGTCGCGATCCCGGAGTTCGACGGCCGGATCATCACGGTGCCGTTCTCCTTCAAGGAGGTCGACGAGGACGGCCTCACCGTGTACGTCGCCGACGAGGAGCGGTGCCGGAGGGTGGCCGGCATCGCCGTCAAGCACGCGATGCTGCGCCATCTCCCCAACGAGGACAAGCGGATCGGGCTCGTCCTCAGCGCCTATCCCACCAAGCACGCCCGCATCGGCAACGCCGTCGGGCTCGACACCCCGGCCAGCACGGTCAAGCTCTTGGCCGCGCTCAAGGCCAGGGGCTACCGCGTCGGGGACCTCCCGGAGGACGGCGACGCGCTCTTCCACGCCCTCATCGCCGCCGGCGGCCAGGACCCTGACTGGCTCACCGAGGAGAAGCTGCAAGGCAACCCGATCCGCATCGGCGCCAAGGACTACCGCGCGTGGTTCAGCACGCTCGACCAGGACTTCCAGGACGAGGTCGAGAAGGCCTGGGGGCCTGCTCCCGGCGACCTCTACGTCGACCGCAGCAGCGACCCTGACGGTGAGATCGTCATCGCCGCGCTGCGGGCCGACAACGTCGTGCTCATCGTGCAACCGCCCCGCGGCTTCGGTGAGAACCCGGTGGCGATCTACCACGACCCCGACCTGCCGCCGAGCCACCACTACCTGGCCGCGTACCAGTGGCTGCACGGCACCTTCCGCGCCGACGCCCTGGTGCACATCGGCAAGCACGGCAACCTCGAGTGGCTGCCCGGCAAGACGCTCGGCATGTCCGCGACGTGCGGGACGGACGCGGCCCTGCAGGACCTGCCGCTCGTCTACCCGTTCCTCGTCAACGACCCGGGTGAGGGCACGCAGGCGAAGCGCCGCGCGCACGCGACCCTTGTCGACCACCTGGTCCCGCCGATGGCGCGGGCGGACACGTACGGCGACATGGCCCGGCTGGAGCAGCTCCTCGACGAGCACGCCAACATCGCCGCGATGGACCCTGCGAAGCTGCCGGCGGTCCGCGCGCAGATCTGGACCCTCATCCAGGCAGCGAAGCTCGACCACGACCTCGGCCTGGACGACCGGCCGCACGACACCGAGTTCGACGACTTCCTGCTGCACGTCGACGGCTGGCTCTGCGAGGTCAAGGACGTCCAGATCCGCGACGGCCTGCACGTCCTGGGGGAGGCCCCGACGGGCGAGGCCCGCGCGCAGATGGTCCTGGCCATCCTCCGGAGCCGGCAGATCTGGTCGGGCCGGCAGTCGCTGCCCGGGCTGCGCAAGGCGCTGGGTCTGGAGACCGACAGCAAGGACGACACCGACCGGTTCGAGGCCGAGGCCAAGGCTCTCGTCGACTCCCTCGAAGAGCACGACTGGGATCCGGCCCGCATCAGCCACGAGGACCCGACCGTCCGCGAGATCCTCACCTTCGCCTGCACCGAGGTCGTCCCGCGCCTCGCGCAGACGGCAGGCGAGATCGACGCCGTCCTGCACGCCCTCGAGGGCGGCTACGTCCCCGCGGGCCCGTCCGGCTCCCCGCTCAGGGGTCTCGTCAACGTCCTCCCGACCGGCCGCAACTTCTACTCCGTCGACCCGCAGGCCGTCCCGTCCAAGCTCGCGTGGGAGACCGGCCAGGCCATGGCCGAGTCTCTCGTCGAGCGCTACCGCAAGGACCACGGCGACTACCCGCAGTCCGTCGGGATCTCTGCCTGGGGCACCTCAGCGATGCGCACTTCCGGCGACGACATCGCGGAAGTCCTTGCCCTGCTGGGGATCCGGCCCGTCTGGGACGACGCGAGCCGCCGCGTCACGAGCCTCGAGGCGATCAGCCGGGAGGAGCTCCAGCGGCCGCGCATCGACGTCACCATCCGCATCTCAGGGTTCTTCCGCGACGCCTTCCCGCACGTCGTCAACATGCTGGACGACGCCGTGAAGCTGGCCGCGGAGCAGGACGAGCCCGACAACGCCGTGCGACGGCACGCCCATGACGACGGCCACACGACGCGCATCTTCGGCAGCAAGCCGGGGGCCTACGGCGCCGGCCTCCTGCAGCTGATCGACGGAGGCAACTGGCGCGACGACACCGACCTCGCGGAGGTCTACGCCGTCTGGGGCGGCTACGCCTACGGCCGTGGCGTCGACGGCGTCCCTGCCCGCGAGCAGATGGAGTCGACCTACCGGCGCATCTCGATCGCCGCCAAGAACATCGACACCGTCGAGCACGACGTCCTCGACTCCTCCGACTACTTCGAGTACCACGGCGGCATGATCGCCATGGCCCGCGCCCTCACGGGCAAGGCGCCGGAGGCCTACATCGGCGACAGCACCAGCCCCGACCGCGTCCGCACCCGGAGCCTGGTCGAGGAGACCAGCCGCATCTTCCGCGCCCGGGTCGTCAACCCGCGCTGGGTCGAGGCGATGCGCCGGCACGGCTACAAGGGCGCGTTCGAGCTCGCCGCCACGGTGGACTACCTCTTCGGGTACGACGCCACGACGGGCGTCGTCACTGACCACATGTACGAGACCGTCGCGCAGACCTACGTGCTCGACCCGGTCAACCGCGAGTTCCTCGAGCAGAGCAACCCGTGGGCACTGCACGGCATGACCGGCAAGCTCCTCGAGGCGCACGAGCGCGGCCTCTGGGCAGAGCCGGACGCGGGCACGCTGTCCGCCCTGCAGCAGACGTTCCTGGCCACGGAGGGAGACCTGGAAGGTGCGTGACCCGCTGAGCGAGGGGGGCACCGCACGCCCCATCACGATGCACGGCACCCCCGTGCTCCACGAGCGCTGCGCCGAGGTGACCGTCTTCGACGAGGAGCTCACGACGCTCGTCCGCGACATGTACGCGAGCATGTACGCGGCCAACGGCGTCGGGCTCGCCGCGAACCAGGTCGGCGTCGGTTTGCGCGTCTTCGTCGTCGACTGCCCCAACGACGCGGACGAGCGGATCGTCGCGCACGTCGTGAACCCGCAGCTCGAGTTCGTGGGCGAGCGCGTCCTCGACGACGACGCGGAGGGCTGCCTGTCCGTTCCCGGGCCGTCCTCGAACGTCGCGCGCCCGAACCACGCGATCGTGCGTGGCGTCGACGTGAACCAGAACCCCGTCGAGATCGTCGGAGACGGCCTGCTCGCGCGGTGCCTGCAGCACGAGAGCGACCACCTCGAGGGCACGGTCTACGTCGACCGCATCTCCGCGAAGGAGCGCAAGCGGGTCCTCAAGGAGGCGTTCCCCGACGCTCAGGGGAGCAGCACGTCGTAGACGGTCGTGTTGCCGCTGTTCACGAAGAGGTCGGTCTCAGCCTTGCCCCGTGGCGTCTGGATGACCACGTGGTAGCCGAGGTTGTCGCCCAGCTGGCACAGCTGCAGCTGGTAGACGCCGTCCGCGTTGGTGAGGGTCGTGATCCGCGTCGGGCACTGCGGGGTGCTGCTGGTGTCGCCAGGGGCCGCCCGCGTGACCGTGACGACGGCGCCGGCGATGGGCTGGCGCGCCATGTTCACGACGTGTCCCGCGAGGGTGCCGAGCGCGGTCGGGTCGTTCACGATCGGGGCGCCCGGCATCGACGGGACGAAGAACCGGTTCGACAGCGGCGGCACGGACGCGCCCGGCGTCGGGACCGGTTGCGCGGGAGCGGACGCCGACGACGAGGACGACGACGAGGGTGACGGCGACGGCGGGGACACGGGGGTGACTCCGTCGGAGGAACCCGTGGCGGCGTAGGTGATCACGGCCAGCACGGCCGACAGCACCGCGATCGACTGCGCTCCGATGACGAGGACCTGGCTGTCGCGCGCGGACGTCGCACGCAGCGCCCGCCAGCCCGTACCCACCGCGGCGGCGGCGGCGAGCAAGGTCACCACCGTCCCGGGCCCGGGGCGGTCGGCGACCCAGGAGACGATGACGAGCAGCACGAGGGCGCCGAGCCCGCAGCCGATCGCGACGACGCCGAGCGCGGGCACGCCGTCGAGGGCCCGAGCCCAGCGCCCGTGAACAGGAGCCGTCGCTGCCGGGGCGGCCAGCGGAGGCGCCGCGGGCATGACAACCGGCCGTGGGTAGGGCAGGAAGTCCGGCCCCGGGTGCTCCTCGGTCACGCGTTGCTCCTCCTCGTCATCAGGGCCTCGTCATCAGGGCAGTGCCCGGAACCAGATCAACGACGCCGCCGCAGCGCCCAGCCCCAGCACGAGGGCGAGCCCGGTCATCGCGGCGCTGAGGTCCTTGCGCTTGGTCGTGTAGCCGGCCTCCTTGCTGATGGAGGCGTAGACCTGCTTGAGCTCCTTCGCGGTCAGTGCCGTGTAGGCCTGGCCGCCCGTCGTCGTCGCGAGCGCGGCCAGGGTCGGCCGGTCGACGGGCACGGGCAGGATCTGCCCGCGGATGTCGAGGTAGCCGTCCTGGGTGCCGTAGGCGATCGTCGTCACCGGCATCCCCGCGTCTACCGCCTGCTGGGCGCCCGCCGCGACGCTCTGCCCGGTCGTGTTGCCGCCGTCGGACAGCAGCACGATGCGGACGGGACTCTTGTCGCCCTTGGCCTGCTCAGCCTGCGCGGCGCGGACCGCCGTGCCGACCGCGTCGCCGATCGCGGTGCCGCCGTTGAGCTGCAGTGCCTCGATGGCGCCGACGACGCTGCTGTGGTCGGTGGTGGGTGTCTGCACGAGGGAGGCCGTCTGCGCGAAGTCCACGAGCCCCACGCGGAACGCCTTGGGAAGGCCGCGGACGAACTGCTCGGCCGCGGCCTTCGCGGCCAGGATCCGCGAGGGCGCGACGTCGAGCGCCTTCATCGAGGCCGACACGTCGAGCGCGATGATGACGGTCGCCTTGTCACGCTTGACCCTGACGTCCGCCGACGGCCGCGCGAAGCCGGTCGTCAGCGCGGCGAGCGTCAGGATGAGGAGGGTCGCCGGCAGGTGCCGCCGCCAGCCAGGCCGCGTCGGGAGCACCGAGGCGAGCAGCTCGACGTCGGCCAGCCGCGCCTCGTAGCGCGCCCGGCGGTTCTGCAGCACGAGGTACGCGACGACGACCGCGACCACGGCGAGCAGCAGCCACAGCCGTGGCTCCTCGGAGAACCGCCAGTGCCGCGGGAAGCTCATCGGCCCGCCACCCGCCGCGCAGCCCGCACCCGGCGGCGCAGGCCGAGGAAGCGCGACAGCTCGCGCAGCCAGTCGTCGCTCGTCGACAGCGGGAGGTAGGCCGCGCCCGCCGACTGCACGGCTGCCGCGGCGGACGCCTGCCGCTCAGCCGCAGCGCGGGCATAGGCCTCGCGCACCGTGCGGCGCTGGGTCGGCACGTCGACGACCCGGCCGGTCTCGGGATCCCGCACGCGGAGCAGCCCGACCTCGGGCAGCGCGAGCTCCGCCGGGTCGCTGACGTGCACGACGATCACGTCGTGGCGGGCGCCCAGCAGGCGCAGCCGCCGCTGCCAGTCGCGAGGCCCGAGCAGGTCGGACACGACGACCACGAGCCCCCGGCGGGGGAGCGGTACCGCGGCCAGGGCCGCGCCCAGCCCGGGCCCGGGGCCCTCGCCCGGGTCGACGCCGTCGAGGTAGGACAGCAGGTGCGGTGCGGCCGTCGCCGTGGAGCGGGCCGGCAGGCGGCGG
>Ga0070658_10000502_pt1 | contig 33901 bp, 26 predicted proteins | sample KBSC13metaG_FD_64664 | JGI IMG/M metagenome (GOLD analysis project Ga0070658, IMG submission 64664) | Corn rhizosphere microbial communities from Kellogg Biological Station, Michigan, USA - KBS C1-3 metaG | ecosystem: Host-associated > Plants > Roots > Rhizosphere > Soil ... | reverse complement strand
GCGCCGTCGCGCATCATCGCCGGTGCGAAGGCGGCCACCATCTGAAGCAGACACCGCGCCGCGAAATTGACGAACTGCTCGAACTCGATCCGCGCCTGATTGCCTCGCGCCCCGCTCTGGTTCGCCAGCAGCGCCGCCTCTGTCGCGAACTTCACGCTCTGGTTGATGACGCCCCGCTGGTACTCCGTCACTCCGGTTGCGCTGTCGAGGCCCTTCTGCGCCAGCATAAATGCCTCCATCAGCATCGGATCCGAGGGCTGCCCCGGAATGTAGCCGAACACCTCATGACCGTCGCCCTGCGTGGCGATAAACTCCTGGGGCCTGCCGCTGTCGAACGCATTCTTACTGGTATCGTCCAGGAGGCCGGGATTGTACCAGCCGATCGCACCGCCGTTCTCCGCCTGGTTGTTGATCATGCTCTGGAGTCGGGCCAGCATCTCCTGCAGTTGCGAGGCCGTGTCGTAGTCGCCCATCGACAGTTCCGACTCCGGCGCGATGTCCCCCTCCAGGATCAGCAGCGGCACTCGCCCATACAGATTGGGGCCCTGCTCCAGTACCTGCGCGCCGTAGCAGGTCGCCTCCGTGTGACGGTCCCAATAGACCCACAACTCCACCGTGTCCCGCGAGAGCGGCGCAGGCTCGTCGAGGTTCGGGATATCAGAGGACGGAGCGGTCACCAGATCCGCGAGTTGGGGATACCGGGCGCGCGCATCCTCATGGCGCATTCGGATCCGCCGCGCTGCCCAGTGCAGATTGCGCCAGTCCGTCACGCAGGGATCACAGGCCAAGTCCCGCGCCCGCACCGTCTCGAACAGAGGACCGTCCTCGTCGTGCCACAGATAGGCCAGGATGCCCATCCCGCTGAGCGCCCGCTTCAGCAGCGCTTTCCGGAAGACCCGCGCCCAGCCCCGCATCTCCCACAACTGCTGCAGGAACCGCCGCACGATCTCGGCCATATCCTGTCGCGACAGTTCAGGCCTCTCCCTTCCCTCCAGCATCTGCATGATCAGCGGGTCATCGGAACCGGTATCGACATGAAAATCCGGATCCCCGATCGCGACCGCCGCCACTTTTGTCAGGATATTGATCGCCAGATAGTTGACGTTCCCGACCTCCTGCGCCTCCGGCAGCACCCCCACGCCATCATAGTTATCGTCGTCGTAGAGCAGGTAGGCGCTCGCCTCCGATCCATCCAGGAAACGCTTGCAGGCGATCCGTTCACGCTCACCCAACCCACGCTCGATAAACTGCCGCCCGGTGCGAATACGTCCCAGAATGGTCTCCGGAGTCGCCTGCCCATTCGTCTTTTTTGTCCGTTCTTCAGGATGCATAGAGTGTTTGCTTCCAGACAGACCGCCATCCCCTTCAGGAAGGTCAGGGCCAGTCATAAGAGACCAGGGAGAGAGAAGCGAGCCACGTCGTTCCCGCTTCATCTCTCAAAAATGAAATGTCCCAATTGCTCCTTTGGCATGATTATTGCAGAGGACATCTTGTAGCATCGATCCGGTTGCACCAGATACCATCCACCAAGCCCGACTCGATACCTATTGGCAACTCTACTCCGTCCTCTCCTGCTTCAGTGTTCTCCTGGACAACGACCTACCCTCGAAAGGGATGCTCCTCATGATTTCTCTCTTTTCCCGTGCTCCGCGCACGGGTGTTGCCGGTAGAGCGCTCTCTCTATCGCTAACCACACTGACAGGTGCGGCGGCCTCCTGCGGCATCGCCGGCGCTCAAACGATCTCTGCGGCTTATGCCTCCGACTACACGATCGGCTTCAATGCCGCTATTCCGGGCATCACCGCTCCGAACGGTGGGTTGATCTTCCAACAGAGCGATCCCAACACTCTGTTGCTCATGGGAGGCGCAAACGGCAGCAGTGGCACACTCTTCTCGGTGCCCGTCGTCCGTGGCGTGGGCGGCCATATCACCAACTTCGGAGCCGCGGCTGTCTTCGCGACCGCTGCGAACAACGACGGCGGTCTGGTCTACGCTCCGAATGGAACCCTGCTCTACACCCGTTTTTCAGGCAACCAGATCGGAGAGATCAAACCCGGCAGCAGTACAACCGACAAAGTCGTCTCTCTGCCTGGTGTCGTCTCCAGTGTCGGAACCCTGCAATATGTTCCTGCGGGTTTCAGCAATGCGGGCCAACTGAAGATCGCTTCCTATAATGGCGGAGGTTGGTACGATGCGACCCTGACTCCGGATGGCTCCGGCACCTACGATATTGCGACTTCCAATACCGGTGTCAATACTGGTCGTGGCCCTGAGGGGATCATCTACGTGCACGCGGGCAACCCGGATTTCAGCCTCAACTCCATTCTCATCTCCGAATACAGCACCAATACCGTTTCGGCCTATACCGCAGATGCGAATGGCAACCCGATCGTCGCCAGCCGCCAGGACTTCATCACGGGCCTCGGAGGAGCGGAGGGCGGCACCATCGATCCCCTCACCGGTGACTTCGTCTTCTCCACCTTCAATGGCGGCAACAAGGTCGTCATCGTGCAGGGCTTCACCAAGCAGGCCACCGCTACTCCGGAACCGGGCAGCCTCGCGCTGGTGATCGGCGTCGGGGTTTCCGGCGTTTTCGCCTTCCGCCGACGCCGCAATCGTAACCGAAAATAGGCCCCCTCGGCCCTTCGCCTCCATTCGCCTCCTGCAACCCCACAGGAAGCGACTGGAGGCGATCCCCTCACGCTTCCCCAGGCCGCTCCCGACAAACCTCCGTCCGGCATGTATCCATCCCAGAATCGCTTCGGGCGTTGCCGGTCCGCATCTCTCCCTCCGCTTTCGCCACTACCCCTTGCCGAGCCGGCAAACGATCGTAGCATTACGCCACACAACGAAAGACAGAATTTTAGCCATTTCTCGATGCCCGACTGCTCTGGGCAGTGACGGCGAAATGAAATTGACGTAAGCTATGGGGAGGAAACAGGTGCCTCGATGCACTTCTTTTCCGCGCCTGCGGTCAGCCTATTGCCGACCGCAGGCATGAGGAGACGCAGTAATGAAACTATTTCGTAAACCAACTATCTCACTCGGCGCGTTCCTGGGAACCCTGAGCGGCCTGACACTTATAAACGGCCAGGCGCACGCGGATCTTGTCTTCACTCTGAACAACAGTGCGGGCACTCTCTACAACTACACGCTGAACTTCAGCAACAGTCTCGATGCAGGCACGGGCACACCCTCACAGCGCCTGCAAGCCGGCAACTTCGCCACTCTCTACGATGTCGCTTCCTTAAACAGCGCCACTCTCAACCCGGCATTCAGCAGCCTGTTCACGCTCACGACCCAGCCGGTAGGAATCACCCCCGGCATGGTCATTCCGCCGGACGACCCTACCTTCACCAACGTCACCCTGACCTATAATGGGCCGACCCTGACGGCGGATCAGAGCTACCTGAATATCCTGCAGGTCGACTCGTCCTTCGGCTCCCTGAACCCGAACGGATCCTATGCCAGCGAGGTGACCAAGAACACGGGCGCTGCGACGGGAACCAATATAGACTCGATCGGGACCGTCTCGATCCCCGCCCCGCAACTTGGCCCGCGCCTTGGACCCACCCCGGAGCCGGGCAGCCTGGCTCTCTTTGTGGGAGCAGGTCTCTCCGGAAGCGTCTTCGCCTTCCGCCGACGCCGCAGGCGCAAATAATTTCGTCGGGCTGCTGCCTGCATCCGTCTCCTGTGTCCGCACAGGAGACGGATCTCTTCCACAGATCTACCAACCCGCAGTTCGCAGTTCCAGGTTACGGTATGGGAACGTGCGGAGCCTTAAATCGAACAGACGATTGCTTCTGCCAACAACGGCGGAGAGCGGACTTCTCCTAAAGTTAGGAATCTAACGGAAGTGTGTACTTACTCACTACGATCGCAATATTGGCACGCTTCCTGCAGATTTAACCCTCAGAAAGGCAGCGCCTCGATGCGCTGATCTTTCTGCCTCTGTCGCAGCGAACGACTGCACAGAGAGGAGACTATTATAATGATCTATTCTCGACGAAGTTCTCTCTATGGCGGCGTACTGATGACTACTCTGGGCGCACTGACCCTTCTGGGCGGCCAGGCACACGCGGATCTCGTCTTTATAGCCAACGGCGCATCCGGCGGTGTTTTCAACTACAACCTGAACTTCAGCACCAACGTCGATGCTGGAACGGGGCTTCCAGCACAACGCCTGCAGGCCGGCAATTTTGCGACCATCTATGACATCTTCGGCTTTACCGGCTTTACCCTCAACCCGGCCGACGCCGGCCTGTTCACGGTCACGTCCCAGAATGTCGGCATCACGCCGCCCGGCACCGCTCCCGGCGACAACGCCACCCTGACCAACCTCACGGTGACATATCAAGGGGGAACTTTGACTGCGGATCAGAGTTTCGCCAACCTCCTGCAAGTCAATTCGACGTTCAACACCGTGAATCCGAACGGGCAGTACACCAGCTCGGTGACCAAAAACACCGGCCTCGACGCAGGAACTGCAATTAACTCCATCGGCTCTGTGGCTGTTCCCGGCGTTGCCGCCACTCCGGAACCGGGCAGCGTGGCTCTATTCGTGGGAGCCGGTCTCTCCGGAAGCGTCTTCGCCTTCCGCCGACGCCGCAGCCGCAAATAGGTCCGTCAGGCTCTCATCTGCATCCACCTCCTGTGTCCTCACAGGAGGCGGAACTCGCTCGCCCCTACCGCGTTATGTCCTTCAGCCATGGAATCTGTTCCCCGCCGCTTTCCCCGGCTCGCGTTGTTTCTGGAGCTGCTCAGGGAGCGCCACGAAAATCGACGCCTGCTTCCAGCCTGGATGATGCCACTTGCATCTATAACTAAAGATATAATTTGTCGTCTCTTTTTATTGCACGCCTGCTAATTGGCGCATCATGGCACAGATTTTGTATTCCCCTGTGTTGGAGGAGAGCGTCTCGAGGCGCTTTTCCGATCGTCTCTGCTGTCGCAGTTTGACGGTGCAGAGAAGAGGAGTATATTGTATGATGCGTTCTCGGCAATTCTGTATTTCTACCGGCCTTTTTATCACAACAATGGGCGGGCTGATGGTTCTAGGGACTCAGGCGCATGCCGATCTGACATTCACCAACCCTGCCGTCCTCGGCAATACCTACACCTACGACCTGAACTTTCTCAATAGTATCGATGCAGGCTCCGGACAGCCGGCCCAGCGCCTGCAAGCCGGCAACTTCGCCACACTCTACGACATCTCCGGTCTCACCAGCTTCACTCTCAACCCTGCGTTCGCCGGCATCTTTACGCTGACGCAGCAGAATCCCGGCGTCACTCCCGGAGGCACCGCCCCCGATGACAATCCGCTGCCGAACCTGACCCTGACCTATACCGGAGCCACGGTAACGGCCGATCAGAGCTATACGGGTGTTCTGACGCTGACCTCAACCTTCAGCACGGTCAATCCGCTGGGACAGTATACGGGACAAACAACCCTGAATACCGGAGCCTCCGCCGGCACCCCCGTCGGTACCATAGGCTTCGTCGCGGTTCCGGGCGTAGACATCACCACGCCCGAGCCTGGCAGTTTCGCCCTGCTCGTCGGGGCCAGTCTCTCCGGCACCGCCTTCGCCTTCCGCCGACGCCGCAATCGTAAATAACCGCGGACACGTCTCGCCTCACCTCCTCCCGGCCCCGCACGGGAGGAGGCATTTTCTTGCTTCCTGCACTCATTCCTGTCTATGCCGTTGCCTCTGCGTCTCGTCTGCAGCATCTGCCAAAGACACTCCCAATTCTCACAGGCAAGCATTTCAAAAAGCGGGCGTTCCCACATAACCGAGCTGGAGGCACAGGTTTGATCTATATCTAAAGTTATATTTTATGTATTTTTTACAATGGCCGTCTGCTATCTATCGAACGGTCCATCATCTGCTGCGTAGATAAGATTGTGAGGAAGTGAGTGCCTGGACGCATAGATCTTCCTGGCGCTATCATCGACATCCCGTCGAAGGCAGCACGATGTGCGGAGGAGATGCCTGGTCGCATTACACCTCAATTTTCTGCTTCCGGAAGCTGGCCGGACAGATGGGTTCTCTATAGTATTGTAAGAAGGAAAGCGCCTCGATGCCCTTATCCTTCGACCTCAGCGTTCGACATATGCCGGTCCTGAGGAGGAGTCTTACAGAATGAATATCTCAACCCGAATGTTCGGTACGTTCCTGACGACGTTGACTGGTCTGACCCTGCTTGGCGCTCAGGCGCATGCCGATCTACAATTCAGTTCCTCCAGTGTCGTGGGCAATATCTTTACCTACTCTCTCAACTTCAACAACAACATGGATCTGGGCACCGGGCTGCCGTCTCAACGCCTGCAGGCCGGCAATTTCGCCACGATCTACGACATCACCGCGTTCAACAGCGCCACGCTCAACCCGACGTTCGCGAGTCTCTTCACCCTGACGACCCAGCCTTTTGGAGTCACCCCTCCCGGCATCGCTCCTACTGAGGACGATACCATCAACGCCACGCTGACCTATACCGGCCCTACCACCACCGCAGATCAGAGCTTTGCGAACATTCTCCAGATCAACTCCATCTCGACGACCACCAATCCGCTTGGTCAATACGCAGGCGAGACGACGAAAAACGCCGGCGTTGCCGCAGGCACAAACGTTGGCGCCATCGGATTTGTCACGGTACCCGGCTTTCCGACGAGCGGCACTCCCGCGGACACCCCGGAACCCGGCACGCTCGCGCTCTTCGTCACTGCCGGCCTCTCCGGAAGCGCCTTCGCCTTCCGCCGACGCCGCCATCGCAAATAGGGCGATCCCGCCGCTCGCTTCCGCCGCCTCCTGCCCTTGCGCAGGAGGCGGAAAGCCTCCCACCTCACCTATCCCAACCAACCTTTTCCTAACCAAACCTTACAGAGCCGGCAGACGTCGATCCCAGTTCCGTGTATAGATCGCCTCATCCCTCCGGCGTGTGGCATCCAGTTCCACCAATCCTCGCTTATTCGCCTCAGAACAGAGACTCACCGTTTTCAACTGCGGCGCCGTAAACACACGCCTCGCCTCACCACGGCACCGATCGCACGTAACGACCGCAAGCACTTCCCGCATTGCAAAAGACCGAACGATCGCCTGCCCACAGGTGCACGCATACTCATATCGCGGCATCTTCCCTCCCAACCCTCAATCAGAGGCGATCGAACGGAGTTTACGCCGCATCAGGTACCGGCGCTGGATCTTCGCCTGCGCCTCCGGATGCTCCACACGCCATTTCCGCACACGCGCCGAATAACATACACGACAATACGGCGAACACCGATCAGCCGTGTTGCGATGGCGTCCGAACTCGCTGTACGGTTTGAGCGTGCTGCAGTCCAGACACGTCTTGGACGGGAGCGCCGGATCGGCGAGCGCAGCGGTGGGCGGCGACAGGAGCGGTGTCGGGAACAGAGAGCCAGTCGAGTCCATTGTCATCACGTAGTCCCCATTCTGAGCGAGGAAGTCGGAATACACGTTCCGGCGGTTCAGAAAGATTGTTCATGGGCGATACCCCCGGTAAAGAAGCGAACGAAGCAGCGTTCTATCCATACTCAGTATAACCCTAACCACGCCACGATAACAACGTTTTTACAACAATATCCATATAAAATATCGTTTGCGGCGGGTTCTCTTCTCTCTGTCCGCTCTGACAATCTTCTTCGCAACCCATTTCGACCGAAACATCTCCTGCTTCTACTCCGTCTCTATCAGAGACACACCACCGAACGCCCACTACGAACAGGGAATGACGGCGCTGATGGCGGCCACCGCAGGGCGCCCCCAACATTCTGCGAGCGGACGCTAGAACAATAGCCCCGGAAGGAGAGATGGATGCCACGTCGTATCGTCACAGAAGACGGAACACGGTTTTGGATCGAGGAACAGGAACTGCCGCCGCTGCAAGCCGAGGAGATACGGGTGCGTGTCGCCTTCGCCGCGCCCAAGCACGGCACCGAATCGCAGATCATCACCGGCAGCGCATTCCAGTCCAAACAGTGGGATCCGGAGATGCGTCTCTTTCTGCCCCGCACGGAATCTCCGGATGCCGCCGCCACGTCCCCCAAACCGCGCGGCATCGGCAATGTCGTTGTCGGAGAGGTGTTGGAAGTCGGTGCGGAGGTCACCCGGTTTCGGCCGGGCGATCAGGTCTTCGGTTCCGGTCAGATCAGCGAGGTCGTGCAGGCTCCCGAAGCGAAGTTCCGCCTGCTGACAACCCTCACGCCTGTAGACGCCGTCTGCACCGAACCCGCCCATGTCGCTTTCGTTGCCGTGCGGGACGGCAATATCCGTGTGGGCGACGATGTCGCGGTATTCGGCCTCGGAGCCATCGGGCTGCTGACCGTCCAGATCGCCCGAGCCGGAGGAGCGCACCGCGTCTTCGCCGTCGATCCCCTCGCCGCGCGGCGCGACTATGCGCTGCAGCATGGAGGCGACGCCGCCTTCGATCCCCGTGAACAGGATGCCGCCGTTGCGATCAAGCTAGCCACGCACAAGCACGGAGTCGATGTCGCCCTCGAAACCTCCGGCAGCGGGCGCGCCCTCAACGATGCGATCCGCTGCATCCGGCAGTGCGGCACGGTCGTGCATGTGCCCTGGGGTCCCAAAGACGCTGCCGATCTCAAACTCGGGGAAGAGTTTCATCACAATCGCCCGACGCTCGTCGGCAGTCAGGCCTGGGAAGGCTGGGGCAATCCGGACCGCTCGCATCCCCTCTGGAACGCCGAAAGAGCCTATCAGGCGACCATCGACCTCTTCCGAGAACGGCGTATTACCGGCGAAGGCATCGTAACGCCCATCGTCTCCTTCGAGGAAGCTCCCGAGATCCTGCCCACCATCTTCACCGATCCCAACCGCTCCATCAAAATCGGAGTCGTCGTGCAGCCATCATCCCTGTGAAGCGCATGCAGCCAGGAAGGCCGGAATGAATAAAACTCACAAGCGTGTCTTTGTGGCGATAGGGATATGGCTGATGCTGATCTTCGTCACCTCTTCGTTCGTCATCCCCTTCGACACCTTCGTTCGTTCTATTCAGGGGCTGCTTCCCGCAGAGGCATTCAAGCAGGGATTCGCAAATTTCTGGCTCGCCGGGTGGTTTTTTGTAGTGAAGGGCTGGCATGCCACGGAATACGCGATCCTCCTTACCCTCTGCACCGCAGTACTGCGCGCAAAAACCTCCTGGTCTCGCAGGAGGTGCATCGTAATCGCATTTGCATTTGCCGTACTGTTCGCCGCCTCGGATGAGTGGCACCAGACCTTCGTACCGGGGCGGGACGGCTGCGCGCGGGACGTCCTGATCGATTCAACAGGCGCTGCCATCGCCGCCATCCTCCTCTTCCTCAGAGAACCCCGAAGCCTCCCGAAAGCAGTCCCTCCCCAGAGCCAACCGCTCTCTCCATAAGGCAGGGATTGCATCGGCGATTGTTGAAACCGAACTCGGACATCCATGCAGGAGGAAGAAGTGGCAGCAGCAGTTCAAAAACACCTCAGGAGGCTCCTTCCGGCGCTGATGACCGCCGTATTTCTGTCGCTTCCGATCGGCAGCGCATTCCTGGCAGTGCGGCGGACTGATGCCTTGCAAGCCGCGGAACCCAACCTACCGATAGGCGCCATCATCGTCAACGGCAGCCATGTCGTAGTGCACGCGCTCCCGATCGAACAGGCCAACGCCAGATACCTCGCCGGTCTGGGGGATGCTGCGGTGGTCACCTATGCCCGTGCTCTGGACGTCCCGCCTCCACGCGATCCTATCGCCATCTATCTTCTGGATACCCAGGCGGACTATGAGCGCGCCGACTCCCTCTACAACGGAGGCACAGCCCGCAACAATCAGGGCTTTGTGCACGACGGGCGCGTCTTCCTCCGCCTCGCCCCCCGACCCGGCCAGACACGCTTCGACAGCGGCAGTATGGTCGCGCGGCTTCTCACGCACGAACTCTGCCACGCCCTGCACCAGCGCCTCTTCTCCGGCTACAATCGCCAACCCTGCTGGCTCCGAGAAGGACTCGCCGATGCCTGGGCCGAACGCGCCCTCTCGGCGACCGATTCCCTCACCGCTGATCGCCTGACCGGGCAGGGATCTCTGCTGATCGCACTGCGACAGGCCGCCCATAACGGCGACACCCTCTCGATCCCCCAGATTCTACAGCAGCCCCAATCCGCGTACAGCAGCAACGATGGCCGCAAACAGCTCCTGACCTACGCGCGTTCGTTCGCCCTAATCCGGATGCTCGATGACCCCGCGCCCGCCAACACGGCCCGCCGGCTCCAGTTTCGCGCCTTTCTGAAAACAGTCAATGCGCTGAACGGCGATAGCGTCAACTCCCAGGTGACGGCTCTCTTTCTGGAACAGTTCGGCGGTCCCCACCTTGCCGAACTGCAGACGGAACTGCGCCAACGCACCGTGACCGAAAAGCTCTTCCCCTGGGAACAGGTCAGCATCGATGTCCATCCCCTCGCCGACGGAAGTCTCCTCGCGGAAGCCGATCAGGACCGCTCTGCCCTCGCTTTCGCCGACCGGCAGCCTCTCTCAACCACCGCCCATCTCCACGCCCGTATCGACGCCGCGAATATCGGGCAGCGACAGGCCGACCTGCTGTTCGGCCGCACCACCCCGGAAGACTACTATATGCTCGCATTCGGACCGGGCTATGTCACCCTGCTCCACCATCAGAAAAACTACCAGACCCTCGGACGTCAACGCCTCAACCCCAACCTATTCCCCCCCGGCCCGCACACGCTGGACGTCTCTCTGCACCCGAATCAGATCGAAGCCTCCCTCGATGGTCAGGTAGTGGGAACCTTCCCCCTCCAATCTCCCGCCGGGCAGTGGGGTATCGGCGCCACCGATGCCCGCATCACCTTCCACGATCCAAGCGCCCAGAACGACTCACCGACACGTGCCGTTCTGCCCTAACTCTCCAGCCCCACAAAAAAGCAAAATCTACTCAAAATCTATGCACTAAACACGTAACGTACGCCTCTTCCCGCTCGTCCAATAGAAAAACAACCACAGCGAAACTCCTCTCTTGTCGGATAAGGAGACAGAACATTATGCTCAGATCCCTGTCGATTCTCGCTTTCGCTCTCATCCTATACCTCTTACCGCTCTCCGGCGGCGCACAACACACCCAGCTCTCCTCGGAACAGAATCAGCAGAATAGGATTTTTGTCCGCTCCGCCATGTTCGCCTCTCCGGAATCCATAAAAGAGCGACTGAAGGCGGGCGCAAAGTTGGAGTTCGCGATCGAAAACGGCGAGAGAGCGCTCATGGAAGCCGCGAAATGGGGCCGGGTAGACACCCTGCAAACCCTGCTGACGCTGGGAGCCTACGTGGATGCACGCGACAATTTTGGGCGCACAGCGCTGTTCTATGCCGTACAATCGAAAGAGAATGCACTCCCGAAAGTGACTGCCTTGCTGGACGCCGGTGCGAAGGTCGATGCGACCGACCGATATGGCACAACGCCGCTCAAACTGGCCTTAATGAATAAGGCGACGATGGCAGTCGAGGCTCTGAAGCAGCGTGGTGCCCACGATGCGTTGGTCGAGGCCACACTCAACGACGATCAGCCGGCGCTCCGCACCGCGCTTGCCCGCAAAGAGAACGCGGGGAGTCTGGCTGCCTGCTCTGCAGCGGAAACCGCCGTCCTGTGCGGAAAACACGACATCCTCCTCCTCTTGCTGTCCTACGGTGTAGATCCGAACACCCGCAACGGTACCGGCCAGACGCTCCTGATACAGGCCGCAGAAGCAGGAGACCTCGCCATCGTCCAGGCGCTCCTCGCGCACGGCGCGGAGGTGAATGCACAGGACAATGCAGGCTATAACGCACTGATGTCCGCACACGGAGAAGCCTCTGCGCAACTCTTCCAGCTCCTGCTGGACAAAGGCGCACAGATAGACGCGCAGGACCAGACCGGCGCAACGCTGCTGATGCACGCTGCGTGGCAGAATATGCCTCTCCAACAGATTCGTCTGTTGCTGGCAAAGGGCGCAAAACCGAACCTCAAAGACCACCAGGGGAATACCGCGCTGATTCACCTCCTCTCGTGGACCCAGGCCGGTTATGATATACCGATGAGAGGGCGAAATGAGAACGATGCGGAAGCGGTCAAAGCGCTGGTGGCAGGAGGCGCAGACGTCGATGTCTGCAATTCCGAGGGGATCACTCCGCTGATGCGGGCCGCAGGTTGGCACCACACGCTTCCGCTCAAAACTCTCCTCGCATCCGGCGCGAAGATAGATCTCCAAGATAACCTGGGGCGAACCGCATTGACGTGGGCAGCCGGAGAGGGTCGAAAGAGTGAGAGCGTGCAGGCGCTGCTCCATGCGGGCGCACGGATCCGCCCGGTGGAAGCGATGCTCTGGGACGACTTTCCCACTGCCCAAGATCTTCTTGAGCGTGAAGGCGATACGTCCGCGCGCGGGCCTTTGGGGGAGACCCTCCTGATGATCGCCGCGGAAAAAGGAGAGAGAGACCTCGTTTCCATGCTGCTGAAACGCGGCAGCGATAGTAATGCACGCGATAATGAGGGAATGACCGCGCTCATGCTTGCCGTCGCCGGGCGGGCAGTGCACCGGATTCCCAGCGGAGTCAAAAATTGGCCTGACGCCACCGCAACAAAAGCGAGAACACAGATCGTTCAGGCGCTGCTTCTCAGACACGCTGATCCCAACCTCCGGAACACCGAAAACGACACCGCTCTCTCGATCGCAAAGGAGACCCGGAACGCCTCGATCATCTCTCTCTTGAACCGCCACGGCGCACAAGACAGCGCCCCGGCACAGAATGGAAAAAACCGGTAAGATCGGAACCGATCGACCGCACTCGCTGCGCTCCTACCCGCCCGTCCGCCGCACATAGGGCAGGAGTTGCGACTCCGGAAAGTTCATGTTATAGACCATCCCTAGGCAGTAGCGTAGGGAATCGAGGCAGTTGTGGACGAGGATACCGTTGGCGAAGTATTCAGGTTCTCCGCCAACGGTAAGATTGTAAACAGGGCTACGTCCGCTTGCGACTAAGGTTACCACACGAACGGGAGCAAGTCCGCTTGCGTGCGTATTTGTTCGCTCGATAGGTGTTCCTACAGATGGGACAGATGCGGTCTTCGTCATCCGCGCCGCTGATACGTCGCCAATGCGCTCGACAGGCATTAGAGCAGAATCGATTCCCGTAGAGTCGCATGGTAGCGTAAGGCTTCCTGCAAATCTCGCAAAGGTGTTCGGTAGGCTCTCTACCCTCCCACACCTTTCTTCCGTTCTCTCGATGCCACTCGATGCCTTCAGGAGAACTATGCCATGCAGCTGCCTTCTCGCGGATTCGTTCCAGGTGGGCAAGCCATTCCGGAGTCGAAAACCGCTCTTTGTTGTCTTCTTCCGAATGAAGCCGTCGATGATCCGCAGCAGGGAGGCATTGTAAATTGCTGATGTCGTTATTAAACGTATTGCGGTCGATGTGATGGATCTGATACCCTTCAGGTATCGGCCCGTGATGAGCCTTCCAAATCTCCTGATGCAAATTCTGAACGCCCCGCTGTTTCGATGAACCGTCTGGGCGGAAGTAGTTTCGGCAGGACATGTCTTGGCTGTCAGGATAACATCGGAACCTTGTTCCCTGAAACTCAACTTCGATAACCGTTCTGTGAATGACTCTCGTCTTGTACACGACTTCTTCCACTGGCATCCTCCGGCATTATGTCCGTGTGTTAACACACAGTCATTATACCGTAACGTGTCCAGTCTTACGAATCCTCTCCCCTTGACGAATACTGGATGGTTTCCAGTACCTTCTATATGGTTACCATCCGAGAACTCCACCCGGTAAACCCTGGCGTCCGGATTCGTTAGCCAGGATTTCAGGACAGGTCGTAGCCCCTTCCGCGTCATGACCCTATCTCCCACTTCAATATCTTCGATAGGAACGTCTCCGTATTCCGTAGTAATGAGTGTTCCGGGAACGAGGCAATGGTCTTCCCCGCCGAGATCATCGCTTACGACGATGCCGCCGCGCATCTCGAAGGTGGCGTCCTGCAACTCCGCCAGGGTCGCGCCGCACTCAGGCGAGATCGTCAGCACGCCGTGCGGCCGATCCGGGTCCGGCGAATAGCCCGGTATCGGCGTCAGAAACTGCCGCAGCAGCATCCATCCCGGCACCCGCCCCCGACGCTTCGCAGGCAACGTCACAAACCCGTTCCGCGCCCATGTCCGGGCCGTCGTACGCGTCTGTTCGTCGCTGTCGCTCTCCGTCTCTTTGCCCGTCGAGGGGTCGGCGAATCGCGCCTTCACCGGGGCAGGCAGACGCTCTTCCATGTCCAGCGCCTCCCGCGCCTGCTCCGCATCCAGCCGCTTATGCAGCTTCAGGTCCGCGTAGAGATGGCAGCGATGCCGCCCCGTGTGCAGCTCTCGCCAGACCGCCAGCCAGACCACCGCGAACGCCGAAGGCGAAAATCCCCAGTCCACGCCCGCATACCACTGCGCCCAGTTCGGAGGCTGCACGTCCCGAATCGCCCCGTCCGGCACCGAAAAATACTGTCCCTCGCTCGCATCCCAGTCGCCCGCCAGCCACTGCCGCTGCTTCCACTCCGGCAGCCCTGCCGCCAGCCGCGCCGCATAGCCCGGATCGGTGCGCGCCAACTCCAGATTGTCCTTCAGCGCCGGCTGCAGCACCCGTGTTTTCGGGTCCCGCGTCTCCTTCCGCACAAACCGACGCTTGCACCAGGAGGTTCCGATTCCGCCCGGATTGCCGAAATAGAGCTTTTTCAAATTGGCGGACCCGCGCAGCGATCCCCCGATCAACTGCGGTATGATCTCCTCGAAATGCGTCACCTCATCGAAAGTCGCGGTCGCATACTCCATCGACATATGCTTCTCCGCATGTTTCGCGTACTCCGCAAAGGCCAGAAAGATCCTGCTCTCGCCCCCGTTCGGACAGGTGAGCGTAAACGTCTTGTAGGTCTGATTGTAGATATGGGGAATGCGCCCCACCCCGTGAAAATCGTTCAATAGCTCCTTCAGCGCGGGCGCATACTGCTTCACGATGTCGTCGGAAGTACGCCGAAACAGGATATGGTTCGTGCCCGGCATCTGCAGCGCCCGCACAACATTCACATGCCGCGCCGTCCACGATTTGCCCGGACCACGGCTGCCGACCACCGCGATCTGCTCGATCTCGGGATCTTCGCACGCTTCAAAGACCTCCTGCTGCCACGCATAACAGGAAAGGGTCGCCGCCATACTGCCCCCTATCTCTCGCGGTCATGCGAGGCGATCTGTTCCTGCACATCGGCCTCTTCCTCCGGCGTCAGCAGCATCGGGTGCGGGCGGACGATAATCACCTTCGCGCCCTCGCCCACGATCTGCTTCGGGCGATCCGTCAGATCCATGCCCGCCATCTGCGCCATCACCCGCAGCGCCTGCACATCCCCCTTCGCCACCGCGTTATCGATCAGCCGCTCGATCTTCTCCGCCGTGATCTTGCCCTGCGCCTGATCTATCGTATCGTACAGGAGATCCCGGTTCGAAGGCGTCGGTCGCGCCGTTGCCGCGCGCGCAGGATCTGACTTCAATGCCCGCTGGAGCGGCGCCCAGAGTCGCTTCTGCTCCGGCGTCAGGGTCGCCAAAAATCGTTTCAGAGGCGCTCGGGGCAGCCCCACAATCTCCTCTTCCGCCGGTACACTCTCCATCTTGCTCCTCGCTCCTGCACGTCTGCGCGCGATCAGGCAAGCCCTTCCGCCCGCTGCGCTCCCCGGTGACTCCGTGTGCGTTCCTGTTCTGCACGGCCGCGCGCGATCAGACAAGATCTTCCGCTCCCGTCCTCCTCCCGCCCCCTACCGCCTCCGAAAGATCCGGTTCAGAAAGCCCGATCTCTTCATCGGCGCCGGCTCGTCCAGACTCCCGGACGGACGGAGCAGTTCGCCCGGAGGGGTCGATGCGGCCTCGCCGGGAACGCCGCGCAGCAGTTCCTGCTTCTCCTGTGTCTCCGGCCGCGCGCTCGCCCGCAGCAGCACGCCGCCCTGCGCCCGCTGCTTCAACTCCGCCAGCACCGATTCCGCGCCGCGCCGAACCTCTTCGCTGCTCCGGCCGCTCGAACGGGCAAGCCTCCTGCACAACCCCTCTACACTTCCGAACCCGTACCGGATCACCAGCTCCTTCGCACTGCTCTGCGCAATGCGATGGTCGATCCCGTTCAATGCCTCCAGCGCGCCCAGCTTCTGCACCGGCGTCAGCGTCTCCGCCGCGAGAATCCGCAGAGGCAGCGTGGTCGCATCGCCGATCTGCCACAGCGCCTGAGCCGGCGCCGAGCGCCCTGCCCAGTCCTTGCCGTGGTACGCCGCCCCGAGCGCCTCCACCGCGCGCACATCCCCGATCGCCCCCAGCGCCTCCGCCGCATACTCCCGCACGGAAGCATACGTATCCTCCAGCGCCGCGATCAATGCCCCCACGGTCCGCGCATCGCCGATCTTCCCCATCGCCTTCGCCGCCGCGATCCGCACATACCAGTCCTCATCCCGCAGCGCCGTCGCCAGCGCCTCGCTCGCCCGGCCATCCCCGCACGCCATCAGCGCCTTCGCCGCCGCCGCCCGCACCGAACTCTCCGGATCCCGAAGGCGCTCCATATGAACAAACACCTCTTCCGTAATCAAAGAGGCGGCAAGGGTTCGGCGCAGATTATCGTCCTCAGTCTGCATGGTCCACCTCAAACGTCAATAAGCGAGGGATTCGGCACGCCAAACGGGGTTTCCTTCGCCGTTCCCCGATGACCGGAGCGAGCGGAGAAGGAAAGGAGGGGAATTGCAGATCCTATAGTGCGGAATCGCACGGGTACGCGGATCTCTTCTGCCGCGAATTCGGCCATGTCGCCGACGACGCCGGTGAGATCGTGAAGAACAGCGCCGAACTCCTCACCCGAATGCAGAAGACGATCCGCGCGGCCTACGCGAAGCTGCCGCCCGGTTCACAGCTCCCCGCAGGTGGTGGACTGGTGCAATCCCCCGACCCACCTGCCGTCTGGCGCATCAGGCAGTTCGCTCGGCTGCCGGCCCCTCGACGCCTGTTTCCGCTGCCGGATGTGTCTCTGTCTCGACCTGCACCGGCGCGGGGACGGGTGCGCGCCGGTCACGTTGTTCCCGTTTTTCCAGCGAAGCGCGGAGTGCAGCCCTCAACGCCTCACGTTCCGTCGGTGTCAAAGATATCGGCTCCCCAATATGGAGTGCATGTGCTGTCATAGGATTTACTTTCTGCGTCTCTGCCGGCGCTTTTCGGTTCTTATCGAGTTGCCGCTCTTCCTGGGGCGTCACCGGATGCTCTCGTGCATCCGTCTCCCACTTTTGCCGGAGTAGCTCAGAGGTCATCTCGTCCTTCGGGGACGGCGAAACGGCCTCGTTCTCTCCCCTGGAATGGAGTTTGCCTGCTTCCTTGCTGTCGTTCCTGCTTTTACCGCAGGAAGTACACCCTCGTTTTCAAAACGATTGTGTTATTTTCAAAGACAGGCGAACAAAAAAACGCCCACCCTGCTTCTCCTACTCACAGTATATCATAGATTGCGCACAGATCACAAAAATTTCCCAGACGCACAGCCCCAACCTCTCCGGTCCCGCCCAATTGAGGTCTCCCCACAACCCTAAACCTTACCATTCAAAAACGCTCGTTTCAATGCCAGAATGGCATTATCCCTCGTTCGAACAAATCAGAAAACGCCCGAGCAAAAGGCGTTTGATACGTTTCAATGCCAGAATGGCATTATCCCTCGTTCGAACCTCCAGAAAGGGATGGCGACGAGGTAAAATCAAATGAGGCGTTTCAATGCCAGAATGGCATTATCCCTCGTTCGAACCCTTGAGATCAAAATCTGATCTCATTTGCGCTAACCGTTGGCGCTTTTCGGCGCGGAAGCCGAAAAACGGCGATTTTTGCCATAATTAACTCCTTTTTGATCTCAGCCGTTTTGCGCTAACCTCCCCCTGTTTTGGCCCTCTCAGAAGGTTAGCGCAAAGTGTTGATCGCAATAAAACAGATTGCGATCAACACGATTCAGAGCGTCGTTGCGCCTCAGTTTTGTCAGGACTCCCCAGCGACCGGACGCGGACTGGACAGCTTTTGCATTGCGGGCAGAGCCGAAGGCTACCGCCTGCTGCCGGATAGTTCCACCTTCGTTTCAGATTTCCTTCCCCGGTCTGAAACTTCCGCGTGAATTTCAACGCTTTTTTTGCGCGGTCTCCCTGTCCTCGCGCGCCAGCCACCCCACACCCCGATGCTCGTCCAACTTCCGCCGCCCCACAACGCGCCGCAACAGACACGCCCACCCACATCAGCAATGAACGCGCGGTATCCCCGTCAGAATACGGCGGGAAGAATGGTGCGCCCAGATCAAGCGTACAGCCTCTTGACAAATCCAGACGAATTAGCCTATAGTGATAAATATATTTGCACCGGGAAACTAACAATACCTCACATCGGCACAAGGAGTGTCTTCATGTCCCGTATACTTCATCCGGAAATGATCGCGTTGGGCAAGCGCATCCAGGCCCGACGGGAAGAAAAGCAGTGGTCCCAAGAAGAGATGCTCACCAAACTCCAACAACACGGGTTCGACGTGACAAGAGGCGCCTATTCGCATTGGGAGAGCGGGCGAGTGAACCTCCCCGCCCTGGCCGTGATCGCACTCACGGATGTCCTGGATCTCTCAGCAGACTATCTGCTCGGGAAACAGAGTGAAGAAGAGTGGCTGGACGATGAGGTCATTCAATGGTACCGCGCCATGTGCCCGGACTTCCGTAACGCCGCCCGTGCTGCCATGAAGGCGTTATGTGAGGCATCCGACCGACAGCGAACCACACACGGCCGGAAAGCTCCGGACACAGCAGAGGACGAACTTCACTGAAGTAAAGGGAGAGGCGCCGGCCCACCAGTAAGCACATCCAGGCCGGCGCCAACCCACCGTCACAACCCGATGCTCATCCGCCCGCCGCCGCCCCCACTGCTCACCGGAGCAGAAGAGACCACCGTCAACGGCGACGAGAGCGCGGAGGCATTGCCCAACGCATCCGCCGCCTGCACCGCATAGGTATGCGTCGAGCCGTCCGCCGCCACCGCCTCCGAAAACGACGTCACTCCCGCCGCCGTCGTCGCGATCCACACGCCATCCCGGTAGACACGGTAGACCAGCGCGCCCGACAGATCGTCGGGATCGGTCGCCGCCGTCCAGGTCACCGTCATCGCCACCGCCGCGCCCAGATCCCGCGCCAATCCGGTCGGCGTCGTGGGAGGCGTCGTATCCAGCAGCGCCCCCAGCGGCGCAAACAGATGCGCCGCCTCCGCCGCCTGCCCCGTCGGATTCTCATGCAGTTGGTCGCTGCTATAGTTCGTCGCGTCGAAACTCCCGCCCGCATTCCACGCCGACCCCGCCAGTTGCCAGGCCTCCGTATCCACATAGGTCAGTTGTGTATCCCCGCCCGCCGTCAGCGCCCCCACCACCCCCTGCACTCCCGTCCCCGCCGTGCCGTTGCCGACATTGTACGGATGCAGAGAGGCAAACGTCTGTCCGCCGAAGGTCGTCGGCTTGATCCCCTCCACCAGAAACGCCACCCCCGGCAGTTTAGTCCGCGCCGTCGTCAGCCCCGTGCTGTAGGCCGCACTGAAAGCCGCCACCGTCTCCGAGGCGAACACATCGTTGATGCCGAAATCGAACACTACCCCGACCGGAGACCCCGCGGGCAGATGCGAAAGCACATTCCAATAGCCGCCCGCATTCCAGTCCGTCACCTTCGTCCCATTGATGCCCGCATTCACGACCTGACAGTTGAAGTGCCGGCTCAGGCGCTCCATCACCCCCAGATCCACCCGTCCCGGCGAGGAGCCGTTGGTGCCGATCAGCCCCGCCATCCGGCTATCCCCCAACCCGACAAACTTCAGAGGACGCACCAGCCCGGACGCCCCCGTATTGATCCCCGTCCCCCCGCTCGTCATAATCGCGACTATCAGCGCGGAACCTGGGTTCGCTCCCGTGATCTCATACAGAGCCTCCGCACCGGCGTCCAGCCCTGTCGCCAGCGTCAGCCAGTTCTCAAACTGATTCGTCCCGGCATCGATGACCGACTGCCCGGCATCCAAGGGTATCCCCGACGTTCCATCGCCGTATTTAATCGAGGCTCGGTCATAAATAAATCGACCGTGCCAGAGTGGCTCCAGCACGGTCGGCTTTCCGTATACAAGGTTGCGACACACTCTCTACGGAGGCAACCTTATGATACCCTGCCAATCGCTGCTGGTGAGTCTGATCGAGTTGGTAGATCGGCTCCCGGAACCGCCCCAACCTCCCGTTAAACGCGGGAAAGGACGTCCGGCCGTCTACTCCAACAAACTGTTCGTGAAGGCACTCGTGATTATGATCCTGCGCCACTTGCACAAAGTGGGAGAACTCCTCTCCGTACTGGAGCAGCCCACTTCCGAGATGCAGACCTTGAGGAAACTCCTCTGTGAAGGAGAACGCGATCCCTCCCGGCGCACCTGGGAACGCCGACTGGCCGCTCTGCCCGACACGCTCCCCGAACAAATCGCCTGTCTGGGACGCGAACTGGTCACGCTGCTAGAACCTTGGCAGAATTGTGGCCGAGCGGTGGCTATCGATAGTACGGTGCTGCGCGCCTGCGGAGGCGTCTGGCATAAGAAACATCGGGAAGCGGGCACGGTGCCTCACACCCGTATCGATACCGATGCCCATTGGACCAAGTCGGGTTGGCACGGCTGGGTCTACGGCTGGAAACTGCACGTCTGCTGCACGGCAGGCGACGTCTGGATCCCCGTGGCAGCGGATCTGACGCCAGCGAATGTGGCCGATAATGAGAAAGCGCCCGATCTTCTGGAGCAACTGCCGCTGCAGCGCTTGTATGTGTTGGGAGACCTCCACTATAACACGCCCCAGTTGCAGGAACATTGTCAAAGTCGGGATCGTATCCTGGTGACGACCCAATATGGCCCTTATCCGCATACCGGACCCGGTGTCGAAGTAAGGCGTCTGTTCCATAAACTGCGTTCGATCACCATCGAGAACTTCAACGAGCAGTTCAATGCGATCTTCTCGGCACACGATCAATTGCAGACCAAGGGAGAGACCAACACCAAGCGCTGGGTGTTAGGAGCGGTGTTGGTCTATCAACTCGCTTTGTGGTTTTGGCATGAACACCCGATGCCGCTGAGACAGGGGATCAAACCCTTCCTGAAGGCGGCATAGCATTTATGACCGGGCCTCATTTAATCCCCGGAAGCCATGGCAGGACACCTAAACAGGCTTATTCGCCTGGAAGGGGGCCATATCAAAGCCAATCTGCACTTATGAGGTACTGCCCTCCTTTGTTACCGCTCTAAATAATTTTTCGTGTAGTTCCGGCGTCAGATGCGATGGTTTACCTCCATAGATAGCATGGAGCGCTCTCGGATAAGTCTTTCGCGTTACCTCCAATGTTTTTTCGTTCATATAGCTCTGCCATTCGTCCTGTGTGTGTGTCTTTTGGCGCGCTTCCAACTCCCACTCATCCCAGAGTTGATCCTGAGTTATGTCAACCTTTGCTGTGATGGCCCAAGGTTCTTCAGTGCTCTTCAGGATTGAGGCTGTTTGCTTGGCCTTAAGACGTACCTGTTTCCGTTGTGTCGGAGTTGAATCATCACGCACTTCTTTCTTCTCCCTTCTTGATACATTCAGCAAATTGCTGAGTGCCCTATGCGACCCCAGACAGTATACCATTAATTTCACTGAGGTTCCAAAAATATCAGAATGTCAAGTGAGCATTTTTCGAAAGTTGTAGGACTTACGCGGATGTTGTTTGCACTAAATCGGGCGTTCTGCAAAAGCGTCTCACCGCGTCCCGAATGATCGATAGCTTGGTTTCATACCAGGATTTACCAGTTAAGTCCGGTATGATGGTGTAAAATTGTGGGCTCGTAGAAACGGCCCATCTCTCCATGGTATGATGTAGTCGCCAAACAAACATCGTCTCGGAGGAGAGAATGAGCCAGTATCAGATTACCCTAGACCAAGCCTTGTTGGAGCGCCTGTTCCAGACGGACAAAGGCCCGCAACGGAAACACGATGTGGTTCTTCTGCGCTATCGCAGAACGCGCCTGGCATTTCTCCACCGCGCAGCACTGCTTGAGCGCTCGGTGATAGGTCTCGGTCGCGTAAGCCTCCCGCGCCAACTCCTGGCGTTTTGGTTCGGTCATGGAGAGATCGTCCGTCACCCAGTGATCCGCTTCGTCAAAGTCGGTCACGAACACTTTGACCATTCCGTAGCTTTTGAGATGCACGATCCGGCCTTCCTCGCCGATCTCGATGTTCTCAACAGCTCGGTTGCCCGTATTGTCTGGATCGACCTGACGATTAGACTTCAGACGCGTCAGCCAGCGCCAGTCGAGCACGCGGAGGTACTTGAGATTGTCCAGACCGCTGTACCTATAATGACCCCAAGAATTCGGACAGTGTTTTAAGGTGGTTGCCTGTGTCAAAATCAAGGACACGAGGAGACAACCATGAAGACCCGCAAGACCTATTCCGCCGAGTTCAGAGCCAAGCTGGCGCTCGCGGAGATCGCCAGCGAAGCCCAGGTTCATCCCAACCTGCTTACTCAGTGGAAACGCCAACTCCTGGAGAGCCTGCCTGGTGTCTTTTCGGATAAACGCGTCCAAGAGAACAAAGAGCAGGAAGCTTTGACCGATCAACTCTACCAGCAAATCGGCCAGTTCAAAGTCGAACTCGATTGGCTCAAAAAAAGTCCGGACGTCTCCGTGGAGCAACTGCGCCAGCGGGTAGAGCGGGAGCATCCTTGCCTTTCGATTGGTCGGCAGTGTGAACTGTTGGGCCTGTCACGCTCAGGCTTCTACTATGCACCCAAGGGAGAAAACGAACTCAACCTGCTGCTGATGCGCCTGATCGACCTGCAATACACGGCTCGTCCTTTCTTGGGCTACCGCAAAATGGTGCTGCATCTGCGCGAGCAAGGACATCCGGTCAACAAAAAGCGGGTGGCCCGACTGATGCACCGGATGGGGCTGGCGGCGATGGTTCCCGGTCCCAACACCAGCCGCCCGTCCCCGCAGAACCCGGTCTATCCGTATCTGCTGCGCGGTGTGGCGATCGAGCGGATCAACCAGGTCTGGAGTTGCGACATCACCTACATCCCGATGCCCAAGGGTTTTGTCTACCTGTTTGCCGTGATTGACTGGCACAGCCGCTTTATTCTCTCGTGGGAACTCTCCAGCACCCTCGACACCGCCTTCTGTTTAGAAGGGTTGGAACGCGCGTTCGAATATGGCCGTCCGGAGATCTTCAACACCGATCAGGGCAGCCAGTTCACCAGTCTGGAGTTCACTCGGCGCGTGCTGGCCTCGGGAGCCGCGCTCTCGATGGACGGTCGTGGCCGGGCGTTGGACAACATCTTCGTGGAGCGCTTCTGGCGCACGGTGAAATACGAAGACATTTATCTGAAGGGCTACACGACCCCAAAAGAAGTCTGGTCGGGATTGTCGGACTACTTCCCTTACTATAATAGCCAGCGTCCTCACCAGTCGTTGGATTACAAAACTCCCGCCCTCGTCTATGGCGGAGGATAAAGAAGATGAGGAAAACTCCGACCTCTTGAAGCGACACAGAAACCGCGCCAGGCATAAGAAACAGAAAGCGTAGAAGGACCGGCGGCTCTCCCCCTGGGAGCACAAACAATCACGGCACCATCGCACCAGACACGGACACAGCGGCACGCCACAGGCACAGCTTCCAAGGGATCGGCCAGAATCCTGATATTCTTTGGCAATCGTCACGTGACGATTCAGACTGGCTGAAAGGCCGGTTCAATTCGACCAGGCATCCACCTTAAGCAAGGCAAAAAACTGTCTTGACAAATGGGGTCAGTATAAGGAGCATTTGAAACGGTCTTGTTCTGATTATCATACCATCTGCGAGGCTCTGGTGCCTCTGGTGACGGAGGCGTGGAAGCCCCAACTCAATAATCTGGCACTTTTTGTCTATGGTCTTTTGATGGCCAGACATGTCCATCTGCCCAATGTCGCCCTCACCTTGCCGATTGCGGGAAATACCCACAATGCGCTGCAGCGTCTGGAGCGCTTTCTCAAGAACAAGGCAATCCAGCCGACACTTCTGGTACGAAGGCGTCGCCAGGGCCGTACTGGCCACCTGGAAGGGATGGGAGATCGAACTGATTATGGATCAGACCGATCTCGACGACCGATTTCCGCTGCTCTTTGTCGCCCTTGCCTTCCGCAAGCGCGCTATTCCGATCTATTGGCGTCTGCTTTCTCACGAAGGCTGCAGCGGCGTTGCAGAGCAAACCAAGTGATTAACAAAGGTTGCCAGGTTGCTTCCGCCGCAGACACGGATCGTGCTGATGGCGGACCGGGAATATGGAAGTGTCGGTTTGTTTAAATTTCTGGATCAACAAGGCTGGTCGTTTGTAATCCGGATGAAGAAAGACATCTGCTGTCAAATGGCAAACGGGCGTCGTTTTCAGATTGGGGAGATCCCCTTGCGCCGTGGTACGGTCAATTTTGAAGACAATGTCTGTCTGGTCGGCTGGCCGCACCTGCGTCTGAGTCTCAACTGTGGCTGGAGCAGTATCGATCCCAAGGATGAACCCTGGCACCTTCTCACGCCTTTCCGAGCGGGCAAAGATAATGTGGAGCGTTACAGCCGCAGACTCTGGATAGAAGAGATGTTTCGAGATTTCAAAGAGCAGGGCTTCCGATTGGAGAAGACACATCTGGAACTTGGCAAGCGGGTCGAAGTTCTCTTGCTATGCGTTTGCATCGCCTACACTTGGACTCTGTTTCTAGGTCTGCAACTGGAAGAAGAGGGCAAACGTGGTGAGATCGACCGAGCCAACCGGCCCCAGTTGAGCCTTTTTCAGTTCGCCTTGCGCTATCTCAAGCGTGTCCTCGCCAGAAGAGAACCCTTTCCTGAAAATGTCCGATTTGTCAAATCTAAATGTGAGGGGTAGTCAGGGGTTCGGTCTCCTTTTTTCGTCTCAGCAACCGAAAGGACACACCATGACCTATCCGTGTTTCCGGAATTAGGCCACCAGGAATTTACAGAAACGATGATACACTAACTCAAGGTTTGTGCCTTTTGAGCAAAGTCGAATAGTGCTGTCGCACGATAATAGGTTTATGTGTCCCATCTGGAAGTCCGGTTATCTTGAATGCCATTTCCTTAGCTAGGATTTCATGAACTCGCTCTTCGTATGGCTTACTATAGTCGAAAAGCATTCCCCTAAGCTCCTGAGCAATATGCTCAGCTTCTTCCGCAATAATAAAGGTTATAAGTTCAGGATCCATATGGAGACGACCATTTATAGCAATTTCAAACTTACTAGGGCTCAGATCATTCTCAAGGACCGTTCCCAAGCCTCTATCGGGCAAATATTCATGCAAAGAAACCGGTGAATTCAGAATTTGAGGAAACTCCTCAAAGTAGTGCCTAGCACGCTCAAGGGTTTCTCCTTGAAGAACACGCTCTAGGCGAGTACGGAAATGAAGTCGGTCTCCCACAACATATTGCATGTACTTCCGATACCATCTTTCCGAAAGTTTTCCTTCTGCTAGTGTTCCTTCAACCACAACCCGCACTTTGCTATAATCAAAGTCATCGTCTTCGTCCCCTTTGGGGGTCACATCAAGGCTATAGCCACGATTTCCAGAATACACATGAGGCATATATGAATTAGTATTTCGTCCTATTGCTCGATTTTTTTCGTATAATCCGTTCTTACGCCTAGAATCTAATGCGTAGACTTTATCTCCATAACTACCTTCTACGTCGTCTCCAATTCGTCTTGGCACATCAAGGGATGCTGTACCTAATTTCACGGACTGCAAATCCGGGATGTTATTTATTTGCGCTAGATTCGAGTTGGCACTGTTCCTTCCTTGATTAACATATAGTTGGTTTCGTTTATGTAGAGTTGGAATAAAATTGGGTGGTTGGAAAGCTCTCAGACTTCCTAGAATTGAGGCGGGGTTAGATGGCTCTTTAAACTCTGATGTATGGGGATCTAAGAAAAGAGGTTCAGACATATTAGAGAAATTCTGCGCTGTTGCATTCAAGCGTTTGAGAAACCCTGGCCGACTGTACGATCCTAATTCATCGCCTGTCATATTAGTTGTCTGTTCTGCTAAATTGCGTAAAGCCAGTAGTTGCGGTAATGTCACCAATACATTGGCTTTCGTTTTGCCATCAGCAAAAAGTTGGTCCGTAGACATCGAAAAAGGGTGTTGTTCTCCCAACAGTGCTGAGAGTCCCTTGGTTTCGCTGGCGCTTATAGTCAGGACCGTACTCGGAGGGCCAGAAGTTAGAATAGCGCTTGATGTATTGGGTAAAGACCCTGAATCTGCTGCCAAATCATAGCCCCCAGATAATCGTTCCATATCATAATGTGGTACTGGAAAGACTGATCGGGAAGGAATCAACCCAGCATTTTGGGTATTGCCTTCGAGCCTGTTTGCGCCGAAGGACAAATCACGATCAGAACCGACACCAGTTGGCAGATTGCCCGTCCTTTGCCCATACGATATTGGCATCGTTGATCCCAGTGTCCGAGGCTCAGTTGCCAACTCGTCTATGAAACCGTCTGGCGGCGGAAAGGAAGTGAGTTGAGGTGTATTGCCATACCGGTCCGGTAGTGCGACAGGTGTGGTGGACGAATTTGATGTCGGTCGATCAGGTTTGAACTCTGCCTCATAGACGTTCGGATCAGGGCTAGGCGATAGAAAAAGTGGGGTAGGCGGATCCGCATCTACGCCATAGTTCTCGTCCATCCAACGTGCCCCAGCGCGATAGTCCGCTGCATTTTTAGCCTCTTGTACCCAATGCGCACCATGAAAAGCGAGAGGTAGACTGGCGGCAGTCAATTCACCCAGCGCTCCCCCGATGTCACCTGTCTGTGCTCGGTGATAAGCATTGACAACGATCGGGGCGCCAAACGCGCCAAGCAGCATCTTTGCTCCCATCGGTTCCGCCCCAATCGGCCCGAGCAATGCCATTGCGCCTAGCGACCCCGGGGACGAGAAACCCAACACGCCCCGTGCTAATCCTGCCCCATAGCCGTGCATTTGCTCCAACTGCTGGCTTGCTCCTGGCGCGCCGTAATCCAATGCTTGGTCCAGCAAAGGCGTATTGATCACATCATTCGCCGCCCTCGTAGCCCGATCTCCAATCGCCGTAACTTGAGTGGATGAAAGGAGGTGAGGCCGTGCATTTGCGATAATCTGCGATGCATTCGGATGCTGATTAGCGCTATTAATCGCTCTTACTGCCGCATAATGCCTCAACAAAGCTACCTGGTCAGCATGATTGTATTGTGTGGCATCTTGCGCCGCTCGGGCCGCCGGGCTTATTCCTTGCGTTCGTGCCTGTTGCTCGTTGATACCCAGTCCGGGCGTCAGCAAGCCATTCCCGGCATTCTCTGGGCCAAGAGCATTCTGAAGATACTTCTGCCCCTGTACAAAGACTGGACTCGCCTTTTGGATCTCCACCTTGTTACGCTTTATCGCCTCAGCGACATCGGCATCAGAATATTCGGCAGGGAAAGAAACGTTCACCTTGAAGTTCGGCAAATAGATCTGTCGGGTGGGTGGATCGGACATAATAATTGGACTCCAATTCATGAAGGTAGGTCAAAAGAGGCTGCGAACACCTACGGTAGGACATTAACTGTCCGCAACACCCGGGGAACACGGAGATGGAGGAGGATGAGAGGATCCGCTCTGGACCGATCTCCTCATCCTAATGATCTTCTCGGTCCAGCTCCGAGAATCTAGAGATGGCTCCTGCGGCCGGAGAAGAAACACACGTGTATGGGAGTTGCCTCCAGCAATAAAATCGCTTGTGTTGTAAAGGCACCAAGCACAGATTCTCCACCGTCTCTGCCAGCACTACTGTGACATGGAAATCTTCTGCATCCGTGCCTCTCAATGATGGCCGAGAGAAGCAGGAGCTATTCACAGGAATTCGCCCCCCAATACCTTCGCCAACGCTGACGCGTGACCAAGTATCACCTTCTGGGTGTGTTAGCCGGGATGTGCACCAACCAGGCTCTTCTATGCCGCCATTTTCTGCCGAGCAGCCTTCGTAGACGACGAATGGATCAAACCAAGCCGTCCGATCTGCTCCAGAATCTGCTCACAAATAATCGCCTCCGGGTTTTGCGGAAGCAATTTTAACAGGGCAGATGCGTAATGCTGTCCACGATACCAACTTTTCAGGTCGGAAATCCCTGCCCCCATCACCTGGGAGCGCAGAGAATCCAGCAAGTAACTCGACAGGTTGACCATGAACAGCGACAGGCTCATCGCATTCTGGACTGAGGTCTTCTTCAGACTCATGAAGTCCTCCAGGCCGAAATGCTGTTTGGCATCGCGGAAAGTGAACTCAATCTGGAAGCGTAAGCGATAATAGTCGATAAGAGCGTCGGCTCCCAGAAACAGATCGCTGCTAAAGAGGATCACCTGGCCCCTGCGTCCGCTGGCAAGATGGGTGCGCTGGAGGATCACCACATTCAGCGGCCGATCGAAATGTTTGTGCAGACACACCGCCCGGTAGATTAGCGTGTTATACCCGTCTGCGGTCTGGGTAGAACAAAGCAACACTTCCGGCATCTGGGCAAAATCCAGCCGATCCCCATACTTGCGTTGAGGGGTCGTCTGTTTCTGCAGAGGGGTCGGTCGCAGATACAGGGCGGCATCGGCGCGCATCTTGGAGATCAGATGCAGATCGAGTTGACGCACCATCTGACAGGCCCCTGCATGGCCGAAGTGGCCGTCGAGCACAAAGTAGGACACCGCCATCCGCTGCTTGAGCAACGCCATCACTTTCTTGGCCTGCGCTTGCATGCGTAGGAGTTCGGCCGAAAGGGGAAGGTCCGCTTTCTGCTTGTTTTTGCTTCCCTTCGGACGCCCTCGCGGCTTCTTGGGCGTATTGGCTTTGCCCCCTGGCTTCTGCTTGGCACGTTGTTGTTTTCGCTGCTTGGCCTCCTGTTTCTCCTCCTCGGTGCGGATCACTTGTTCGTTGGAGAGCGAATAGGCTTTTCGGTTACCGACATGGATCAGAGCCATCGAGAAGACGGCCAGTCCGGGCACCGCTCTCTCGCAGAGGGAGGAGAAGAAGCGATCTAATCCATAGGTATGCTTGCCCGATTTGGTGACCACGGTTTCATCGCCTGCGAGCAGGTAAGTGCCGTTTTGATCATAGACAAAGCGTGTGAAGAAGAGCCATTTGACCGCCAGCCAGTCGATCTCGGTATGAAAGAAGCGCTGCACGGTGCGATAACTACCTCCTTTGTCGGTCCATCGAGAGATGCCGAGTTGGGTGATGCGTCCGGTCATGGCGAGCATGGCCACGACGATGCGATGGAGTTGGCGACAAGTTGTTTCGGGCAAAACGGGTGTCAGAGCGAGCAAGGCGGGTAAAATAGAGGGCATGGGTTTTCGGGCTTTCGACGTTGTTGGATTGGCGTCTACAACTTCGACCCGAAAGCCCTATTCTCATTCAGGAATTCGCCACCCGTTTTGGCGAAGGTATTGATCGCAAAGAACTATCAGACACATACAAACGAGCATTCAAATTACGGCGCCGATCTCACCAAGTGGGCGATCCCGAGAGATTCCGGCCGCAGGAAGAAAGCGCAGGTACCCGAAAGATGGAAGAACCACTGTCCCCCTGGCTGACCATCGAAACGCACGGCGGCCTCTATCGCCCTAAAGTAGACGCCCAGAAGATGGCCCTCGCCCTCTTCCACACCTCCAAAAATATCATCCTCGGCCAGTGGACCGGCCTCGCCGCCGACGCCGAAGAGACCTTCAAAGCGCTCGGCCTCAAACCCGAACCCGCCGCCCTCGCGGGCTTTCTCCTGCAGCGCGCCACCGTGCACGCCCTCGCCCAGATCATCGCCGAAAACCGCTATCGCTTCGGCGACGCCCTCCCCGACGAAACGCGGACACTCGCCTTCTTCGCCACCGAGTATATCGGCCGCAGCGACACGCCCCTCAACAAAGACTTCTTCCAGAAGCCGCAGCCCCTGCCCTTCCTCGCCGAGATCGCCCCGCCGTTCCAAAAGTGGCTCGTCACCTGGGGCGTTCCCGAAGCCGAAGCGCACCGCCTCGCCCACATTCGCCTGCCCCACACCGTTCCGCACGCCCTCAGCGAAGAGTGGCGCAAAAACGCCGACTTCTACAAACCCCTGCTCACCGCCGCCGACACGCCCTTCCAACTCGCCGACGAACGCGAATACGACTGGGCGCAGTACCGCCTCAGCCTCCAGACCCAGTTCACCGGCACACCCCTCTTCGACGAAGACTTTCCCCTCGCCAGCGTCTACGTCCCCCTGCGCGCCTACCTGGAGACCCGCCCGCAAAACGAACGCACCGCCTATGTGCGCGATGCCACCCGCATCCGCCATGTCTCCGACCTCGAAACCACCGTCGCCGCCTGGCTCCAGCCCCGCGCCGCCGCGCCCGCGCATCAACAACCCGACCCGCCCCCCGGCCAACTTCCCCAGGGTTCCCCCCTCTGCGTGCTCAGCGGCGGCCCCGGCAGCGGCAAATCCTCCTTCTGCAAAAAACTCGCCGCGCGCCTCGCCGAAGAGGGACGCCACGTCCTGCTCATCCCCCTGCACCACTTCACCCTCAAAGGCGACATCCCCGCCTCCATCGATAGCTGCATCGCCGAGCGCCTCGGCTTCCTCAGCCACAAACCCATGGAGAACCGCCGCGCTCTCTTCGCCCGCCCATCCGCCCCACAGACGCCCCTCGTCCTCATCTTCGATGGCCTCGACGAACTCGCCAGCCAGGGCCGCGCCTCCCAGGAAGCCGCCCGCGCCTTCCTCAGCGCCCTCAAAGACTTCCTGCGCGATGAAAACGCCGCCGAACTCCGCGTGCAGGCCATCGTCTCCGGTCGCGAACTCGTCCTCCAGACCCACGACACCGAACTGACCGGAAGACCCATCCTCCACCTCCTGCCCTACTTCTTGACAAAAGAGGAGATGAACCAACCAACATACTCCTTCCGCACCTACAATGATCCGAACCACCTGCTGCACGAGGACCAACGCGACACCTGGTGGCAGCGCTTTACCACCGCCAAAGGTCTCCCCAAAAGCCAAATGCCCGAACCGCTTAAGCGCGACGACCTCCGCGAGATCACCGAGCAGCCGCTCCTGAACTATCTGCTGGCCCTCAGTTTTCAGCGCAAGAAGGTCGATTTCGAAGCCGAAACGAACCTCAACGTCATCTACGCCGACCTCCTCCGCGCCGTCTACGACAAACGCTGGGGCGGTGAAAAGGTCCACATCGCCGGCCTGGAGTTCGAAGATTTCGCCGCTGTCATGGAAGAGACCGGCCTCGCCGTCTGGCACACCGATGGCCGCACCGCCCGACTCCCCGACATCCAGCAGCGCTGCACGAGTCTTCCTGCCGCAGTGCTGCAAAAATTCGAGGAAGGCGCGGAGCAGGGCGTCATGCGCCTCCTCACCGCCTTCTACATTCGCAAAACAGACGCCTACGATGCGCCCACCTTCGAGTTCACCCATAAAAGCTTCGGCGAATATCTCACCGCCCGCCGCATGGTCTCCGGCCTCTACGATATTAAGGACATGCTGGCTCCGCGCCGGGGCCGCAGAACCGAAAGAGCCGAAGAAAAAGCTTTGGTCGAATGGGCGCGCCTCTTCGGCCCCACCTCCCTCGGTCCTGCCCTGCTCCGGTTCCTCCGCAACGAAGTCGCCCAAATCTATCACAGCGATGCGTCCCGGAATACAGAGGGTAAAGCGGACATCGAAGCCTTTCAGCAAATCCTCTGCGATCTCATCGGCGTCATGCTCCGCGAAGGCATGCCCATGCACCACACCGACCTCAAACTGACGACCTACCTGGAAATGGACCACCAAGCGCGCAATGCGGAAGAGGCCCTGCTGGCCATGCTCCATGCCTGCGCCCGCCTCACCCAAAAAGTCAGTGACATCGCGTGGAGCGACAAGGACGATCAGAACGCATGGACTCAGCCGGAACGTGCCGGCACCTGGCTGCGCCGCTTCTGCGGCCAGCGTACCTTTTGGAGCACACACACGCCTATCGCCTGGAACTGCCTGGGCTGGCTCAATCTCAATTCATGCCTGCTAGCGGACCTGAATTTGTGCTTGGCGGACTTGCAAGGGGCGGACTTGCATTGGGCACACTTGCAAGAGGCGAACTTGCAAGGGGCGGACTTGCAAGGGGCGAACTTGCAAGCGGCGAAATTGCAAGAGGCGAAATTGCAAGAGGCGAACTTGCAAGAGGCGGACTTGCGATGGGTGAAATTGCAAGGGACGAAATTGCAAGGGGTACTTCACATAACAACGTCCGTTGGATTCGACCACGCATATATCGACGCGAACCAGGAACATCACCTTAGATTACGGGAAGAATGGAAACAGGCGAATCCTGCCTCACCTCGATCGAAATAAAACACAAAGCCGCGCAAAAACAGAATGTCCGGAAGCGCGATGCCCTGCTGCACAACATGCTGAACAACAGGCAAGGAGGCTGCCCAGGCGAAAACTCGGAGCGAACGATGTTGGCTCAGGACTTCCTTCGCCTGCCCGCCGTAGACTTCTCCTTCGCAGCCTCCTCGGCAAGTTTGCAATCAATTCGCTTGCAGGCCGTAAAAGAGAGGGGGCAATCGCCGTGCCGCGCGCCAACTCTTACCCATCCTAACCAGGTGAGAAGCGCCCTGCCTGCCGGTCCAGGAGAAAACGATGTCGAACGAGCGCTCCAAAACACGCAAACCACACCGGTCCCCACGGTTGCAGACCGCCACACCGCCCGTCGCCGCCCGGAAGTGGCGACAGTTGGTGCGCATACGCAACGGAATCGCCACCCTCTTCCTTGTCACCCTGGGCAGCGCCTTCGTCACCCTCGCGCTGATCGGCATCTTCCCCACCTGGATCGACGCCGCCAACCTGGAAGACCTCCGGTCGATGGCGTATCTCCTGCACAATCCGTTTCTCATACTCCTCGTCTGCGCCCTGGGCATCGGCACCGCCGGGCTCTGCTTCCATGTCCATCTGGAGAACCATCTCAAGCAGACCTTCCGACGCAACGACATCACCGATATGGGCTGCTGGATCGAAACGCTCTCCACCCTCCGCTGGACCGCCGCCTACTGGAACTCCGACAACATCGACGCCGTGATGCTCATCACCGCCCAGGCGCGAGCCCAACTGCTCGAACATCTGCCGCGTCTCACCGCAGACACCGCCCCTCTGCTCAACGCACGCGAACGCTATGCCCTCTACAAAATGCTCCACGGCAAAGACGCCGAACTCATTCCCGCCCTGCTGCACGCGATCCCGCTCCTGAGCGAAGCCCGCGCACTCCCGTTCCTCCGACACCTGGCGGAAGGCAAAGGGCCGGCCGCCGAAAATCAACCCCTACAGGCGCAGGCGACCGCCGCCCTCCATCAACTTCAGGCCAACCTCGCCCTCCAGCGCACCTCTCACGTGCTGTTACGCGCCTCTCAGCCTCCCGAAACTCCCACGCAAGAGCTGCTCCTTTCCACCTACGCCCACCCCGAGATTGATCCCACCGAACTCCTGCGCGCGCAAAATCGCCCCTGAAACCACCCCACCGCCGTACACATCCAACAGGCCCGAACGTCACGCGCGCGCTCAAGCAGCGGCCTTTTCATGCACTATTTTCAACATGCACCGCAATGCATCAGCAAAATGTGCCGTTTCGCAGAGGCAGCGGGCAGGCCGGTCAGGTTATCCTGAATCATCACCATTCCGTCCGCGACGCATCGCTGCGTTCGCCCCATACGGCTTCCAGAGGAGTCCTCATCACCATGCCCGCACGCTATCCCGCGCACGCCTCCA
>Ga0070658_10000500_pt1 | contig 33937 bp, 29 predicted proteins | sample KBSC13metaG_FD_64664 | JGI IMG/M metagenome (GOLD analysis project Ga0070658, IMG submission 64664) | Corn rhizosphere microbial communities from Kellogg Biological Station, Michigan, USA - KBS C1-3 metaG | ecosystem: Host-associated > Plants > Roots > Rhizosphere > Soil ... | reverse complement strand
CGAAATTACGTCGAGTCTCTCCGATTCGCGCCTGGCTGGAGCGGAAGCGAGCAAAACCGGCGACCGCGTCCGGCGATGCTCTGCTCTCAGCTCTGGAGCATCCCAATGCGGAGGGTTGGAAAGATCGCGTGGTGGGCTTTCAGGCGCTATGTAAGGTAGAGTTGTCGCTGGAAGAACGCGCACATGCCAACCGTCTGCTGTCGGATGCCCTTGCTCCGAGCAAGAAACACGAAGGTTTTGCATTCCGTCTGGGTCGCCCCTTCGCCCTGGCATTTATGATCGGCTTGATACCCTGGGTGGTGCTGCTGGCGGTATACCTTTGGGTTGTAGTAACAAAACAAGCGATCTACTTCCCCCGGAGTTTGATGGACTTCTCTCCTTTTCCTGAAATCACGTCGCTGCTCACACTGATCGCCCTTCCTATCTGTTGGTTAGGGTTAGACTTCCAGGATCGCACGCGGGCCAATGCCGTTCAGCGTAGCGCCATGACTGCCCTGGCACAGATAGGCACCCCGGACTGTATCGTCGCTCTCTACGACCAGGTGCGCCGCCATACAGAGATCCATAAGGAAGCGCTTCTGGTCCTGCGCGCTATTCTGCCCGCCATCGATGCCGGCTGGTACGGCCGATTGCCGCTGGGAGCCAATCGCGCACTGGAAGAACTGGCGGTCTACTACGATGAGGAGTTTGCCCTGGCCGCCCTGAACGCTCTGGATCAGGCAGGCGATGGCAGTTCTGCACAGATCGTGAGTCTCATTGCCGCCCGCGCGGCGAGAGCGGATCGGGTGCGTGAGCGCGCCCTCGCTGCCCTGCCCAATCTGGCCGCTCGACAAGCTGAGGAGACCGCGAGAGCGCCTTCTCCCCAACCCGATGCAGCCTGCCTGACGAAGCCCCGAGAGGGAGTGGCCTTCCTGTCACTCTCGGTCGCGAAGTTGGAGCGCAAACTACGGCGAAACTCTCCGATTCGCCTCTGGCTAAACCGCAAACGCGCGAACGCCGCCGCGAGTACCGGCGCGGACTTGCTCTCCGTACTGAAAGACCAGAAGTCCTTGCGCTGGGCGGATCGCGCTGTTGCGTTTCATTCGTTGGGAGAGATCGACTTGCTGTCTACAGAGCGTACACGCGCCGGCCGCCTCCTCCTCCATGCCCTGACACCTTCCTCTACAAGAGGCGCCGCATTTCCCCGCCTGGGCGTTGCTGTCCTCTGGGCGAGCGCCGTAAGCCTCGTAACGGCATGTATCCTGCAGCCGTACTATGATCTCTTTCGGAGCGGCTGTATTATAAATCCTCTCGTTACGTTTGAGGTCGTCGCTCCGATCCAGTTGCTTCTTACGGCCCCGCTTTTCTTTGCAGGCCTCTCCCTATTGGATCGCAGACGCCATGCCTGTGTTCAGCAGGCCGCTGCGACTTCTCTGATTCGAATAGGGGATCCAGAGTGTCTTGTCGCGCTCTACGACCACGTGCGGCGGCGCACGGCGGCGCGGCACGAGGCGCTTCAGGCTTTAAGGGCTATCATGCCGACTATCACCGAGGATTGGTATGAGCGGTTGCCCTCCGGATCCGGTCAGGCTCTCTGCGCTCTGGCTCGGTCGCCCGATGAAGAGATTGCACTGGCAGCGCTGGAGGCTCTCGCAGTAGCGGGAGATGGCAGTTTGGTACAGGCGGTGGAGCGTTTGGTGGGCAATGCGGCATCCGAACGAGCGCAGGAGCGCGCTGCTGCCGTGCTACCGATACTAACTGCCCGCCTCAAGCAAGAACTGTCTGCCACGACTTTGCTGCGCCCGAGTGATCGAGTTTCGATGGCGCACCTGCTTCACTCTGTCTATGGCAGTACACCGGATGTCGCCAATCTGCTCAGGGCATCCGAGGCAAACAGTGAGGACGAAAGAAGGGGATCGTGAAGCAACCACAAGAATTGAGTGGCCCGACTCAGTCTCCAATACAAAAATTGACAGGCAAACTACGTCAGCGTTCTCCGATCCGTGCCTGGCTTGCCGCCAGGCAGAAGAATGCAGAGACAGGTTCCACAGCGAACCTACTCCGGACGCTTGCAGATTCCAGGGGATCGGACTGGAAGGACCGCGCCGTAGGCTACCAGGCGTTGAGTGAGATAGAACTATCGCCCGAAGAGCGCCGGCGCGCCACCCAAATTCTGCTGCATGCGCTCACCCCCACCGGGAAAGCAGACATTCTGATCCCACGTCTTGGCCGCGCCACAGCGATCGCAACGGCAGGCAATGCTGCGGTATGGCCGGCCCTGACGCTGCTGATCGTGAACCTCATCAAACACTTCTATATCGCCGACCCGATCCTTGTCGACAACGCCATAGGCCTGGGATTGTACTGTTGTTTCTTCGGAGCCTTGTTGTCTATCCCCCTATCTCTGCCTTTCTGCTTTCTGCGCCTTTCGGTCCTGGCTCGAAAACGGAACGCCATCGTACAGCGCACTGCGATCGCAAGTCTCGCTCAGATAGGCTCACCGGAATGTCGAGAACGAGCCACAGCCATTCTGCCGACTCTGTTTGCCCGCCATCAGCACGAAACGGCAACGCTCTTTCTCAACTCTCAGGATAAAATCAAAGGGAGGGAGTCACCAACGGCATCGCGCGTCCCGACGCCGACGCTTGTCACAAAACTGGAGAGCAAACTGCGCAAGAGTTCTCCGATTCGCGCCTGGCTGGATCGTCATCGAGAAAACCCGGCGGCGGAATCCGGGGATACGCTCCTGAATGCGCTGGAGAATCCCAACGCCTCCGCCTGGACAGACCGCGTTGTCGGGTATCATGCGCTCGGAAATATAGAACTCACCCCTCCCGAGCGCGCCCATGCCGGCCAACTTCTGCTGCAATCCCTCGCACCTAAGAAAGCGAGCGATGCGCTTTTCCCACAACTCGGCGCGTCCGTGATCCTGGCAAGCATTATCACCTTCCTAATCAATTCTATGGTGCAGCTATACTCGCGCTACCATCCGGACTTCCTCTATTGGCTGCTGGTGACGCCGCTGGAGATGGTTCTCGCCGTTCCGCTCACGTTTACCGGCCTGTCGGCACTCGATCGACACCGTACAAGTCGCGTGCAAATGGCTGCCGTGACGGCTCTGACTCAGATCGGTGACCCGGAATGTATCGTCGCCCTTTCCCGCTATGCAAGGCGACGCACTGCCTCGCGCACGGAAGCCATTCAGGCACTGAAAAGGATCCTTCCGACGGTCGATGCCAGTTGGTATGGACGTCTACCATCCAACGCCTATACCGCTCTCACAGATCTGGCCCAATCCTCCGATGAAGATCTCGCACTGGCAGCCCTCGACGCACTGGGCGCAGCAGGCGGCGGCTCTGCAGCAGAGATCGTGGAGCGTATCAGCAGAGACCCTAACAAGAGCGCCACAGTGCGTGAGTGGGCCGCTATGGTGTTACCTGTATTGATCGCTCGCCTTGAATGCGAGACCTCTGCTGCCTCCCTGCTCCGTCCGAGCGACAAAGTCTCCACAGAGCATCTGGTGCGTCCGGTATACGGCAGCATTCCTGAGACCACCAATCTTTTGCGGGCTTCCCAGGCGGGCGCCCCAGATGGAGCCGACGCTTCGGGTCAGTGACCGGCGTAGTAGTCGTAGCCGCGTTCGGCCCAGTAGTCGGCAGGACGGGTATCGGTGTAGGTGATGGTGCCGATGCGCTGGATGTTTTTGATGCCGTACTTGACCGGGATGGCAAGGCGTAAGGGCGCGCCGTGATTGAGCGGCAACGGTTCGCCGTTCATCTCGTAGCATAGCAGGGTCTGCGGATGGATCGCGCTGGCCATATCGATGCCGACATAGTACTCCCCGGTGGGAGTCACCAGTCCGACATACTGCGGCAGGTCGTCCAGGCCATTCTCCAAGTCGATCGGTTTGCCGCTCTTTGTGGGCGGCGGATATTTCAGAATGAAATCGCGGAAGCGCGTCCCACCCCAGTTGACGACGTCCGCCCAGCCTTCGATGCACTTCAGTTGCACGGTCATATCGACTTTGGGGAACGCCTTGATCACATCGATGGTCAGGCGCACTTTCGGCGTGTCGTCGTCGTCCGTTTTGGTAGCAGGCGACATATCTTTGAGGCCTACCAGGGCGAGTTTCCAGGTCTCCGGGTCGAACTCATCCGGGTCCGGGACTACTGCTGCATTTCCACGCGGCTCTCTGGCATCACTCCGAGGAAAGGTCGGAACCAGTCTGCCCTCCCGAAAATAGGACTGAGACAGTTTGTCGTTGAGTTCCAGGGAGCGGCGGAACGGCCACGCGACCTCGCCTAAATCCCGCGCCTCCTGACCGGCGGGCTGAAGCTCTTTCAGCCACCACCATCCCGCACCGGCAAGCGCCACGCCGACCGCGCCGCTCAGAAAACTGCGCCTCGACATCCGACAAATGCGTCGCTCCGCCTCTTCGTCCGAAAGCACCTCGTCCACATACGGTGATGTGAAGCCTGGCGCGGTCAGACCGGGCATTTCGGGAGTTTCCGGTGTCTCCGAATTTTTATTCTCGCTCATAATCCATCGTTCCTTAAATCGTTCGGTTAGTCCCTTCAGGGGCGGCTAAAACGGCTTCTCTTCAGCGGCGACGACTTCGTAGCCCGTAATCATCGCGCGGAAATTGTTCCAGCCGGCGCGGAGGACCTGTACGATGTGCAGCCCGAAGAAGCCGACATACCCCATCGTCAGCCAGAAATGGAACCAGCGCGCCCACTGGTAGCCGCCCAACAACGCTGTCACCCAGGCGAACTGGACGGGTTTGTAGATCGCGATTCCCGTCGCCAGAGAGCCGATCCCCATCAGAATGACCGACGTATACGCGATCTGCTGCGCCCCGTTGAACTTGCGGCGCGGCGGGTGATATTTGCTCAAATGAAGGTCGTGCAGCAGCACCTGAAACGCCTCTTTCAGCGTGTTGCGATTCGGGACCAGATAGCGCCACTCTCCGGAGAGAGCCGTATAGAGCACATAGAGCAATCCGTTCAGGAAGAAGGCCCACATAAACAGAAAGTGCCACGCCATCCCCAGCGCCAGTTTATGGTCGAGCGTGTAGAGCGGCTTCTCCTCCGGCCCCGGATGATAGAACTTATCCGGGAAGAGATGGAACAGCGTGTGGCTGCCCCAACCGATCCGGAAGACATCGTTGGACCAGTAGATCAGCAGGCCGCTCCAGATCATGATCGCCAGCACCGGGAAGTTGATCCAGTGAAACCATCGGATCGCCAGAGGATGTTTTTTTTCCAGTCTCTTCATAGCTATGCTTTCTTCTACTCCTCAGTCTCGGCGAGGGCATGCGTGATCCGGTCCCACAGTTCCGGCGGTGTCTCCAATCGTCCCAGCCGCTCGCGCATCTGCGTCAGCAGCTCTTTTTCGAAGCCGAACTTGCGTGTACACTGATGGCATATCTTCAGATGGCGCTCGACACGGCGGATCTCCTCCGGAGAGAGTTCCCGATCGAGGTAGTCATCGAGGCGCGCGAGCGTCTCTTTACAGGTATATAAGTTGATGATGGGGAGCATCAGTTCCCTCCCTTCGTTGATGGAGATGTCTTGCCGGGAGGCGTCTCCTGTACCAGTTCCCATAGAGTGCGCTGCAGGAGTTTGCGTCCTCGATGCAGGCGCGAGCGGACGGTCCCGAGCGGGCAGTCCAGAATGTCGGCGATCTCCTGATAGGGCAGCTCTTCCACGAAATAGAGCGCCGCGACGATCCGAAACTCTTCCGGGAGCGCCGCAATCGCAGCCACCATCTGATCGGTGCCGATGCGATCCAGAACCTGTTTCGCGGGATCTTCGTTCCCCTTCGTCCAGCCATTCAGAGTCACCTGGGTGTAGAGATAGAGATCGGGCGCCTCATCCAGGCTGGCGACCTCCGGCTCGCGCTGCTTTTTACGCACTTTGTTCAGAAACAGGTTCGTCAGAATACGTAAAAACCAGGCTTTGAAATGCGTGCCGGGCTGAAAGGTATGAAAAGCGCGATAGGCCTGGATGGACGTCTCCTGCACCAGATCTTCGGCGTCGTCGCGATTTCGGGTCAGATGCAGCGCCACTCCATAAGCGATGCGCATCAGCGGCTTGAGAAGGCGTTCGTACTCCTGCTTCGTGGCGAGCGTAGTCACAGCGTCGTTCATCACATTTCCTTGTCGGGGGAGCAGGCATAGCGTCAGTTTCCGCTCCGAACTCACTGAATCCTGTTACGGAATCGGAATGACGGCGCGTTTCCGACGGTCAGCGCTCTCTCCACAGTGTCAGGACGTTAACACCGGACGGACCGAATAGGTTCCCCACAGGGCGCAACCTTCGAAAAAAGATCCATTTGGCGCGTCCGGCTTGACAGAGCGGGCAATGAATGGTTCAATAGAGTACGGCAAGCGCCGATGAGGAGAGAGCGTGCAGACGACGATAACACAGGTAGATCCCGAAACTCCGGAAGCGGAGGCGATCGCGCAGGCGGCCGAGCGATTGCGGCAGGGCGACCTCGTGGCGTTTCCGACAGAGACGGTCTATGGACTGGGCGCGAACGCTCTGGATGCCGAGGCCGTGGCGCGGATCTTTGCAGCGAAAGGCCGTCCGGCGCGCAACCCGCTCATCGTGCATGTGGCCGAGGTGCGCGCCGCGCAGGAGATCGTCACAGTCTGGCCCGAATCGGCGCTGCGGTTGGCGGAGGCGTTCTGGCCCGGCCCGCTGACTCTCGTGCTCCCACGCCACCCGCGTATCCCAGATATCGTGACCGGTGGCGGGCAGACCGTTGGGGTGCGCGTTCCGGCCCATCCCGTGGCGCAGGCGCTCCTGCGCGTGGCAGGCGTCCCGGTCGCCGCCCCGAGCGCCAACCGTTCGCTTCAACTCTCTCCCACCCGAGCCGAACATGTCTTCCAGAGCCTCAACGGACGTATCCCGCTGATTCTGGATGGAGGCGCGACCCGCGGCGGACTGGAATCGACCGTACTGGACCTGAGCGGCGAGGTTCCGCAACTACTGCGGCCGGGTCTGCTCGGCCCGGCCGAGATCGAGGCGATCATCGGGCCGATACGCCGCCCCGGAGAACATCTATTACCGGCAGACGACGCTCCGTTACCTGCGCCGGGAATGCTGTCCCGGCACTACGCGCCACGCGCCCCGCTGGAACTCACGGCGGACGGTCCGACGCGCCTGCGCCAACTTTTAGCCCAGGGCAGACACGTCGGCTGGCTGACCTTCGACCCGGCGCCTCCAAACCTACCGGGGCTGAAAGTCCTGTCGCTCTCTTGTGATCCTGTCCTCTACGCCAGCCGGCTCTACGCCGCCCTGCATGAACTCGATGCCGCCGGTGTCGATGCGATTTTGGTCGACGTGCCCCCGGCAGAAGAGGCGTGGATGGCGGTGCGCGATCGTCTGGAACGCGCTGCGGTCGCGGCAACCCTCTGAAGAAGCTGAAGAAGGAGAAAACTATGCGCGCTCGCGCCCTCACGTCCCTGCTGTTGACCGCCCTGCCATTGACCGCGTTCGCACAGATTCAGTACCACCCTCTGGAGGTCGGCGGCAAGCCCGACAAGACCAGATCGAAAGCGAGTAGACTCGCGGTCTGGTCGCCCAAGCCTGGCCTCGCCGCTCGCCTCGCCCCGGAAAAGGCGCTGTTCGGCTGGGTCATTCGCCCGCCCAAAGGATTTGTCGGCACGCAAAAGATGGACAGCGGCAACCAGGTCTACATTTTTGAGGGCGACCCTCGACAGGATAACTCCGCGCCGATGCTCTGGGTCGTTCTCGGAGGAAGGCGGCACGAAGACAGCAAAAAGCCTCAGGAAGAGGTTCTGATGGAGATGTATATGATCCAGTTCCATCAGAACCGCGATAACTGGAAGCCGACTCCACCGGAGTATGGCACGATTCATGGCCAGAAGTTTATCCGTACCCACTGGAGCGCCACCGAGAAAATCGATAACGTTACGCGCCACCTACACGGTGCGGTGTATATCGCTCTGTTGAACAACGGGTATGCCGCAGTCACCCTGCTGGACTCCGATCCCGGTGCGAAATCCACCCTCGACCTGATGGAGAGTTCCATATTGACTTTCCATAAGCGATAGGGGCACGTCCACGAGGAGCCAAGAAGGAGGCGGGCATGAGCACGATGTTAAAGGAGGGAGAAGCGCTGCCGACGCCTGTCACGCCGCCTGAAACAGAGCCGTCCGCAACGTTTAAGAGACGGGTGGCGTGGGCCTTTGTGCTGGGCGGCGGCGGCGCGCTCAGCTTCCCGCCCCATCCGTTTCCGCTGTTGCTGCCCCTCGTACTGACAGGGCTGTTCATCCTTCTTCAGGACATGACCCCGCGCCGCGCCGCCTACATCGGGCAGGCGTTCGGGACGATGCTTGCCGCGTGCGCCCTGCGCTGGCTCTGGGATATGTTCGGCCCGGCGGCGCTCTCGCTCTGGGCCATCATCGGAGCCTTCACCGCGGTGACCTGCGCCCTGACCGTCTGGCTGCGCCCCCGTCTTCTGCCCCGCGTGCCCTTCCCCCTGCTCGTGGCGATCGTCTGGACGGGAATCGAGTATTTCCGCTCGGAGCCGATGGCCTTGAACTTCGGCTGGCTGGGCGTGGGCTATCCGCTCATCGACTCTCCCCTGCCCGCCCGAATCGCCGGCATCGTCGGCTCCTACGGCATCACTTTTCTGGTGGTCGCCGGATGCGCCTACGCCGCGACGGGCCGAAGCCCCCGCCTCATCGCCCTGCGCCTTCTGCCGCTGCTCCTGCTGTTGCTGCCGTTCCCACGTCCTCTCCCTGCACCCGATCCCGCCCATGCGTTCCCGGTGCGGCTGGTTCAGGCGAATTCTGAGGACGACGAAACGCTATTTCGTCTCTCCCAATCTCCATCAAATCCGGCCCCCCAACTACTCGTCTGGCCGGAACTCAGTTTTTACAGCGATCCACGCCCCAATCCCAAACTCTGGAAGCCGGGCCGCGATCCGCATGAAAAGGGCTGGGAGAGACTGCGCGCCCTGGCCCGAACCAGTCACGCCTACTTCCTCTTCGGCGCCCATGACGAGTCCGAAGCCACCAACGATGCCGACTTCCGGAACACGGCTTTCCTGCTGGATCCGCAGGGCGATCTCCTCGGCAAGCATGTCAAAAACCACACCGTGCATTTTATGAAGGAGGGCATCCCCGGCACAGACGCCCATGTCTTTCCGACGCCCTTCGGCAGTTTCGGAGTGGGCATCTGCTTCGACATGGACTACCCGGATGTGGCGCGCAGACTGGTGAATAACGGGGCGGAGAGCCTGATCGTACCAAGCAACAACCCTGTGAACTGGGGTCTCGTACAGCACGCCCAGCACAAGCAGATCTTTCAGATGCGCGCCGCGGAGTGCAACCGGTGGCTGGCGACCGCCGACATCGCCGGCAACACCTTCCTCGTCGCCCCCACCGGCCAGATCGTCCATGAAGTCCCCAACGCCGATCCCACGACCCTCGACATCTCCGTCGGCCGCCTCCAAACCCGCAACCTCTTCGTACGCGGCGGCTGGCGCTTCGGCCAGTTTTGCTTGGCGCTGTTGATTCTTAGCTTTCTGTGGGCGTTGTTTCGACGAGATTCTGTCTGAACTGGGATTACGCGGGTTTAGGGATTAACTATGATTGCTTGTCTGACCATCAACCCTTTGTCTGAACCACGATTTTCGCGATTAGATCTCATGAACTTCGTTCACCACCCCGCATGAAAAGGTTCACTGTTTTCATGTAGACGAACGACGAGTTCTAAAGGCAATTTTCATATCAGACGATTAACACGATTGCCTGTCTGCACATCATTGCGCATCGTTCAAAATTGGATTCAAGCTGTGTGAGGAAGATGCAAAGGCCATCCTTACAGGAGGGCGAACTCTCAACAGTTACCCTTTCCGAATCCCCCAACTCTCTTCGACAACGGTACATCCGTCTGGGCAATAGATTCCATAGGAAGGGAACTTAGAGTTTCCAGGCCATAGGTATTTCAGAGGCTTCTCACACACCTCACACAAAACCGTCTCACCCTCAAGTAGTTTTCTGGTGGCTACATCTGCCTCCTCAATACTCATGCGAGCGACTTCATCGATTGCTCCTGCCTGGCGCAACACCTGCTCTAGATCGGCATTATGCACATAACTCAAGAGATACCTGCCGCGATAACCGGTAATATCACCTTCCAGTTCCAAAAGCAACTGAATGCACTCGACGGATTCAGATCTTACAGCAAAATCTAAGGCATTGTTGCGTGGCCTGTTTTTGGCTTTCCAGTCTGCACCGTGCAGGAGCAATAAGCGCACCATGTTCGCCTGTCCCTTGCGTGCGGCGAGCATAAGCGGCGTGTATCCGATCATGTCCGCAGCATCCACAGGTGTCCCAGCTTCCAGCAAGCGGAGGACAGTGCCCTCATCTCCATCACGCGCCGCAACTCTTAATGCTTGCTCCGCAGTCAGTTCCTCCATCAGAATCTCCTCTGGATTGCCCTTGGGATCATGTTAAACTTGTTCGAAATGACGATTCAGAGCAGAACTACATTCTCGGCTCGCCAACAATCGTGTAAATCGTTTAATCGCGAAAATCTTGGTTCAAGACAAAAACACGATGGTCGGACTAACAATCATAGTTAATCCCTAAATCTGCGTAATCCCAGTTCAAGACATTGGCAGCGTCACCGGTTCCTGAATTTCAGCGGAGCGGTAGGCGGCGAGGGCGACTTCGGCGGCGCGGAGGCCGTCCTCGCCGGTGATGGGGACCGACGTGCCTTCGGCGATGGCTTTGGCGAAGGCAGCCACCAGGCCGTCGTCCATGTTGCCGCCCCAGTTGTGCCAGGAGACGCTGTCGGTGCGATCGGAGTAGAGGACGAGGTTCTGGGAGAACATATCCATCGAGAGCGTGCCGCGATCCGTGATGACGTCCATCGTCACATCGCCCCAGGTCGGGAAGGATTTCGGGCGGGACCAGGAGGCGTCCAGAGTGCCGAAGACGCCCTTCTGGAAGGTCAGGCTGAGGAAGCCGACATCGTCGAAGGCGGCATGACTGATGCCGTTGCTGATCTCGGCATAGACTTCACGCACCTCGTCCTGCAGGATCCAACGCATCAGGTCGGTGACGTGGACCGTGTGATCCATCGTCGCTCCGCCCCCGGAGAGGGATTTGTCGATAAACCATCCTCCCGGATTGCGCCCCCGGTTGGTGCCGCGTATCGCCACGATCTCGCCCGCGCTGCCGCTGTCGAGGGCGGCCTTCAGGCGCTGCATCACCGGGGAGTAACGACAGGGAAAGGCGGTCATCAACTGAACTCCGACCTGCTTGCAGGCGGCGATCATCGCCTGGGCATCCGCCACGGTGGTCGCCAGAGGTTTCTCGCACAGGATGTGTTTGCCTGCCGCCGCCGCCATCTCCACCAGTTCCCGATGCCGCACATTCTCGGAACAGACCACGACCGCGTCCAGATCCGGCGCGGACAGCAGCGCCTCGTAGTTCGCGAAGGCCTGCGTCTCGTAGCGGCGCGCCATCTCCGCACCTCGGGCCGGATCGTGATCTGCGATACCGACCAACGCGGTATCCGTGCGCGCGGCGATGCTGTGGGCGTAGCTCGTGGCGTGCATATGAGCGAACGACATTATTCCAATGCGGACAGGACGGTGCGACATCCGATGTTCCTCCAGCGTTTATATGTCAAAATAGAGTGACAGGCAGGGTATGCACATCATTTCGCCGTGAGACAGCTCCAGTCCTGCCACCAAAACTTCCAACGAGATGAAACTACCCATGCGAATTCTGCTGACAAACGACGACGGAATCTATGCGCCCGGTATTCACGCGGTCAAAACGACCCTGGAACCCTTGGGTGAGGTGTTTATGGTAGCGCCCGAGCGCCCACGCAGCGCCGCAGGCCACTCGATCACACTGCACAAGCCGCTCCGTGTCACCTCCATGACCCTGCCCAACGGGATGCAGGGCTGGGCCGTCAGCGGCACTCCGACCGACTGCGTGACGCTCGGATTCGAAATCGTGATGGAAGGCAAGTGCGACCTGGTCGTCTCCGGCATCAACAACGGCCCAAACCTCGGATGGGATCTGACCTACAGCGGCACCGTCGCCGCCGCCTTCGAGGGAGCCGTACTCGGCATTCCCGCCATCGCCGCCTCCGTAACCGCCCACGGCGTCCCCGGCGACAGCATCGACTTCCAACCCGCCGCCGCTTTCATAGCCCAACTCGTCCAACATCTCCTCGACGACCCTCTGCCGATTCACACCTTTCTCAATGTCAACGTGCCTCCTGTCCCGGCCTCCGAGATCCTTGGCGTCAACATCACGCACCAGGGACGCCGCGAATACGTAGATCGCATCGAAATGCGATTAGACCCCAATGGCCGCCCCTACTACTGGCAGGGCGGCAGCATCCGCGAAAACACCCCGGACCCCCACTCCGACGTCCACGCCATCCTGGAAAATCGGGTCTCCGTCACCCCCGTCCAACTCGACCTGACCGATTACACTTTGCTGGACCACTTGCGTAACTGGGAGATGTAGTCTGAACCGGGATTAAACGGATTAGAGGATTAACTATGATTTTGCCTGCCCATCACTTTTATATCGTGTAAATCGCGGTTCAAGACGAGGGATTAAGTGGCAGGTCCACAATCATAGTTAATCCCTTAATCTGCGTAATCCCGGTTCAGACAATAGGGTACAATAGGGCAGAGTTCGAATCAGAAGGACGGGAAGAGAGCGAGAGACCAGTATGGCAGTGGTAACGGAAGAGCAGATTTTGCAGGCATTGCGCGCGGTACAGGATCCGGACCTGCACCGGGACATCGTGACCCTGGGGTTTGTGAAGGATATTCGCATCTGCGAAGGCAGCATCGCGTTCAAGGTAGAGTTGACGACTCCGGCCTGCCCGGTCAAGGATCTGTTGAAGCTTCAGGCCGAGCGCGCGGTAGCGGCTATTCCCGGTGTGGAGCGGGTCAGTGTGGAGATGACGGCGCAGGTGCGTGGGCGCGCTCTGGAAGCGCAGGAGCTGATCCCCGGTGTGCGCCATGTGATCGCGGTCGCCAGTGGCAAGGGTGGAGTTGGGAAGAGCACGGTCTCTGTCAACCTGGCGGTGGCGCTGGCGCAGACCGGCGCAAAGGTCGGACTGCTCGACGCCGACATCTACGGTCCCTCCCTGCCGATCATGCTGGGCCTGCACGACCGCCCGCTCATGACCAACTCGGCGACCGGCCCCAAGATCGTGCCGATGACCGCGCATGGCGTACTTACGATGTCGCTCGGCTCTCTGCTGGACCCCGACAAGGCGGTCGTATGGCGCGGGCCGATGGTCTCCGGAGCGGTGCGCCAACTGCTGGGCGACGTGCACTGGGGTGAACAGGACTACCTGATCGTGGACCTGCCCCCCGGAACCGGGGATGCGCCTCTGACCCTGGCGCAGCAGGTGCCGCTCTCCGGTGTGGTGATCGTCATGACCCCGCAGCAGGTGGCCGTGGAGATCGCCAACAAGAGCGTGCTGATGTTTCGGATGCTGGAGCAGGGCGGACGCACGATTCCCCTGTTGGGTATCGTAGAGAACATGAGCGGCGAGATCTTCGGCACGGGAGGCGGTGAGACGGCGGCGGAACGCTACCAGGTGCCGTTCCTCGGTCGTATTCCCCTCGATTCGCATGTCCGCGAGGGCGGCGACAGCGGGACTCCGGTCCTGATCACCCATCCCGAAAGTGAAGCGGCGCGGTCGTTCCATAACATCGCGCAGGCGCTCGCCGCGCGAGTCAGCGTGCTTCAGTACGAAAAAGACGCGGCCGCCGCAGCCTGAAAAGGAACGCCTCTCGTGCTCCCCCCGTGCCGCCGAACTTTTTTTGAAAATCGGCGACGATTCAGGGCCGAGTCCCTTGACGTTGCGGCATCTGTGTGTTAGAATCCCTTCAATGCGAGACGACTCGCATATAATAATGTCAGGCGGTCCGAAGACGCGCCGTCTTATAGTGACAGATGAGGTCAAAACCCATGGAAATGAACCAAATGGAGTGGAGGAGTGCGGAGACGACGACGGAAGGCCCCTCGTTGGACTTTATCCGCGCAGTTGCAGAGCTTCTGGAGACGGATCCGGAAGACATCCTGGCGGAACTCGGCTATGTCTCAGCGGAAGAGACGCCTCTGGTGGTCACCAACCGCTAACTACCTGAGAAGGATAGGCCGCCCCCAGGCCGGTGCTCCTCAGTTTCTTGCACCCTATCGGGTCAGCCGTCTTCAATCGAGCGACGGGAGAGAACTCTCCCGTCGCTCGATCGCGTTTGGGTTGAAGGTTTTTACAATTTGCGGCGAAAGAGATAAAAACCCGTTTTGTCAGCCGAAAGGTTGGGTGGCATTTGCGTCAGGATATAAGCCGATTCGAACCTTTCCACAGGAGGCATTCCCGCTTCGTCGCGCTGCAACTCCTGCAATTCGCCGGCGCGCAGCAGCATCCACTCCGCGCGGAAGCGATGCCAGAGTTCGTGGCGTGGTGAGGGGAAAGCAGGGCGATAGCAGTCCAGCACTTCCGGAGATACCAGGGCGATGACGTCTATGACGGGCAGGCGGCTGTAGTAGCCGATATAGCCGATAGGCTCCAGCATGACACGATCGGTCGGGGCCGAATGGTCGCGCAGCCAGAGGCCGAGCGGAATCCGGATGTCCTCCTCCACTTTTTGCCCCGCCTTCAGCGTAGTCACCACTCGGGGTACCACCAGACCACACAACAGCAGACTGGCGATCGATGCTCCTGCCAGAACCTGTCGGGCGGTCGCTTCCGCTGCAAGTTCGGGCCGCAGGCGCTTGATGAGCAACGCCCATCCCGTCAAGGCGACGAGATAGTAGATCGGGGTCGGCGGCACGAAGTACCAGCCGAACAGGAACACTTTGGACAACGCCATGGCGCTGTAGTGGATCGCGATGCCGACCAATGGGGCGAACAGCAAACCGTCGCGCTGCCATACTGCCGCCCGTCTCTCCTTGTCCGCTCCCACCAACGTCCTCAGCGTGAATGCCAGAAACAGCCCGCCCCCCACTGCCAGCAGCAGGCCGAGCGGGTTATGGGTCATCAGAGTGACAAACTCACGCAGATGTGGAAAGCGACCGGGGATCATACGGCCGTAGACGATCAGTTTGGCGCGCAGGGAGAGCGGCAACGGCGAGCCGAAGGCGACGGTCGCATAGAGCAGCCAGGGCAGCGTCAGGCAGAAAAAGAGGAGCAGGCCACGCCAGGGAATACGCCGATCCCGCCACACAAAAGCCGCCAGTAACAGCGCTACCGTGATGGCTCCATCGATTCGCAACAGGAGGAGGATCGCAGCAACGGCCCATGTGGGCAGTTCCCGGCGTTCGGCATAGCAGGCCCAGAGCCAGACGGTCGCCGCCGCGACAAGGCCGACCTCCATCCCCTTCGTGGCCCAGATCAAGTTGGTCGGGGCGAAGGCGAGACAGATTGCTGCGGCCAATCCCGCTCCAGGCCGCCCGACCGCTCGCCCAAGCCGAAAAGCACCGATACAGGCCAGGCCATCTGCCGCAATACCCAGGAGTTTGCCGCCGAGAATGGGGTCGAGATGCAGACGGATACAGAGCGCTAGCAACAGCGTGTAGAGCGGTGTGGTGGTTCCGAGAGTCGGCACACCGGGATTGTAGGCGAAATCGTGCCTGGTCGCGATGTTCTCGGCATAGCGCAGGGTGATGAAGAAATCCTCTTCGGTCGCGCGCACCGCAAACAGCAGCCAGAGACGCAGACCGATCGCCAGCGCCAATACCGCCCACAGCGCCGCGCGAAATCGGGGCATGCTGTCATTCGTGGGGGGCGCTTCGGTCGTCATCAGCCGGTAATTTTGGGCGGAGAGGAGGCCGCACTGCTGCCGGTCAGGACCGGAGTCTGCCGCGCGGTAAAAGGCGCTATCGCCGCGCCGGTCGGAGGCCATACGACCTTGACACGCCCGGTGGCGGTCAGACGGCCCGGCTCGCAGACCAGCGTATCCAGCCAGACCGGGATCGGAGCCTGGGCCAGATCGAAATCCAGCTTCTCATTGATCAGCCTCTGCAGCGACTCGACGACCGTCGGGGGCAGCGAAAACATCCCGCCCGCGCTGACCGACGTGAAGTCGAGCAGCACCCGCGTCCCGTTCTGAATCCGGGGCACGGCATCGACCGTAAAAGGCAGTGACATCATCTTGACATAGTTGCCGGAGATATGGGCCTTCCCGGCGAGGAACGCGATCTTCAGATTCCGCACCGGCACCTTGTCGGGCGTGTTGCTTGCCAGGAGTTTGTTGACGTTCGGCTCGGAGATGACGGCCCGAAAGCGTGTCTCCCCGGTTCGCACTCCCCCGGCACTGTTCGCGGTCGGCGCTTCCAGCAGCACCTCGCCGCCTTCCAGGTGCACCTCGTCTATCAACACGTCCTCACGCAGTTGCAGATTCTGAAAATGGAACTGCGCGCCCCCGATCTTCACAGACGGAAACGGCAAATTGGTCATATCCGGCATCGTCTCGTCACACTCCTGTTTCCCATGGGTCGCTCGGTGCGCCCATTATATCATACATACGTCCGGCACTGTCGGGAGTTTCAGGAAGACGCCTCTCCAGAGCACAGAACTATGCTTTCGCAAGCTATTTATGTCACAGTTAGCATTTTAAGCCTTAAATGCAACTTTGGGTGCATTTGTTGCGGTATAATAACGGTGTAGGAAGAGATCGCTTCACCGGTTTTACACTGTCCGGGAATGCACTTTCCCACTTAGGCGGCCCCATCCGGGCCGTGAGGAGAGGTGTACTATGGAGACTATCCTGGCTATCAAATCGCAGGAGTTCGGGTCCGGCGAAGTCGTCGAACCCGGTGTCTATCTCGATATGGATACAGGCGCCGTCGTGCAGATTCGCGAACGCGACGAACTGCCCGAAGGCAACCGCATTGTACGTTACCGCCGCCGCTTCCGCCGCGTCGAACCTGTCGAATCGCGCACTGCCGCGACGGCGCGCTAGCACTTAAAAACCTGCCGCGTGTCCGTCGCAGCGCGGATCCGACCCCGCCATAAACGCGCCGGTCTCCGGATGCACCGCAATCACCTGATAGGAGCTGCTGTGCGCCCAGGGACCGAGCGCGTTTACCTTATGTCCCCGCTTCTCCAACTCCAGCACCACATCGAGCGCGATCCGGTTCTCGATGGCGAGTTGTCCGGCGCTCGGCTCATCCGCCGCGCCCACCGCGCCCCCATGCTGCCAGCGCGGCGCTTCCACCGCCTCCTGCGGATTCAGCCCAAAATCGATCAAGTTGCAGATCACCTGCAGATTGCTCTGCACCTGCACATCCCCCCCCGGCGTCCCTCCCACAAACGCCAACTTCTCCTTCTCCGCCCCCTCAGACACCTCTTTCGTGATGAGGTAGGCGTTGAGCGTATGGGCCGTGCGCTTGCCGGGTGCAAGCACATTCGGGCTGGCCGGGTCCAGTGAGAAGCCGGTCATGCGGTTGTTAAACAGCACGCCCGTCCCTGCCGCCACCTCCCCACATCCGAAGCCCCAGAAGACGCTCTGAATAAAGCTGATGGCGTTGCCCTCGCCGTCAGCCACGCAGAAGTAGGTCGTATCGTGGTCGATCGTCCCCGCCTCGACCTGAACGGCGGCTTTCAGAGGCTGAATCCCCTTCCGACGTCTGGCCGCATACTCCTTGGAGAGCAGCGTCTCCATCGGCACCTCCACAAAATCCGGATCGCCGAGATAGGCCGCGCGATCGGCAAAGGCCAACTTTTTGGCTTCGACCTGGTAGTGGATGCTGGTGGTGCTGTTGTGCCCCAGCGCGCTCAGATCGAATCCCTCGACCAGATTCAGCATCTGCAGCAGGATATGCCCCTGCGAGACCGGCGGCTGCCCGTGCACCGTATAACCGTGATACGTCGTCTTGATCGGATCGGTGATCTGCGTCTTATGCGCAGCAAAATCGGCGGCGCTGAACAGCCCGCCGTTCTCCGCGCTATACTGCAAAATACGCTCGGCGACCGCACCGGTATAGAACGCGTCGCGCCCGCCCTCCGCGATCTGCTTCAGTGTCCAGGCCAGATCAGGCTGCTTTACCATCTGCCCCGGCTGCGGCGGAGCGCCCTCGGGCAGCATCGCGGCCTCCGTAGAAGGAAACTGCCGCAGCAGCTCCTCCGACGCCGCAAAACTCCGCGCATACCGAAATCCCGCGGGAAACCCCTCCTCCGCATAATGGATCGCAGAGGCAAACAACTCCCCGACCGACTTCGTCCCCCACTTCTCATGCAGCGTAAACCAGGCGTCCACCAGTCCCGGCACCGAGGCGGCGGAGAGGCCGCGCAGAGGGATCCCGTCCGCGAAATGCTCCAGAGTCGCCCGCTGCGGCGCGGCTCCTGAAGCGTTCAGCGCGGTCGTCTTCCCCGTCTTCGCCTCATAGACGATTATGAATGCATCGCCCCCCACCTGGCTGGCATACGGCTCCGTCACGCACAGCACCGCCGAAGTCGCCAGCGCCGCATCCACAAAACTGCCGCCGCTCTGCAGCACCTTCAGCCCCGCCGACACCGCCAACGGCTGCGACGCCGCCACCATCCCCCGCCGTCCCACCACCACGCCCCGATGCTGCCCTGTACTCATGCTGCTAACCCCCTTGATTCTTACACCTCCCGTTCACCGACACAGGGCGTCAAACCTTCTTTAGATTCCACCACCCGCTTCGCTATCCGCGGGCTAAGGCGAGGACGCAGATGCGTTTGGCGCCGGCGGCGCGGACGACAGAGGCGGCTTCGCGGACGGTGGCGGTGGTGGTGAGGACATCATCGACGAGGAGGACGGACTGGTCCCAGAAGTGCGTGGGGGTGTGGGCGACGAAGGCGTTGTGCAGGTTGGCGGCGCGCGCTTCGCGTGAGGTGAGCAGTGCCTGCACTTTGGTAGGACGTATGCGGCGAAGGCCGGTTGTGTCTAAGGGCCAGTGGCGTTCGACGGCCAGTACGCGCGCCAGACGCTCGGCCTGATTGAAGCCGCGTTGGCGCAGGCGGGAGGGGTGCAGGGGAATCGGCACGACCGCGTCAAAGAGCGGGAGGGAGGGATCGGAGCGGGGCGTGAGCAGAGGCGTGGCGGCGCTATCGAGAGAGTGCGCCAGCATCTGCCCTAAGGGAGCGGCGAGCGCGGTCTTACCGTGGTATTTCAGATGATGGATCGCCGTTCGGAGGGGACCGGTATACTGCCCCATCGCCTGTGACCATTCGAAAGGCGGCTCGGGCCCCTCTTCGCACTCCCGGCAGACGATCCGTTCCGCGGGAACCGGCGCCCCGCACCGATCGCACAGAGGCGGCAAAATCGGGGCGACGCTTTTCCGGCACATCTCGCAGAGCGCACCGGCGGCGATCCACTGCCGACAGACCAGGCAGACCGGCGGATAGACCAGATCGAGCAGGCCGTTCCACACTTCCTGAATCACGGTCGATTTCATCATCGGTTCCTCCGGTTCTGCGTCTCCATAGCTTCAGCAAAGCGCTACTTCAGAAAAAACAGCAGGAGGCCGAGGAGGATCAGCAGGACGCCTACGACCAGACCCTCGTTGCGCTCCAGCCAGGAGAGGCGCAGGAGTTCCAGGCCGCGCAGCGCCAGCCACACCAACAGTGTCATGATCACGACCGTCGTGGTCGTCATCAGCAGGCCGATCAGCAGCAGAGAGGTCCAGGAGAGGGACGAGGCCGCCACATAGACCGAGAGCAGATCCAGGCAGGGCGAGAGCGTCATTCCCAGGACCAGAATGCCCATCACGGAGGGGGCGGAGCCCAGCCGCTGCGCCAGCGTATCGGGGGAGTGGTCGGCATGATTGTGGCCCGCATGGGTCGCGGCGTGGTCGTGCAGCTCCTCCCCGGCAGGATGGTCGGCACGACCCCGGTTCCCTCGAAGCGTAGAAAGGAGGAAGTAGAGACCCAGGAGGATCAGGATACCGCTCGTCGCCGCGTGTTCCGCCTGGGGCGGTATCGCACTCTGCAGGCCCTTACCGACGCTGGCCACCAACAGTCCCAGGACCGTCGTCAACAAGGCGTGGCCGGAACCGGCGAGCATCGTGACGAGGAGCGTACGGCGTGTGGGCCAGTGCTTCGCGCGCCCCACCAGGGCAAAGGCGAGCCAGTGGGAGGGAATGAGCGCATGCAGTGCGGCTATCGTGAGCGTTCCGAGCAGCAGCGCCGGAAGCGAATGGTCCTTCAGGTGGTTCATGATTTTTTCAGGGAATCGGAAACAGGGCTGCAGACGACAGAGCGATTCCCGAAGAGACGGTCGTGCGGGCAGAAGCGGCAGAGCAGACGGGATCGGGCGGCGATCAGCGGGAGTCCAGATCGGGGATTTTCGGAAGCGCAGAGTCGGGGCTTCCGCCCTGGCGACTGTTCTGAAGACCGCCCGCAACTCCGATCAGCGCAGGCATCACCGTCTTTACCAGCGCCTGCATCCCCAGATAGCTGAGAAAAAGATGGAGCACCAGGCCGACAAGGCTCCAGTTGACGCAGAAGCGCCCGATCGCCTGTCGCCGCGTGTCTTCGATCATCATAAAGGCCCAGCCGATAGGCAGACCCAGAAACGGGATCGTCAGCGCCAGCGCCAGCGCCGCCCGCTTGGCCAACGCCGGATTGCCGGAGGGGACAGGCGGCATAAAAACCGGCGCCGGGCGCTCTCCCGCCATCGGCGCCGCCGAGGCCATCATCGGCATGCCGACAGGGGCGCTGCTGAGAGCGGTTCCGCATTTCCAGCACGCCGTCACCGTATCGAAATTGTTTGCTCCGCACCGGGAACAACTCACACGTCCGGTTCGCTGCGCCATCTTTCGGCCTCTCCCTGCGGGTATCCCCTCTTTGTATACGAAGGATCCCCCTAAAAGGATGCCCGTAAGCGCTATTATAACGCAATTCGGGAGCAGTGTAAAGCCCGGCGTGTCACCGGGCAGGCACAGAATATCGAACGATGACAGGCCCGAATCACCCTGATGAATGCCCGCAGAGGCTCGACGGAGCGAGTTAATTAAAAAAAATTTAGGATTTAGGGCCGCTACCACTTGCCAAAGCAGGATAAGTCTGCGATAATAGAGAACTAAGCGTCTGTCAAAACAGATGCGAGGGGAGGTGCTTGATTGAAACAGCAGGTTAGTCCGCCTATTATTGTCGCGGCAGTCATCGTCGTTCTGCTCGTTATCGGGGCTATGGCCTACATGGCACTGGGTAAAGGCAAGGATACCGGAAGCATGACTCCCGCAAACCCTGCGTACCAGAACTACATGAAGGGCGGCGGCAGCAGCGGCGGGTCCGGCTCATCCAACCAGGGTTCGCCGAATTCGGGGGGCTCATCCGGCTCGCCGAACACCGGTGGTTCGCCGAATACCGGGGGATAGTCAGACCAGGCAGGTTCTGGACGGCTTCCCGTTCTTTCATCTTACACTCGCCTCGGTAGTTGGTTTTAACAGATGCGCCTGTGCGCGAGCACGTGCCTCTTACATCGTATGGCCGATTTCATCTGGTCCCGCGCAACCACTAACCGGTCCACAGCCTCTCGTCCACCTGCCAAAGGTGGCATAAGGAAAAAACACAAAAATGTCTAATGCAAGACAAAACAAGGGTTTTACACTCATCGAGCTGCTAGTCGTCATCGCCATCATCGCTATTCTCGCTGCGATCCTCTTCCCCGTTTTTGCTCAAGCCCGTGAGTCTGCCCGAACGACCGGCTGCCTTTCCAACGAAAAGCAGATCTCGCTCGGGATCCTGCAGTACATTCAGGACTACGATGAGCGCTATCCCATCTGGATGTACGACAACAACCCGACGCCGGCGGGAAAAGACCCCAACGGCGGTCAGTATCAGGAGCACCATATGGGTTGGGATGAGGCGTGCCAGCCCTACATCAAGAGCAAATCGGTTTATTGGTGCCCGTCCGTAGACACCCCCGGTAACGACTACAACAATACCACCAAAAGCGACAGTGACTGGACCGGTTCTTCGAACTACGCCACCAACTGCCGCCTCGGTGGCAAGTACACGAACCAGGCTCCCGCGAAACTCGCCGCCCTCAGCTACCCGTCGCAGACCATCCTGCTTTCCGAAAACACTGCGCAGAGCAGCGAAGGCGCTTGCCGCATCGAGAACGACGAATGGGGTTGGTCCGGTAACCAGGCGGAAGCCATGGCGTGGCAGTCCTTCGACTCCTCCAAGCGCCCCGGCCCGCTGACCCGCCACAAGGGCGGCTCCAACTACGCGTTCAACGACGGCCATGCCAAATGGATCAACTCCAAGAACCTCGGCCTGACCTACGACGCCAACAACAATACGGTTGCGAACGTCGGTACTGTCCAGACCATCATGAACGATACCGGCAACGTCCCGACCTACCACCTGAGCATCGGCAACTAGTCACCACGCACTCTCGCGTTTCGCAGTGAGCGGTCCCATTCTTATGGGACCGCTCGCCACGTCAAGGGGACAAACGGTTCGGGAGGTCTCCGCATCGCCGGGAGGCACCCCTCAAACGTTTGTCTCCGCTTCCTACGTATTAAAGAACATCATGCAGCAAAAACGGGTTTACTGGATACTGGCTCTCGGGATAGTGGCGGTCGTAGGAGCGTGGGCGGTACGCCGTCAACTTCAGCAGCGCCGTCGAATACTGACGCCCCCCACCCAGGCACAGACCCAGCAAGCCACCCAGCAGGAGATCGCACGCCTGCGTAAGGCAGTCGCAGACAAGCCGACCGACCCTGCCGCCCGCTGGGCCTTGATCGAATTCTACAATCGGTACGGCCTGATCGACCCGGCCGGTGAACAGATCGTCGCCCTCCTGAAGCTGGATCCGAAAGATAAAAAGGCCCATCTCGCTCTGGCCAATGCCCTCTTTGCGAAACGACGCTATCTGCTGGCGGAAGCCTCCTACCGGGATGTGATCGCTATGGACTCGAACTCCCTGGAGGCCTGGCAAGGGCTTTCCGCCTGCATGATCAGAGAGCACCGTTACCTCGAAGCCAATATGATCGGGCAGGTCGCGCTGAAACTGGCCCCCAAAGATCCGAGCACGCACCTTCTGCTGGCGACCTCCGCCCTGGAATATGCAGATCAGTTTCCCGATCCGGCCGCACATGCCGGAGAACTCGAATTCGCGCGCAAAGAGCTGGAATTCTTGAAGAACGTGCTGCCCGACAACGCCGAGATCTACTTTAATCTGGGACGCGCCTATCGCGGCCTGCACAACGCTCCGGCAGCGATCTCCAATCTGGAAGTCGCGCACAAGATTCTCCCCGACCGGCAGGATATCGGGCAGTTGCTCGCTATCGCCTACCGAGCGACCAACAACCGCCCCGCGGCGCAGAAAGTCCTGGAAGAGCTGACGGCGCTCCCCGGCGCTTCCGGCCCCGTCTACGATCTGTTGGGCCAGATCTATCAGGTCGGCTCTCAGCCCGACTCCGCGAAAAAAGCCCTGGAGGCGTTTAAGAAAGCGGTCGAAAAGGCGCCGAAAGTGGCCGCCTTCCAGGAAGATCTCGGCTCCGCGTACTATCGGGTCGGCAACATGGAGGCCGCGCGCGCGACCTTTGAAAAGGTCACCCTCCTCGATCCGCAACGCCCCTACGCCTTTCAACAGCTCGCCCTGATCTACACCCGCCTGGACCAGACGAAGATGGCGGCCCGCGCCGCTGAGATCGCAAAAGACACCGCTTTCAACGAGCAGCAACTTACCCAGATCGAAGAGCTTGCCAAGAAACATCCAGAGAGCGTCGGCCTGCATCTGATACTGGCGAAACGCTATCATGATCTCCATATGGAAGGCCCCTCGCGCGACGAATATCTCTTAATATTGAAGCTGGATCCGAAAAATCCCAATATACCCGCGGATATCCGTCGTGCTGCGAAGAGTCTCATTCCTCTCTCGAACTGAGCCTCCTGCCCAAGGAGCCTCCTCCGCAATGAAAGAGAACAACGTGCTTTCAAGACGTGAACTGCTGTCGCGCTCCGGCCGTATCGTCCTCGGATCGACGCTCGGAACCGCCTCGATCACCTCCTTGCTCGGGTGTCATAATCCTCCGCCCCCGACCCCGCACATCGCCCCATCCGGATCCCCACCCACTCCCTCCGAATCGGCGTCCGGGGTGAAATTCACCGACATTACCAGAGAATCCGGCCTCAATTTCAAGCAGAGGAACGGAACGTGCGAACGCCGCTACTTTGCCGAGCAGGTCGCCGCGGGAGCAGCGCTCTTCGATGCCAACGGCGACGGCTTTCTGGATATCTACTTTCCCCAGCCCAAGCCGCTGGGCATCTGCACCGCCGCCTATAAGAACGAAGAGCCTCTACGCCATCGCCTCTATATCAACGACGGCCACGGCAACTTCACCGAAAATAAGGAAGCGTTTGGCGGGGTAGATACCGACTATGGGATCGCCTGCGCGGTCGGCGACTACAACAACGACGGCCATCCGGATCTCTATGTCTGCTGTTATGGGCGCAACACGCTTTTCCGCAACCGGGGAGACGGCACCTTTGAAGATGTCACCCTCAAGGCGGGTGTCGGCCTGCATGGATTCTCCACGGGAGCCGTCTGGTTCGACTACGACAACGACGGCTACCTGGACCTCTTTGTCTGTCGTTACTGCGAATGGACGGTCGAAGGGGACAATCCCTGCAAAGGTCCCAACAACAAACCGGATGTCTGCGCTCCGACCTTCTACAAACCCTCAACCGTAGTGCTCTATCATAACAACCGCAACGGCACCTTTACCGAAGTCACCCACAAAGCCGGCATGGGCATGACCGCGGCCCGCAGCCTGGGCGTCGCAGCCGCAGACTTTCATGGGGAGGGGCGACTGGACCTCTTCGTCGCCAACGATATGGGATCGAACTTCCTGTATCGCAATAAGGGCGACGGCACGTTCGAGGATGTGGCCTCACAACAAGGGGTAGCTCTCGGGATGCACAAGGTGCAGCCACAGGCCAATATGGGAGTAGCGGTCGGCGACTACGACGAGGACGGCGATCTCGATGTACTGGTCACTACCTTCTCCTCGGAAGCCTACACGCTCTATCGGAACGAAGGCGGCAAGTACTTCACCGATGTCACCACCGAGACCGGCCTCTACAACCCTACCACTCCCTATCTGGGCTTCGGGACCGGCTTCTTCGATGCGCGCAACCTGGGTCGTCTGGATCTGTTCTTCGCCAATGGGCACGTCAACCCGTTTATCGAACTGACCGATCCGAACATCAAGGTCAAAGAGCGCAATCAGTTGTTCCTCAACGATGGCAAAGGCAAAGACTGCCAGTTCGTAGAGGACAAGAGCGCTCTCCCGGCAGACGATGTGCGCGTGCATAAGGGAGCCTGCTTTGGAGACATCAACAATGATGGGCGCATCGACATCCTGGTAACCGCCAGCGACGACGTACCGACCCTGCTCCGCAACGACTGCGCGCCCGCCAACTGGCTGCTGCTGAAACTGACCAGTAAAAACGGCTGCGCGACTCCGATCGGAACCCGCTGCATCGCCACGATCCAGGGCAAGACGCGGCTGCGCGTCGTCCTCGGGGGCGGCAGCTACGGCGGAGAGAGCGATCACCGGGTCCATTTCGGCCTCGACAAGGCAGAGAAGGTCGATCAGTTGGAGATCCACTGGATGTCCGGCAAAAAGCAGATCCTGACCGACATCAAAGCCAATCAGATCCTCGACATCAAAGAAAAATAGACATGCCTCCTTAACCTCCCGGTTTTGCAGGGAGGTTAAGGAAGTTTAATCCTGATTTAACGTGGGTTTAAGCGACCTATTCCATAATGGCGATGCTGGGCGTACGTCAAGGCGCCTGCTTCTGAAAGGAATCGCCCTCTCATGGAATATCGCCGTCGAGGTTTCACGCTGATTGAGCTGCTCGTTGTGATTGCTATCATCGCTATTTTAGCCGCCATTCTGTTTCCTGTCTTCGCTCAGGCGCGCGCCAAAGCCCGCCAGACCTCCTGCCTCTCCAACAACAAGCAGATCGGTCTGGCCACCATCATGTACTGTCAGGACTATGACGAGACGCTGCCGATCGCCGCAATCAATCCGCCGGGTGTGCCTCTAATCATGTGGTACGATCTGGTCGAGCCGTATATCAAATCCGGCACGGGCGGCAAGATGGACCCGATTGCGGGACCGGCAGGACGCAAATTCGCACCGTTCTGGGTCTGTCCGGATTTTAAGAATCAGACCATCCCGATGCAGCCGGGCGATCCCTCTCCCTCCTCGTTTCCTGCCAGCCAATTGGATCCCGGCATGAGTTATGTCGCCAACGGCAACCTGATGCCGATGTACCTGAACTTAGGGACCGTAGGATTTCCCGCGACGACCACCGCCACTCTGGCCGGCATCGATGCCGCCGCCAACGTGGTGCTGGCAGCGCACGGGATGGGCGTTCGGCCGGCCATCGCAGGCGACGACTGGACCACGGGCTGTACGGGAGCTGAAGCAGGCTTCCCGCCGGTTCCAAGCCCCGCGATCACCAATGCCAGCGTCTACTGCGCGGCACGGTATCGGCACAACGGCGGTTCGGTCTACATCCTGGCCGACGGCCACGCGAAATGGTTTGCCGGCCCCTCCCACTCCTGGCGCGATAAGAGCACCAGCGGCGTGGCCTATTCGAAAGTGCTGGCCCCCAATGCCGCTGCCTGGTTCAAGGAGAACTGATCGTGATAGTACAGACAACGTTACGCCTGTTGACGACTCTCTGCCTGGCGCTGCCCCTGGCAGTCGCTGCGCACTCTCAGGAGAAACCGAAAGAGCCCCAGACGCCGCCTGCGACGACGCTGAAAGAGCCTGTCGCGCCGGATATTCAACCGAGCGCGGTCTGGGATGGGCGGAAGTTGGTGCCTTTCAAGGCCCTGGACGACCCGAAAATGGTAGCGGCGAATGAGGCGGATTTTCTGGACGACAGCGACTATGTGCTGGGAGTGAGCGAAGGGGGCGTGAGCAAAGCCTACCCGACACGCTTTGTCTGGTTCCATCATGTCGTCAACGACACGATCGGCAAACCGGGCAAAGAGATCCCGATCGCCGTCACCTACTGCAGCGTCTGCAATACCGGGATCCGCTACAACGTCCTCTCCCACGGCAGAGCTATCAAACTCGACTTCTACGGCCTCTACAACGGCGTGGTCTGCCTGTGTGAGCGGGAGAGCGAGGGGGTCTTTCTCCAGGTGGATGGGCGTATCATCAACGGGCCGAGGATGGGCACGCAGTTGCCGTTCGGCTCACTGCTGGACACGACCTGGGGCAACTGGAAAAAACTGCACCCGCAGACCGTCGTCATGTCGCCGGATACGCCGTTCCAGAAGTTCTACAGTCCCAAAGGCAAGCCGGAGCCGCGCGGCTATCCGGCCTTTCCTCGCGGCTACTTCAAGCCGACCGTCACCCGGGTCGATAAGCGCCTGCCCCCCTTCGAAAAGGTACTGGCTGTCACTCTCACCGAGGAAGGCAAGCCCGAGGCGGCCTCTCTGCGGCGCGCCTACCCGGTCGCCGCGCTCAAAGAGGCGAACAACGCCGTCAACGACACCATCGGCACGACGCCTGTCGCCGTCTTCCTGGAGCCGGACACCATGACCGCCTCCGCTCTGCTGCGCACCCTCGACGGCAAAACGCTGACCTTCGAAGCGCGCAGAGGCGAAGGCGACAAAGTCGCCTTCTACGACAAGGAGACAGGCACCCGCTGGAGCATCGAAGGTCTGGGTGAAGAAGGGCCGCTCGCCGGCAAGATCCTGCGCCCGATCGACAACCATCTCAGCCAGTGGTACGGATGGTCCGCCTACTTCCCCGATACGACTCTCTTCGGCAGCACTGCCCCTCCCATGCCCGGCAATCCCCTGACCGACCTCCCCGACGCCCCCGCCCGGCCCGCCCCAAAGGAGAGCAAGTCCAACTAGGCACTCCGCTTCCCGAACAGCGGAACCAACCCAGAGATTCCACCACCCGCTTCGCTTGAGACACGGAGACACAGAGGTTCACAGAGAAAATGCAGAGAAGGAAGAGATAATCAGGTTTCTCTTCCTTCTCTGCATTTTTTTCTGTATTTCTTCCTTTCTGTATTTCTGCTCTGCATTGGAATTTTTCTGGCTTCTTGCTAGAAGTCCGCGGAGCCGGGGGTGCGGGGGAACGGGATGACGTCGCGAATGTTCTTCATGCCGGTAAGGTAGAGCATCAGCCGCTCGAAGCCTAGGCCGAATCCGGCATGAGGCGCGCTGCCGTATTTGCGCAGTTCCAGATACCACCAGTAAGCCTCTTCATCCAGTTTCTGATCGCGGATCTTTTGAAGCAGCACATCGTAGCGCTCTTCGCGCTGGCTGCCGCCGATAATCTCCCCGATACGCGGCGCGAGCACGTCCATCGCCCGCACGGTCTTGCCGTCGTCGTTGGCGCGCATATAGAACGCTTTGATCTGCTCCGGATAGTCGGTCACGATGACCGGCTTCTTGAAGGTCTCCTCCGTCAGATACCGCTCATGTTCCGACTGCAGATCCGATCCCCAGGCTATCGGGAACTCCCAACTGCGGCCGCTCTTCTCCAGAATCGAGACCGCTTCCGTATAGGTGACATGCTCGAAACTGCTGTTGGCGACATGCTCCAGGGTCTCCAGAACGGTGTTGTCGATACGCTTATTGAAGAACTCCAGGTCGGCCTCGCAGGTGTTCATCACATGTGCGATCACAGACTTCAAAAACTCCTCCGCCAGCTTCATATCGCCTGCCAGGTCGCAGAAGGCCATCTCCGGCTCGATCATCCAGAACTCGGCGAGGTGGCGCGGGGTGTTGGAGTTCTCCGCGCGGAAGGTGGGGCCGAAGGTATAGACATTGGTAAAGGAGAGCGCAAAGATCTCGGCGTTCAGTTGCCCGCTGACGGTGAGATAGGCAGGCTTGTTGAAGAAGTCCTGGCTATAGTCGATATGCCCCTGCTTTTCGCCCTCTTTGACGCGCGGCAGGTTCATCAGGTCGAGCGTGGTGACGCCGAACATCGCGCCTGCTCCTTCGGTATCGGAGGCGGTGATGATGGGAGTGTGCACATAGAGAAAACCACGCTCCTGGTAGAACTGATGGATGGCGCGCGCCAGCGCGTTGCGCACCCGAAACACCGCGCCGAAGGTATTGGAGCGTGTACGGAGATGCGCGATGTCGCGCAGAAACTCCATTGTGTGCCCCTTCTTCTGGAGGGGATAGGTCGCGGGATCGGCTTCGCCATAGACCTCGATCTCCCGCGCCTTCAACTCCACGGCCTGCCCCGCCGCAGGCGATGCCACCAGATCTCCGCCGACGCGCACGCAGGCGCCGGTCGTGACGACCTTCAGAGTCTCCTCCGGAATCGTCCCCGCGTCGATGACCACCTGGAGATCCGCGAAACTGCTGCCGTCGTTGAGCTGCACAAAGGTGATGCCTTTGCTGTCGCGACGCGTCTTGACCCAGCCGTAGGCGTTGACCGCCTGCCCGACCGCTCCAACCAGAAGATCCTTGATGTAGCCGCCCTTTTCAATCATATCCGACTCCTGCCTCGCTTACGCGTTCTTATGCTCCCGTTTCTGTTTTTCTCCTACGAATTCCTGCTCATAGTAATCGGGCGAGGCGTGTGTCACTGGAACTTCCAGCTTTCGCTTCCTTCCTCTCAAGGTCGCAATCTGCAAAACCGCTCGTGCACGAAGAAAGCCGTCGGCACGAATATACCAAAGTATGCCGGTACGAGGAGGCAAATTTATGCCAAATTGTATATAATAGAATATTCTTTTGTTTTTTTACATGTCTCCGAAGGACCGTCCAGTATGAACACGCCAGATCGGAAAGGCGCCGCCACTTTTACCAACGGCACGGCTTCAGAGGCTCTGAATGCCGTTGAATCTGCCCTCGATGTTCCTCAGGAGGCTGCCTTTACCCTGGATGAATCGGAGGCGTCTTACCGCTATCTCTTCGAATCCAATCCGCATCCGATGTGGATCTATGACTGCAAAACCCTGGCCTTTCTCCTCGTCAATGACGCCGCTATCGAGCACTATGGCTACTCCCAGCAGGAGTTTCTCGCCATGACGATCAAGGATATTCGCCCTTCGGAGGATATTCCTTCGCTGGTGGCGGGCACTCTGCCAAGCAGGCGCAACGGAGGGAAATGTGGCGTATGGCGGCATAGGCGTAAGAATGGGGAGTTTATCGAGGTAGAGATCACGGTGCATGACTTCCAGTTTCGGGGGCGCTCGGCTCGCCTGGCGCTGATAGGCGATATTACAGAGCGCAGACGCGCCGAACAGGCAGTGCGGCATATCATGGAGGGCGCGCAGTGTCTCCTCTGGTATGCTCTCGTAGAGGATCAGCCTGATGGCTTAAAGTGGTCTACCGCGACGCTCGATGAAACCGCAGCGCAGAAGTTTTTCCCGATTATGCAGCGTGAGGGGCAGTCCTATGCGGAGGCCCTTGTGTCCAGCCGTCTGCCTGAAGACAATGTGGCCGTGACCGCCAGGGGCACAAAAGCCCTGCGTGGAGGGGAGACAAGTTACACGCAGCATTTCCGCTGCCTGCGCGCGGATGGCGAATGGCGCTGGCTGAGTGAAACGATTCATATCGAAGTCGTAGCGCCGGGACGATGGCAGTGTGTCGGTGTCTGTACAGACATCAACGAACAGAAGCGCAGTGAGGCAGAGTTGGAGGCGCGGGTCGTCGAGCGAACCGCCCAGATCACCGAGGCCAATGTTCAACTGACCGCCGCCAAGCAGGAGGCGGACGCCGCCAACCAGGCGAAATCGGAGTTCCTGTCTCGCATGAGCCACGAACTGCGCACACCGCTTAACGCCATCCTCGGCTTCGGACAGATCCTCGAAAAACACTCTCTCACCCCCCTGCAGGAAGAGAGCGTCCAGCACATCCTCAAGGGTGGACGGCATCTGCTGGACCTCATCAACGAAGTCCTCGACATCGCCCGCGTCGAAGCCGGACACCTCGATCTCTCTCTCGAACCTATCGCTCTCGCCGAGATCCTCGCCGAAGCCTGCAGCCTCGTCCGCCCCCTCGCCGCAGAACGTGAGATCCACATCGACATACGCGCGGCGGCTCTGGAACGCACTCACGTGCAGGCCGACCGTCAGCGTCTCAAGCAGGTGCTCATCAATCTTCTCTCCAACGCCATCAAATACAACAAAACAGGAGGAAAGGTGACCCTCCACTCGCTTCCCATTGCGGAGGATCGCCTCCGCATCGCCGTTCAGGACACCGGACCCGGCATCGCCCCCCAGCAGCAGCAGAAACTCTTCACGCCCTTCGAACGCCTCGATGCCGCCCACGCCGGGATCGAAGGCACGGGTCTCGGGCTGGTGCTCTCGCAGCGCCTGGTGAGCGCGATGGGAGGAGAACTCACCTTCGAAAGCGTTCCCGGAGAGGGAAGCACCTTCTGCATCGACCTGCCGACAGCGCTCTCGCCCCAGGAGAGAGTGGCGGATCAACTCCACGGAATGCAGCGGGAGGAAGCAGGCTCAACGGGGCAGCCGAGCGCAACGATCCTGACGATCGAGGATAACCTCTCCAATCTGCGCCTGATGGAAGTGCTGCTGCGCAGCCGACCGGGGACCACGCTGCTGGCGGCGATGCAGGGGAGTATCGGTCTGGACCTGGCGCGTCAGCATGAGCCGGACCTGATCCTGCTGGATCTCAACCTGCCCGACATCTCCGGCAAGGAGGTCCTTGCTCGCTTGCAGGCGTCGGCTCTGACGTGCGACATTCCCGTCGTGGTCCTCAGCGCCGATGCCACCCCGGCACAGATCGAGCGACTGCTCAAAGCAGGGGCGAAGGCGTACCTGACCAAGCCGCTGGATGTCACCGAGTTTCTGCACACTCTGGATGCCATTCTCCCCAACAACCCGGTCGACGACTCTATCGCGCAGGAGATTCTTATCTAATGCCGAACAGCATTCTCAAAGAGGCCAAGATTCTGATCGTAGATGATGAGCGGGCGAACGTGCGATTTCTGGAAATCGTGCTGCAGCAGGCAGGCTACCAGAATGTCTTCAGCACGATGGACTCGCGTCGGGCGCTCTCTCTGTGCTCGGAACTACAACTCGATCTGCTGCTTCTGGATCTGCACATGCCGCATTTAGATGGCTTTGCGGTGATGGAGATCCTGCAGGTAGAACCGGACTTCGCTCTGGTACCGATCCTTGTTCTGACTGCGGACGGCACGATGGCGATACGCCATCGTGCTCTGGCGGAAGGAGCGAAGGACTTTCTGATCAAGCCTCTGGACGAAGTGGAAGTACTGCTGCGGATCCAAAACCTGTTGGAGACACGCTTTCGCAACGAGATCCTCGAAGCGAAGGTGCGAGAAGCCCAGCGTTTTATGCTCTCCATATTCGATGCGCTGCCTTCCCATGTGGCCGTTCTCGACCATGAAGGCAGGATTCTCGAGGTCAACAGAGCCTGGCGGACGTTCAGTGACGCAAACGGCGGAGAGGCGCGTTTGTGCGGGATAGGAGCCAACTACCTCGACGCATGCGAGCGAGCATCCGGATGTGCAAAGCAGGAGGCCCGAGCGGTCGCCAAGGGTATCCGCCGTGTCATGGCGAGAGAGATTCCGGAGTTCCATCTGGAATATCCCTGTCACGGTTCCCAGGAGCGGCGCTGGTTTACGGTGCGGGTGACTCCCTTTATCGGGGAAGGAACAGCACAGGTAGTGGTCGCCCATGAGAATATCACTGAGCGCAAACTGACCGAGGAGGCGCTGGAGCAGGCGCAACGGGAGACGATTCAGAGGCTGGCGCGCGCATCGGAAGCCCTGGCAGAGATCCAGAAACAGAACGCGCATCCGTTCGACCCGCAGGTGATCGAAGCGCTTCTCACGCTGCCACATGAGGATCGATCGTAATAGATGGCCGTTGAGAACCGCCCCCGTGGTGACAAACCGGAAGGAGAAGGAGAGGAAATCATGAACACGCGCCCGGTCCAAAAGGAAACGGATGTATTTGAGAACCTCCGCGATCCTGCCACGCTGAAACCCCTTGTCCTGCCGCAGCCCACAGAGATACTCTCTGAGTCTGAGGCAACTGCCCGTACGCTCTTTGACTTCAATATTACCGGTCAGAAACAGACAGAACAGGCGCTGCATCAGATCCTGGAAGGAGCGCACTGTCTTCTCTGGACTGCGGAGATCGGAGAGGCGCTGGATCGACCGTTTCATTGGAAGATACAGTTTGCCAGTGAGCAGGCGGCGCAGCGATCTATCCCCTTGTCTCTAACGGACGGCATGTCGTATGGAGATGCCTGGCATCATGCACGACCTATCGAGGACCAGGAGCGAACGGATCGCTATGGGGAACAGGAGATCCGGGCGGGGAGGAGCTATCAACAGGAGTTCCGATGTTACAGCAACGACGGAGCACTGCACTGGCTCTCCGAAAATGTCCATGTCGAGGTTCTGGGGGAGGGCAAATGGCGATGTTTCGGTGTCTGCACCGACATCACGGAGCGCAAACTCGCCGAAGAGGCGGCCCGCGCGATGACACGGGGAGCGCAGTGTCTGCTCTGGTATGGAGTTGTAGAGGAGCAGCCACACGGTCTCCACTGGACGATCGAGATACCCGATGAGGAGACCGCATGGCAGTTCTTTCCGGTCGCACACTCTCCCGGAATGTCCTATGGACAGGCATCGGTGCGCGCCCGCATGCCGGAAGACAACCCCATCATGGATGCCAGGGCTGAGGAAGCCTTGCGCACTGGGAAGCAGGGGTACACGAACCAGTTCCGCTGCCTGCGAGCGGATGGGGAGTGGCGCTGGCTGCACGAAACCGTGCGCGTCGAAAGGCTGGAACCGGGGCGCTGGCGCTGTGTCGGAGTCTGCACGGATATTACCGAGCAGAAGCGGGCTGAGGAAGAGCGCGATCGCTTCTTTACCGCCAAGCAGGAGGCGGACGCCGCCAACCAGGCGAAATCGGAGTTCCTGTCTCGCATGAGCCATGAACTG
>Ga0070658_10000498_pt1 | contig 34140 bp, 43 predicted proteins | sample KBSC13metaG_FD_64664 | JGI IMG/M metagenome (GOLD analysis project Ga0070658, IMG submission 64664) | Corn rhizosphere microbial communities from Kellogg Biological Station, Michigan, USA - KBS C1-3 metaG | ecosystem: Host-associated > Plants > Roots > Rhizosphere > Soil ... | reverse complement strand
GCTTGCTACGTCTCGTCGGCATATTGCAACTCGAATGAGTGAACGTATTCTTTAGATGACCTGACCGGAATCTTGTAATTGGTCGGAGGCGCAGTGCTCACATCATTCTATACCCGCGGGCGGGTGAAGGCATGTTACCGAAGAGCTGGGACTGAATCGCCCCGGCTTTCGCGGAGGCCGGTTTATGTGATTCAGGCCCGGGTGGCTTGCAACGAGGTGGACTGGCATATTTATTTCGCGCAGGTTCAATCGATGCCGAAATGCCGCGTCCACCACGCCTTGGCCCCTTGCGTGGCGACAGCATAACCGGCAAGAATTCCGCCCAGGCCCCACCAGTATCCATGTGGCGGCATCGCCAGTCCGCCCGTCGGCTCGAGGGACATCCCCTGACGCTGGTGTCCGGCATCCGGATCGCACCGATGGTCGCACCTTTCCACGCGACAGGAGAATTGGTTGCCGAGATTCACACATGGCTGGGCGATGCGATCAACTGGGTGGCGGGCCTGCACGCGCTCGCGGCGCTGTACCATCATGACGTGCTGAAGGACAAGGTTCTGGCGTCGATGCTGCCGCGTTCAGACTAGCCTCAAGGATGCGGCGCAGCCCCGGGCCTTCGCCCGCGGTTGCCAGCACGGCCCGGGGCGGCACCGTAGTCTGTGCTGGCCTCCACATTCCACATGAGCAATATCCCGTCGTTCCCGTACTCACTGCTGTGGGGAGAGCGCCGCGTGCGCTCGGTGGCGAACCTGACGCGCGCCGCTGGCGAAACGTTCGTCCGGCACGTCGCGCACGGCGAAGTCGTCACCAGTGTCGCGTGCTATCCGCTGCACGAGGCGAACCGTGCGATTGACGACCTCCGCGCCGGGCGGATCGAGGGCGCGGCCGTGCTGGTGCCTGGGGCGGCCGATGCCGAAATGGCGGATCAGCCGTGAGTTGAGCTGCCGGACGCTTGCGCAAGGCCGATCGCCAGGCGTATGCGCGCCTCGGCGGCCGGCTCCATGTCGACATGCACGAGTACGGCCTTGTAATCCATGATGTCCTCGCTGTATGTGGCGGGCGGATGGCGGCTGTGCCATCATCCCGGATGTCGGGTCCTGGTCGGCTTTGCGCCAGTCTACGCCGTGGCGCGGGAGAGGCAAAATGAGCATGCGGCACCTGCACCATTTTTTCGCGCCGGATTCGGTCGCCGTGATCGGCGCGTCGGCGCGGCCCGGCAGTGTCGGCGCCACGGTGCTGGCCAATGTCGCCGGCGCCGGCTTTAGCGGCCCCGTCTGGCCCGTGAACCCGAAGTACCGCGAACTGGCCGGCCTGCCCGTCTTGAGCGACGTGGCCGATCTGCCTCGGGCGCCGGGGCTCGCCGTCGTTTGCACGCCGGCGGCCACGGTGCCGGGCATCATCGCCACGCTGGGCGAACTCGGTTGCAAGGCGGCCGTCGTATTGAGCGCCGGACTCGACGCGCGGACGGCGGACGGCGGCACGCTGCGCCAGGCCATGCTGGACGCCGCCCGGCCACACCTGCTGCGTATCCTCGGTCCGAATTGCGTGGGCCTGCTGGTGCCGGGGCATGGCTTGAACGCCAGCTTCGCGCCGGTGGCCGCGCTGACGGGTCGCCTGGCGTTCGTCGCGCAGTCCGGTGCGCTCGTGACGGCGGTGCTGGACTGGGCCCGCTCGCGCCGGATCGGCTTTTCCTGTTTTGTGTCGTTGGGCGACGGCAGCGACGTCGATTTCGGCGACCTGCTCGACTATCTCGCGGGCGACCCGGACACCGATGCCATCCTGCTGTATGCCGAGAGCGTGCGCCAGGCGCGCAAGTTCATGTCGGCGGCGCGCAGCGCGGCACGCGCCAAGCCCACCGTAATCGTCAAGGCGGGCAGGGTGGCCGAGGCGGCCCATGCGGCGTTCAGCCATACGGGCGCGCTGGCCGGCTCCGACCTCGTCTACGACGCCGCGCTGCGCCGCGCGGGCATGCTCCGCGTGTATTCGACGGGCGAACTGTTCGACGCCGTCGCGATCCTGGCCCAGCCGCGCCGGCCGGCCGGGCCGCGCCTCGCGATCCTCACCAATGGCGGCGGGCCGGGCGTGATGGCGACGGATGCCCTCGTTGCTGGCGGCGGTACGCTCGCGCAGCTGGCGCCGGACACGCTCGCGCAGCTGTCCGGCCACCTGCCCGCCACCTGGTCCCACGGCAATCCGGTGGACGTCATCGGCGATGCCCCCGTCGAGCGCTACGCCATGGCCCTGCGTGCCTTGCTGGACGAGCCCGGCGCCGACGCCATCCTGCTGATCCATGCGCCGACCGCGATCGTACCCAGCGCCGACATCGCGCGGGCCCTGCTGCCGCTGCTGCGCGCGGCGGCGTGCCCGGTGCTGTGCTGCTGGCTGGGCGGGCCCAGCGTCGCGCAGGCGCGCAGCCTCTGCCTGGACGCGGGCGTACCCGTATTCGATACGCCCGAGGAGGCGGTGCGCGGCTTCCTGCAGTTGGTCGACTATGCGCGCAACCAACGGATGCTGATGCAGGTGCCGCCGACCGGCACGCTGGCGGCGCCGGACCGCGCGGCGGCGCGGGCGCGTATCGCCGGTCTCCTGGCGGCGGGCGTGACGGCCGTAGGCGAGGCCGACGCCAAGGCGATCCTGGCGGCCTACGGCGTTCCCGTCGTGCAGACGGAGACGGTGCGCGACCTCGACGGCGCCCTGGCGGCGGCGCGCCGGATCGGCTATCCGGTGGCCCTCAAGATCCTGTCGCCGGACATCGTGCACAAGACGGATGTCGGCGGCGTCGTGCTCGACCTCGCGGACGACGCCGCGCTGGCGCAGGCGCTCGAGGCGATGCTCGTGCGTGTGCGCGCCGCGCTGCCTCAGGCCCGGCTGGCCGGATTCACCGTGCAAGCGATGGCGCGGCGCCCCCGTGCGCACGAGCTGATCGTCGGCATCAGCACCGATCCCGTGTTCGGCCCGGTGGTGCTGTTCGGCCAGGGCGGCGTCGCGGTCGAGGTGACGGCCGACCAGGCGGTCGGCCTGCCCCCGCTGAACCGCGTGCTCGCGGCCGACCTCGTGGGCCGCACGCGGGCCGCGCGCCTGCTGGCCGGCTTCCGCGACCATCCGCGCGCCGACATGGATGCGTTGTACGACGTGCTGGTGCGCGTGGGGCAACTGGCTGCCGACCTGCCCGAGCTGGCGGAGCTGGACATCAATCCGCTGCTGGCGGATGCTGCCGGCGTCGTCGCGCTGGATGCCCGCATGCGCCTGGCGGCGGCGCCGGCCGGACAGGACCCGCTCGCGCGCCTGGCCATCCTGCCGTATCCCGACGACCTCGAGCGCCTGGTCGACAGTGCGCTCGGCCCGTTGCTGGTGCGCCCGATCCGCCCCGAGGACGCGCCCGCCCACGAGGCGTTCTTCGCCGCGCTGAGCCCGCAGGACATCCATTTCCGCATGTTCGGCACCATGCGCACGCTGTCGCCGGCGCAACTGGCACGTTTCACGCAGATCGACTACGCGCGCGAGATGGCGTTCATCGCCACCCGGCCGGGCCCGGACGGCGCGCCCGAGACGCTGGGCGTCGTGCGCGTCTCCATCGATCCGGACGGGATCGCAGGTGAATTCGCGATCATCGTGCGTTCGGACCTGCACCGGCACGGCCTGGGCCGCCTGTTGATGGACCATCTGCTCGATTACTGCCGCGCGCGCGGACTGGCCCGGGTGTGCGGCGTCGCGCTGGCCGACAATGTGGACATGCACCGGCTGGCGCACGCCTGCGGTTTCCAGCTGCAGCCGGCCGAGGGCGGTAACGTCGCGATGGTGTTGGCGTTGCATGGCTAGAGTCCTGTGCCGCTGCCGCGCGCCGTCTGCAGTCCCAGCAGCATGACGACGGCCGTCAGCGCGGACAGCGCCAGCCACCGGCCCGGCGGAGGCGCGAAACGGAACAGATCGGCCAGTGCCGGCAGCCAGAGCGCCGCCGCCAGCAGGCCCAGTGCGGCGCCGGCGATCGCCACGAACACGGGGTTGACGGTGCGCAGCGCGGCCAGGATCCCGCGCTGGCGGTGGCTCAGCAGCAGGCCGAGGTTGCACAGGATCAGGGCGGCGAACGCCGTTGCCGCCGCCTCCCTGGCAGGCAGCCGGGCCAGTGCCCAGCTGTAGCATGCGGCCAGCAACAGGGCCGCCCACAGCCCGCGCAGCAGGGCCGCAAGCAGTGCGCGGCGGTCCAGCACGGATTCGTCGTGCGGGCGCGGCGGGCGGCGCATCAGGTCCGGTTCTTCCGGTTCGTTTTCGAACGCCAGCGAACAGGCGGGGTCGATCACCAGTTCCAGGAACACGATGTGCGGGGGATACAGCAGGACGGGCCAGCCGAGCAGCGGCGGCAGCAGGGCCAGTACCGTGATCGGCACGTGGGCGGCCGCGACGTAGCGCATCGACTTGCGCATGTTGCTGAAGATGCGCCGGCCCGCGCGCAGTGCCAGCACGAGCGACGGGAACCGGTCGTCGAGCAGGGTCAGCTCGGCCGCCTCGCGCGCCACGTCGGTGCCGCGCAAGCCCATTGCCACGCCGACGTTGGCCGCGCGCAGAGCCGGCGCGTCGTTGACGCCGTCGCCTGTCATCGCCACCACGGCGCCCCGACACTGCAACGCGCGCACGATCGCCAGCTTCTGGCCCGGCACGATGCGGGCGCACACGCTGACGCCTTCGAGCCGGGCCGCAAGGCCCTCGACATCCAGGCGTGCGATCTCCGGGCCCGTGACGGTGCGGCCATCGGTCAGGCCGGCCTGGCGCGCGATGGCGCAGGCGGTCTCGGGATGGTCGCCCGTGACCATCAGCACGCGTACGCCCGCGCGCCGGCATTCGGCCACCGCGTCCGGAATATCCGCGCGCAACGGATCGGCCAGTGCCACCAGGCCGAGCAGGCGGTAGCGCAATGTGGCCGGGTCGTCCGGCCAGGGCGGTGCGATGTCGCGGGCCTCGGCCACGGCAAGGACCCGCAGTCCGGCGCGGGCCATCTCCGCCGCGGCCGCGAGCGCTGCGGTCCGTTCGCCGCCGGGGCACAGCGCTGCGATGGTTTCCGGCGCGCCCTTGGCGGCGGCAACGTATGCGGCCCCGTCGTTCCAGATCCGGATCATGGCCGGCCGGTTCGCCGTCAAGCCGTATTCGCGCTCCATGCGCGGTGGCGGGTCAAGTGCCGCGCGCACTGGCTGCGCCGCCGCCGCTTGCCGCAGCGCTTCCTCGATCGGGTCCGGGGAATGTGGCCGACTGGCGCGCACGGCGGCGTCGAGCACGTCGCGCAGCGCCGGTGCCAGCGGTGCACCGGACGCCATGTCGTGGCCGGTGCCGGCATGCCACAGCCTGCGCAGGGTCATGCGGTTTTCCGTCAGGGTCCCGGTCTTGTCGACGCAGAGCACCGATGTCGATCCGAGGACTTCGATGGCGGCCAGGCGGCGGGTCAGCACGCGGTTGCGCGCGAGCCGCCACGCCCCGATCGCCGGGAATACGGTGAGAATGACGGGAAACTCGGCCGGCAGCACCGACATCGACAGGGCCACGCCGGCCAGCAGCGCCTGCAGCCAGTCGCCGGAACGCCAGCCGAGCAACAGCACGAGCACGAGGCTGACGGCCAGGCCCAGCACGGCCAGCCGGCGCGCGAGGGTCTGCGTTTCGTGCTGCAGGCGCCCGGATGGCGGGCGGATCGTGCCGAGCGCGGCGCCGATCCGTCCCAACTCGCTGCGTTCGCCGGTGGCGGCCACCTGGGCCAGCGCGTCGCCCTGCACGACGAGGGTACCGGCGAACACCCACGGCAGGTCGGCGCCGCCCGGCTGGGCCGGCGGCGTGGACGGCGGTCCCGCCCGCTTGCCGACCGGGACGGATTCACCCGTCAGCAGTGATTCGTCGGCGAGCAGGCCGCTCGTCTCGACGATGACGGCATCGGCCGGGACGCGATCGCCTTCGGTCAGCACGACAATATCGTCCCGCACGAGATCGGCGGCGGGCACGCGCTCGCGGCGGCCGTCGCGCACGACCGTCGCCGCGGGCGTGCTCAGGTCGCGCAGGGCCTGCAGCGCGCGTTCCGTCCGCCCTTCCTGGTACAGCGTCATGCCCAGCATGAGCACGACCATCAGCAGCAGGAAAACGCTCTCGCGCGGCTCGCCCAGCGCCAGGTACAGCAGGGCGGCGCCCACCAGCAGCAGGAACATCGGCTCGCGCGCCGCTTCGCCGAGGATGATGCGCCAGCCGCGCTGCGTGTGGTCGGGCAGTGTATTGGGACCGTCGGCCGCGAGCCGGCGCGCGGCTTCCGCGCCGGACAGGCCGTCGTGGCGGTGCCGGGCCGTGGCGTCGCGGCGGCCTGGTGCGGCCTCGTCCACGTTCATGCCGGCACCTGAACAGATCGGTACGCTCAATGCGCCATCAGCAGCGGCACGGCAGCGTGTTCCAGCAGTTCGCGTGTGACGCCGCCCAGCATCCACTCGCGGTAGCGGCTGTGGCCATAGGCTCCCGTGACCAGCAGCCCGGCACTGGCGTCGCGCGCGAGCGCCATCAGGGCGGCTCCGGCGGTCGCGTGCGTGCGCTCCAGCACGACGTCGACCTTGACGCTCTGGCGCGCCAGGTACAGTGCCATATCGGCGCCCGGCTGTTCGCCATGGCGTTCCGACATCTGGTCGGGATTGATCAGCGCCAGCCGAACACTGTCGGCGCGCCGCAGCAGGGGTAGGGCGGCGACGAGGGCGTGCAATGCCTGCATGCTGCCGTCCCAGCCGGCCACGACAGTCTTGGCGACCGGGGGCTCGCCCGTACAGTCGGGCGGCACGATCAGCACGGGGCGCACGCCGCCAAGCGCGATGTATTCCGGCAACCTGCGCATGCGTGGTGGCGGCTCGGGCGTACCCGGCGCCGCGTCGGCGTCGCGGCTGAGCACGACAAGGTCGGCGTAGCGCGACTGCAGCAGCAGCGCGCAGTCGGCGGCGTCATCGGCCAGCCGCGCTTCCACCGACGCAACACCGAGGCTGGATGCCTGCTGCGCGAAGTCGTCGAGACGGCGGGCTGCAGCCTGGCGCAGGTCGTCGAAGTCGGCCTGCGGCCTCGGCGCGCCCGTCGCACCGGTCAGCAGCGCGTAGTCCAGCCACGAGATCCCGGTGGCCGCGCAACCGACCAGGTGGGCGTCATGCTCCAGCGCAAGGCGGGCCGCGGCGGCCACGCGGCTTGCCTGCCTCGGGCTGCCGTCGATGTGGACGATAATGGTTTTGTACATTATGGTTCCTTCCGAAGGATGCCGCGCGGCCGGTTCGCCTGGGCAACTAAACGACTGGCCCCCGCGTAAATACGCACTATGATGTGAGGTAAGGGTAGCACGCATTCACGCGGCGATGGACGTGCGGCCGCACTGGGCAGTCGACCAGTTTCGTGCGCGCGGCACTGGCACCTGAGCGGTTGCCGACCCAGAGTTCGTCGAACGTGCGGTTTTCGATCTTGTCATCGTTCAGCCCATCACGCGGTAGCCGGCGTCCACGTATTCGACGTTGCCTGTCACGAGACGCGCGGCGTCGCTGGCGAGGTAGGCGGCCCGGTCGTCCGGCGCCAGATAGGTAACGCCGTTGGTCCGGTGCGCTGACGATGCCGGCGTTATGGCCACCGCTCGTGAGCATGAACGTGACGTCGGCGTTGGCCACGAGGTTGATCTTGTAGACGGATCTCCATGGTGCCACGCGGCCGGCCGCGGCCCGCGCCGCGTACTCGCCGAAGCGTTCCGCCTTGCGCGATGCCTTTTCGGTGAGCTGAGCCCATTTGCGGGGACAGGAGCTCGTTCAATTGCTGTTGGGGTCCGGCGTGCTCACGGTCGGGGTGTCGGCCGCCGCATGGGTGCTGCGCACTGAGGTGAAGCCATGAGCAGCGTTTGCCGCCGCGAGGCAAAAACGGCCGCTTCAAGCGTGGGAAGAAATGACAAAGGCCCGCCGCGTGCGGGCCTTTTGTGTGATGCGTCACGCGGTTTTTGTGAGTGGAGGCGCGGCAAGCTCGCCGTCCTGGGCGACGACCGCGAGTCTCGTGAGCGACAGCATGTCGGGTACGGCCCAGAACATTTGCCGGTGGCGTAGATCCGCCTCCAGGTGCTTGAGTCGCATGATTTCAGGAGCCCACCAGGGCACGCGGGTGCGGCCGGTCAGCCATTCGCGGACGGTGCGCTCGTCGCGACGCGGACGCCGAGCCAGCTCCGCCAGCGGGACGCCCATTGCGTAGTAGACGAATTCGGCAGGGCCGCCGTATCTCAGATTTGGGTAGCGCACGAAAACTCCGGTAAAAATGGGCCGGGGTAGTCGTATCCCGGCCCAGCAAAAACATGTTGAAATGAAAACGATCATTTACCTTGCATATTTACCGTCTCCGCCCTGCCCAAAATACGCATAATCTATAGGAAGTGAAACGAGCCTATAAGCTGCTATCAGCGCCCCGGAACCCGCATCCGGAGCGGGCTCGCGCCCAATAGCAGCGTCTTAAAAGACTCGGAGAATTTTTCCGAAATCGACTTCCAGAAGTCCGAAACGGCCGCGTTCTTCGCGCGTTCGATCTGGCCATCGGCATACACCTTGTGGCCATCAATTCCCAGTATTTCCCCAACCTTCATCGACGTTTCCACGCCCAGCGACGAGCGGCCGCTACGGTATTGCTGGATGGATTGGTGGGTCAGACCTAACAGTTTTGATAGGGCGTAATCCGACGGAAGGCCAAGCTCTGCCTTGACCTGGTCGAGGTATTCGACGGTGGTTTTCATCTGCTCTCCTAGGGCATTCGGTGCGTTGTGCACCACAGACCGCAGGGTACGCAATCACCGACTGGCGCGCAATAAGCAGTCGCCGCTTGCTATGCAGGTGCTGCTTGCGTAGAATCCGGCATTGCCAGGGGGGAATTTCCATTCGTCTTCCTAGGGCGCCCGGCTTGCTACCGGGCTCCCCTGGCTCCAACGCCCTAGGAAAAAAGTCCCTAGGAACCATCATGTCTGAAACGAATTCTTACAAAAAAGCAACAGAAATCCCCTCTGTTCGCTCCCTTTCACTGACCGATACGCAGCTACAGCAAGTCAAGATCGCGTTATCAGCGCATGCCGATCAGCTGTACCAAAACCTGATGTTCAACCCGACCTGGGCGAACCAAGAGAAGCTGGATGCGGCCCGTGAGGTGCTTCGCATCGTGAGCGAAGCATGAACCCGGCCGCCTACCTTGACGCGGACGCCAGCGCGCTGGCCGACCGCGAGCCGCCCCATGCGCGCCCTCGTCCCCGCCTCACCGACACTGCCCTCATCGAACTGGAATACGCCGTGGACCTGCTCCGGCGCTCCGACAAGGCCGTCTCGACCGAGGTGCGCATCCTGCGTGGCCTGAACCTCGAAATCGACTGGGGCGCCGTGGAGCGGGCCTGCAACACGCTCGTGCAAACCGCCGTGCTGCTGCACGTGCGCGCGCAGATGGAACGAGCTGGGAGGGCGGCATGAAATCCTTGCGCGTCTGCTGGTTCGTCTTCCGTATTCGCTATGAAGGCTGCCCTGTGATCGGGGTGGCCGTCATCGCTCGTGCATGGTCGTTGTCGGTGTTGCTCGGCGTCGTGGCAATCGAGCTGGAGGTAACGCGATGATGGCCCCCGGCTCTAACAACCTTGGTATTAGTGGTAAATCGACAAACCGCGAGCAAAATCAAGGCGTTGGCGGTGTGTTTGTGCCGAACGAAGGGAACTTCCGGAAATACGCGCTGACGCGCCGCGCCGGCGCCATCCTGTTCGATCCGGCAAAGCAGGCCAACGAGCAGCACCGTACCTGCTGGTGTCACCGTGGCGTGGCCAACGCGGCTGACAGCGTGACGGTGTACCGCAACGTCGACGGCGCGAGCGCGCGCATGCACGGCGTCACCACCTGCAAGAGCGTGTGGACCTGCCCGACCTGCAGCGCGCGCATCTGCGCGGTGCGCCAGGCCGAGCTGTCCGAAGGCATGCGCTACTGGATCGACCAGGGCGGCTACGTGTTCCTGATGACGTTGACCTTCCCGCACGACCGCGGCGAGCAGCTGGCCGAGCTGCTACCGGCCTTCGGCAAGGCCACGACCCACTTCAAGAATTCGAAGACCTACAAGCGCATCCTGGGCAAGGGCGTACGCAAGGGCTCGGTGTCGTCGCTCGAGGTGACGCTGGGCGAGCGTAGCGGCTGGCACCCGCACCGCCACGATCTGGTGTTTGCGACGCCGGACGCTTTCGGCGACGTCACCGAGGGCGAGAAAGGGCGCCTGATGTCGCGCCTGATCGACGAGCTGAAGCAGCAGTGGTACGAGTCGCTGCGCAAGGCCGGCTTAGCCGAGCGCGAGGAAATGTCTGACGTGCTGGCCCATGGCCTGGACGTGCGCGGCGGCCAGTACGCGGCCGAATACATCGCCAAGTTCGGCAAGGAACAGAAGTGGGGCCTGTCGCGCGAGGTGACCATGCATGCGGCGAAGGTCGGCACCGACAACAAGGGCGCCCACCCCTTCCAGCTGCTGGCCTGGGCCGAGGAGGGCGACGGTTTGGCGGTCGCGCAGTTCCGCGAATACGCTGAGGCGTTCGAGGGCAAGCGCATGCTGACCTGGTCGCGTGGCCTTAAGAAACAGCTGACCGGCCAGGACGAGATCACCGACGAGCAGGCCGCTGACCAGGTGCTTCCGGAGGAAGCTGTCGCGGGCAAGATCGATGCCGAGGCGCTGTCGATCCTCCAGTCGCGTCGGCTGCTGGCGAACTTCCTGGCCTTCGTCGCGCATCACTGCGTCGACCCGGAGACCGCGCAGGCCGACATCGACGCGTACTTGGATTACGCGCGCACTGTGCCGAAGGTCGCGCGCGGCACCATCAAGCGGAAGATGTGGCAGCGCGGCTTCATGCACGTCGACGCCGAAGTGATGGAAGCGGCGTGACCAATCACGGAAATTCAGGAGGACGGATGCACGCACGAATGTGGGAAGCCCTCGCAAAGCTGAGTGCGATGGTGAGCATGTATTTTCCAGCGGCGCTCAAACAGGTGCTGCTGGACCAGGCCGAGGAGATAGACCGCCTCCGCGTCCAGGTCGATGAACTGCGGTCGAAAATCGATAAGGGATGAGAGAGATGATCCAAGCACAGGTGTACAGCGCAGTGCGCGTGAAAAACGAGGAGCTGGAGCGGCATGGCCAATTGGGCGTGCTGGTCGGCCCGGGTGAAGAGCCGGGTGAAAGCGAAGTGAAGTTCGAAGGCGACGGGCCTGGCGCGAAACAGGTGGTCGAGACCTTCAAAGACGAATGGCTGGAGGTGGCCTGATGGCTGCGAAACCCAAACAGAACCTCGGCAAGATGCCCTGCCCGGACTGCCGCCAGCCGGTGGCAGTCATGAAGGCCGACTCGGGCACTCTGTCGTACAAGTGCCAGGAGGCCGACTGCGAGGCGACTGGCTTCGCCCAGGCCCACACAGCCGCTGCGCGCCGCTGGCTGGATGCCTTAGGCACTCGCCAGGCACCGGCCGCCGAGCCGCCGAAACCGGCCGCGCCGCAAGCGCCTAAGGCAGATGCCAAGCCACAGCCGAAGCAGGAAACCAAACCGCCCGTCAAGGGCGGTTTTTCGCTGGAGGGCGTCTGATGGAGGCCGTCGAGGAAGTGCAAGGCGGCGCCGAGCCGGCGCTGCCGCCCGAGCAGGCGGCGGACCTGCGCCGGCTGCAGCTGGCCGCCGCTCAGCCGAATGCGGAACTGCAAGCGCTGGAGGACGCCGAGCAGAAACAGGCTGATGCCGACCTGGCCGCCCAGGTCGACCAGAACAGCCAGTCCGTGCGAATGGGCCTGGACATCGCGATCCCGTTCCTGTCCAAGCTGTACCCGTCCCTGACTGCCATCTACGACGAGAAGGCACGCAGCGCCGTCGCGATGACGATCGGCCCGGTCTTGACCAAGTACGGTGTCGACCTGGGCGACGTGGGCGGCCGGTACCGGGAAGAGATCGCGATGGTGGTGGTGTGCGGCCCGATCGCCATGGCGACTTACCAGGGCATCAAGGCCGACGTCGAGGCGCGCACGACACCAGTGCCTAAGGCAGTTGCCAGCACGCCGGCTGGCGCGGCGCCTGAGGCACCGGAACCGGTGAGGCTCGGGTGAGTGCGCTGAAGACCGCCGACGGGCGCCTGATCGTGGTCTCAGGTGCTTCTCGCTGTGGCAAGACGACGCAGGTGGCGAACGAGGTCCGCAACGAGCGCCGCATTTGCGCGTGGGATCCTGAAGACCAGTGGGCGCAGTTGGCGGGCTGGCGGAAGGTCACGACGCGCCAGGAGCTGCTGGAGGCGATGCAGGCCCGCGGGCACGTGCGCATCGCCTACGTGGCCGGCGGCGACCTGAAAGCGGAGTTCGACTACTGGTGCAGCGTCGTCTTCTACGCCGGCCGGTATATCGGCCCGCTGGCCATCATTGCCGAGGAGCTGTCGGACGTAACCACGCCATCGAAGGCGCCTGGCAACTGGGGCATCGTCATCCGGCGCGGCCTGAAGCGCGGCATCACGATCTACGCGATTTCCCAGCGCTGGGCTGAGGCCGATAAGACCGCCATCGGCAACGCGAGCGAATACATGCTGTTCACGTCGCGCGGCGAGGACATCGACTACATCGCCCGCAAGACCCGCGTGCCGGTGGTCGAGCTGGAGGCGCTGGAGCCCTTCCAGTTCATCCGGTTCGACCCGGTGACCAAGGCAAAAGAGCGGGGGAAAGTCCGGTTCCGGTAGTTTTTCCGCGACACAACAAAAAAATTTCCGGCTGGAAGTAGGGTAGAGAGATGCCGCCTTAGGGGAATGCCTAAGGCGGCATTTTTGCTTTGGGAAACATTTCCTCGCAACATGAGTGCTCCGATTCTTTCAACCTCTGGAGCTGACAAATCATGTCGCAAGCTGAACTGACAAAAATGGCCATGGCCCTGGGCATGCTGTACGCCGTGTACAAATTCGTCCCGCATCAGGCCGCCAAGGCCGCCGCGCTGGGCGTCGCCGGCATCGTGGTCGCCAAGCGCACCCCGGTCCTCAAAGACTACCTGTGATCGGAGGCCGCAATGGGCGCACGCATTAAACTCCTGCCGTTCAACAACGTCGTCGCGACGGGCCTCGCCACGCTGGACCTGTCGAACCTGCTCGGCTATACCATCGAGCGACTGATCCTGAACCTGGGCGGCACCACGTTCACCAAGGCGATGATGACGTCGATCCAGCTGAAGGCCAACGGCAAGGTCATCTACGACACGACCGGCTCGCGCGTTGACGCGCGCAACCAGTATCGCGGCATCACGGCAAACGCAAGCTTCCTCACGCTGGACTTCGCCGAGATCCGCAGCAAGACCGAGCTGGGCCAGAACCTGGGCGCCATCGATACCACGGCCGGCATCACGAGCCTGAAGCTGGAAATCCAGATCACGGGCGCGACCGCACCGACCCTGCAGGGCTGGGCCGAGACCAACCGCCCGCAGATCGACCAGGCGCAGGCCGCAACGCGCAACCTGATTGCGAAGGTGCACAACTCCACCATCACCATCGGCGCCGCGGGCACGTTCTCGCTGCCGGTCCCGCACATGGACGTGTCGGCCGGTGGCTCGATCTTCAAGCGCATCGCGTTCTTCAGCGCGAACATGACGGGCCTGCTGATGAAGAAAAACGGCATCGTGATCGAGGACTCGATCAAGGCGCTGAACGACTTCAACCAGGGCGAGTACCGCAAGGTGCCGCAGGCCTCGTTGTACGTGTTCGACCCCATCGTCGACGACAACCAGAGCCAGGTGCTCAACACCCGCGACGCGCAAACCATGGAAGTGCTGGGAACCTTCTCGGCCGGCGAGACGATCACCATCGAGGTGGAAGTGCTGGAACCGCTGCAAGCGTTCTAACCGGGGGCTGTCATGGATGAAACCCAAAACAGCAACGACCCCGGCGCATGGGCGCTGTCCCGGCTGGGCTTCGCGATCGACACGTATGTCGACCGCCAGCTGAACACCCCGCAGGTGATCGCGCAAAGCGGTGCGCCGTACGGCATCGACCAAAACGGCAACCTGTACCAAGTCGGCCAGCCGACGACCGTGCAGACCGTAAAGCCGATGTCGGGCGTCGGTGGCAGCGGCATGCTGCTGCTCGTCCTCGCGCTGGCCTACGTCGCTTCGCATCATGGCAAGTGATTCGATGGCGCAGGGCGCCGCCGCCTATAACCCGTGGAGCGCGGGGATCATGGCCGCCGGGAGCGTCGCGAGCGAGGCGGTGAAGTCGCCGCCGATGAATGCGCAGCAGACGACAGGCGCGGTCACCTACGATAACTCGGGGTGGGCCGTGAACGTCGGCCGGGGCGCGAGCCAGAGCACGTCGACGGATCGCAGCATGTCGGCCTTGGGTGCGTCGCAGATGCTTCGCAATCCGCTCGTGCTGCTGGCGATCCTCGCGGGCCTGTACTACCTGAGCAAACACAAATGACCCGCTTTACTCGCCTCAGCCTGGAGCAGGCGCGCGCCGCGCTCGCGCCGATGGTCGGCAATCCGAAATGGGACACGTCGGACGGCCTGTATGGCGTCGATGAACTACTCGGCGGCGGCGTCGCCTTCGAGGTGAGCGACGAGGGCGGGCCGCTGGCCGTGCTGGTGGTCGAGCAGGTAAGGCACGACAACGGCACGGAACTGGAAATCAGGGTGGCACGCCAGATCGCGGCCAACACCGACCTGACGACGCAGGTACTTCCTCTGGTCGAGCGGTATTTCGGCGTCGGGTGCAACTCGGTGTCGGTGTGGACGCGTAGGCCGGGGCTAATGCGAAAGCTTGCGGCGGCGGGCTACGGCCAAGCAGCTGTGTTGATGAGAAAGGAAATCTGATATGTCCGGCGGCAGCAGGCAGCAGACCAGTAGCAACACCCAGAATTACGACCAGCGTCAGGTCAATACGTACGACACGACGTCGTACGACCTGAGCAACCGCAGTACCCAGAATTACAGCTCGTCGTGGTCGAGCAACGTTGACGCGAGCAACCGGAGCGTCAACACGACCAACACGACGACGAACGCGGACTTCAGCGACCGGAGCTATACGGACAACAGCAACCGGAGCGTCAACACGTCGACGTCGACGACGAACGCGGATTTCAGCGACCGCAGTACGACGAACCTCTGGAGCGACAGCAGCAACCGGAGTGTCACGAACACGACGACGAACGCGGATTTCAGCGACCGGAGCGTAACGTCCAACTACGCGGACAACAGCGACCGCAGCACGACAAGCGTCTGGAGCGACAGCAGCAACCGGAGCGTCACCAACGCGGACTTCAGCGACCGGAGCGTGACAAACACGAGCAACTGGAGCGACAGCAGCAACCGGAGCGTCACCAACGCGGACTTCAGCGACCGGAGTGTGACGAACACGAGCAACTGGAGCGATAGCAGCAATCGGAGCGTCACGAACAACTACAGCACGACCTTGGACGGCGGCGCGGTGGCCGGCGCCCTGGGCGTCGCGTCGAGCGCGGTCAAGAGCGTGCACGACCAGCTGTCGGATGTGCTGGGCTTCGCGACGGGCGTCACGGCTGGCCAGAATGCGACCGTGGCGCACGCGTACGACTACGCCGACAACGTGTTCCATGGCGCGCTTGACGCCGTGCAGGCGAACGATACGCGCGCGCTGGACGCATACAGCCGGGCGTCGACCATCGAACGCGACGCGCTTGCGATGTCGAAGGACAGCTTCAGCAACGCCCTCGGCATGGTCCAGAACGCCTACGCGGACGCCAAGGGCACGACGCAGGCGCAACAGAAAATCATGATCGGCGTGTTGCTGGTGGCGGCTGCGGCCGTCATCGCGCCGCGCCTGGGGAAATAAGCCATGCAATTCGATTTCACTCTCGCGGCGAACCAGTCGCAGCACATCGACGTGGTCGGAACCTTCCTGAAGTACAAGGCCGGCACCGGCACCATTCGCGTGCGCCTGAACGGCGGCGGGTACATCGATCTGTTGCCGGGGCAGGGCGTCAACAACGTGAATTTCACGAGCGTAGACGTGCAAGACAGGACCGGCGCGCAGAACGTCGGGACCATCCTCGCCGGCATCTACGATTTCCGCGATGACCGCATTACAGGGACCGTGGACGTGGTCGACGGCGGCAAGGCGCGCAGCAACAGCGGCGCGGCGTGCATCGGCTACGTCAACCAGGTCGCGGTCGCCGCGACGTACCCGCATGTGCAACTGCTGAATCCAACCGGCTCGGGCAAAAACATCTACGTCGAGCAGATCTCGATTTATTGCGGCGAGACCATGAATGGCGGCGCGAGCATCCAGCGATGCGATTACGTGTATGCCGACCTCGTAGTAAAGGGGTCGCGAAAGCGTGTATCCGGTGGCGCGGTATCGGTGGCCGAACTGCGCCGGGAGTCCAACGCAACGCAGCAGGGCCATGGAATCGCGCCGTACTTCGCGGCCATCGACAAGAGCCTCCGACTGTTCAAGTTTTCGGAACCGCTGCAGCTTGAGCCGGGTATCGGCCTGGACGTCGCCAACGGCACTGTCGGCGAGGGAATCGGCGTCACGTTTGAATATTTCGAGGAATCGGCCTGATGGACCAGCGAGCCGTCATCGTCGCCGCCGGCGCGCTCATGGGCGTAATGGTTTGGCAGGCGTACCGAAACATGACGGCGGCAACGGCCGGCGACGAAGCATCTAACCTTTTATCCGACACGGTGGACGAATTGAAAAGCACCTTTACCGGCTGGCCCTCGGGCTCCGAACCATACCAGGGCGCCATCCAGCAGGCCGCGCAGGCGAATGGCGTCCCGGTCTCCATCCTCGCGTGGTTGTTCTGGAAAGAATCGCGCTACAACCCCGACATCATCGACGGCACTGTACGCTCGCGCGTCGGCGCCCTGGGCATCGCGCAATTCATGCCGGCGACGGCCGACGACGAGGGCATTGATCCGCTCGACCCAGCGCAGGCCATCCCGGCGGCCGCGCGCTACCTCGCGCGCCTGTACCGCAGCACGGGCACCTGGGCGCAGGCGCTCGCCGCGTACAACTGGGGCATCGGCAACGTGCAGCGCAAGGGCCTCGGCGCCGCGCCGGCAGAGACCGTCGATTACTACACGACCATCCTGCGCAAGGCAGGTTACGAGGTGACCGCGTGAACAAAAACATGATGTTCCTGTTGGCGGCCATGGGCGCCGTCCTCGTCATGAGCAAAAAGGCGACGGCGGCACCGGGCACCGCGGCGATGCCCGGCGCGTCGCCCGTGGCGAACAACGTCAACAACCAGCTGTGGTCGAAGGTCTTGGGCGGCACGTGGAAAGCGCTCGTCGCCAACGGCACGAACACGGACGGGACGCCGTTCCTCATGCGAAACGACCTCGGGCAGGTCGTGACGAGCGACGGCAAGCCGGTCGAATCGATCTACTCGGACATCACGGGCGCGCTGTCGGGCGGCGTCGATACGACGGAGGCGTCGGGCGGCGTCGACTACCTCGCCGGCCTGGGGTGGTGATGGCATCCGAACTCAAGATGGAAGTCATTGCCGTCCTCGGGGTGACACTGGCTGTCATCTACCTGACGAACAAGGCGGCGGGCGCGGCCAAGGAAACGGTACAGCAGATCATCCCGAAGATAGATCCGACGAGCGACCAGAATTTGGCGTATCAAGGCGCCTCGTCGATCGCGCGCTGGCTAGCTGGCCGCGAGGACGGAACGCTGGGCGACATCTGGTACGACTACGTGCACAAGGGCGAGCCTGATCCGGTGACGGGCCAGCCGCAGAACTACAGCGCCGAGCAGCAAGCGGCGGACCTCAAGGCGACCCAGCAACTGGAAGCCGGATATCACGGCATGTAAGCCGACAACCTGAAAGGAAAGACCATGAATCGTATCAAGCAACCGTCGACGTGGGCCGCGCTGGCCGTCCTGTTCCAGATGGCGAAGGCATTCGTGCCGCCGCAGTATGGCCCTGTCGTGGACGGAATCAGCGCGCTGGCGGGCTCGCTGGGCGTGGCCCTGAACGAAAAGCCGGCCGCGCAGGTGTGACCATGAGCGCGCTGGAGTTCGTCCAACTGCTGATCGGGTCCGGCGTGCTCACGGGTGGGGTGTCGGCCGCCGCCTGGGTGCTGCGCACCGAGCGCCGGCTGATGAAACTGGAACTGAAAACGGGAGTTACGCCATGAGCAAGCGATTGCCGCCGCGAGGCAAAAACGGGCGCTTCAAGCGCCGGAAGAAGTGAGAAAGGCCCGCCATGTGCGGGTCTTTTGTTATCATAGTTGCTCTTTAACAACAACGGGATGGCTATGAAAAATCTTGTGTGCGCGGGAATCGCGGCGGCGCTGCTGGCCGCGTGCGGCGGTGGTGGTGGCTCGACAAGCGCGGCGTCAAGCCAGGCGGGCGTTACTGCGCCGGCAGTAAGCGCAAGCGCGAGCACGGTGGACGCGGGCAACTCGACCATATCGGGGAACGCGAAAGACTACCTGATCAAGTTTGCCGGCTCTGGTGACGTCACCATCACCGCTCAGATTGCGAATGTGTGGGTGGCGGAAAATCAGGCGTTGGGCACGCTCGCTGTAAGCGGCGGCATGAATACGATCACGTTCAAGGCAGGCGCCACGGTGAAGACGTTGAACGTCACGGGATCGGGCAACACGATCTATCTGCCGGCCGGCTCGCCAATAGTTGTACAGGGCACGGCCGCAGCGTCGACGACGGTGAAGTATTACACCAGCTGATACGGCGCCGGTCGAAGCGAAAGAGGCCCGCCGCGTGCGGGCCTTTTTGCGTGATGCGTCACGCAGTTTGCGCGAGTGGAGGCGCGACCAGGGCGCCGTCGTCGGTGACCACGGCCAGCTTCGTGAGCGGCGGCTTGTTGGGCACGGCCCAGAACATCTGGCGGTGGCGCAGATCGGCCTCCAGGCGCTGGAGGCGCATGATTTCAGGAACCCACCAAGGCACGCGGCTGCGGCCGGTGAGCCAGTCGCGGATCGTTCGCTCGTCGCGGCGTAGCATTCGCGACAGGTCTTTCAGCTCGCGGCCCATTGCGTAATACTCAAATTCTTTCGGATTGCCATAGCGGAGATTCGGGTAGCGCATTGAATCCTTTCAGCAAAAGAAAAGGGGTCGAGAAACGTTATCTCGACCCCTTAATGTTTCAATAGGAGAAACAGAACAATATTGCGCCGGGTGTTCGACTTTATGTGCCCGGCGGGCTCGCTTCACTTCGCATAATCTATATTATGTCAAATTGTCGTTATCGGAGCCTCGTCATGTCCCACGGAACGGGTACCTCGACACGAAGTTGAGGTTCTCAGCGACACGAAGCCGGGTTTTTTGCGGGATTGGCAGAACAGGCAGAACACCGTTGCGCGAACCCAGGTATCGTATGGTGAAAGATAGCTTACCGCTTCCGTTTGCTGCTATCGATAAGGTGCACACAAGTGCCCGCCGATCTCTTCCTGCTCCGTGCCGTACTGCTGACCGTGCTGGTGTCTGACGTCGCTTTCCCGCCCCGCGCCGGCCCGTGGCCGGCGGCAGTGACCGGCGTTACCGCCTGGCTGCCACGGGTAGCGCCGGGCGCGCCGCCCGGACGCCGTTGGCGAGCCGTTGCAGATCGACCGCCGCGTCCACGTCGCAGTCGTGATGTGCGCCGTGGCCGGCGCGGATCCAGGTACGCTCGCCGAGTGCGAACTGGTCGTTACGCGGGCCGCAGTCCGAACAAAGCCTGCGGGACGGATAACAGTGCTCCGCGAGCACGATTCCCATCGTGCTTTCCATGATTGCGATGGCACACGTCTACTCACATTTGGCTCCACTAGAGTTGAGCTCCCACGCTCGCCGGCGATGTGCCCGGAAGCGAGCCACGGCTATCACGACAGCGTCGACCGGCCACGCATAGCCGACGTGAAAACGGAGATATGGAGATATAGATTCACGGCCTTTCTTCTGACGTCGACAGTTGGGTGGCGTGCATCAATGGATTCGCATTTTTAGGTCGTAACGCCGTCTGCAATACGCATCGCGATGTCCTCGGCAAAGCGGTCCAACGCCAGGAGGCGTTCTTCTTCGCTGATCCCGGCCACAGTCATGACGTTGGCAGATATAACTCACGCTTCGTTCGCTGGGCAGTTCGCTCGAGATGCCCGCACAGCAAAATCAGATTAACTCGACATTACAGAACATAATGTCGATTTGCTGTAGGATGGAAGAATAAGCCTGGCGAAGCGCGATTTTATCAACGTCAGGCTCTTCGTCGTGCGCTTTCATTTGACTGCAATGTTCCGCATTACCAGAGACGCTGGAACATCGGCCAGTTTATCTCAAACCACCGCATTGGTATGGCTGCCTCACCACAGGTTGTCATCGGAGTGGCATGGCCGGCGCTCCGGAGGCGGACTCTCCGACGCCATATGCTAGGATCACAGCCGTGCGCCGCCGTCGTGGCCACCCCTCGGGCATTGCCCAACCACCGAAACGCCATGCACATCCCTACTCCAGACGCCCGCCCGGAACACGTCGACATCGCATGGGACGACCGGACGCTTCGTCTCGAACTCGCCTGGGTCGGGGCGGCCGACTCTCCCTCTCCTCCCGTGATCTTCCTGCACGAAGGCCTTGGTTCGGTTGCCCAATGGAAGGATTTCCCCGAGCGCTTTTGCCGTGCCCACGGCTTCACCGGCCTGGTCTACTCCCGCTACGGCTACGGCAAATCGACGCCGCGTCCGCACGACGAACGCTGGGGGCCCGACTACATGCACCGCCAGGCGTGGGAAGTGCTGCCGGCCCTGATCGACCAGCTGGGACTCCGGGAGCCCTGGCTGTTCGGCCACAGCGACGGCGCGTCGATCGCGCTGCTGGCCGCCGCGCGCCTCGGCGACGAACTCAGCGGTATCGTCGTGGCCGCGCCGCATATCATGGTCGAAGACGTCGCGATCGGCGGCATCCGCGCGGCGCGCGAAGCCTACCTTGCGGGCCCCCTGCGCGCACGCCTGGCGCCCTACCACGCCGACGTCGATTCGGCCTTCTGGGCGTGGAACGACAGTTGGCTCGACCCGGCCTTCGGCGGCTGGGACATCCGCGCCGAAGTCGCAAGAATCCATATCCCGCTCATGGCCATCCAGGGCGAGGACGACGAATACGGCACCCTGGAACAGATCGAAGGCATCGCCCGGCTCGCGCCGCAGACACGCTTGCTGGTACTGCCCGGCTGTGGCCACTCGCCGCAGCGCGATGCGGCGCGACGCGTCATCGAGGACGCCGGACGCTTCATGTCTGAGCACAATAAGCATCACTCTTTCTGATGGATAGCATAAACATACATTATTAGGATAGATAATCGTTCCGCGCTACTCTTGCCAAAAAGAGCGGCGCACAACGCAACCTTCACGCGCAGCCGCCTCCACCACAGAGTTACTCATCCAACTGGAGACGATGATGGCTGTCATAAGCAACCAAACCATGCTTGCGGAACGCGAGCACAACCGCCACGTGCTCAAGGCCGTGGTCGCGTCCTGCCTCGGCTGGTCGCTCGACCTGTACGACCTGTTCATCCTGCTGTTCGTCGCACCGGTGATCGGCAAGCTGTTCTTCCCGGCCGAGCATTCGATGCTGTCGCTGGCGGCGGTCTATGCTTCCTTCGGCGTCACCCTCCTGATGCGCCCGCTCGGTTCGGCCATGTTCGGCTCCTACGCCGATACCCACGGTCGCAAGCGAGCCATGATCATGGCCATGGTCGGCGTCGGCCTGTCCACCGCCGCCTTCGGCATCCTGCCGACCGTGCACACGATCGGCATCGCCGCCCCGATCCTGTTCATCGTCCTCAAGCTGGTGCAGGGCGTGTTCGTCGGCGGCGTGGTCGCCGCCACCCACACCATCGGCACGGAATCGGTGGCACCGCGCTTGCGCGGCGCGGTCTCCGGCATGATCGGCGGCGGGGGCGCGGGCCTCGGCGCCCTGTTCGCTTCGCTGGCCTTCTACGCGATGTCGACCCTGTTTCCGGGTGCGGCCTTCGAGGATTGGGGCTGGCGTTGCATGTTCTTTACCGGGATCATCAGCGCCGTGCTGGGCATCACGATCTTCAGCAACCTCGAGGAATCGCCAATGTTCAAGCAACTGCAGGAAGCCAAGGCGCGCGCAAGAAAGGCAGGGGTCAAGGATGCCCACCCGGTGCGCACCCTGTTCTCGAGCCGGTGGCGCAACGTCTTGCTGGTCAACCTGCTGCTGTCGATCGGCGGCGGTAGCGGCTACTACCTGACCTCGGGCGTGCTGCCGACCTACCTGAAGGTGATCAACCACACGCCCGCGGAAACGACCGGCTTCATCCTGATGCTGTCGAGCATAGGCGTGTTCGTCGCCTCGGTCGCCAGCGGCCACCTCAGCACCTTCATCGGCCGCAAGAAGACGTTCCTGCTGATGGGCGTGCTGCGCCTGCTGCTACTGCCCGCGCTGGCGTACAACATGGCCAGCGTCACCAGCACCACGCAGCTTGCCCTGTTCGTGATCGCGTACGGCATGCTGGGCAGCGCGGGCTATGCGCCGTTGCTGATCTTCCTGAACGAGCGCTTCCCGACGGCGATCCGCGCCACCGGCACCGGCCTGTCGTGGAATATCGGCTTCGCCATCGGGGGGCTGATGCCGACCTTCGTCTCGCTGGCCTCGCCACAGCCAACCGACATGCCGCTCATGCTGGCGATCTTCCTGGCGGCGATCAGCCTGGTATTCCTGGCCGGCGCGCTGGTCGTGCCCGAGACCCTCGGCAACCTCGACAACCCGGACGACCAGAAGGCCGCCTGAGACCGGGCGCCCGCCCTCTGTACTCATGCAAGCGCGCCGGCGGAGCCCATCCGCCGGCGCGCTTTTTTCGTCGCCGGGGCGCCGGATATGCATCACAAAAAGTGATGGATAGAATAAAAAGACATTATTTGTCCTGATGCTAGGCGCTGCATATACTGGATTCACCAATCGAATCGAGGTACGACCAAGAGGCCGGAACATGGAGATGAAAGTCCCCCCACCCCCCGCACAGCCGGCGCAAGCCGAGGCGGACCAGTCCGCCGGCACCCGTCCATACGTGGGCCGCCCGATGCGCCGCATCGAGGACGTCTCGCTCCTCACCGGGCGCGGCCAGTACGGCGACGATGTCGGCGTCAAGCCCGGCACCCTGCATGCCGCCATCGTGCGTTCGCCGCACGCGCATGCCATTCTCAAGGGCATCGACAGCACCCGCGCCATGGATGCGCCGGGCGTGCGCGCGGTGTTGACCGGCGCCGACCTGGCCGCGTGGTCGAAACCCTTCGTCGTCGGCGTCAAGGCGCAGATGGAAATGTGGGCGCTGGCGGTCGACAAGGTCCGCTATGTCGGCGAGCCGGTGGCCGTGGTGGTCGCCGAGAACCGCTATCTGGCCGAGGACGCCGCCGACCTGCTCCTCGTCGACTACGAGCAGCTGGCTCCCGTCGCCGGCATCGACGAGGCAATCGTGCCCGGCGCCCCGGTCCTGCACGAGGCGGTCGGCAGCAACGTCGTCAGCGACCGGACCTTTCGCTACGGCGACCCCGAGACCGCGTTTGCCGCCGCCGACCACACGGTGGCGCTCACGGTGCGCTATCCGCGCAATTCCTGCACGCCGATGGAGTGCGCGGTCGTGATCGCCGACTGGCTGTCCGAAGAAGAAGGCTACGACGTCGCCTCGAATTTCATGGGCCCGTTCTCGCTGCACACCGTGATGGCGCTGGCCCTGCGCGTGCCCGGGCACAAGCTGCGCCACCGCTACTTCCGCGATTCGGGCGGCAGCTTCGGCGTCAAGCACGCGGTATTCCAGTACGCCGTGTTGATGTGCCTGGCCTCGCGCAAGGCAGGCGCGCCGGTCAAGTGGACCGAGGACCGTCTCGAACACCTGGGCGGCCTCACCTCGGCCACCAACCGCCTGTCGACGATCCGCGCGGCAGTGCGGCGCGACGGCCGCATCACCGCCCTCTCCTACGACCAGTTCGACGACTGCGGCGGCTACCTGCGCGCGCCCGAACCGGCCACCTTCTACCGCATGCACGGGGTGTTGACCGGGGCGTACGACATTCCGAACCTCGCCGTGCGCAACCGCGTGGTCCTGACCAACAAGACGCCGGCCGGGCTGGTGCGCGGCTTCGGCGGGCCGCAGGTCTACATCGCACTGGAGCGCCTGGTGCATCTCATCGCCGTCGAGCTGGGCCTCGATCCGCTCGACGTCTACCGCCGCAACTTCATCGCTGCCGATGCCTTCCCTTACCGGGCCGCGGCCGGTGCATTGATCGATTCCGGCAATTATCAAGGCGCACTGGAGCTGGTGCAGAGCGAGGGCCGCCTGGCCGAACTGTACGCGCGGCGCGACCGCGCGCGCGCCGAGGGGCGCCTGTACGGGATCGGCTTCGCCGCCATCGTCGAGCCCTCGATCTCGAACATGGGCTATATCACCACCGTGCTGCCGAAGGAAGCCCGGGCCAAGGCCGGGCCGAAGAACGGCGCGATCGCATCCGCCACGGTCGGCATCGACCCGCTGGGCGGCATCAACGTCGTGATTGCCTCGGCGCCCGCCGGCCAGGGCCACCGGACCGTCTGCTCGCAGGTGGTGGCCGACGTGTTCGGCGTCGATCCCGACCAGGTCGCCGTCAACGTCGAATTCGACACCCAGAAGGATGCCTGGTCGACTGCGGCCGGCAACTACTCGAGCCGCTTCGCCGGCGCCGTGGCCGGTACCGTGCACCTGGCCGCCGTCAAGCTGCGCGACAAGCTGGCACTCATCGCCGCCGCGCAGCTGGGCGCAGCCCCGGAAGACATCGTGTTCGAGGGCGGCCAGGTCTACGCCGCCGGCAACCCGGGCGGCGGTCTCGGCTTCCTGCGCATGGCCGCCAGTCCACACTGGGCGCCGGGACTCTTGCCGGACGGCGTGGAGCCGGGCATGCGCGAGACTGCGTTCTGGACCGCCGAAACGCTCGGGGCGCCGGACGAGCAGGACCGCGTCAACACGTCGGCCGCCTACGGCTTCGCCTTCGACGTCTGCGCGCTGGAAGTCGACCGCCACACCGGCCGCATCACCATCGACCGGTACGTGACCACCCACGACGCCGGCAAGATCCTGAATCCCGCGCTGGCGGACGGGCAGATCCGCGGCGCGTTCGCCCAGGGCCTTGGTGCGGCACTGATGGAAGAGTTCCGGTATGGCGACGACGGCAGCTTCCAGTCCGGCACCTTCGCCGACTACCTCGTGCCGACCACCTGCGAAGTGCCGGAACCGCAGATCATCCACATGGAGACGCCCTCGCCTTTCACGCCGCTGGGCGCCAAGGGCCTGGGCGAAGGCAACAACATGAGCACGCCGCCATGCATCGCCAACGCCTTCGCCGACGCGACCGGGGTCGGCGACTTCACGCTGCCGCTCACGCCCTCCAGGGTGATGGACCTGATCGGCGCCGACGAGCCGCCGCCTTCGAAGCCGCTCGCGCCTGCTTCTGCCCCGGCCACGGCCGCCACGGCGGGGGGAGCGGCGCCCGCGCAAGGCGGCAAGGCGCTCGCCGCGCGCGGCGAAGTCGTGCTGGGCGCGCCGCCCGAGACCGTGTTCGCGGTGCTGCTCGACCCGCAGGCGCTGGCCCGGGTCATCCCCGGCTGCAACGCGCTGGAACCCGCCGGCGAAAACCGCTACCGGGCCGACGTCACGGTCGGCGTCGGCTTGATCAAGGCCCGTTACCAGGCCGAGGTCGCGCTGTCCGAACTGGTCCCGCCGCGCAGCCTGCGCCTGGCCGGCTCAGGCCTGTCCTCGGTCGGCAGCGCCCGTGGCAGCGGCATCGTCACGCTCGAACCCGCCGCCGGCGGCACCCTGCTGCGCTACGACTACGCGGCCGAGGTCTCGGGCAAGGTCGCGGCGGTCGGCAGCCGGATGCTGGAAGGCGCGGCGAAGATCGTCCTGAACCAGTTGTTCGAACAGCTCGGCAAGACAGCGGCCAGCCGGGCCGGCAATTCGGTCCCGACACCTGTGCCGGCACGCGGCCTGTGGCAGCGCCTGCTCGCCCTCTTTGGAGTCAAACGATGAAACCGCAAGCATTCGATTACGCCCGGCCCGACAGTGCCGAGGAAGCGGTCGCCATGCTGGCCGAGGCCGGCGAGGACGCCCGCATCCTGGCCGGCGGCCAGTCCCTGATGGCGGTGCTCAACCTGCGCCTGGCCCAGCCGAGCGTGCTGATCGACATCGCGCGCGTCCCTGACCTGAACACCATCCGCAGGGACGGCACCATGCTGGCGATCGGCGCCGCCGCCACCCAGGGCAGTGTCGAGTGGCGACCGGGCCTGGCGCAGGAGGTGCCGCTGCTGGCCCGGGCCTTCCCGCACATCTCGCACTTCCAGATCCGCAATCGCGGGACCGTGTGCGGCTCGATCGCCCATGCCGACCCGAGTGCCGAATTGCCGTTGTGCCTGCTGGCCCTGGGCGGCGAGGTGGTGCTGCGCAGCCGGCACGGCCGGCGTACGGTCGCGGCCGCCGACTTCTTCCAGGGCATGCTGATGACCGCACGCGCCGCCGACGAGCTGGTCGAAGAAGTGCGCTACCCGCTCGCCCGGCCGGGCGTGCGCTACGGCTTCGAGGAATTCTCGGGGCGCCACGGCGACTTCGCGATCTGCGCAGCGGCCGCGGTAGTGGCACCGGACGGCATCCGGCTGGCCGTGGGCGGCGTCTCGGACCGGCCGCGTGCGGTCGACCTCGGCAGGTTGGCAGGCAGCGAGCTGGATGCCGCCATCAACGATTTCGCCTGGGAGCTCGGCACCAAGGACGACCACCACGCCAGCGCGAAGTTCAGGAGACAACTGGTGCGCCACCTCGGACGCACCGCCATCGACAAGGCATCGACATGAAGACCCATCGCAAGAACGAGCTGGTGCGCATCGAACTGGTGCTCAACGGCACCAGGCGCAGCGGCGCCTGCGAACCGCGCACCCTCCTTTCGGACTTCCTGCGCCAGGAACTGGGCGCGACCGGTACCCACGTCGGCTGCGAGCACGGCGTATGCGGCGCCTGCACGGTGCGGATCGACGGCGTGGCCTCGCGCTCCTGCCTGAGCCTGGCGGTGCAGGCCGAAGGCCGCGCCATCGACACGGTCGAGGGACTGAACAACGGCGTGGCCGAGCCCGGCCACGACGGCCTGTCCGACCTGCAGGAAGCCTTCCGCCGCAACCACGCGCTGCAATGCGGATTCTGCACTGCCGGCATCCTGATGTCCTGCGCCGACTACCTCGAGCGCAGGCCGGACCCGACCGAACCCGAGGTGCGCGAGATGCTGTCCGGCCACCTGTGCCGCTGCACCGGCTACACGAATATCGTCAAGGCGGTGCTGGAGACGGCGGCCGGACGGCTCGGCCGCCCCCACGGCGCAAGCCTCGCGCCGGCCGACCCGGGCCATGCGGGGGTCGGCCCCGCAGAGCAGGCGCTGCTTCCCAACGCATAAAGATCGATAGAGAAAGAGGAGAACATCGTGCTGGACCTTGGACGCACATTCCTGCAAAGCGTGGAGCGCAATCCCGGCGCCCTGGCCGTCGTGGACGGCGAGCAACGCCTGACCTATTCCCAGTGGTACGACCACATCCAGCGCGCCGCCGCCGGCCTCGCCACCCTGGGGCTGGAGCGGGGCGACCACCTGATCATCGTGCTGCAGAACCGGATCGAGATGGCGACCCTGCACTGGGCCTGCCAGTTCCTCGGCGTGATCGCGACCCCGCTCAACTGGCGCGCAAAGCCGGAAGAAGTCGACTACTGCGCGACCGACTCGCAGGCGAAGGCCATCGTGGTCGAGCCGGTGAGCGCGGAAGCGGTCGCCGGCAGCCCGGTGGCGGCGCGCCTGACCCGCATCGCGGTGGGCGGCGCCGACGGCACCGTGCAGTTCAAACAACTGCTCGAGCATGCCCCCGCCAGTCCCATCCTGGCAGCCGACAGCGAAGACATGTCGCTGATGCTGTACACCTCGGGCACCACCGGCAGACCCAAAGGCGTGCCGCGCCGCCACCGTGCCGAACGCGCAGCCGCACTCGGCCACGTGGCCCAGAACCTGTACCGGCGCGGCGAGCGTACGCTGGGCGTGATGCCGCTCTATCACACGATGGGCGTACGCTCTCTGCTGGCGATGGCGCTGGTCGACGGCGCTTTCGTCTGCGTGCCGAAGTTCGACTGTGCGGCGGCTTTCCGCTCCATAGCCCAGGAACGCATCACCTGCCTGTACCTGGTACCGACCCTGTACCACGACATGCTGGCCTGGCGCGAACAGAACCGGACCGACATTTCCACCGTACGCAAGCTGGGCTTTGCCGGCGCGCCGATGCAGGACGGCCTGCTCAAGCGCCTCGCAGACACGTTCAGGCCGGAACTGTTCGTGAACCACTACGGTTCCTCCGAGGTGTTCACCTTTGCCTATGACCAGGACGCCACCCGCAAGGCGGGCAGCGCCGGCCGGGCCGGCATCAACACCCGCATCCGCGTGGTGGCGCTCGATGCAGACAGTCCCGACCAGGTCGTGCCCCCCGGCGAGGAAGGCCAGATCATCTGCGAACTGCAAGGCGACGAAGCCTTCGAGGCGTACTGGAACCGGCCGGACGCCAACGCGAAGTCGATTCGCCTGGGCTGGTACTTCACCGGCGACACCGGCTACGTCGACCAGGAAGGCGACCTGTTCGTCTCCGGTCGCGTGGACGACATGATCATCAGCGGCGGCGAGAACATCTCGCCCGTCGACATCGAGTCGGTGCTGTCGCTGCATCCGGCCGTCGACGAGGTCGCGGTGGCGGGCCTGAAGGACGAGCGCTGGGGCCAGCGCGTGGTGGCCTTCGTGAAGACGCGCGCCGCCATCGACGCCGACGAACTCAACGAGCACATCAAACGATCCGACCTGCTCAACTTCAAACGTCCGCGCGAATATGTGTTCGTGCGCGAGATTCCGAAGTCCCCGGTCGGCAAGATCCTGCGCCGCAAGCTGGTCGCCGGAGAATACGAGGTCCTGAATCAGCAAGGAGACGCACAATGAAAAACGATAGCCCGACCCGCAAGGCCCGTGACCTGCGCCAGTGGCTCGCCCACCTCCACGCGACCGGCCGCCTGGCCGTGATGCGCGAAGGCGTGCCGTTGAAGCACCGGTTGGCCGCGATCGCCAAGCGCCTCGACGGCAAACAGGCTGCCTACTTCCCGCGGCCGGACGGCCACGCGATCGCCGTGGTTTCGGGCTTCGTCTCGCGCCGCGCCTGGATCGCCGAGGCGATGGGCGTGGAGCAGTCCGGTTTGCTGGAGGCCTTCCGCCAGGCCGCGGACCATCCGCTGCCGTGGCGCGAAGTGACGCCTGGCGCGGCAGCGTGCCAGCAGGTGGTGCGCCGCATGGATGAAGACAGCGACCTGCACGCGATGCTGCCGATACCCACCCACAGCGAGCACGACAACGGCCCCTACATCACGGCCGGCCTGGTCATCGCGCGCAACCCGGTGACCGGCGTGCAGAACGTGTCGATCAACCGCATCCAGGTGCACGGTACGGACCGCATGGCGATCCTGATGCTGCCGCGGCACCTGCTGGCCTTCTACCAGGCGGCGGAAAGCCGGGGCCAGGCGCTCGACGTGGCAGTGGTGATCGGCGCCGACCCGCTGACCCTGCTGGCCTCGCAGGCCATCACGCCGATCGACCACGACGAGCTGGAAATCGCCGGCGCCCTGCACGGGGCCCCGCTGCCGGTGGCGAAATGCGTCACCAACGATGTGCGCGTGCCGGCCAACGCCGAAATCGTCATCGAAGGCCGGATCCTCCCCACGGTGCGCGAGCCCGAGGGACCCTTCGGCGAATTCCCGAAGTACTACAGCGCGCAGGAGAACCGCGAGGTGATCGTGGTCGACGCCGTCACCACGCGCCGTGACCCGATCTACCACACCATCGTGCCGGCCGAGATGGAGCACCTGCTGCTGGGTGCCATTCCGCGCGAGGCGACCATGCTGGCGCACCTGCAGCGCAGCTTCCCGGGCGTGCTCGACGTGCACCTGTCGGTGGGCGGCGTCGGCCGGTACCACCTGTTCGTCAAGTTCCGCAAGCAGCGCGAGGGCGAACCGAAGAACGTGATCCTCGGTGCGTTCGGCGCCCACTACGACATCAAGCAGGTGATCGTGGTCGACGACGACGTGGACGTGCACGACCCGCAGCAGGTCGAGTGGGCGGTCGCGACCCGCTTCCAGGCCGACCGCGACCTGGTCGTCATCGCCGGGGCGCAGGGCTCGGTGCTCGATCCGTCCACGACGGTGGCGGGCGGCTGGGCGTCCAGCGAGGAACCGGCACCGCCTCACCTGCAGGGCATCGGCGCCAAGATGGGACTGGATGCAACCAGGCCGGTGGCCTACCGCGGCCACGTGTTCACCCGGGTGCGGATCCCGGGCGAGGACGAGATCGACATCGACCGGGAAATCGACTGGGAGGCGCACGTCGACTGGCACGCCGATGGGGTGACAGCATGACCGGGAACCCTGCCAAACCCCGCCTGATCGTCGCGATCACGGGCGCCAGCGGCGCGGTGTATGGCGTGCGCCTGTTGCAGGCGCTGCGGCAGTCGGGCGCCGCCGAGAGCCACCTGGTGATGTCGGCGTCCGGCTTGATGACGGCCCAGCAGGAGCTGGACATGCGCCGCGCCGAGATCGAGAGCCTCGCCGACGTGGTCCACAACGTCAAGGACATCGGCGCGACCATCGCCAGCGGTTCGTTCAGATCGAGCGGCATGGTGATCGCGCCGTGCTCGATGAAGACCCTGGCGAGCATCGCGCACGGACTGGCCGACAACCTGGTCGCGCGCGCCGCCGACGTGATCCTGAAGGAGCGCCGCCGCCTGGTGCTGGTGGCGCGCGAGACGCCATTGAACCTGGCCCACCTGAAGAACATGACGGCCGTGACCGAGATGGGCGGCATCGTGTTCCCGCCGGTGCCGGCGTTCTATTCCCGTCCGGCGTCGCTCGACGAGATGGTCGACCACACCGTCGGCCGCCTGCTCGACCTGTTCGACCTGCCGCACGAGGGCCTGGTCAAGCGCTGGGAAGGCATGAGCAAGCAGGATTGAACCCATCAACGAACAACCACGGAGAACAGCATGACCCAACTGAAACACCCCGCACATGACCTGATGGAACGACTCGACGGCTTCCGCGTGGAGGTCGACGCCGCGCGCGAGCGCGCCGACATCGTGCTCTCGAACGGCCAGTTCAACATCATTTCGATGCAGCAGCGCGAGCAGCTGCGCCTGGTCTTCGAATCGCTGGACGCGGACGAGCGCGTACGCGTGATCGTGCTGCGCGCGGAGGGCGAACACTTCTCCAGCGGCGGCGACATCAAGGGCTTCCTCGAGGCATCGCCCGAGCACGTCTCCAGGCTCGCATGGAACATCGCTGCCCCGGCACGCTGCAGCAAGCCGGTGATCGCCGCCAATCGAGGCTTCTGCTTCGGCGTCGGCTTCGAGATCTCGCTGGCCTGCGACTTCCGCATCGTCACCGACACCACGCACTACGCGCTGCCGGAACAGAAGCTCGGCCAGATCCCGGGCTCGGGCGGCTCGGCGCGCCTGCAGAAGATGGTCGGCATCACCCGCACCAAGGACATCGTCATGCGCTCGCGCCGCATCCCCGGCCAGCAGGCCTTTGACTGGGGCGTGGCCACCGAATGCGTGCCGGATGCCGAGCTCGAAGCCGCCACCGACCGCCTGGTCGACGAGCTTCGCGCCTTTTCGCCGATCGCCCAGCGCACCGCGAAGAAGTTGCTGAACGATACCGAGGACTCGCCGCTGTCGATCGCGATCGAGCTCGAAGGCCATTGCTACAGCCGCCTGCGCGCCTCGAACGACTTCCGCGAAGGCGTCGAAGCCTTCCACGGCAAGCGCAAGCCTCGGTTCAGGGGCAACTGAGCGTCAGGCGGCGGGTTCGGACTCCGTCGCCGGATCTGCGGTCCCCCCGCCTGGCGAGCGCAGCTTGAGATTCGCGGCCAGCATCGCGATGAACAGCCGCGCCGCCGGGCTCAGGGGCCGGCGCGGGTGCGACACGCTGACCATGCGCCGCACCATGCGCGGCGAGGTGATCGTGTGCGCGCGCAGGGTGCCCTCGTCGAGCTCGCGATGCACGGCGATGCGCGGGATGATGGTCGCCACCGGACACTGCTCGACCAGCTTGGCCGTGGTGACCAGCGAATCGATCTCGAACTTGGGTTGGAGCTCGATGCTCTCGCTCTCCGCGAACGCGTCGATCGTGCCGCGCAGGCCGTGGCCCCGGGTCGGCAGCACCAGCGGGAGATCGAGCGCGATCAGCTCGCGCAGGCTCAGGCGGTCGGGCACCGCGGCGCCCGACCCCGTGACGGATGCGGCACCGGTGATCAGGATCATCTCTTCGTCGACGATGTGCTCGACGTCCAGCGCCAGCGGGCGTCGGGGCTTGTTGATGATGGCCGCATCCAGCCGTCCTCCCGTCACCCAATCGACCAGGGCGCTCGTGTAGCCGTCCGCCACCGACACGCCCACCTCCGGATACCGCCGCGAGAACTCGCCCAACGTATCGACCAGCACGCCCTCGGTGACCGAGGCGATCAGCCCGATGTTGACCTGGCCGCGGATGCCGTCGCTGCTTTGCATCTCGGCGTAGGCGTTCGAGAAGTCACGCATGATCGGCAGGAACAGCTTGTACATCTGGCGCCCGGCCGCCGTCGGCACCATGCCTTGCTTGGTGCGCTCGAACAGCTGCTGGCCGACCTGCTCTTCCAGCCGGGCGATCTGCATGCTTAGCGCCGGCTGCACGATGTTCAGCCGGTGCGCCGCGCGGGTGACCGTGCCCTCCTCGAAGAGGGCGATGAAGTAGTTGATTTGGCGGAATTCCATGGTCGTTCATCTTAACCGAAGCACAGGCAGGAAGGCCCGATCGATCCTCGTACGGCCAGATCACTCCCGCACCGCCTTACAGGATCCCGCGCCCGTTCACCGACGCGATGATCTCGTCGTATCGTTCGTTGTCGGTCTTGTGCAGGTATGCCGCCGTCGTCGCGATGTTCGCATGGCCCGCCGTGTCCTGCAGCGTCTTCAGCTGCACGCCATTGTTCGCGTGGTTCGTCAGCATGCTGTGGCGCAGCCAGTGTGCCGAGGCCTGGCGCAGCGTGGCGGCCGTGTCCGCATCGCCGCGGGCATCGGCGACCCGCGCGGCGTCGGCGAAGACGGCCTTGATCGCTTCCGACGCTGCTTCGTCGGTGATGCGCGCGAGGTCGCGGCTGCGGCTCGACAGCACGAGCGGCGTGCGGTCCGTACGGCCTGTCTGCGGCAGCAGCTTGAATGCCTGGCGATAGGCGCGGAACGCTTCCAGCATGTCCGGCGGGACCGGCAGGCGGCGTGGCTTGTTGCCTTTGCCGAGAACGTCCAGCCACCAGCGGCCGTTGCCTTCCGTGTAGATCGAGCCCATGGACGCGCTCACGATCTCGTTCAGGCGCGCGCCCGTGTGGGCGAAGGCCACGAGGAGGAAGCGGTCGCGTTCGCGCCGCTTGAACGCCGCCGGCGTGTCGGCCGGGCGTTGCGCGACGGTCTCCAGGGCCAGTGCGATCGCGCCATGGGTCAGGTAGCGCGTGATGCGACTGGCCGATGGCGCCCGGACATTGCGCACCAGCGCGCCCGGATTGCGGCGCAAATAGCCCGTCTGCTCGGCAAACCCCATCAGGCCTTTGACGGCGATCATTGCCTGGCGCCGGCTCGCGTCCGACAACGGCCCCGTGAACGGCCGGTAGCGCGGATCCGTACGCGGCCATTTTGTCTTCGATACCCATTCCGGCGGCGGATCCTTGAGGAACTCCTTGTACGCGTTCAGGTCCGCGACGTTCAGCTGCCCCAGCGTCTTGCGGGCTTCTTCGCGGCACCACGTCAGGAAGCGGAACAATTCCTTCTGGGTGTTCTGGATGGATTTCGCACTCAACTCGCCGTGAGCGATGAATTCGCGGGCCAGTTCGATGTCGGTCGTTGCTTCCGTGATGGCGTCGTCGGTCAGGCGGTACATCTTGACGTGCAGGCGGCCGCTGGTGCCGGTCGTGATCTCTTCCGGTATCGATGGGCCGAGGTCGATGGGCGTAAAATTCGGCATGGATGGTGGGATGTCGGGCTGGCAGGGCTGTGTTTTTGTACAGTATAACAGTTTGCCC
>Ga0070658_10000497_pt1 | contig 34172 bp, 29 predicted proteins | sample KBSC13metaG_FD_64664 | JGI IMG/M metagenome (GOLD analysis project Ga0070658, IMG submission 64664) | Corn rhizosphere microbial communities from Kellogg Biological Station, Michigan, USA - KBS C1-3 metaG | ecosystem: Host-associated > Plants > Roots > Rhizosphere > Soil ... | reverse complement strand
ATCCGCCGCCGCCCTATCCATATTATTCCACGCCGCGCGCCTATTATCCGGCGCCTTCCGATGCCGATCCGCGTTATGACGATGCGCGGGATCGGTACGGGGACCGTTAACGGTCCCGATATCTGGTTGAGGAACCAGAGGATTTTTCTGCCGTTTGCTCTTTGTTGATTTCAGACGAGCCGGCATGAAAACCAGACCAGCCCTTGTCGCGGCTTATGCCGCCGCTGCCATCGCCTGCGTCGCCATTGTCGCGGTGCTGTTCAAGACTTGGGGGCCTCTCACCACGCCAAAAAAGGCGCCCGCAACCGTCAATATGGCACAGGCGCTGCAAACCCGGCTTGCCGGAGCAGGCCGCGACCAGGCGGTTGAACTGTATCAGGCCCGGGGCTTTTCCACGGTCTGGTTTGAAGGCGATCAGATCAGCAGCGACGGCCGGCGCGTTGTCGCCCTTCTGGCTGCTGCCGAAACAGAAGCATTGCCGGCGGCGCGTTATCGCTTGCCTGCGATGCCAGGCATTGGCGCTCGCGACGAAGCCAAGGCGGAATATGATCTGGCGCTGACCATAGCGGCGCTGCGCTATGCCGCCGACATGCGCTGGGGCGCCTGGCGGCCGGATCGGTTCTTCAACGATGTCAGCATGACCCGTGAGCGGGATGATGTGGCCTTGGGCATGATCCATGCCGCCGACAGCGGCAACGCCGCCAGCTACCTTCAGGGCCTGGCGCCGCCAGAACATGACTACGGCCTGTTGCGCGCGGCGTTGGCCCGTTACCGCGCTGTCGCCGCGGCCTGGCCGACGGTGGCGGTTGAGGGCAGGCCTTCCCGGCAGAACATGGCGGCGCTGAAGGCCCGGCTGCAGGCGGAGGGTTATCTGGCGGCTGATCCTGTCGCGTCCTCCGCGATCGTGGCAGCTCTCAAAGCCTATCAGGCAGGCAATGGCATCACAGCCGATGGACAGTTGAACGAACGCACAGTCGCGATGCTGAACGTGCCGCCCGCGTCGCGCGCCCGGCAGATCGCGGCCAATATGGAGCGGCTGCGGTGGATGCCGCATGCCCTGGGTGCCCAATATATCATAGTCAATGTGCCGGACGCGTCTTTGGTGCTGATGGAATCCGGCCAGCAGGCGCTGGTCTCGCGCGTGGTGGTCGGCGCCCCGGACAAGCAGACGCCAATCCTTGACGCCAAGGCCGTTGCCGTCACCATCAATCCGGCCTGGCATGTCCCCAAATCCATCGTTGCCAAGGAGATCCAGCCCAAGATCGATCAGGATTCCGATTATCTGGAATCCAAGCATATGGAAATGGAAAATGGCGAGGTGGTGCAGCTTCCCGGTCCCGACAATGCCCTGGGCTCCATCAAGTTCGAGCTGCCGAATGTCTTCAATGTCTATCTGCATGACACGCCTTCCAAGCATGCATTTCTGTCGAACGACCGCGCGCAAAGCCATGGCTGCGTGCGGGTCGAACAGATCAGGCCATTGGCCGAGCATGTGCTGGGCATCACCGACGATGAGCTGCAGCAGGCGATCGCAGACGGCAAGACCGAGAGCCGGCGGCTGCAACAGCCGATCCCGGTCTATATCCAATACTTCACCGCCATCGCTCGCGATAACGGCCCGACCGTCTTCCGCGCGGACATTTATGGCCGCGACGCGCGCATGATCGGCCTGATGTTCCCTGGCCAGCCTGCCACCCAGCTCGCCAGCAGCGGAAGCGACCATACCAACCGCTGATTGCCGCGGGTTGAACCCTTCCGGCTGGCGCGGCAGGATGGACGCAAAACGAGGCGGGCGGGGGCAATCGTGATCACAGACGCGCGAGAAGCAGTGGTTCTTCGCCAGATCCGTTGGCGCATCCTGCCGCTTCTGTTTGCAGGCTATTTCGCGGCCTATATCGACCGGGTCAATGTCGGCTTCGCGGCCTTGACCATGAATCAAACGCTGGGTCTTACCGCCGCGCAATATGGCCTGGGCGGCGGCCTGTTCTTTGCCGGTTATGTCGCCTTCGGCGTGCCCAGCAATCTGGTGCTGGCGCGGCTGGGGGCGCGGGTTTGGCTGCCCCTCATCATGGTCGCCTGGGCGCTCGCGTCGCTGCTGAATGCCTGGGCCACCGGACCCGCCAGTTTCTATGTCATCCGCCTGGTTCTGGGCGTGGCCGAGGCCGGGCTTTATCCCGGACTGCTGTATGTTCTGACCGAATGGCTGCCGGGCCGCTATCGCGTGCGCATGATAACCTTGCTGGTGCTATCCACGCCGGTCTCGATCATGCTGGGCTCGCTGATCTCCCAGCCGATCTTGCAGATGGACGGCATCGGCGGTCTTGCCGGCTGGCAATGGCTGTTCCTGCTGCAGGCGCTGCCCACCATCGCGCTGGCGCTGATCTTCTATTTCACCATGCCTGACAGCCCCGGCAGGGCACGCTGGCTGACTGCTGAAAACCGGCAGTGGCTGGTGGAGCAGCTGGCGCGCGAACGCGCCAAGCGTGAACAGGTGGCGCGCTTCAGTGTCGGCGATGCGTTGACCAATCCCACAGTCTGGCTGATCGCGATCGCCGGCATCGGCGTCAATTTTGCCGCCTATGGCCTGGTCCTGTTCCTGCCGCAAATGATTCACGCCCTGGGCGTCTCCAACGCGCTGACGCCGCTGGTCAATGCCATTCCCTTTGCCTTTTGCGCCGTGGCGATGGTGCTATGGTCCAACCATTCGGACAAAAGCATGGAGCGCAACTGGCATGCCGCCATCCCCGCCGCGGTGGCGGGCCTGGCGCTGATCGCTTGTCCCTTCCTGAAAAATCCCGTGCTGACGATGGCGGCGCTCACGCTCGGCATCACCGGCATCTTCTGTTACGTCTCGATTTTCTGGGCGGTGCCCTCGGCCATGTTAACGGGTGCGGCAGCGGCGGCGGGCCTTGCTCTCATCAATGCGGTGGCCAATCTCGGCAGCTTCGCCGGGCCTTATGCGCTGGGGTGGGTGAAGGACGCGACCGGCAGTTTTTCGCTTGGCATCGTGGCGCTGGGATTGGGACCGCTTGTGGCAGCAGTGATCGCCGCCTCCTTGCGCACCGCCACGCGCTATGAAAAAGCTGGCACCGCATGATCCCGCTCTCGATCCTGGACCTTACGCCCATCCGCCAGGGCGGCAATGTCGCGGATACTTTCCGCGAAACAGTGGAACTGGCGCGCGCCGCCGAGCGGCTGGGCTTTCACCGCTATTGGCTGGTCGAGCATCACAACACGCCAGCGGTGGCCGGCGCCGCCACCGCGGTGCTGATGGCCCATGTCGCTGCCCATACCAGCACCATCCGCATCGGCGCCGGTGGCATTATGCTGCCCAATCACGCGCCGCTGATGGTGGCCGAGCAGTTCGGCACTCTGGTGGCGCTCTATCCTGGCCGCATCGATCTGGGACTGGGCCGGGGCATTGCCAGCGATGCGGAGACTTTGAAAGCCCTGCGGCGCCAGCCGAACGACATGGCGGAATTTCCCCAGGACGTGGAGGAGCTGCTGGGCTTTCTCAAACCCGCGTCCCCCGGACAAAAAGTGCGCGCCGTTCCGGGCGAGGGCGCCGACGTCCCTGTCTGGATCCTCGGTTCGAGCCTTGGCGGCGCCGATCTGGCGGCGCGGCTGGGTTTGCCGTTCGCCTATGCTTCGCATTTCGCGCCGGACCAGATCGACGTGGCGCTGGCGGCCTATCGCGGCCGCTTCCGGCCGTCAGCCCATCTGCAGAAGCCGCAGGTGATGCTGTCACTGACCGTGACGGCCGCCGAGACGGATGAGGAAGCGCGCACTCTCTTTTCCAGCGCGCAGGCGGCGACCGATGCGCCACTGCCGCCGCCGGTGCGCGATTTTGAAAAACGGTTGGATCCCAAGCGCCTGGCCCTGATCCAGAATCTGTTCCGCCATGCGGTGGTAGGAGGGCCCGCCACCGTCGCCAAGGGCATGGCGGATTTCATCTCCCGCTACCGGCCGGACGAAGTGATCGCGGTGACCCAGGTCTTCGATCCGGCAGCGCGCGCCCGGTCTTTCGAGATTCTCAGGGCTGCCGCGGCATAGTCCGTCGCGCGGGCGCGCCCGGCATCGGGCTGGCCCCTTGCGGGGTCATGTTCATGGGAGGTGTCGCCGAAGGTGTTATGGCGGCGCTGCCGGTCTGCATGTCCGAAAATGGCGGGGGGGTGCCATACGGATCATAGCTTGCGGTGTCGATGAATTGCGGCTTGACCGCAATGGTGCCGGCCGGGTCGGTGGCATAGGGCTGGTGGTCGGGGTTGCCCTGATTACCGTTGGCGCAGGCGCTCAGCGCGCAGGCGGCCAGGAGCGCGGCGGTCATGGAAAATCGCATCTGATCCCATCCTTGAATCCAATAGAGAAAGCATGCCACGGCCCCAATGGTTCCGGCTACCCTTGTGGCCCCATCTCCTTGCGGCTTTAATGTGAAAAAACGGCAGGGGAATTCGATGAAACGCCTCGTTCTCGCGCTGGCTTTCGCCGCGCTTCCAGTTCTTGCAATTTCAGGCTCCGCCCAGACCCCGGCGCCAACGCAAGCCAGGCCGCCCGGGCCGGCCCCCGACCACAATCCCAGCGGCCTGCCGCGGGTGCCGACCTATGGCACCATCGAGGGACAACCGATTGACGCGCGCGTGCCGGAAAAGAAGGCCGATACCCGCCAGTTCCCCGAACAGACCCGCGCGCCTTATCGCCACCCCACCGATTTCAAGATGACGGTGCTCACCAACCAGCTTCACGCCGCCTGGGCCAGCGCGCTCTTGCCCGACGGAAAGCTGCTGGTGACCGAGCGGCTGCCCGGCGCCTTCCGCATTGTCGGCAAGGACAGCCTGTCGGAGCCGTTGAAAGGGCTGGACGGGCTGCACGTCTCCACGCCGATGACGGGTCTGCTGGATGTGGTGCTGGATCCGGATTTTGCCCGCAACCACACCATCTACTTCACCTACTTCGAATATCTGGACAAGACCGTCTACAACACCGCCATCGCGCGCGCCGTGCTGGACGAGGGTGCCGGCGCCATCACCAATGTGAAGGTACTGCTCAAGACCTCGCCCTTCGCGCCCAATGACCAGACCCTGGCGGCGGGCACCAAGACCGGAGGCCGCATCGCCATCGGCGCCGACGGTTTTCTCTATGTCACCATCGGCGACCGCGACAATGCCGGCACCCGGCCCTGGCCTGTGGCGCAATATCTCGACACCCATCTGGGCAAGGTGTTGCGCATCACCAAGGACGGAAAGCCCGCGCCGGGAAATCCGTATATCGGCAAGGTCGGCGCGCTGCCGGAAATCTGGGCCATCGGCCTCCGCAGCCCGGAAGGCCTGGCCTTTGCGCCCGACGGCAAGCTCTATGAAGTCGAGCATGGCCCGCGCGGCGGCGACGAATTCAATCTGATCAGACGCGGCGCCAATTACGGCTGGCCCTTCATCACCCATGGCATCGATTATCCGGGCAAGCCCATCGGCGAGGACAAGGTTGCGATGCCCGGCATGGAGCAGCCGGTCTATTACTGGTCGCCGTCCACCGCGCCGGGCGGGCTCGCTTTCTACAAGGGTAAGTCGCAGGCCTGGGCGAACAGCGTCTTTGTCGGCATGCTCAACGGCCACATGCTCGACCGGATCAAGCTGGTGAACGGCAAGGTGGTCGACGAGGAAGCACTGCTCACCGATCTGCATCTGCGCATCCGCGATGTGCGCATGGGTTCGGACGGCGCGGTCTATGTCGTCACCGATAGTGGCGGCACCGCTATCACCGAAGTGACGCCGGCCACCGGCCAGCTCATCAAGCTGGAACCGGAACACTAATCAGGGCGCTAGTCGGCTCTGCCGCCGCGCGGGTTGAGGCTCGCCGCCCCCGGCCGCTCGCCCAAGCCGTCCATACGCGGTCGCTATGGACCGTTCGTCGCTCGCAATGGTCCACTGGACCATTGCGTTCGCCTTCGGCGAACCACTCCTCACCCCGGCAGGCGGAAGGCGATGAATTCCGAGGAAAAGCCCCGCCCGCCTATGGCGAGCACGATGTACTGCCGCCCGCCCGCCATGTAGGTCATGGGCGAACCGGACTGTTCGGCCGGCATGAACACCGCGCCTTTTTCCTCGCCGGTCTGCTTGTCATAGGCGCGCAACCGCGCGCCCTTCTTTCCCGTTTCGTCGGTATAGGTCATGGGATCGCCGCAGATTACCAGCGACTTGGTGGTCAGGGGCGCGATCTTGCCGATCATGCCGGTGCGTGGAATCTTCAGGCCCTTCAGCGACGGATGGTTGCGGATCGCATCCGGCGTCTCGCCATGGGCCACCTGCCACTTTTGCGTGCCGCTGGAAAGGTCGGTGGCGGTGATGCGCCCGTATGGCGGCTTGATCAGCGGCAGTCCGTCCACCGTCAGGTCGCCGACACGCACGCCATTCTGCGGCGGCAGGTTGGCATGGACATAGTCGAACGCGCCGCGGCTGTGATCCGGATTGGGGATGATCCCGCCGATGGTGAGCGGGTTGGTCTGCGAATAGGTATAGACGATAAAATTTTCCGGATCGTAGGAGCCGCCGGGCCAGTTGATGCCGCCAATATAGCCGGGCAGGTTGATGACGCCGAAGGGCCCTTCCTTCTTCTCCATGATCGGCGCGGTGTAGAGCGGGCCCAGCTTGTAGTGGCTGGCGATCTCCAGCGCCTTCTGGTGCAGTTCGGGCGTGAAGTCGATCAGATCGTCCTTGGTCACGCCCTGGCGGTCGACAGCGGGCGGCTTGGTGGGGAAGGGCTGGGTCCTGGAATACCATTCGCCCGGCACGTCGCCCGGGATCACTTTCTTCTCCACGATCGGCCAGATCGGCTCGCCGGTCTCGCGGTTCAGCACATAGAGAAAGCTCTGCTTGGTGGGCTGGACCAGCGCCTTTACTGTCTTTCCGTTGTGCGGGATGTCGCAGAGGATGGCGGCGGCGCAGACATCATAGTCCCACAGACCGTGATGGATGAGCTGATAATGCCACCTGCGCTGGCCCGTGCGGATGTCCACCGCCACGATGCTTTCGCTGAACAGGCTGTTGCCCGGATGGTAGATGCCCATCTGGTCGCCGGTGGGCAGCTCGATGCCCAGATAAGCCAGGCCCAGCTCTTCGTCGGCCGAGATCTGCGCCCAGTCGCCAGCATTGCCGGCCGCTTCCGCGCTGCCGGGTTTGAGCCAGGTGTCGTACCCGAACTCGCCCTTCATCGGGATGTTGTGGAATATCCAGAGGCGCTTGCCGGTCTTGACGTCGAAGCCGCGCACATAGCCCTTGGCGTTGCTCTTCACTTTGGGTGTGTTGCCGGCGGTGTGGGCGGCGCCGATGATCACCACGCCCTTGGCGATGGTGGGGGCGGAGTGCAGGCCGATATCGGCGGTGTCGAGATCGAAATTCTGGTCGTCCTCGAGTTTGAGGTCCACAATGCCGCCGGTGCCGAAATTGGAATCGGGCAGGCCGGTCCTGGCGTCCAGCGACACCAGTTGATAGCCGATGGTGACATAAAGAATGCGTTCCTGATCGCCCTCGCTCCAGTAACCGACGCCGCGACCGGAAAGCTGGCGCGGGGCGTTGCGGGCGCGGGCGCCTTCATCCGGCGTCTTGTGCAGCCACAACACTTCGCCGGTGGCGGCATCCAGGCAAATAACGTCGCGGCGCGAACCGGCGGTGGCATACATGCGCCCTTTGATCACCAGCGGCGTGCATTGCAGGATGAATTCCGGATGGGTGCCCAGATTGTCGGTCTTGAACTGCCAGGCCACTTCCAGCTGGTTGAAGTTGGCGGCATTGATCTGGTCCAGCGCCTTGTAGCGCCAATAGTTCAGATTGCCGCCATAGACCGGCCAGTCGGTATCGGTGGGCTGGGACAGCGACGCATTTTGCGCGCGCACGGGCAGCGACAAAGCGGCCATACCGGCCGCCGTGGTGGTCAGCATCAAACGTCGTGTGAGCGCACGCATCGCGAAAGGTCCTGTCAGGAATTTCAGGCATTCGCAAGGGACGCTCCCAAGCGCTTTCGCGAAGCGGGGGGACACTAGCCCAGGCAACACCAACGATGAAAGAATTTTGACGTCCTAGTGCGGACGCAATTCCGGCGGCAGGTTTTGCGGCGGCGTGGCGACCGGCGCGTAATTCCACGGCACCGGCGCAAGCGGCTGCTGGGGCTGTTCGCGCCGCTGCTGAAGCTTCTGCGTCAGGTTGTTCAGGCTCTGGACCGGGCTGATGACGGGGAATGGCACGCGCGGCCCGTTGGCGCATGGCTGGGCCGGGGGGCAGGCGGTTTGTGCGGCAGCAGGAGCGGCCACAAAAATCGCGCTCGCCAAAGCCAGGGCCGAGGTGCAAAAAAAGAAGCGAACCACTTTCATACTCTCACAACGTTCCTCAAGCCCGTCGGTGCCTTAGCGTTCCGTAAAGTGGAACTGGGCGCCGCCGCGGATGCCGGCCGGCCAGCGCGACGTCACCGTCTTCAGCCGCGTATAGAAGTGTACCCCTTCCGGGCCATAGACGCCATGCGCGCCGAAAATCGAGGATTTCCAGCCGCCGAAGCTGTGAAAGCCTACTGGCACCGGAATGGGCACGTTGATCCCCACCATGCCGACCTGGATTCTGTCGGAAAAGTCACGCGCGGCATCGCCGTCGCGGGTGAAGAGCGCGGTGCCGTTGGCGAAAGGATTGGCGTTGATCAGGGTTACCGCGTCTTCATAGCTCTGGCTGCGCACCACCGAAAGCACGGGACCGAATATCTCGTCCTTGTAGACGCGCATTGCCGGCGTGACGCGATCTAGAAGAGTCCCGCCCAGCCAGAAGCCCTCCTCATAGCCCTGCAGTTTCAGGCCGCGGCCATCGACCACCAGCTCCGCGCCTTCGGCGACGCCGGCATCGATATAAGACGCGACCTTGTCGCGATGGGCTGCTGTCACCAGCGGGCCCATTTCGGCGCTCGCATCGGTGGACGGGCCGATCTTCAGCGCCTGTACCCGCGGCTTGAGTTTTTCGATCAGCGCATCGGCGGTCTTCTCGCCCACTGGCACCGCCACCGACACGGCCATGCAGCGCTCGCCTGCCGAGCCATAGCCCGCGCCCATCAAAGCATCGGCGGCCTGGTCGAGATCCGCATCGGGCATCACCACCAGATGGTTCTTGGCCCCGCCCAGCGCCTGCACTCTTTTTCCGGCGGCGCAGCCCTTGGCATAGACATATTGCGCGATGGGTGTTGAGCCCACGAAGCTGACGGCGGCGATACCGGGGTGATCCAGGATCGCATCTACCGCGTCCTTGCCGCCATGCACGATATTCAGCACGCCTTCCGGCAGGCCGGCCTCGCGCCACAGGTCATGCAGCAGATTGGCCGGGGAGGGATCGCGCTCCGACGGTTTCAGGATGAAGGCGTTGCCGCAGGCCAAGGCCATGGGGATCATCCACAGCGGCACCATCACCGGAAAATTGAACGGCGTGATGCCGGCGACCACGCCCAGCGGCTGGCGCATGTCATGGGTATCGATGCCGACAGAGACCTGGGCGCTGAAGCTGCCCTTAAGCAGATGGGGAATGCCGCAGGCGAATTCCACCACTTCCTGTCCGCGCGCCACTTCGCCCAAGGCATCGGTGTGGGTCTTGCCATGCTCGGCGCTGATGGCGCGGGCCAGCTCTTCCTTGCGCGCCTCCAGCAGGCGGCGCATCTCATACATGATCTTTGCGCGTTTGCTGGGCGGCGTCGCCGCCCAGCTGGGAAAAGCGGCGCGCGCCGCTGTTACCGCAGCGTCGATCTCGGCCGCGCCGCCGCTGGCGACATGGGCGCTTTCCTCGCCGGTGGCCGGATTGAACACCGGCGTGCGGTTCGCGCTGGTAACCTTTTTGCCCGCAATGATGTGTGCGATGTCTTTCATCGCCGCAATCTTTAGCGCGCGTCACGGATTTTTCAAACAGGACGGCCGGGACGCGGAATTCGGCGCCGATGAGAGCCAATTCGCCGCAGATCGTCCGCTAAGCCGCGATGTTCAGGGATCAAGTCCTAGAGGTCCGCGCCCATATCGTCCGTTTTTCGTGCGCGTCATGAATCGGAAAAATTCTTCGCCCTGATTTTCGCCGTCGAGCCGTCGCCGTCACGAATACGACTCCGAAACGTCGCGGAAAAATTTCCTTGTCTCAATGCGGGAAAACTTCCGAGCAAGGCGACATGGACGCGGCCGTAAAAAAACGGAAACCTCCAGTTCATAAATGTGACGGGATCGCCCTCTACCAAAACCCCGGGCAATCAGAATCGCGACGTCCGGCAATCGGAGCGCGATCACCCAAGCAAAAGCGCAACTGAAACTCCGCGAGGCTTCCTCGCGGCATGCGCCTGCGCGTGCGGGCGAGAGCAAACGGGGATTGATATGACGAAATTGGCAAGGATCCTGATGACGGGCGCGAGCCCCGTGCTGGTCCTGATGACGGGCGGCGCGGCGTATGCCCAGTCCACGGGCACCATGGCGGTCGAGGAAGTCACCGTCACCGAAAACCGCGAGATCAGCGGCATCATGAAGCCGATCACGGTGCCTAAGGAACGCTCCACCATCACCCAGGACTTCATCAACACCCAACCAGCCGGCCAGAGCATTTTCGACTCCCTGAACAAGGTGCCGGGCTTCAACTTCACCAACGCCGATCCCTACGGCAATTCCGGCGGCAATGTCCGCATTCACGGCTTTGACGGCAACCGTATCTCGTTCACCTGGGACGGCATGCCGCTGAACGACACCGGTAACTACGCCATCTTCACCAACCAGGTCGCGGATTCGGAAATTCTCGGCAGCGCCAGCGTCAACCAGGGCACCACCGACGTGGATAGCCCGACCGCGTCGGCCAGCGGCGGCGTGGTCGCCATCACCACCATGCGCCCCAACCAGGGCTATGGTGCGACCAGCGACACCAGCTTCGGCACCAACAATTACAAGCGTGAATTCCTGCGCCTGGACACCGGTGCGTTCGGGCCCTGGGGCACCACCGCCTTTGTCAGCGCTTCCTTTACAAAGTACGACAAGTTCAAGGGTCCGGGCTATCTGCAGAAGAAGCAGTTCAATGCCGTGATCTACCAGGACCTGGGCGAGCTGGGCTGGGTGCAGCTGGCCATGCACTGGAATTCCAACCGCAACGATTTCTACAACAACCCCACCTATTACCCGACCGTCTCGACCTTGCAGACGGTGAACGGCGTGCTCACGGGCGTGGTGCCGCCGCCTTTCGGCACCACCGGATTTCCCGGTGCTCCCAATCTGGCCATCTCACCGACCGGCAGCTTTACCGGCACCGGCGCAGTCAACAATGCCCTGGGCTTCGGCCTTAACTGGGACGAACAGCCGACCTGCACCCGCGTGGCCGGCGTGACCGGCACGGCGCAGAATGACGCGCAGTGCAGCAGCTATTACCAGGTGCGCATCAATCCGTCCGACACCGGCAATATCCGCCTGTCATCCCTGTTCCATCTGAACGACGAATTTTCGCTGACAGTGGATCCCAGCATCCAGTATGTGTTGGCCAATGGCGGCGGCTATACCTCGCTGTCGGAAAGCGATCCGCGCCTGATCGGCAACACCCGCTTCGCCGGTATAGACCTCAATGCCGATCACGATGCCCTCGATACGATCGGCATCTATTCCCCCAACAACACCAACACGATCCGTTACGGCATCAACACCTCGCTAGTGTGGCGCATCACCCAGGATCACACAGTGCAATTCGCCTATACCGGCGATTTCGGCTTCCACCGCCAGACCGGCCAATACGGTTTCATGGACGCCAACGGCAATCCGACCGATCCCTTCGCGGGCTATCGCGACATCAACAATCGCGTGCTTTCGGCGGACGGCGTGCCGCTGCGCGGCCGCGACCGGCGCAGCCACGCCTTCCTCAACCAGGTGGCCTTCGACTATGAGGGCAATTTCTGGGAGGACATGCTGCATGTCAGCGCCGGCTTGCGCGCGCCCTTCATGACGCGTGATCTCAACCAGCTCTGCTACCTGCAGGTAACTGGCAGCTCGGGCAACGGCTTCGGCGGCGTGGGCTTCCCCACCTGCACCAGCGGCCTGCCGACCAGCGCGCTGGCGTCCAACAACACGGTGACTCTGCCGGGCAGCGCCACCAACCTGTTGGTGCCGCCGGCCCAGAAGACGATGAACTTCAACCGTCTGCTGCCCAACCTCGGCTTCACGGTCTCGCCCCTGGGCGCGGAGCATCAGTTCTATGCCGACTATTCGGAGTCGCTGTCCGCGCCGCGCACCGACAATCTCTATAACGGGGGCAATAATGGCCTGTGCGTATCGTCCACCGGCGCCTCGACACCCACCGCGCCGGGCTGCGTCTATTCCAGCTTTTCCACGGTGAGGCCCGAAACCTCGGCAAATTACGACCTGGGCTATCGCTACACCTCCGACATGGTGACGGGGTCGCTGACGGCCTACAACACCCAGTTCAAAAACCGCATCGTCACCAGCTTTGACCAGGCGCTGGGCATCTCGGTGGATCGCAACATTGGCGGCGTGAATGTCTGGGGTGTGGACGGTGAAATCAATGTCCAGCTCATGCCGGACCTGTCGATCTATACCTCGGCCTCCTACACCCACAGTCGCGTCAATTCGGGTCCGCTGGCCATCATTCTGGTGGGCGCCGGCGGCGCGCCCATCGACCTGGCCGGCAGGACCCTGGTGGAGACCCCGGACTGGATGGTGTCGCAGCGCTATGAATACAAGGTGGGCGGCTTCACTTTCGGCTTTGGCGGCAAATTTGTCGGCAGCCGCTTCGCCACCGACGCCAATGACTACAAGACCCCCAGCTATGTGCTGGCGGATGCCGACATCACCTATGATCTGGGCAATATCGGCTGGACTGGGTCCTATCTGAAGGTCAATGGTTTCAACCTGTTCAACGAGAAATATCTGGGCAACATCTCCACCAAGCCCTGCTTCAGTCCCAATCTTCCGTCGTCCAGCGCCTGCGGCTCCTTGCCGTCCTTCGCTGTCGGGGCGCCGCAGACTTTCCAGGTCACGCTGCGTTCTGTGCTTTGACGGGCTATAGTCCGGGGCCGGCGCAAGGCCGGCCCCATTTGCTCATGATCCAAAAACCGTTCCTTGCGTGTCTGCTGCTGGCGCTGTCTTCCGCGCCGGTTCTGGCTTGGGGTGGCACCGGCCATCGCATTATCGGCGAATTGGCGGCGCGCAATTTCCCAAAGCAGATTCCCATCTTTCTGCGCACACCGGCGGTGGTCATCCAGATCGGTCTTCTGGCACAGGAGCCGGATATCTCACGCAATGCGGGCGAGCCGCATGATGGCGATCTCGATCCGGGCCATTTCCTGGATGTGTCGGATGACGGCACCATCCTTGGCGGTCCCAAGCTCGCGGCGCTGCCCACCACACGCGAAGGCTATGACACCGCGCTCAGGGCTGTGGGCAGCGACCAGTACAAAGCGGGCTTCCTGCCTTACAATCTGATGGAAGGCTGGCAGCAGTTGGTGAAGGATTTCGCCCTGCTGCGGCGGGACATGGCGGCGCAGAAATACGCCAGGAAATTCGGCTTCACCGCCGCCCAGCGCCGTGACTACGCCAATGCGCTTGCTGTGCGCCAATTGTTGACCTTGCGCGATCTTGGCGTGTGGGCGCATTTTGTCGGCGACGCCAGCCAGCCCATGCATGTCAGCGTGCATTACAATGGCTGGGGCGAGGGCCCCAATCCGGAAGGGTTCGTCACCACGGCGGGACTGCACGCCAAATTCGAGGCGGCATTCGTGGATGCCCATGTCAGCGAGGCCGAGGTGGCGGCCAAAATTCGCCCCGCGCGTTCCTGCACCGACCCGGTGCAGGCCTGTGTTACGGCTTATCTGACCGCGACCCACGAAGGGGTGCTGCCGGTCTACCGGTTCGAAAAGGCCGGCGCCTTTGATGCCGCCATGCCTGAAGCCAAGGCTTTCACCGTCCAGTGCCTGGCAGAGGCCGCGTCCATGCTGCGGGACATGGTGGCCGATGCGTGGGCCGGCTCCGGCGATGCCATGCTGGGCTACAAGATCAAGGCGAGCGTCACCGATCTCGAAGCCGGCAAGATCGATCCGCGCAGCTTGAACTAGGCGTCCAACCGCCCTGCTGGGCGATCCGGAGCCGTCTCTCCGACGTCCACGGATTTTTCTTCCGGCGCCGGCATATTGACCGGGGACAGCGGTTCGTTGCGCACGATAGGCGCCTGACGATTGCCGGCCGACAGGATACCGGCCTTGTCCAGGGCGATCTTGACGCCTTTCTGCAGCGACCAGAGCGCGCGCCAATAGTCGGAACTGCGCACATAGGCCCGTGCGCGCATCATCATCGCATATTCACCGATCTCGTTCAGCACCACGCTGGGCGCGGGCTGTTTCAGCACCAGCTCGTTCGCCGCGAGCGCCTCGGTCATTACCGTCTCGACCTTTTCCACATCGTTCACCCAGTCCACCGGCACGGTGAATGTTACCCGGCGCAGCCGCTCGCGGGTGAAGTTCACGACCACCGCGCCGAAGATGCCGGAATTGGGGATCGAGATATAAACCCCGTCGCGGGTGATGATCAGGGTGGTGAAGAGACCGATCTCGCGCACCGTGCCCTGCCTGCCGCCGGCCACCTCGACGAAATGTCCGACCCGGAAGGGCCGCAGCACCAGCAGCATCACGCCGGATGCCACATTTGACAGCGTGCCTTGCAGCGCCAGACCGATGGCCAGGCCTGCCGCGCCCAAGACCGCGATCAGCGAGGTGGTCTGGACCCCGAACTGCTGCACCACCAGCAGCAGGGTGAGTATGAGAATGCCATAGCGCGTCAGCGAGGCGATCAGCGGCTTGAGCGTGAGGTCCATGGGGACCTTGGCCAGTGCCACATCCAGGCCGCGCTTGGCGTAGGTCGCGGCCATCCAGCCGACCACCAGGATGATGATGCCAACCACCAGCTTCACGCCCCCATCCACCACCAGCAGCTGGAGCTCGGTCACCAGCGACGGGGTCGGCTGGGTCACGGCGGCATGGGTCGCGGGCACGACTGGCACGGGCACGGCGGGTTTTCCCTGAGTTCCAAGGGGAAACGCACAACTCATGGGGATGGTGGCCGGAGAAGGCCAGCCACCACTTGCCGATTCGCCCGAAATCCGCACAGAGTGCTTAGGGATTGGGCAGGGCCGGCAATCCAATCCACGGCCGGTCTGCACAAAAAGGGGGCAAAAACCGTGATCAATAGCGCCGATACCGCCTGGATGCTGACCGCCACCGCGCTGGTCCTGCTGATGACCTTGCCGGCCCTGGCACTGTTCTATGGCGGCCTGGTCCAGGCCAAGAACATCTTGTCGGTGCTGGTGCAATGCACCGCGGTCGCCGCCCTCTGTTCGGTCCTGTGGTTCGCGGTCGCCTATTCGCTGTCTTACAGCGGCGACGGCGACTGGCTGGGCAATGGCGCCGCCTTTTTCCTGAACGGCATGGCCCGCGATGCTGCCCATCCCGGCACCCACATCCCCGAAAGCGTCTTTGTGATGTACCAGATGACCTTCGCGGTCATCACCCCGGCGCTGATCATCGGCGCCTATGTCGAGCGCATCCGCTTCGCCGCGGTGCTGTTCATCTCCGCTTTGTGGCTGCTGATCGTCTATGCGCCGGTGGCCCATTGGGTCTGGGGCGGCGGCTTCCTTGCCAAGCGCGGCATCATGGATTTCGCCGGCGGCATCGTGGTGCATGTCACCGCCGGCGTCTCGGCGCTGGTGCTGGCCTGGATGATCCGGCCGCGTCAGGATTTTCCCCACGGCATCCGCCCGCCCCATGCGCCCTGGATGGTGATGGTCGGGGCCTCGATGCTATGGGTGGGCTGGTTCGGCTTCAATGCCGGCAGCGCGCTCTCCTCCGGCGCCGATGCCGGCATGGCGATGCTGGCCACGCACCTATCGGCTGCCAGCGCCACCCTGGTGTGGATGGCGATCGAATGGATCAAGTTCGGCAAGCCCTCGCTGGTGGGCGCCGTCACCGGCACCATCGCCGGCCTTGCCACCATCACGCCCGCGGCGGGCGTGGCGGGGCCTTTGGGTGCGGTGCTGCTGGGCGCGGCGGCCTCATGCGTTTGTTATCTGGCGGTCTGGCTGGTCAAGCGCGTGATGGGCGTGGACGATGCGCTGGACGTTCTGGGCGTGCATGGCGTGGGCGGCGCGCTGGGGACGTTGTCTGTGCCGGCGGTGGCGCTGATCGGCTCGGGTGTGGGCCATCTCAATCATGCACCGGGCGAGCAGTTCGGCGTGCAGGCGATGGGCGTGGTGATCGCGGCGGTCTTCTCGGCGGTGGCGACCTTCGTCATCACCAGACTCGCCGACATGGTGGTCGGCCTGCGTGTGGACCGCGAGCATGAAACGCAAGGGTTGGATTTCGCCAGCCATGGCGAGACCGGCTATCATATCAATCGCTGATCTTCGGAAGGCTTCAACGAAAGGACAGGCGCATGAAACTCGTCGTCGCAATCATCCAGCCGCACCGCCTGGACGGCGTGCGCCAGGCGCTCACCGAAATCGGCATCAACGGCATGACGGTCACCGAAGTGCGCGGTTATGGCCGCCAGAAGGGCCATACCGAAATCTACCGCGGTGCCGAATACACCATATCGTTCCTGCCCAAGCTTAAGCTGGAAGTGGCGCTGCCCGCCGACCGTGTTGACGATGCCATCGGGGTCATTACTCGCTCGGCGCGTACGGGCAAGATCGGCGACGGCAAGATATTCGTGCTGGACCTGGAATCTGCCCTGCGCGTGCGGACCGGCGAGACCGGCGACGCCGCCCTCTGAGCTTGCCCTTTCCGGGGGGCTGTGGAATCCATCGCCCCGATGACCACAGGCCCTCAAAAGCCCGGCAGCCACCAGACTGTGCTGGACGGTTTGGCCGCCAAGGGCCGGCTGCGCGCGCTGAAAGACCGGCGCGGGCTGGACTTCACCTCCAACGATTATCTGGCGCTGGCGGAAAGCGATGCCTTGCGCGCCGCCGCCAGCGAGGCGCTGGCGCGCGGCGTGCCGCTGGGGGCCGGCGGCTCGCGCCTGTTGCGCGGCAATCATCCTGAACATGAGGCGTTGGAAGAGGAAGCCGCCAGCTTCTTCGGCCACGAGACGGCGCTTTATTTTCCGACCGGCTTTGCCGCCAACGCCGCCCTCGTCGCCACCCTGCCGCGCGAAGGCGATCTGATCGTCTATGACTCCTTGATCCATGCCAGCGTCCGCGCGGGTCTTGAGCCTTCCCGCATTGCCGCCATTGCGGCCCCGCATAATGACGTGAACGCGATGGAGGCCATCATCAAGGGCTGGCGCGCGAGCAGTGGCAAAGGCTGCGTCTGGATCGCGGCCGAGACGCTTTATTCCATGGACGGTGACGTCGCGCCGCTTGCCGACCTGGTGGCGCTGGCCGCGCGCCATGACGCCATGCTGCTGCTGGACGAGGCGCACGCCACCGGCGTTTATGGCGATCAGGGCCGGGGCTTTGCGGCCGCTTACGAAGGTGCCCCCAACATCATTTCGCTGCACACCTGCGGCAAGGGCCTGGGCGCGGCCGGTGCGCTGGCGCTGATGCCCAAACTCCATCGCGACTTCATGGTCAATCGCGGCCGGGCCTTCATCTATTCCACCGCGCCCTCGCCACTGATGGCGGCGGTAGTGCGCGCCGCGCTGAAGATTTCCGCATATGCCGACCAGGAACGGACGCAGCTGATGGCGCTGGTGCGCCACGCCGGTGAAGGGCTGAAGCAACTGGGCCTGGCCGTTTCGGGTTCGCAGATTCAGCCCGTGGTATTGGGCGAGGACCGCCGCGCCTTGCGTCTGGCGGAAGCCTTGCAGGCGCGGGGCTATGATATCCGTGCCATCCGGCCGCCCACCGTGCCGGAGGGCACGGCGCGGCTGCGGCTGGCGCTGACGCGGCACGTAACGGCGGCCGATCTCGATATGCTGTTTGCCGATCTTCAGGCCGAGATGGCTAAGCTATGAGATTTGCCGTCACCGGTACCGACACCGATATCGGCAAGACGGTGTTCGCGGCGGGCCTGTGCGGCCTGCTGGGTGCGCGCTATTGGAAGCCGGTGCAGGCCGGTGTTCCGGGCGACCGCGAAACAGTGGCGGAGTTGGCCGGCGTCGAAACCTTGGCCGAAGCTTATCGCCTGAAGCTGCCCGCCTCGCCGCATCAGGCGGCGGCGGCAGAAGGCATCACCATCGATCCGAATGCGCTGACGCCGCCGGAGGGCGATGTGATTATCGAAGGTGCCGGCGGGCTGATGGTGCCGCTGACGCGCCAGACCTTGTTCATCGATATCTTTGCCCGCTGGCAAATTCCACTGATCCTGTGCGCTCGTACTGCGCTGGGCACCATCAACCACACATTGCTGTCGGTCGCCGCCATCCGTGCTCGCGCCATACCGCTGCACGGCGTGGCCTTCATCGGCGAGGCCAATGCAGAAAGCGAAGGCATCATTGCTGAACTTGGTAAGGTGAAGCGGCTGGGCCGCCTGCCGCCAGTCAAGCCGCTGACGCGCGAAAATCTCCGCGCCGTCTTCGCCGCCAATTTCCGGCGAGAGGATTTCGCGTGAGCTCCCCGATCTGGCATCCCTTCACCCAGCATGCGCTGATCCCGGACGCGACCATGGTGTTGCGCGGTGAAGGGGTTTGGCTCGAAACCGAGAAAGGCCGCCTCCTCGACGCCATCTCATCCTGGTGGGTGATCACCCATGGCCACCGCTATCCCAAGATCGTGGAAGCCATCCGGAAACAGACAGAAGAACTGGACCAGATCATATTTGCCGGCTTCACCCATCAGCCGGCGGAGGATCTGGCGCGCGCGCTTGTCGCCATGGCGCCCGAAGGCTTGGCGCATGTCTTCTATTCCGACAGCGGTTCGACCGCGGTGGAGGTGGCGCTGAAGATGGCGCTGGGCTTCTGGAAGAACCAGAACAAGCCCCGCAGCCGCATCATCGCGCTGGAGCACGCCTATCATGGGGACACCATCGGCACCATGTCGGCCGGCGCGCGGGGCGTCTTCAATGCCGCCTATGAGCCCCTGCTGTTCGATGTCGTGCGCCTGCCGTTTCCAGCGCCTGGCCGCGAACAGGAGATATTGGCGGCGCTGGCGGCCGCCGCGCCCGGCGCCGCCGCACTGATCGTCGAGCCGCTGATCCTGGGCTCCGGCGGGATGCTGATCTATTCCCCAGAGGTGCTGCGCGAGATGGCGGCGATCTGCCGTAAACACGGCACGTTGTTTATCGCCGATGAGTGTATGACCGGCTTCGGCCGTACCGGCAGCCTGTTTGCCTGCGAGCAGGCTGGTGTTGCCCCCGACATCATGTGCCTGGCCAAGGGACTATCCGGCGGTATCATTCCGCTGGCCGTCACCCTGGCGACCGCGGAAATCTTCCAGGCTCATTATTCCACCGATCGCAGCCATACGTTTTTCCATTCCAGTTCCTTCACCGCCAATCCCATTGCCTGCGCCGCGGGGCGGGCCAATCTGGAAATCTGGCGCACCGAGCCGGTACGGGAGCGCATCGCCGCGCTGGGTCGCCTTCAGGAAGAAAAGCTGGCGCCGTTCCGCGCCGACCGGCGCTTTGAACAGGTCCGGCGGTTGGGCACCATCACGGCCCTGGATCTCAAGGTGCCGGATCCGGGCTATCTGGCCGGCATCGGTCTGGAGTTGATGGGTTTTTGCCTGGCGCGGGGCATCTTGCTGCGCCCCCTGGGCAATACCATCTATGTCATGCCGCCTTATTGCATAACGCCGGCGGAACTCGATTTGGTGTATGATGTCATCGCCGGGGCCGCGGCGAAATTTGCGTAACCGGTGCGTCCCTGGCGGCGAATGACGTTGTGAAACGGAGTTTCGAGAGAGCCATGCCCATCAAGCCGCTTCCTCTGGTAATGGCCGCCGCCGCGGCCGCCGTCCTCGCGCCGATGCTCAACATGCCGCCCGCTTCGGCCGGCGACCTCAACAAGGAAATTCCCGCCGCCGCCAGCGATCCCGCCAACAAGGCGGACAAGGAAGTGGCGGTACTTGCGGGCGGCTGCTTCTGGGGCCAGCAGGGCGTGTTCGAGCATGTCAAAGGCGTTACCAAGGTGGTGGCCGGCTATGCCGGCGGTGAAAAGAAAACCGCCCGCTATATGCTGGTGGGCACCGGCACCACCGGCCATGCCGAATCGGTCCAGATCACCTTCGATCCCAAAGAGGTCAGTTTCGGCCAGATCCTGCGCATCTATTTCTCGGTCGCCCATGATCCGACCGAGGTGGATCGCCAGGGGCCGGACGAGGGCAGCCAGTACCGCTCCGAGATTTTCACCACCAGTCCCGAACAGGCAGCCGCGGCCAAGGCCTATATCGCCCAGCTCGATACGGCGCATATTTTCCCCGCGCCCGTCGCCACCAAAGTCGAGCCACTCCAGGGCTTCTATGCGGCCGAGGACTATCACCAGGACTATCTCTTCCATAACCCCGATGCGGCCTACATCAAGGTGAACGACCTGCCCAAGATCAAAGCCTTGGAGCGGGTCTGGCCGCAATATTTCCGCAGCCGGCCTGTGCTTTTGGCGGATTGAGGCCCGGCCCGCGGACACGGGTGAGCGGGTCCAGTGGACCCGCGAAAGGGCCGAATGCCGCGAGCCCGAGCGAGCGGCAGGGCAAAATCCCCGCTTACCGCCTGATTTTACCCGGTTACAAGCCCGTCACCTTTACGAAAATCGGGCTTGGCCGGGCCGCGCCCGTTTCCTTTACCGTCCTTATCTGGTAGGTCACGCCCCGGCTTTCTGCTTTGCGACCGCCAAGTGGCGGTTTTTGCGGGCAAATCCAAAGAAATCAAAGCGAAACGGACCATGAAAATTGAACGTCTGATTGTGGGCGGTGTCGCTCTGCTGGTCGGCCTTTTGCTGGGCTGGATGGGTCGCGGGTTGGCGACCTACAACGTCCACGCTGCTCAAATTGCGACCTATGACGACTGGCGGGTGGCCTGTCCGGCGGCCGACGCCAAGGATGCGTCCTGCGAACTGAGCAGCGACCTGGTGGATCGCAATCAGCCGAATTCTACGGCGCTGGCGCGCATGTCGATCACCACCGACAAGGATGGCAAGCAGATCGTCGGCTTCACCCTGCCGTTCGGCGTGGCGCTGGAAGCGGGCATGGGTCTTCGCATCGGCAAGGAGCCGGTGAAGGTCTATCAGTACCGCACCTGCAACCAGGTGGGCTGCATCGCCGTGACGCCCTTCGACAACAATCTTCAGACCGCACTCAAGGGCGCCGATGACGCCTCGGTGATGTTTGCCGGCCTCGACGGCAAGCCGCAGGGCGTGCCGGTGTCCTTCAAGGGCTATCAGAAGTCAGTCGGCGCCTGGCACGCCGCGGAACAGCGTCGTCATTCCTGGTTCTGGAGACTCTTCTCGTGAATCTGACCCGCGCCCTGATTGGCGGGCTGGCTTTTTCGGCGGCCAGTGTTTGCGCGGCCGCCGCGCAGGACGCGCCCCCCGCGCCGCCGCCCAAGCCAGACGTCAAGACCGTCGAAGACTGGCAGGTGCGTTGCTACCCCATACAGAGCGCTGCTCCCTGCGACATGCTCCAGGAACAGGGCGACCAGCAATCGGGCCGCAAGATCCTGTCTATCTCAATAAGCTACGTCCCGAGCATGGACCGCCATGCCCTGATCGTGACCGTTCCGCTGGAAGTTTCCCTCGCCAAGGGCGTCACGGTTCAGACCGACAGCTATACGTCACCGACCATGAAGTATCGCACCTGCACGCGCGACGGTTGTTTTGTGCAGACGGCGGTGGACAACGCTCTGGTGGAGTCCGTTGCGAAGTCTACCGGCGACGGCAAGGTCAATGTCGTCGGCGATGACGGCAAGACCTATGCGATCAAGTTTTCGCTGAAAGGCTTTGCCCAGGCTCATGACGACATGGTCGCCCAGGCCAAGGCGAAGGCCACCAAGCCGGCCCAGGCCGGCGCTGCGCCCGCGCCGGCGCAGCATTAGAAAATGCGGGCGATATGCCCGTTTTGGAGAATGACGCGATGAATCTGTTGTCCCGCAAGATAAACCAGGCGCTGATGGCCGCTTGTGTCGGCTTGACGCTTGCCGCCGGCGCCGCCCTGGCCCAGGCCCCCACGCCGGAGGCTCCCGGCCGTCCCGATGTGAAAACTGTCGGCGACTGGACAGTGCGCTGCTTCCCGATCCAGAGCCCCAGCCCCTGCGATATTTTTCAGGAGCAGGATTATCAGAAGACCGGCCAGCGGGTGCTCTCAATCTCCATCGCCTATGTTCCCAGCATGGACAAGCACGCCATCCAGATCAGTGTGCCGCTGGACATCAGCATTCAGAAGGGCGTGACGTTGCAGACGGACGCCTACACCTCGCCGACATTGAAATACCGCCGCTGCGACCGCAACGGCTGCTACATCGAGATGGCGGTGGACAATGCACTGGTGGAAGGCCTGGCCAAGTCCGGCGCGGAGGGCAAGGTCAATATCGCTGCCGACAATGGCAAGAATTATACGTTGAAGTTCTCGCTCAAGGGCTTCTCGCAGGCCCGTGACGATATGGTCGCCCAGGCGCGCGCCAAGGCCAAACCGGTCGAGCAGCAAGCCGGGGCGCCCGCACCGGCCGCCACGCCGTAACAAGTCGAACAGAATAAAAGAAAAGGCCGGTCGTCAGACCGGCCTTTTCGTTTTCAGGCTGTCTTGGCGGCGGGCTTAAACGTCATCGCAACGCCGTTCATGCAGTAACGCAGTCCCGTCGGCCGTGGGCCGTCGTCGAAGACATGTCCCAGATGACCGCCGCAGCGGCTGCAATGCACTTCGGTGCGCTCCACGCCCAATGTCGTGTCGGTCTTGGTGGCGACCGCATTGTTCAAGGGCCTGTAGAAGCTGGGCCAGCCGGTGCCGCTGTTGAACTTGGTCTCGGACGAATAAAGATCCAGCGCGCAGCCGGCGCAGGCGAAGACGCCTTTGCGATGTTCCTTGTTGAGCGGCGAGGTGAAAGGCGTCTCGGTCGCTTCATGGCGCAGCACCTGATACGCATCCGGCGACAGAAGCTTCCTCCACTCTTCGTCGGTGTGCGTTACCTGGTAGGCGAAGGCAGGCCTCGCGCCCAGAACTGCGCTGGCCATCGCGCCGGTAAGCAAATGGCTCAGGACATCGCGCCGTTTCATCTTTTTTCTCCCTGTTGCCTCTGTCATTCGCCGGACCCGCACCTTCGGTTACAGGGAACCGCCGGGGCCTGCGACCGTTACTTCACCACGTTTCCCCAAACGTTAAACCAAAATTTGGAGTAATTTATGAACAAGGACAGGATCGAAGGTTCGGCCAACCAGGCCAAGGGCGCCATCAAGGAAGCGGCCGGCAAGGTAACCGGCGACGCCAAGCTGAAAGCCGAAGGCGCTGCCGACAAGGCGGCCGGCAAGGTGCAGAACGCGGTGGGCGGCCTGAAGGATTCCCTCAAGGACGCTTCCAAGCACTAAAGCTGACCTGAATTGCGACAGGCCCGGTCCCTCAGGGGGCCGGGCCTTTCGCATGCTCTTTCCGCGCGGCGGGGCTTGTGGGATTGTGGGTTCCCGGCCTTCTTTCCGAGGATTGCATGATCCGTTTCCTGTCCTGGCTTCGTGATATTCTTTTCTCGGTGCTCAACGGCCTCGCCAAGGTCGTGATGGGCCTTGTGCTGCTCTTTCTGGTGCTGCTGGTGATCGGGCTGGCGCGCGGCGATGGGATGCCCGGCACCATGGTGCTGGCGCTGGATTTGCGCGAGCCGATTGACGACAGCCGCGCCGCGAGCACCAGCATCTTCACCCCGCGCCGTCCCACGGTGATGGACGTGGTGCTGGGCCTGGATGCGGCCGCGCGCGACGGGCGGGTGAAAGGCTTGGTGATGCGGCTGGGCAATGGCGCGCTTTCCACCTCCGAGGCCCAGGAGATCGATGTTGCGCTTCATCGCTTCCGCGCCAAGGGCAAGTTCGTGATCGCGGACGCCACCGCCTTCTTCAGCGCCGGGCTGGGCGATTACCTGGCGGCCAGCGCCGCCGACGAGATCTGGGTGCAGCCGAAATCGCCTTTCTCGGTTTCCGGCACGGGCGGCGGCGAGATTTTCCTGCGCGGCACCCTGGACAAGCTCAACGCCGAGCCCCAGATCGCCAAGCGCGCCGAATACAAAAGCGCCGCCGACATGTTCATGGAAAAGCAGATGTCGCCGGCCGACCGCGAGCAGCTCACCCAGCTGATGAACTCGGTCTATGGCAGCGCGGTGGACCAGATGGCGGCGAACCGGCATTTGACCCACGCCCAGGTGGTTGCGGCGCTGGAAGCCAGCCCCCAGTTCGCCGAGGATGCCCGCACCGCCAAACTGGTGGATCGCATCGGCTATGACGACCAGGTCCGCGCCGCCGCCACGGCCAGGGCGGGCAGTGGCTCCAAGTCCATCAAATTCGCCGACTATGTGAAGAACACCGCCGATCATATCGGCTCGCCCAATATCGCCATCGTGGAAGCGGCCGGCGAAATCCGCGACGGCACCGCGAAGAACTCGGTGCTGAATACCGCGTCCGGCATCGCCAGCGACGACATGTCGGCCGCGATCGATCAGGCGGCCCGGGACAAGAACATCAAGGCCATCGTGCTGCGCGTGGATTCGCCGGGCGGGTCGGTGACGGCGTCCGACCAGATTTTGCACGCGGTGAAGGCGGCGCAGGCCAAGGGCAAGCCCGTGGTGGTGAGCATGGGCTCGGTTGCGGCGTCGGGCGGCTATTACATCTCGCTCAGCGCCAACCGCATCGTCGCCGAGCCGGGCACCATCACCGGTTCGATCGGCGTGCTCACCGGCAAGGTTTCCTTCGGCAAGAGTTTGGGCCTGGTCGGGGCAAATGCCGAGATGGTGGCGGTGGGCAAGAACACATTGATGGATTCCCCGCTCCAGCCTTTCACCCCCGAGCAGTGGGCCAACCTCAATCACCAGGCCGACGTGATCTATGACGACTTTACCCAGAAGGTCGCGGCTGGCCGCAAGCTTCCCCTGGACAAGGTGCGCGATGTCGCCAGGGGCCGGGTCTGGTCTGGCGCCGACGCCAAGACCCGTGGGCTGGTGGACAGTCTGGGCGGCTTCTGGACGGCGGCCGGCGAAGCGGCCTCTCTGGCCAAGGTTCCCGAGAGCGGCATGGTGTTCCGGATCTATCCCCGGCCGACCGGCCTTCTGGGCAGGCTCAGCGCCCTGTCGGGCGGGCTGGACGCCAGCCTGGGGCTGTTTGGCCGGATCGAATCGCTGCTCAACCTGCCGGCCGCCCAGGTCATGCTGGAAGGCGTGGCCGACCTGCCCGGACAGACTCCTGGCAGCACGCTCCAGCTCAAAGCGGCACATTTGCCACGCCCGTAACACCAGAATCACAGGTTCAGCAAGGAAACTGCTTGTTCGGCCAGTGGCTTGAATTATAATTACAGTGTGCGGGGGCACGAAGCTGTTTGGCCGTACCATAATTGAGATTATGGTGCGGCGCAGTTTCGGATTCACCGAAACGTCAAGAACAGCTGGAGCACCGTCATTCCTTCTCAGACTTCCCCGGGCAAGCCGGCCGCCGTTGAGAGCCTCAGTTTCGAGGCGGCTCTCAAGGAGCTGGAAGGCATTGTCTCGCGCCTGGAGCAGGGCGAGGTGGATCTGGAAGATTCCATCGCGCTCTATGAACGTGGACAGGCGCTGAAGGCACATTGCGACAAAAAGCTGAAGTCGGCGGAAAGCCGGCTGGAGAAAATCGTTCTGGGCACCGGCGGCCCGGAAGGCATCGAACGCATGGAGACGGCGTGAGCTTGCCCGGCTCGGCCAAACAAGAGATTTTGGACGCATGAATATTCCCAACACCAAAACCCCGCTGCTGGATCAGGTCGATCTGCCGGAGGACCTGCGCAAACTGGAGCGGCATCAGATTCGCCAGTTCGCGGACGAGCTGCGCACCGATCTGATCGACATCGTCTCGGTCACCGGCGGTCATTTCGGCGCCGGTCTTGGCGTGGTGGAGCTGACCACGGCGCTGCATTATGTCTTCGAGACGCCCAAGGACAGGATCATCTGGGACGTCGGGCATCAGGCCTATCCCCACAAGATTCTCACCGGCCGCCGCGCCCGCATGCGCACCCTGCGCCAGGGCGGCGGACTTTCCGGTTTCACCAAGCGCAGCGAAAGCGAATATGACCCGTTCGGCGCGGCGCATTCCTCGACCTCGATTTCGGCCGGTCTGGGCATGGCGGTGGCGCGCGACCTCAAAGGCGGCGCCAATCATGTCGTCGCCGTGATCGGTGACGGCTCGATGAGCGCGGGCATGGCCTATGAAGCCATGAACAATGCCGGCGCCCACAAGAACCGGCTGATCGTCATTCTCAACGACAACGACATGTCCATCGCTCCGCCCGTGGGCGCGATGAGCGCCTATCTGGCGCGGCTGGTTTCGTCCCGGCCCTATACCGGCATCCGCAATGTCGTGAAGCGGCTGGCCCGCAGGCTGTTGCCGCGCGGCTTGTTCAAGGTGGCGCAGCGCACCGAGGAATTTGCCCGCGGCATGGCCATGGGCGGCACCCTGTTCGAGGAGATGGGCTTCTTCTATGTCGGCCCCATCGACGGCCACAATCTCGATCACCTGATCCCGGTCTTGGAGAATGTGCGCGACACCATGAAGGGCCCGGTGCTGGTGCATGTGGTGACCAAGAAAGGTCACGGTTATGCCCCAGCGGAAGCCGCGCCCGACAAGTATCACGCCGTCAGCAAATTCACCGTGCTGACCGGCGAGCAGGCCAAGTCGGCTCCCAAGGCGCCGGCCTATCAGAAAGTGTTCGGCGAAGCCCTGATCGCGGAAGCCAAAAAGGACGAGCGCATCGTCGCCATCACCGCCGCGATGCCGTCAGGGACAGGCGTGGACCTGTTCGAGAAGGCGTTCCCGGAACGCACCTTCGATGTCGGCATTGCCGAGCAGCATGGCGTGACCTTTGCCGCCGGCCTTGCCACCGAAGGCATGAAGCCCTTCTGCGCCATCTATTCGACCTTTCTGCAGCGTGCCTATGACCAGGTGGTGCATGACGTGGCGATCCAGTCGCTGCCGGTGCGCTTTGCCATGGACCGGGCGGGCCTCGTTGGCGCCGACGGCGCCACCCATGCCGGCAGCTTCGACATCGCCTATCTCGCCGCCCTGCCGAACTTCGTCATCATGGCGCCGTCGGACGAGGCGGAGTTGACCCACATGGTCGCCACCGCCGCCGTGATCGACGATCGGCCCAGCGCCATCCGTTATCCGCGCGGCGAGGGCACCGGCGTGGCGCGCCCCAAGGAAGGCGTGCCGCTGGAAATCGGCAAGGGCCGCATCATCAAGGAAGGCTCGTCCATCGCCATCCTGAATTTCGGCACCCGCCTCAGCCATGTGCTGCTGGCCTCCGAGCGCATGGGCGGCTACGGCCTTTCGGCCACCATCGCCGATGCGCGCTTCGCCAAGCCGCTGGATAAGGACCTGATCCGGCGTCTGGCGAAAGAGCATGAAGTGCTGATCACCATCGAGGAGGGCGCCTCAGGCGGCTTCGGCGCCCATGTGATGCATTTCCTGGCCCATGACGGACTGCTCGACCGCGGCCTCAAGATCCGGCCCATGACTTTGCCCGACGTCTTCCAGGACCATGACAGTCCTGAGAAGATGTATGCCCAGGCGGGTCTGGATGCCGATGGCATCCTGCGTACTGTCTTGCAGGCTCTTGGTCGCGGGAATGAAGCACTTCATTTGAACGCGGGCCGCATCGCCTGAGCCAAGTCTGCCGTCATTTCGGTACCTGTGGCGGCTGTTCGTTGCAGGATCTCCCGCCGGCCGATTACGCCGCCACCAAGCGCGCCGCCGTCCAGAATGCGCTGATCAAAGCCGGTGTCACCGCCGAGGTGCTGGCGCCTGTCATCGTGCCGCCGCGCTCGCGCCGGCGCGCGGTGTTCAAGATCAAGAGCCTGCCGGAAGGCCTCCATATCGGCTTTCACGCCGCCAGAAGCCACACCATCATCGACATGCATCACTGCGATGTGCTGACCCCGGGTCTGTTCGCGCTGGTCGGGCACTTGCGCCAACGGCTGGAACCGCTGTTCGGGGTGGGCGAGGCGGCCGAACTGCATGTCACCGAAACCGACACGGGTTTTGATTGTGCCTTCCGCTGGCGCGCCGGGCTGACGGCGGCGCTGACCGCCGAACTCACGTCTGCCCTGTCGGGCCTTGGCATTGCCCGGCTGACCATGGGCCGGGACCTGGTGTTCGAACAGGCGGTGCCCACCGTCACTCTGGGCGGCGTGAAAGTGGCGCTGCCGCCCAATCCCTTTCTGCAGTCGACCCGGGAAGGCGAGGCGGCACTGCAGGAGGGTGTGCTGAAGATCGCGGGCAAGGCCAAGAACGTGGCCGACCTGTTCAGCGGCGTTGGCACCTTCGCCCTCCCGCTGGCGCGCAAAGCCAAGGTTGATGCCGTGGAGCAGGACAAGGTGGCGCTGGAGGCGCTGGCGTCCGCGGCGCGCGCCCCCGGGCTCAAGCCCGTGGCCACCGAGACCCGCGACCTGTTCAAGCTGCCGCTCACCCCGGCCGAATTGAACGGCTATGACGCCGTGGTGCTGGACCCACCGCGGGCGGGGGCGGAGGCCCAAGTTCGTGCCCTGGCCAAATCCCAGGTGCCGGTAATTGCTTATGTTTCCTGCGACGCTGCCAGTTTCGCCCGCGACGCCGCCATTCTGGTCAAGGGCGGCTACCGGCCGGGGCCGGTGACCCCGGTAGACCAGTTTCTCTGGTCGTCTCATATCGAGCTGGTAGCGGGGTTTAGGCGGGTTTGACTGGGACGGTGTCTCCGGCCGCTCGCCCTAGCTCGCGGCTTTGGCTTAGCTTTTCTTGGTGAGCGCAACGAGCCTAGAAAAGCTTGCCCTATGCGAGCGTCAGCGAGCATGCGTCGCGCAGCCCTTCGCTTACGCTCCGGGCGTTCGGCCTCAAATCGGTCCACCGGACCGATTTGACCGGCAAGCCGGTCGGGCCTTACTCCACCGGACCTGCTCGTCCGCCAAGCTTTTGCGTGGCGGAACGCTCCTCACCGTCGCATATTGAACTGGTGGGCGGGTTTCACCGTCCCAAGGGGCGATAGGGACGCGGGGGCGTCAGAGGATGAGAGTGCCGTGAAACGCACGCTGATCGCGCTGGCAGTGATAGCGGGGCTGGGCCTGGCCGGGGGCGGCTTCTGGCTGCTGCATCCGCCGGCACAGGCTTCCGCGGCAGCGGCGCCTCCCTCCGACCTAACCGATTTTTCCAACTGGTCCGTGCTGCTGGTGGCCGGCGACTACCGCGCCCATTCCGGCGCCCCGTCCAAGGTGTTCGACAATGGGCGGCGCGACCTCGCCACCGCCTTCACCAAGATCGGTTTCAAGCGCGCCAACATGCTGCAATTTTCGGTGGACTATGATGACGGCACCGAGCATGTCGCCATCCCCGATATCGCGTCCAATCTGCAGACCCTGACGAGCCGCGCCAAGGGCGGTTGCCTGATCTATTTCACTTCCCATGGCACGCCCACTGGCATGGTGATGGGCGACGCGCTGCTTTCGCCGGCCCAGATGCATGACATGGTAAGCAACGCCTGTGGCAGCCGGCCCGCCGTGATCGTGATGTCTTCCTGCTATTCCGGCCAGTTCGTGCAGCCGCTGCAGGGCGACAATCGCATCATCATGACGGCGGCGCGGCCCGACCGCACCAGCTTCGGCTGCGGCGAGATGGATCATTACACCTTCTTCGATGACTGTTTCCTGCGCGCCCTGCCCATGGCGGGCGATTTTCCCGGCCTGGGCGGCCTGGTGCAGCAATGCGTGACCGAGCGCGAACGGGAAACCAAAGCGACGCCGCCATCCGAGCCGCAGGTCAGTGTGGGGCCGGGCGTGATTTTCACCTTGCGCTGGCGCGATACGCCGCCGGCATTCCCCAACGCGCCGCCGGAAGGCGGCCTGCTCCGTCAGCCGACCTGAATCACTGGGCGGGGATTCCGGCAGCGGCCGCTTGTGGTGCTGCCAGCTGCTTCTCCCAGCGGCTGACGATCACCGCCGCTACCGAATTGCCCACCACATTCGTGGCGCTGCGGCCCATGTCGAGCAGATGATCGACACCGAGGATCAGGAGCAGGCCCGCCTCGGGCAGGTGAAAGACAGGAAGCGTAGCGGCAATCACCACCAGCGAGGCGCGCGGCACGCCGGCGATACCTTTGGAGGTGATCATCAGCAGCGCCAGCATGGCGACCTGCTGGCCAAGGCTGAGATGAATGCCATAAGCCTGGGCGATGAAGAGGCTGGCGAAGGTGCAGTACATCATCGACCCGTCCAGATTGAACGAGTAGCCAAGCGGCAGCACGAAGCTGACGATCCTGCGCGGCACGCCGAACTGCGGCAGGCCCGCGAGCAGATAGGGATAGGCGGCCTCGGAGGTGGCGGTGGAAAAGGCCAGCAGCAGCGGCTCGCGGATGGTCTTGAGCAGTTCGCCGATCCGCCTGCCGACCGCCAGCGTCGAGAGGGCGATCAGCAGTATCCAGAGAAGAACCAGCGAAAAATAGAAGCCGCCGACGAATTTGGCATAGACCACAATGATGGAGAGGCCCGAGGTGGCGACGGTGGAGGCCAGCGCCGCGAACACCACCAGCGGCGCCATCACCATCACATAGCCGGTGATCTTCAGCATTACTGCCGCCGCCTGTTCGCAGAAGGCCAGCAGCAAGGGCGCCTTGCCGTCAAGCGCCGCCACCGCGGTGCCGACGAAAACCGAAAAGACCACGATCTGCAGGATCTCGTTGCGGGCCATGGCGTCGAAAATGGACGAAGGGACGAGATGGGCTATGAATTCCTTCAGCGAAAAGCCGGTGGTGGCGACGCCCGCCGAAGCCTGCGGCGGGGGCAGGGCCAGACCCGCGCCAGGCTGCAGCAGGTGCACCATGATCAGGCCCAGGGTCAGCGACAGCAGCGAGGCCAGGATGAACCAGCCCAGGGTCTTGACCCCGACGCGGCCGATGGCGGCGGAATCCTCCATATGGGCGATGCCCACCACCAGGGTGGAGAAGACCAGGGGCGCGATGATCATCTTGATCAGGCGCAGAAAGATGTCGGTGATGATGGAGAGGTTGCCGGCCGCGGCCTTGGCGTCCGCCGGCGACAGGCCGGTATTGATCAGAAAGCCTACCAGGACGCCCAGAATCATGGCGCCGGCGATCAGGGCCGGAAGAAATCGCTTCAAGCTTATCCCCTGGACGGTTTGTGCGGGGCGATGACAGCATTCACCGACGCCCAAGTCCATTGCCGGCGGGCGTTCTGAGGTGACGGGAAGTGTGCTAGCGTGTTGATGTATTCAATGGGCGCCAGTCAACGAGCGCCCGCCACACAAGGGCTTCGGGGATGGCAATGAAAAATCGCGCGGTTTGTATACTGGCGTTCGCCAGCATCGGTCTGGTGGGCGGGGCGAACGCTCAACCGGGGGGCAGCGAGTGGAAAGACTGGGGCGGCAGTAACGCCCGCATGAATTATTCCCCCCTGAACCAGATCACCGCGACCAATGTCGCCGGGCTGAAGCCTGTCTGGGTTTGGGACAGCGGCAAGATGGGCCGGACCTGGGAAACCAGGCCGCTGCTGATCGACGGGCTTCTCTATTTCACCGAAAGCCAGTCCGGCGACCTCATCGCCATGGAGCCCGAGACCGGCAAACTGGTCTGGCGCGCCAAGCCGCCCGTCACGGTCGGGGCAGGGCTCAATCGCCGCGCGCTCGCTTATTGGGCGGGGGATGGCACGATGAAGCCGCGCATTGTCGCGATCTGGGGCCATGTGCTGTACGGCTTCGACCTGAAGAGCGGCCAGCTGTCTTCGGATTGGCCCGCCACGGGCCTCGACATCGGCCTGCCCAATCCGGCGCAGGGCGGAAAGATCGGCGGCGGGGTTCAGGCCAACGCACCGCCCATCATCTACAAGAACATGATCATCACCATGGGTGCGACCGGCTTCCTGCCGCCGCCGGCGCAGCCGGCCGATCCCCATGCCAACGATCTGCGCACCGGCAAACTGTTGTGGACGGCACGCATCATCCCGGGCAAGGGCGAGCCGGGCGGTGACAGCTGGGGACCGGATACGCAGAGCGTCGTCAGCATGGGCGGCTGGGGTCACATGACCTTGGATGAAGCCAGCGGCACGGTCTATGTCCCGACCGATTCTCCCAGTCCCGACTATGTCGGCGTCTGGCGGCCGGGCGACAATGCCGGCTCAGGCTCCACCGTCGCGATCGATGCGGCTACCGGCAAGGTCAAATGGCGCTTCCAGGAAATGCATCACGGCATCTTCGACCTGGACACCAATGCCGCGCCCGCGCCTGTGGAGATCACCAGCAACGGCAAGCGCATGAAGGTCGTGGTGCAGCCCACCAAGCAGGCCATGATCTGGATCCTGGATGCGGCGACGGGCAAGCCCATCCATCCCTGGGAGGAACGCCCCGTGGCGCAGAGCACGATCCCCGGTGAAAAATCATCGCCCACCCAGCCTTTCACCATCAAGCCGCCGCAGCTGATTCCGGCAACGGTGAAGCGCGATCATCTGAGCCAGCTCTCGGCCCAGGCCAATGCCGAATGCAAGGCGCTGTACGATGAACGCAAGCTTTCGGATGTTGGGCCCTTCTCGGCGCCGGTCGGCGGCGGGGTCTGGGCGCTCAACAGCATCGGCGCCATCGGCGGCATGGATTGGGGCGGGGTCTCCATCGATCCGGAGCGCGGCTATGCCTTCGCCAATGTCGACAATATGCCCACCATGATCACGGTGACCCCGACCACCAACGGGATCAAGGGCAATGGCGGACTGACCTCCAATGTCGGCAATGTCCGCTTTCACGACAAGGGTGGGCGCAGCTGCACCGGCGACATGCAGGGCCAGTTGGTCGCCGTCAATCTGGGCTCGGGCGAGATCGAATGGCGCGTGCCTCTGGGCTCTCTGGAAGACGAGTATGGCGTGGGCGCCAAGGGCATGGGCGCGGCCAGTATCGGTCCCACTCTGGCGACGGGCGGCGGCCTGGTCTTTGCCGCGGCCACCGATGATCGTTTCTATGCCTATGACTCCCGTCGCGGCCGGATGCTGTGGCAGATCAAGATGCCGGCCTCCTCCGATGCGGGACCGATGACCTATATCGGCAAGGATGGCCGCCAGTATGTGGTGATCGCCGCCGGCGGACCGGGCAATGCGCACCGTCCCTCGCCGCGGGAGAATGCCGTGTATCACCAAGTGCTGATCGCCTTTGCGCTGCCCAAGCCGGGCGACAAGCCGGTGGACATCACCGGGCCTTATCCCAGGCGCGATCAGGGGCCTGGACCCTGGCCGCCGAATTAGGTCCGGCGGTGTCATTCTGATCGAGCGCTAATGTCCGTTTCTGGCCCAAAGCGGACGTCGAGACTGGTCCGTTTCAGTCTCCCCCAACATGCCGCCACCAACTTGCGACAAGCAGAGGCGTAGCCTGCCTTTCCTAGGACGTTAAATAACGGGGCGTTTGCCGCGAAAGGCCTGGCCTGCTGCGCTAGAAACAAGAAAGGCTGAGGACGCTGGTTCCTTCAGCGTCCGAATTGTCGGCCATCCGGAAGTTGCGGGGTCTCAGCCCGATCTAGCGCGTCCTCACTTCAACTCGAAGAAATATGTCCGGTCCGCGCCAGCGGTCTCCTCCCCGTGGTCCACGGCGCCGCGCGGAACGAACGCGATCCGTGGTTTCTGACCTGTGAAGGCGACGGCCACGGTATCCCTTGCATGCCGGTGCGCCCGCGGCTGCGTATCTTGCGCGGCAATGTCCTCCGAAATGGCCAAGCGGTCGCTCTCGCGGACCTTCCTGCCGAGCCCTGTGGAAGCGGTGTCCGCGCCGCCCGCCGCCGCGGGTTCCTTAAGCTCAAGGAAAATCGCCCGCAGCGGCTCCGTGCCCACCCCTTCTTCACTGTGCGTGACGCCGGTACGGAAGAAGAAAGTATCCCAGGCGTTGGTGTGGGTTGGCGAACGCACGCCTTCCGGAGACACAATGACCCGGTCGCCGCTGGCGTAATAAACGCCGGCATAATCGTAAAGGTGGCGGTGTGTGGGATAGGCGCGTTGCAGCCAGGAAACGTCCCAAACGATAACGCGATCGTTCTCCAGCACTTTGGTTGCGC
>Ga0070658_10000496_pt1 | contig 34219 bp, 30 predicted proteins | sample KBSC13metaG_FD_64664 | JGI IMG/M metagenome (GOLD analysis project Ga0070658, IMG submission 64664) | Corn rhizosphere microbial communities from Kellogg Biological Station, Michigan, USA - KBS C1-3 metaG | ecosystem: Host-associated > Plants > Roots > Rhizosphere > Soil ... | reverse complement strand
GCCGCGGCAAGCACGTCGTCCTTGGTGATTCGCCCGTCCTTGCCGGAGCCCTTGATCTGGCTCGGGTCGACGTGATGTTCGAGCACTGCCCGGCGGACCGCAGGCGACAGGGTCGTGATGTGGTCGCCTTCCGGCTCGGCGGACGCGTCTTCGCGGGGAGCCGGCGTTTCGGCCGCAGCAGGAGTCGCATCGACAGTCGTTTCCAGTGCCTTTTGCGCAGGAGCCGTGGCCGCTTTGCCGCTTTCGTCGATGCGGGCGATGACCGCGCCGACCTCCACCGTTTCACCTTCCTTGGCGACGGTCTCGGTGAGCACTCCGGCGACCGGCGACGGCACGTCCACCGTCACCTTGTCGGTCTCGAGGCTCGCGATCGGCTCGTCGGCGGCGACCGTGTCGCCGGCCTTCTTCAGCCACTGAGCGAGCGTGCCCTCGGTAATGGATTCGCCGAGCGCCGGGACTTTCACGTCGGTGGCCATTTGACTCCCTTGCTTGTTTACGAGGCCTGGCGGGCCGCCTGCGGTTGAGCGGGGCTGCTATGCCCGAGAGCGTCGGCAATCAAGGCCGACTGCTCCGATGCATGCCGCTTCGCGAGCCCGGTGGCGGGCGATGCGGCCGGCGGACGTCCCGCGTAGCGCGGCCGCATCTGCTTTAACCCCGCCTCATCGAGGCAACATTCGAGCAGCGATTCGACGAAGAACCACGCGCCATTGTTCAGCGGCTCCTCCTGCGCCCAGACCAACTCCTCAAGCTTGGGCATCGCCTTCAGCCGCTTGATCAACGGCTCGGACGGGAACGGATAGAGCTGCTCGACGCGAACGATCTCGGTCGTCTTGTCGCCGGCTTCGTCGCGGGCTTCCATCAGCTCGTAGGAAACCTTGCCGGAGCACAGCACGAGGCGCCGGGTCTCACCCTCGGCGGGCGGGTTCGTATCGCTCAGGAGGCGCTTGAAGTGGCTCTCGCCGATGAAATCCGCCAGCTTCGAAACCGCCAGCTTGTGCCGCAGCAGCGACTTGGGAGTCATCATCACCAGCGGCTTGCGGAACGGTCGAAGCATCTGGCGACGAAGGATGTGGAAATAATTGGCCGGGGTGGTGCAGTTCGCGACCTGCATATTGTCGTCGGCGCACAGCTGCAGATAGCGTTCCAGCCGTGCCGAGCTGTGTTCCGGTCCCTGGCCTTCGAAGCCGTGCGGCAAGAGCATGACGAGACCGCTCGCGCGCAGCCACTTGGCCTCGCCGCTGGCGATGAACTGGTCGATGATCGTCTGCGCGCCGTTGGCGAAGTCGCCGAACTGCGCTTCCCAGCACACCAGCGTCTTCGGGTCGGCGAGCGAATAGCCATATTCAAAGCCGAGTACGCCGAATTCCGAAAGCGGGCTGTCGCGAACCTCGAAACGGCCACCCTCGATGCTGTCGATCGGGATATATTTGGCGCCGGTTTGCTGATCGACCCAGACAGCATGGCGCTGGCTGAATGTGCCCCGGCCGCTGTCCTGGCCGGAAAGGCGAACGCTGTGGCCTTCGTCCACCAGGGTTCCGAACGCTAGCGCCTCGGCGGTCGCCCAGTCGAATCCCTCGCCGCTGTCGAACATCGCCTTCTTGTGCTCAAGGATGCGCTGCAGGGTCTTGTGGATGTTGAAGCCGGCGGGAGCGGTCGTCAGCACCTCCCCGATCTTGCACAGCTCGTCTTTCGACACCGCGGTGTTCACGTTGCGGCGGGCGAGCACCGGCTCGCTCGGCTTGTGCAGACCCGTCCAGCGGCCTTCGAACCAGTCCGCCTTGTTGGGCAGGTAGCTTGCAGCCGCCTCGAATTCCTCGTTGAGCCGCGTGATGAATTGTTGACGATGGTCGTCGATCCACTGCTTGTCGACGACACCCTCCGCGATCAGGCGGGCACCATAGATTTCGCTGATCGGCGGATGATTGCGGATCGCGGCGTACATTTGCGGCTGCGTGAAGCTCGGCTCGTCGCCCTCGTTGTGGCCGAACCGGCGGTAGCACCACATGTCGACGACGATGTCGCGGCCGAAGGTTTGCCGGTATTCCGTCGCCAGCTTGCAGCAATAGGTAACCGCCTCCGGATCGTCGCCATTGACGTGCAGGATCGGCGCCTGGATCGATTTGGCGATGTCCGTCGGATAGGGCGAGGAGCGCGCGAACTGCGGGCTGGTCGTGAAGCCGATCTGATTATTGATGACGAAGTGGATCGTGCCGCCCGTCGCATAGCCGGGAAGCCCGGAGAAGCTGAGGCATTCGGCGACAACGCCCTGGCCGGCGAAAGCGGCGTCGCCGTGGAGCAGCATCGGCAGCACTTTCTTGCCGTGCCGGTCGCCCATGAACGTCATCGTCGCCCGCGCCTTGCCGAGAACGACCGGGTCGACGGCTTCGAGGTGCGACGGGTTCGGAAGCAGCGACAGATGGACCTTGATGCCTTCGAATTCGCGGTCCGACGACGTACCGAGGTGGTATTTCACATCGCCCGAACCGCCGACGTCGGCCGGGTTGGTGGCGCCGCCCGCAAACTCGTGGAAGATCGCGCGATAGGGCTTGCCCATGACGTTGGAGAGGACGTTGAGCCGGCCCCGGTGGGACATTCCGACATCGATTTCCTCGACGCCCATCAGCCCGCCATATTTGATGACCGCTTCGAGTGCCGGGATCGCGCTTTCGCCGCCGTCGAGCCCGAAGCGTTTCGTCCCGACATATTTGCGGGCGAGGAATTTTTCCCACTGCTCCCCGTCGATGACCTTGGCGAGGATGGCTTGCTTGCCTTCGGGCGTGAACTGGACGGTTTCGTCCATGCCCTCGATGTGATCCTGGATGAAGCGGCGCTCCTCCAGGTCATTGATGTGCATATATTCGACGCCGATCGTCCCGCAGTAATTCTCCTGCAGGATTGCGACGATCTGGCGGATGGTGCCGCGCTCGAGCCCGAGCGCTCCGCCGATCCAGATCGAGCGGTCGAGATCGGTGTCGGAAAAGCCGTGATAGGCCGGAGTCAGGTCGGCGGGAATGACGCTGTGGTGGAGTCCGAGCGGATCGAGCTTCGCCGCGAGATGCCCGCGCACCCGATAAGTTCGGATCAGCATCATCGCACGCAGCGAGTCCTCGGCGGCGCGGCGGATCGCGTCGGGATCGGCGGTGGCCGTCGCGGCCTCGGCGGCGGCAGCTTTCCTGAAGCTCTCGATCGACGCCTGGGTCGGATCGAGGCCGAGATTGATGTCGTCGAGCTCGGTCAGCGGCCAATTCGGACGCGCCCAGCTCGGGCCCGGTTCGGACGGGATCTGAGTGACTTGGTCGTCGGCCATGTCGCTTATGCTGTTGCCAGCAGCTCCTTGAGGGTCCTTCCAAGCTCAGATGGGCTTGGGGAGACGGTAATTCCAGCCGCTTCCATCGCGGCGATCTTGCTCTCCGCGTCGCCCTTGCCGCCAGAGACGATTGCGCCTGCGTGGCCCATTCGGCGACCCGGCGGAGCGGTTCGGCCGGCAATGAAGCCGACTACCGGCTTGCCGCGCCCGCGCTTCGCCTCGTCGGCCAGGAACTGGGCGGCGTCTTCCTCGGCGCTGCCGCCGATCTCCCCGATCATGACGATCGACCTGGTCTCGCCATCGGCAAGGAACATTTCGAGGATGTCGATGAACTCGGTGCCCTTCACCGGGTCGCCGCCGATGCCGACCGCGGTCGACTGGCCGAGGCCCTCGTTGGTCGTCTGGAACACCGCTTCGTAGGTGAGGGTGCCGGAGCGGCTGACGATGCCGACGCTGCCCTTCTTGAAGATGTTCGCCGGCATGATCCCGATCTTGCACTCGTTCGGAGTGAGGACTCCGGGACAATTAGGGCCGATGAGACGCGACTTCGAGCCGCACAGCGCCCGCTTCACACGGACCATGTCGAGCACCGGAATGCCTTCGGTGATGGTGACGATCAGCGGAACTTCGGCGTCGATGGCCTCGAGGATCGAATCTGCGGCGAACGGCGGCGGCACGTAGATGACGGAAGCGCTCGCCCCTGTCGCATCGACAGCCTCGTGCACGGTGTTGAACACCGGCAGGCCGAGATGCTCGCTCCCGCCTTTGCCGGGCGTCACGCCGGCGACCATCTTGGTGCCGTAATCGAGCGCCTGGCGCGTGTGGAACGTGCCGGTGTCGCCGGTCATCCCCTGGGTGATGACCTTGGTGCTGCTGTCGACGAGAATGCTCATTGCTTCCTTGCTTCTGAGGAATTCTGATTAAGTGCAGATGCGTATGTGCCGATTTCGATGCGAACGGATCGGTCGCTTAAGACGGATACGGTCGATTTGAAACCGCGTTTTGGAGCATCGATCGTCCAAATATCCTTGTACATGTTTGGAACCCATTGCCTTTGCGGCTCAAGGTCAGGTGCCGTCCAGACCATGGCTCGAAGGGCATCGTCCAAAGTCAGAATCGGCGACACCACGATGCACCTGCGTCCGATACTCTTCGGTTGATTGCTCTTGTAATCGGCAAAGATCACGTACGTTGAGCGCGGGTCATCAAATTTGATGACCGTTATACGTTTCGTCTGTCTGATTCCAAAAAAACCGGAGTAGGTCGCGGCATCGTCATCGCTCAGTAAGTGGGCACGGTCGGCGGGAACCCTGACTTCCCCTCCGGTGCAGGCATCTCTGAAGATCTGGACGACGGCTTTGCTCCCTGCTTCGTCGACAGACTCCGGAGCTGCCGCTTGAATCAGGAGAGCGGCGAGCGGAATCATCTATGCGAGGGAACCGTCGATCTGCTTGCAGGCTTCGAGAAGCTCTTTCACCGCCTCGACGCTCAGGTTGAAATTGGCCTTGGCCTCGTCGTTGAGCGCGATTTCGACCACGCGCTCGACCCCGCCGGCGCCGAGAACGCAGGGAACGCCGACGTAAAGATTGTCGACGCCGTACTGGCCCGAAAGATGCGCGGCGCAGGGGAGCACGCGCTTCTTGTCCTTGAGGAACGCCTCGGCCATCGAAATCGCGCTGGTTGCCGGAGCGTAATAGGCGGAGCCGGTCTTCAAGAGGGCAACGATCTCACCGCCGCCGCCGCGGGTGCGCTTCACGATTGCTTCGATCTTGTCCTGCGTCGTCCAGCCCATCTTCACGAGGTCGGGGATCGGGATTCCCGCGACGGTCGAATATTCGACCACCGGAACCATCGTGTCGCCGTGACCGCCAAGCACGAAGGCCGTGACGTCTTCGACGCTAACGTTGAACTCGTCGGCAAGGAAATGGCGGAAGCGGGCGCTGTCGAGAACGCCGGCCATCCCGACGACCATGTTATGCGGGAGCCCTGAGAATTCGCGGAGCGCCCACACCATCGCGTCGAGCGGGTTGGTGATGCAGATGACGAAGGCGTTCGGGGCGTGTGCCTTGATGCCCTCGCCGACCGACTTCATCACCTTCAAATTGATGCCGAGCAAATCGTCGCGGCTCATGCCCGGCTTGCGGGCGACGCCGGCGGTGACGATGCAGACGTCCGCGCCTTCGATGTCCTTGTAATCGGATGTGCCTTTCAGCTTCGCGTCGAAATCGTCGACCGGTCCGGCCTCGGCTATGTCCAGCGCCTTGCCCTCGGGAATGCCCTCGGCGATGTCGAAGAGGACGATGTCGCCAAGTTCCCGCATCGCGGCGAGGTGGGCCAGGGTTCCGCCGATCATTCCGGCGCCGATCAATGCGATCTTCTTGCGAGCCATGAAGCTGCTGCTGTCCTTTCCTGTGGGTCGGCGCCGGGGAGCGGCGCGGGCAAGTTGGCGGCGCTCTAGACCGGTCGGCGAAGTCGGGCAACCGGAAGCCCCCTGACGCCCTGGTAACGAAATTCGTCAACGGACGTTCAGACGGTTTCAGCCAGGATTAGGAACTATGAAAAAACTGATTCTCATCGCGGGCGCGGCAGCGCTCGGCTTCGCCGGCCCGGCGCTCGCCAAGCCTGGACATGGCAATGGTCATGGCAATCCGCACGCTTACGGGCCGGCCGGCTACGGCGCCTGTCCACCGGGCCTCGCCAAGAAAAACCCGCCCTGCATGCCGCCGGGGCAGGCGAAGAAGCTGTTCGGAATCGGCCAGCGCGTGCCGCTCGGCTACCAGGGGCTGCTCGGCTACAATTCGCTGCCGTATAATCTGCGCGACTATTACGGATCGCGGCTCGATCCGCGGGCGCGCTATATCTACGACCAGAATTACATCTATCGCGTCAATCCGCGCACGATGCTGGTTTCGCAGATCCTCAGCGCGCTGATTCGTTAGCGGCGGTGTCCGAGTCGACGGGGCCGAGGGCGTTCGCGTCGATATTGCCCAAGGTGCTGGGCGCCGCGTCGAGCATCTCGGCGGCATTGTCGAGCTGCCGGTTCTCCTCGGCGGAGGGCGCGGTCCGGTTGCCGCAGGCGGCGACGAGCAGCGCCAAAACAAAAGGGCCGCACGCCAGACAAGGCATGCGGCCCTTGATCACTCGCTCGCGACCTTACTTGTTGGTCGTGGTGTTCTCGGCGATGTTCGAAACCGCTGCCTGAGCGTTGTCGACAGAGTTGCCCGCATTCGCGAGCTCGTTCGAGGCAACCGCTTCGGCATTCATCGAAACGTTCATGTCGGTCGACGCCGCATTCTCGGTGGTCGTCTCGTTCGCCGTCATCTCGTTGTTCGCGGCATTGTTCTTCGCGCAGGCGGCGAGGCCGAGCGCGAGGACCGCAACGGTCACTGCAACTTTCTTCATGATCGTTCCACTCCCTCAATAAACCCCTTTTGGGCCGTGAGCTCGGCCTGGCACGCGAATCGCGCAGGCCCAGAGCGCGCCATTACAGCCGACGAAACCCTCGCGCAATTGCTTCGCGACGGACAGCCGAATGCCGCAACCAGGGATCGATTTGACCATATAAAGAATTCTTTATATGCCGATGGGGCAATGGAAGCGCTTCCTCTCGCCGATCGATTTCAGGCCGTCTCGGACCCGACGCGCCTCAGAATCCTGGCGTTGGTGGCGAGGATGGAATTGTCGGTGGGCGAATTGGCGCAACTTCTCGAACAGAGCCAGCCGCGTGTTTCGCGGCATGTGCGCATCCTCGCCGATGCCGGAATCGTCCAGCGGCGCAAGGAAGGCAGCTGGGTGTTCCTGGCGCTTGGCGATGCCGAACGGACGGCGCCCTTGCTGAGGCTGGTCGACACCTGGATCGATCCGTCGACGCGGGCGATCTTCGAGGAGGATTCGGCGCGGCTCGAAGCGGTGCGGGCCGATCGCGCCGAGGCTGCCGAGCGCTATTTTGCTGCGCAGGCGGAGGTTTGGGATTCGATCCGTTCGCTTCATGTTGCCGAAACCGAGGTCGAACGCGCGATCGACCGGGCGCTCGGCGGTGATTCATTCGGAACGCTCGTCGACATTGGCACCGGCACCGGGCGGATGATCGAATTGTTCGGGCCGAGGGCGAGCGAGGCGATCGGGATCGATCGCTCGTCGGATATGCTTCGGCTGGCCCGGGCCAAGCTGGAAACGGCGGGCATCCGTTCGAGCCTGCGGCAAGGCGACATGTATGCCCTGCCGCTTGGGGACGGCAGCGCGGATTGCGTAATCATTCACCAGGTCCTGCACTATGCGCACGCCCCCGCCGACGCGATTGCCGAGGCGGCACGGGTCCTCGCCCCGGGCGGCACCTTGCTCGTCGTCGATTTCGCTGCGCACGAGCGCGAGGAGCTTCGGACCTTCGACGCACACTTGCGGCTCGGTTTCGCCGACGAGGTGATGGAAGGCTGGTTCAACGGAGCCGGCCTGGATGTGGACCACGTCGAACATCTCGAGGGCGGCGAGCTGACCGTCACCCTATGGCGCGGCGTCAAGGCGCCTCTCAGGCAGCGGAGAGCGGCATGAATGCGTTCGAGCAACTGAGCCGCCACGAACCTTTGTTTGCGCAGGCGCGCGGCGACATTCGCGTCAGCTTCGAGTTCTTTCCGCCCAAAACGGACAAGATGGGGGAGACGCTGTGGGAGTCGATCCAGACTCTCGCACCGCTCCAGCCGCGGTTCGTTTCCGTGACCTACGGTGCGGGCGGATCGACCCGCGAGCGTACCCATGCGACGGTGGAGCGGATTCTCAACGAGACGGAGCTCACCCCCGCGGCGCACCTGACGTGCGTCGGCGCGAGCAGGGACGAGGTCGACGAGGTCGCGCGCAGTTACTGGGACATCGGAGTGCGCAACATCGTCGCGCTTCGCGGCGATCCGTCGGAGCCCGGCGCCAAATACAAGCCGCATCCGGACGGTTACCGCGACGCCGCGGAGCTGGTCGCTGGCCTGAAGAAGGTCGCGCCGTTCGACATTTCGGTCGCCGCCTATCCGGAGATTCACCCGGATTCGTCGTCGCGGCACTTCGATCTGGAGAATCTGAAGCGCAAGATCGATGCCGGCGCCGACCGCGCGATCAGCCAGTTCTTCTTCTCCCCCGACTGTTTCCTTCGCTTCCGCGACGAAGCCGCGGCCGCCGGAATCGACATCGAGATCGTTCCGGGAATCCTTCCGGTTTCAAACGTGGCGACGACTCGCCGCTTCGCGCAGACTTGCGGCGCAGCGATCCCGGAATGGCTGGACCAGCTGTTCGAAGGGCTCGACGACCTGCCTTCGGCTCGCCAGCTGATTGCGGCGACTGTCGCCGCGGAGCTGTGCGGTCAGCTCTACGCGGGCGGAGTCCGCTGTTTCCATTTCTACACTCTCAACCGCGCGGAGCTCAGCTACGCGATCTGTCACCTCCTTGGAGTAAGGGCGAAAAAATGAGTAGCGCCGCAGAGTTCCGCGCCGAAGCGGCCAAGCGAATCCTGATCAAGGACGGGCCGTACGGCACCGCGATCCAGGCGGAGAAGTTGTCCGCGGATGCCTATCGCGGCGATCTCGACCTCGCCAGGGACCAGAAAGGCAATAACGACCTTCTCAACCTCACTCGGCCGGACGTTGTCACGAAAATCTGCGACAGCTTCGCGGCTGCGGGAGCGGACGTGCTTGCGACAAACACGTTTAACGCGAACCGGATCAGCCAGGCGGATTTCGGCGCCGAAGACCTGGTCGCCGACATCAACCGGACGGCCGCACGCATCGTCCGGGAAGTGGCGGATCGGTTTGCGGCGTCGGACGGCCGGCCGCTCTGGGTCGCCGGCGCGATGGGGCCGACGAACAAGACCCTGTCGCTTTCGCCCGACGTCAACGATCCCGCCTTCCGCGAAGTCGATTTCGACGAGGTGAAGGCGGTCTATCGGGAGCAGGTCGACGCGCTGGTCGAAGGCGGCGTCGACTTCATCCTGATCGAGACGGTGTTCGACACGCTGAATGCCAAGGCGGCGATCATGGCGACGCTGGAAGCGGAGCAGGCGCTGGGACGCGAGCTTCCGCTGATGGTCTCGATGACCCTGACCGACCTCAGCGGCCGCAATCTTTCGGGTCACACGGTCGAAGCCTTCTGGGCATCCGTACGGCACGCCAAGCCGCTTACGATCGGGCTCAACTGCTCGTTCGGCGCGGCGCAGCTTCGCCCGCATCTGGCGGCGCTTTCGGCCCAGGCGGATGCGCTTGTGATGGCCTATCCGAACGCCGGCCTTCCCAACGAGCTCGGCGAATATGACGAGGCGGCGGCGGAGACTGGCGCGCAGGTCTCCGAATGGATCCGCGACGGGCTCGTCAACGCGGTCGGCGGCTGCTGCGGGACGACGCCGGCCCATATTCGCGCCATTGCACAGGCCGCTGCCGGCAAGCCGCCGCGCAAGATACCAGCACGGGGGCGACACACCCTGCTTGCCGGACTCGAGCCGATGGTGATCGCCGCGTGAACAAGGTTACGGAAGTGATTGCCGAACCCGAGGCTCAGCCAGGCGCCGGCGCGCGCTTCGTCAACGTCGGGGAACGAACCAACGTCACCGGGTCGGCGAAATTCAAGAAATTGATCCTGGCCGGCGATTATGACGCCGCCGTGGAAGTCGCTCGCCAGCAGGTCGAGAACGGCGCGCAGGTCATCGACGTCAACATGGACGAGGCCTTGCTCGATTCAGAGCAGGCGATGACGATCTTCCTGAAGCGCATCGCGGCCGAACCGGACATCGCTCGGGTGCCGGTCATGATCGACAGTTCCAAGTGGAGCGTCATCGAGGCGGGGCTGAAATGCGTCTCGGGCAAGCCGATCGTGAATTCGATCAGCATGAAGGAAGGCGAGGGTCCGTTCCTGGAGCTTGCGGCCAAGTGCCGGGCCTATGGCGCGGCGGTCGTGGTCATGGCGTTCGACGAGAAAGGCCAGGCCGACACAGCCCAACGCAAGATCGAGATTTGCGACCGCGCCTACAAGCTGCTGACCGCCAACGGTACGGCGGCTGAGGACATCATCTTTGACCCCAACATTTTCGCGGTCGCGACAGGAATAGAGGAGCACCGACGTTACGCTCTCGACTTCATCGAGGCGGCCGGCGAAATCCGTACCCGCTGCCCCGGCGCGCACATTTCGGGCGGTCTTTCGAACCTCAGCTTCTCGTTCCGCGGCAACGAGCCTGTCCGCCGGGCGATGCACAGCGTCTTCCTCTACCACGCCGTCCCCGCCGGGATGGACATGGGCATCGTCAACGCCGGCCAGCTCGACATCTACGACGCGATCGATCCGGAGCTTCGCGAAGCCTGCGAAGACGTCGTCATGAATCGCCGGGAGGATGCCACCGAGCGGCTCGTGGAGCTTGCCGAGAAGTACAAGGGAACCGATGCCGTCGAGGAGAAGAAGCTTGCCGAATGGCGGTCGCTTCCAGTCGCCGAGCGCCTGTCCTACGCGCTGGTCAAGGGAATCGACGCGCACATCCTCGACGACACCGAGGAAGCTCGGCAGGCGTTCGCCCGGCCAATCGAGGTGATCGAAGGCCCGCTGATGGACGGAATGAATGTCGTCGGCGACCTGTTCGGTTCCGGCAAGATGTTCCTTCCGCAGGTCGTGAAGTCGGCGCGCGTGATGAAGAAGGCCGTCGCCCACCTCATCCCTTTCATCGAGAAGGAGAAAGAGGAGAAGGGGATCACCCAGGGCAAGGGCCGGATCGTCATGGCGACCGTCAAGGGTGACGTTCACGATATCGGCAAGAACATCGTCGGGGTCGTTCTTCAGTGCAATGGCTTCGAGGTGATCGACCTGGGTGTCATGGTGCCGTGGCAGGACATCCTGAAATGCGCCAACGACAACCAGGCGGACATGATCGGCCTGTCCGGGCTGATCACGCCGTCGCTCGACGAGATGGTGACGGTGGCGGGCGAGATGCAGCGGCTCGGCCTCAAGACTCCATTGCTGATCGGCGGCGCGACCACGAGCAAGGCGCACACCGCGCTTCGCATCGACCCGGCGTACGAAGGGCCGGTCATCCACGTCCTCGACGCCAGCCGAGCGGTCGGCGTTGCCTCGTCGCTCGTCTCCGACACGCAGCGCGAACCGCTGATCGAGAATACGGCGGAAGATTACGACAAGCTTCGCAAAGCGCGCGAACGCAGCGGCCACAGTGAGCTCGCAACGCTCGAGGAGGCACGCGCGAACGCTTTCCCGTGGGATCCGACGGGCAAGGCGCCCGCACCGCAATATCCCGGCATGCACCACATCGGCGACTGGCCGCTCAAGGATTTGCGCGCGTCGATCGACTGGACCCCGTTCTTTCGCGCGTGGGAACTTGCTGGAACTTATCCCGCGATCCTCGACGATCCCGTGGTTGGCGAGAGTGCGACCAATCTGTTCAATGATGCTCAGGCGATGCTTGACCGAATCGTCGCCGAGCGATGGGTCACGCCCAAGGCCACCGTCGGCCTGTGGCGCTGCAAGCGCGAGGGCGATGATATCCTCATACTCGCCGGTAACGACTGGACCCGCGTCCCGATGCTCCGTCAGCAGGTCAAGAAGCGGGAAGGGCGGCCGAACATGTGTCTCGCCGACTTCATCGATCCTGACGGCGAGGATTGGATCGGCGGATTCGCTGTCGGGATCCACGGGCTCGAAGCGCACCTCGAGCGGTTCAAGGCGGCGCATGACGATTATTCCGACATCCTGCTGAAAGCGCTTGGCGACCGATTCGCGGAAGGCTTCGCGGAGGCGCTCCACGGACAGGTGAGGAACCGCCTCTGGGGTTATGCGGAGGAACATCTCTCCAACGAGCAAATCATTCGGGAGAAATATGAGGGCATCCGCCCGGCGCCCGGTTACCCGGCCTGCCCGGACCACAGCCTCAAGCCCATCCTGTTCGAGATGCTGGGTGGCAATCCGGGCGAAGTGACCCTGACCGAGAATTTCGCGATGCTTCCGACGTCGGCGGTCTCCGGCTTCTATTTCGGGCATCGCGACAGCCAGTATTTCGGAGTGGCGAGGATCGGTCGCGACCAGGTCGAGGAATATGCGCAGAGGCGCGGGGCTCCGGTCGAACAGGCCGAGAAGTGGCTCCGGCCGAACCTCGATTAATCCGTCACCCGGACTGGTTTCAGGGTCCATTTGCGAGACCCGTCCCGCACTTCATCGGAATGGATGCTGAAAGAAGTTCAGCATGACGTTACAGGGGGGTGAACCATGCTCCGCCGCCTCTTCATTCTTTTCGCACTGCTGCTCGCGCCGGCGCTGGCGCATGCGCGAGGGATCGACCCGCAGCTGGTGGCCGAAGGGCCTGCGCCGGCGGGCGGCGAGGTCGAGCTCGCAATCGTCATGCATACCAAGCCAGGCTGGCACGGCTATTGGCTGAACCCGGGCGACGCCGGCCTTCCGATGGACGTGAAGTGGCAACTTCCGGTGGGCTGGTCGGTCGGCCAGCTGCAGTATCCGGTCCCGACTCGCCTCACGATCGCCGGGCTGATGAATTACGTTTACGAGAAGGATTATGCGATCCTCGTCCGGCTGAAGGCGCCCGCGAATGCGACCGGTGTGGTACCGATCCGGGCGGAGGCGCACTGGCTCGCCTGCACCGACAGGATTTGCGTGCCGGAAAAGGGCGAGCTGTCGCTCGACCTGCCGATCGGCGCGGGGTCACCAAACCGGGCGGCCTTCGACCAATGGCGAAAGGCCCTTCCGCGGCCGCTCGCGAGCGTTGCCCGATTCGAGGTCGCTGGCAACGCGATCCGCGTCGGAATCCCGCTTCCGCGCGATGTGAAGGTCGAGAAGCCCTATTTCTTCCCGTCGGTCGACGGCCCTGTCGACTATGCGGGCGAGCAGCATTTCAGCCGCAAGGACGACCTCCTGATCGCCGAGCTTCCGCGACGGCAGGGTGAACCGACGAAGCTGGCGGGCGTCCTGTCGCTCGGCGACGGGCGGGGGCTCGAGGTCGAGGCATCACCCGGCGCCGTTCCCGAGGGCGGAGGACAGATCGACGGCCTCGGCGTTGACGCCCTGTTGTGGGCGGTTCTCGGAGCAATCGCGGGCGGGCTCCTCCTGAACCTGATGCCCTGCGTGTTCCCCATCCTGGCACTGAAGGCGCTTCATCTGGCACGGAGCGGCGGCGAGGCGGCCCATGCGCGCAAGGAGGCGCTCGCTTATGCGGCCGGGGCAGTTGCGGGGACGGGGGCGCTTGGAATCGTACTGGTCGCAATTCGGGCCGGCGGAAGCGCCGCGGGATGGGCTTTCCAGCTCCAGGACCCGCGGACCATCATGCTGCTGCTGCTGCTGGCGACGGCGATCACCTTGAACCTGGTGCGGGTTTTCGAGGTCCCAACGGTGGGGGGAGGCACCCGGCCAGCGGGAAGTTTCGGCACCGGGGCACTCGCGGCCTTCGTTGCGACGCCTTGTGCTGGTCCGTTTCTGGGCGCGGCGCTCGGGACTGCGCTGCTGCTTCCGCTTTACGGCTCGATCGCGGTGTTCGCGGCATTGGGGCTCGGCCTCGCGCTCCCGTTCATCGCGGTAGCGTTCATTCCGGCGCTTCGGCGCAGGCTTCCGGCGCCCGGCGCCTGGATGGCTCGCCTGCAGCGCTTCCTCGCCATCCCTATGGCTGCGACCGCCGTCGGAGCGCTGTGGCTGCTCTGGCGGGAAGCCGGAACGTCGGCTCTCTGGATCGGTCTTGCCGCGGTTGCGATCCTCACTGTGGCGCTTGCGATCGTCGGACGCTCGCAGAGGCAGGGGCAGGCGTTGCCGCTGTTCGGAGTTGCGCTCGCAGGAGTCGCTTTGGTCGGGGCGATTGCCCTGGCTCCCGCAAGCGTCGAATCCGGACCGACGAAGGTCGCTGGGGCGGAAGTGTGGAGCGAAGCCGCGGTGACGCGCGAGCTTGCGCGCGGCCACCCCGTGTTCGTCTATTTCACCGCCGACTGGTGCCTGACCTGCAAGGTCAACGAGGCCGCGGCCATCGACCGCAAGGAAGTGCGGGATTCGTTCAAGGCTGCGGGCGTGAAAGTGTTCGCCGGCGACTGGACTGCCGGCGATCCCGAGATCACCCGGTTTCTGGAAGGCCGCAGGCGCGCAGGGGTTCCGCTCTACCTCTGGTACAGGCCGGGCACGTCACAGCCCGAGGAGCTGCCGCAGGTGCTCACTCCGGCTATGCTCATTTCCCGCGCTCGGGCGCCGCACCGCTAGCGGACCGCTCCCACACCTTCTTTCCGGCAATCCACGTCTGCAGAACTTGCGTTCGCCCGAGTTGCTGCGGGTCGACCTTCGTCGGGTCGCGGTCGACCAGCACGAAATCCGCCCATTTGCCGGGCGCGAGGGCGCCGATCCTGTCTTCGGCGAACCCGGCATAAGCCGATCCGCGGGTGTAGGCGGCAAGGGCCTGGGCGAAGGTCAGACGCTCTGACGGAATCCAGCCGCCGGCCGGCTTTCCTTCGAGGTCCTGGCGGCTCACGGCCGCCGAAAGCCCGGGGAAGGGGTTGGGCGACTCGACCGGGAAATCCGTCCCGAAGGCGAGCGGGATCCCGAGCTTTTCGACCGTCTGCCAGGCATAGGCGCCCTTGAGCCGGTTCGGTCCGAGCCGTGCCTCGGCCATCAGGCGGTCGCTGGTCTGGTGCGTCGGCTGCATCGAGGCGATGATCCCCGCCGGCTTCAGGCGCGGAATGTCGTTCGGATCGACGATCTGGAAATGCTCGATCCGCCAGCGCCGGTCGCCAGGATATTTGGAGTGAAGCTTCTCGTAGACCGAGATCACCTGTGCATTGGCGGCATCGCCGATGGCGTGGGTGGCGGGCTGGAAGCCGGCGGCGGCCGCCGCGTCCTCCTGCGCCAGAAGATCCGCGTCGGAATGGAACTGGAGGCCGCGTGTGTCCGGCTTGTCGGAATAAGGCTGCTTCAGCCACGCGCCGCGCGATCCGAGCGCCCCATCGGCGAAGAATTTGACTCCGACCGCGCGGAGCCGGTCGTCGTACATCCATCCGGTGGGATGCGGGATCACCTTCAGCGGGTCGAGCCCGAGCAGATAGACCATCAGCCGCACCTGCAATTTGCCGGCTTCACCCGAGCGCCGAAACGCGTTCCAGTCGTCCAGCGAGGTGCTCATCGACCCAACCCCGGTCACTCCGAAGCCGAGCAGGATGTCCTGCGCCTTGGCGAACGCTATATCCTGCTGGTCGGTCGAAGGCGCGGGGATGGCCCGCTCGATCAGGCCCGTGGCCGCGTCGACGAACGTGCCGTTGTGGATTTCGCCGCCGTGGGGAGGTGGAGTTTGCGGCGTGACCCCGGCGGCCTTCATCGCCGCGCTGTTGGCGACGACCGCGTGCCCGTCGACCCGGGAGAGAACGACCGGGCGGTCGCTGACCACCGAGTCGAGGTCGGCGGCGGTCGGGAAACTCTTGGTCGGCCACAATTCCTGGTTCCAGCCGGCGCCGAGTATCCAACCACTCCCAGGATGGGCGGCCGCATAGTCCTTCAGCCGCTGCTGGAGTTCCTGGAGCGAGGAGGTGCCGACGAGGTTGAGTTGGAGCGCGTCGAAGCCAAGTTCCATCACATGGCCATGCCCGTCGATGAAGCCGGGAAGGAGCGTCTGCCCGAGCGCGTCCACAACATTTTCCGACTTCGGTCGTGCTTCGCCTGATTTCAGCACTCGGACGACCTTGCCGTCGTCGCCGATGAGGATCCCGGTGAAATGCTGGAGCTTTCCGGCGGAATCGACCTGGATGCCATTGGCATTGTCGATCAGGGTGTCGGCGAAGGCCGGGGAGGCGAGGAGCGCGGCGGCGAGCCCGAGGAGTGCTTGGCGTTTCATTACGCTGGCATAGCATTGTCGACGCCCAAGTGAACGTCTAGGCGCAGGCCAAATGATGCAGCCGCCGACAATCGACGACATCCGCGCCGCCGCGACGCGAATCCAGGGGGCCGTGGTGCGGACGCCGATGCTTTTGAGCAGCGCGCTGTCTGAAATCATCGGCGCCGAGGTTTGGCTCAAGTTCGAGAATTTGCAGCTGACCTCCGCCTACAAGGAGCGCGGGGCACTCAACAAGCTGCTGCAGCTTACGCAAGAGGAGCGGGCGCGAGGCGTAATCGCGGCGTCGGCGGGCAACCACTCGCAGGCTGTCGCCTATCACGCGACGCGGCTCGGCATTCCCGCGACGATCGTCATGCCGGAATCGACGCCGTCGATGAAGGTCACCAAGACTCAGGGCTATGGCGCGAAAGTCGTGCTTTACGGCGGTGTGTTCGACGATGCCTACGCCAGGGCCCGCGAACTTGCGCTCGAGAACGGTTACATCTTCGTGCATCCGTTCGACGATCCGTGGATCATCGCGGGCGCAGGTACCGTCGGGTTGGAAATGCTCGAGGATGCGCCCGATCTCGATACGATCGTCGTTCCGATCGGCGGCGGCGGTCTCATGTCGGGAGTCTCGATCGCGAGTCGCGCGATCAAACCCGGCATCGAGCTGATTGGAGTCGAAGCCGAGCTTTACCCATCGATGAAGTGCGCGATCGACGGTTGTCACCTTCCGCTTGGCGGAGACACGCTCGCCGAAGGAATCGCCGTCAAGCAGCCGGGCGAGCTTACATCCGCGATCCTCAAGCAAAATATCGACGATGTCGTGCTCGTGTCGGAGCGCGACATCGAACGCGCGGTGGCGATGCTGGTCGGAATCGAAAAGACGGTGGTGGAGGGCGCTGGAGCAGCGGGAATCGCGGCGATGCTGGCCGATCCCGATCGCTTCAAAGGCAAGAAGGTCGCGACCATGCTGTGCGGCGGAAACATCGATACGCACCTGCTCGCCAACGTCCTCGTGCGCGACCTGGTCCGGCAGGGCCGGATCGCCCGGCTACGGGTCGCAGCACAGGATCAGCCGGGGGCGCTTGCCCGCATCACCGCGCAGTTCCACGAGGCGGGCGTCAACATCATCGAAATCCGCCACAGCCGTATCTTCACCGCGCTTCCCGCCAAGGATACGGTGATCGAGGTCGAGTGCGAGGCGCGCGACGCCGCCGCGATCGACCAGGTCGAGTCGATGCTCAACGCGGCGGGATTCAAGGTCGAGCGTGCTTCGCTCGACTAGGTTTTCGTCCTGATCCGGGACAGTATTGCGCCATTCGGAGATCCGGGCCGCCACCAACTCTTTTCAAGCGCGTTTACCAGTCGCATAAACAGCACTGAAACCATGAGCGCACCGTTCCGCTTTCCAAAGTTCTTCGTGACGAACCCTTCGCCGTGCCCGTACCTGCCCGGCAAAGTGGAGCGGAAAGTGTTCACCGAGCTTAGTGGACGGAATGCCAGCGAGCTCAACGAAGCGCTCGGGCGCATCGGGTTCCGCCGGAGCCAGTCAGTCGCCTATCGGCCCAGCTGCATCGACTGCACCGCCTGCGTCTCCGTTCGGGTCGTAGCCGGGGAGTTCCAGCCGAGCGCCACGCAGCGCAAGCTTCTTCGCCGCCATGCGGATCTGGAAGTCGTGGCCTGCAAGCCGTGGAGCACTGAGGAGCAATATGCGCTCCTTCGCTGCTATCTCGCGCACCGCCACCCCGGAGGGGGAATGGCCGACATGGACGAGACCGACTTTGCCGACATGGTCGAGCAGTCGCCGGTCCGCACCTACATGATCGAATATCGTGAGCCCTCGGAGAGCGGCCGGCGCGGAAAGCTGGTCGGCTGCTGCCTTTCGGATCACCAGAACGACGGCCTGTCGATGATCTACAGCTTCTTCGACGTCGGCGAGGGGGCTCGCAACGGCCTCGGCACGTTCATCATCCTCGATCACATCATCCGGGCCGCGCGTGCCGGCCTTCCTTTCGTCTATCTCGGCTATTGGGTCCAGGGATCGAAGCGGATGGACTACAAGACGCGCTTTCGGCCGCTCGAGCGCCTTGGCCGCGACGGCTGGAGGCGGATGGACGAGTCCGAGGGCGAGTCGTCGGCTGCGGCGATCGAGCTTCCCGCCCGGCGCCAGCGCAAGCGGCTCGTAACCGACGCCTGATCCGAAAAGGACCAACTTCCCGCCGCATCATCGAAAAATTGCGCTAAACTGTTTTTCTGCAGCGTCAGCAAAGGCTTGTTAACGGCGTGCGGCTATCGGAGCGGCGGTGAAGCACAGCAATATCATCAATCCGGCCGTGCCGCTGGAATTGAGCCACAGCTGGCCTCTCTTCGAGCAGCCGCGATATTTCGAGCTCGGCTCAATCCTCAACAGCGCCGCGATCGACGCGATCCCCCCCGCGACCGTCGGCGAGGTCGGCCTGCAGCACGCGGGTGTGTGGGAGTGCGACCTCAGCAACAACAGGCTGATTTGGTCCGGCGGCGTCTACGACATTTTCGGCCTGCCGCGGAGTACGAAGGTCAGTCGCGAAGAAGCGGTCGCCCTTTATTGCGAGGACTCCCGCGCAACGATGGAGCGGCTGCGCGCCCATGCGATCAAGCACAGGCGCGGATTCACGATCGACGTTCAGATCAGGCCGGCCGTCGGCGAAAATCGCTGGATGCGGCTGATCGCAGCGCCGATTTGCGATGGCGACCAGGCCGTCCGGCTGCACGGGCTGAAGCTCGCATTATGACCGTCAGCTCGCGAGCCGATAACCGATCCCCGGCTGATTGACGATGAGCTTCGGGGCGCCGGGCTCCGCCTCGAGCTTCTGGCGAAGCGCTCTGACCGCCACTCGCAGATATTCCGTTTGCGCCTCCTGCGCCGGTCCCCACGCCGTCCGCAGCAGATGCGCGTGTGTCAGGACCCGTCCAGGATGCTTCGCCAACTCGGCAAGAACCGCATATTCCTTGGGCGTCAGATGGATGTCTTCGCCGTTTCGCGAAATTCGGCGCTGCACAAGATCGATCGTGATGCCCTTGATCTCGATCGGCTGCTGGTCCGAATCAGGCTCGAGGTCGAGCAGGTTGGCGATATACCGGTCGATCTTCGCCGCTTCCGATCCGATCGTTGCTGCCACCTCGGTTTCGCCCGAACCGCTGCGCCTCAGCGCGCGCGCCGCGGCCGCAATGGCCTCGACCGGGCGCCGCAGGTCGCGGCCGATCGATGACAGGATCGACGATTTGAACCGGTCGCGCTCGCGCAGTGCCGCAAGGTCGCGCGCTTCGCGTTCCAGCCGTGCCCGCTCAAGTGCCAGCGCCACCTGATCGAGAAGGCTCGCCAGGAGTTCGTGCTGCTCTTCCCTGACCGCGATTCCGTCGTCGTCGCGGACCAGGCCGACAGCAGCGAGGATGGTGTCTCGGGACCGGACGGCATGGAATTGCCAGTCGGTCGGATAGGGCCGGGCCGCGCCTCGGCCCGACGACTCTCCGCTCTCCAGGACCGCCGCGGCCGTCGCGATGTCACTGGGGGTGAGCCGCAGCGAAGGCGGCGTGTTGGCGACGATCGCCGGAATCGGAAGACCTTCGACCATCGCCACGTTGCAATCGAATATCCGCGCGAGTTCGTTGCAGGTGACGGACGCAATTTCCTTCTTCTCCGAGCAGCTGAGAAGGCGTGCGGCGAAGCCTGCGATCGTGGCGTTGCGGCTGGCGTGCGCGGTCGCGGCTTCGGCATGTTCGCGCACGCTCGCGGCGAGCTTGCTGGTGACGACGGCGACCAGGAACAGCACGACGACAGTGACGATATCCGCCGGCCGATCCATTTCGAACGTGTGAAACGGCGGCGTGAAAAAGTAATTGTAGGCGAGGGCCGAGGCGAGACCGGCGATCAGCGCGGGCCACAATCCAAACAGGGTCGCAGTCGCAAGGATGGTCGGCAGATAGAGAAGATCGACGGCGCTGTTGCCCCAGCGCGGAGCGAGAAGACTTCCCCCGATCGTCGATAGCGCGACCATCGCGAGCGCAGCGACGTAAGGGAGAAGGATGGACGCGCCGCGGATGCGCTGTCCCACCGGGACATCCGTGTTCGGCGCCGACCGTTTCATTGCCTTAATTTGATATTGTGTCATTCAACCGTCGAGAGCCGCCGGAACGATTCCCGGATTTTCCTTATACGCTCTTCGTAAGTTCCATATGGAATCTTTACGCGCCGCGTCGGCAGTTTCTGTCGATGGCAAGTGTGATCACCCCCATCGACGATATCAGCCTGCGGCAGCAGGGACCGAGTGAAGCTCTGCCTCGGCTGATGCTCGGCGCGGTCGGCGTCGTCTACGGAGATATTGGCACGTCGCCGCTCTACACGTTGAAGGAGAGCTTTCTCGGACCGCACCCGCTGGCCGTCGACCGGCTGCACATCTTCGGGGTCCTGTCGCTGATCTTCTGGTCGCTGATGCTGGTGGTCACGGTCAAATATGTGTTTGTCGCGATGCGTGCGGACAACCGGGGCGAGGGCGGCTCCTTTGCCCTTCTGTCGCTGATCTCGCGGAACCTCGGGCACAAGAAATGGGCGCCGACCCTGGTCCTTCTCGGGGTGCTCGCCACGTGCCTCTTTTACGGCGACGCGATGATCACCCCGGCGATTTCGGTCCTCTCCGCGGTCGAAGGGCTGACGATCGTCGAAGCCGGGCTTCAGCCGCTGGTGATTCCGATCGCGATCGGGATTCTTCTGGCGCTTTTCCTCGTTCAATCGCGCGGGACGGCAATTGTCGGGGGGCTCTTCGGGCCGGTCATCCTCGTCTACATGGCGGTGCTGGCAACGCTCGGCCTATCGAACATCCTCGCTCACGCCGAAATCGTGAGCGCGCTGAGCCCGACGTGGGCGCTGCGATTCTTCCTCGTCAACCCAAAGCTGGCCTTCCTGGCGCTGGGCTCCGTGTTTCTCGCGGTGACGGGAGCGGAGACGCTTTATGCCGACATGGGCCATTTCGGCCGCAAGGCGATCGGTTTCTCCTGGCTTGGGCTCGTCTATCCCTGCCTGGTGTTGAATTATTTCGGCCAGGGCGCGCTCATGCTCGGTGATCCCCGGACGGCCGTAAACCCCTTTTACCTGATGGCGCCGGAATGGGCGCGGCTTCCGCTGGTGGCCATCGCGACGGCCGCGACCATCATCGCCAGCCAGGCGGTCATTTCGGGCGCCTTCTCGGTCACCCACCAGGCCGTGCAGCTGGGATTCCTCCCACGCCTCAAGACCGAGCACACCAGCGAGAAGGCGGCCGGGCAAATCTACATTCCGGCGGTCAATTGGGGCTTGCTGGCGATGGTGATCATCCTCGTCGTCGGTTTCCGCGAATCCGGACGGCTGGCGTCGGCTTATGGCATCGCGGTCACCGGAACGATGCTGATCACGACGATCATGCTCGCCGTCCTCGTCTTCCAGGTCTGGCGCTGGAACAAGATCGTGGCCACCGTAACGATCGGCCTGTTCCTCATCATCGACGGGACGTTCTTCGCATCGAACATCACCAAAATTCCCGACGGCGGCTGGTTTCCCCTGCTGGTCGCGGCGATCACGTTCACCGTGCTGACGACGTGGGCAACGGGCCGCAGGCTGCTGCGCGAACGACTTGAGGAAAGCTCTCTGCCGCTACCGGTCTTCGTGAAATCGGCGCGCTCCGCGCACCGCATCAAGGGAACGTCAGTCTTCCTCTCGGCATCGCCGGATTCGATCCCGTCCGCGCTGCTCCACAACCTCAAGCATAACCAGGTCCTCCACGAACGCGTCGTCATCCTGACGGTGAAGGTCGAGGAAGTCCCCCATGTGCCTTCCGCCCAGCGGCTGAAGGTCGATGACGCCGGTGGCGGCTTCTATCGCCTCGTCCTTCGCTATGGCTTTATGGATGAGGTGGACATTCCGCGCGACCTTGCGGCCTTCAAGAGTGGGGGAGTGGGGTTCCACCCGATGAGCACGAGCTTCTTCCTTGGGCGGCAAAAAGTGATCCCGTCGAAGCGACCGGGGATGGCGCAATGGCGCGAAAAGCTTTTCGCATGGCTCATGCAAAGCTCCGAAAGCGCGATGGACTTCTTCAAGCTTCCAACGAACCGCGTGATCGAGCTCGGGACCCAGGTCGAAATCTGATTGCCGTCTCAAAAGAGAAAGGCGGCGCCTTTCGGCACCGCCTTATCTCACCCGAAAATCGAAAAATTCAGGCGACCGCGCTCTCGAGCTGCGGCTCGCTGATGTCGTCCGGATCGCGCAGGACGTAGCCGCGGCCCCAGACGGTTTCGATATAATTGGCGCCGCCGCAAGCCAGGCTCAGCTTCTTGCGCAGCTTGCAGATGAAGACGTCGATGATCTTCAGCTCCGGCTCGTCCATTCCGCCATAGAGGTGGTTGAGGAACATTTCCTTGGTGAGGGTCGTGCTCTTGCGGAGTGAAAGCAGCTCCAGCATCGCATATTCCTTGCCGGTCAGGTGCACCCGGGCACCGTCGACCTCGACGGTCTTGGCATCGAGGTTCACGGCCAGCTTGCCGGTGCGGATGACGGACTGCGAATGGCCCTTCGATCTGCGCACGATGGCATGGATCCGCGCCACCAGTTCGTCCCTGTGGAACGGCTTGGTGACATAATCGTCGGCGCCGAATCCGAGCGCACGGACCTTGGAGTCCATCTCGCCGATGCCCGAAAGGATCAGGACCGGAGTCCCGACCTTCGCGGTGCGAAGCTTCTTCAGCACGTCATAGCCGTGCATATCGGGCAGGTTCAGGTCGAGAAGGATGATGTCGTAGTCATACAGTTTACCGAGATCGAGGCCTTCCTCGCCAAGGTCGGTCGTGTAGACGTTGAAACCCTCCGTTCCGAGCATCAGCTCAATGCTCTTCGCGGTTGTCGGCTCGTCTTCGATCAGCAGCACGCGCATTGCTGGCTCCCCCGTTCGCGGCCGTGAAGGTAAGTCCCTCTTAACGGCCTTGAAGCGTTCATTAACCATGTGGGGAATGAAGGCAAAAGGTTAATAAAGGGTAACAGACTGGAATCCTTTGATTCGTTGCGGCAGTGCATCAGATGATGCAACGCGTGCGCTTCGGGGAGGCTCCCATCGACGATTCCAAAACGGTGGCATCGGACCTCGTTGACCGGGTGCTGTTCATCGATGCGGAGGCCATCGTAATCGACAAGCCGGCGGGCCTTCCGGTCGATACGCCGAAAGCCGGCGGAGACAGCGTCGTGGGTCGCCTGGACAGCCTGAAGTTCGGCTTCCATCGGCCGCCATCCCCCGTTCACCGGCTCGATCGTGACACGTCGGGCTGTCTTTTGCTCGCGCGGAATCCGAAAGCGCGGACGCGATTCGGATCGGCATTCGAGGCGGGTGAAGTCGAGAAGGTTTATATTGCCGTGATCGAAGGGACGCTGGAGGGAGCGGGGACGATCGATCTGCCGTTGGCGAAAGTCTCCTCGCTGGAGCAGGGTTGGCGGATGGTCGTCGACGATAAAGGGAAGCCGGCGCGGACGCGATGGACTGCGATTCGCGCGCTGGATGGCCGCACCCTGGTTGAATTCCGTCCGGAGAGTGGCCGCACGCATCAGATCCGCGCGCACGCTCGATACGGCTTTGACGCCGCAATTGCCGGCGATCCGGTTTACGGGGCAAGCGGCGGGCCGCTGCTTCTCCATGCCCTTCGCATGATCGTGCCGCGGGAAAGGAAGCCGGCCATTGACGTCACCGCTCCGCTGCCGGAGCGGTTCGGGGATTGGCGCGATGCCGTTTGAAATCCCGGAAGAGGCCCTGAGCGAGACTTTCCTGGCGGCAACAGGTCCTGGCGGGCAGAACGTCAACAAGGTCGCGACAGCGGTCCAGCTCCGCGCCGATCTATTCAAGCTGGCACTCTCGCCCGATATCTATGAACGGCTGAAGCGCATCGCCGGATCGCGGCTGACAGCCGGGGGCGAGCTCCTCATCACCGCCCGCCGCTTCCGCACGCAGGAGGCGAACCGCGAAGACGCGCGGCGGCGACTGGCGGAAATGATTGCCGAAGCTCATATCGTCCGGGCGAAGCGCAAGGCCACACGCCCAACCAGGGCGGCGAAGGCCAAGCGCGTCGACGAGAAAAAGCAGCGCAGCGCGGTGAAGCGCGCGCGCGGAAGGGTGAGTTTCGACTGATGTACGACTTCAAGATCGCCGCCGCCGATACGCAGACGCTTTATCGCGATCTGGCATCGGCCCTGCAGGGCCTCGTATCGGGCGAGCCGGACCCGGTCGCCAACATGGCCAATGCCTCGGCGTTGATCTTCGAGACTTTACCCGACGTGAACTGGGTCGGCTTCTATCGAAACCTCGGGGGGGAGCTGGTGCTCGGGCCGTTCCAGGGCCGCCCCGCCTGCATCAGGATCAAGTTCGGCGACGGCGTGTGCGGGGTCGCTGCCGAGAGCCGGACGGTGCAGCGCGTCGAGGACGTCAACGCTTTCCCCGGCCACATCGCCTGCGACAGCGCGTCCGCGAGCGAAATCGTCGTCCCGCTGATCCGCGACGGCGAACTGATCGGGGTGCTCGACATCGACGCGCCGACCAAGGGGCGGTTCACCGAGGAAGACGAAGCCGGCTGCGTCCGCCTCGGCGAAATCCTGTCGAGCGTGCTCTAGCTTATTGGGCCGCCTGGTTCGCGGCCGGCCCCATCCACCGCCGGAACCAGCCGAACACCTCGTCGTACCACTGGATCGAGTTCTTCGGCTTCAGGACCCAGTGGTTCTCGTCCGGGTAGATCAACAACCGTGACGGGATGTTGCGCCGCTGCAGCGCGGTGAAGGCGGCGATGCCCTGCGTGTAGGGAATCCGGAAGTCCTTCTCGCTGGTGATGACCAGTTGCGGCGTCTTCCAGTTCTGGACGAAATTGACCGGGTTCCATTTCTCGAACTCTTCCGGCGCCTCGTAATAGGGATGGCCACCGTGCTCCCATTCGTCGAACCAAAGCTCCTCGGTCTCGTAGGCCATGGCGCGGGCGTCGAAGACTCCGTCGTGCTGTACGATGCACTTGAACCGGTCCGGCCACTTCCCCTCGATCCAGTTCATCATGTAACCGCCGTAGGAGCCGCCCGCCGCGCACGCATTGTTCGCCTGAAGCTGCGGGTCGTTGGCGGTGGCGAACGCGAGGCCCTTCTGCAGATCCTCGAGCGGCCAGCCGCCCCAGTTCTTATGGATCGCGTCGGTGAAGGCCTGGCCGTATCCCGTGGAGCCGTGGAAATCGACGCTGACGGCGGCATAGCCGGGTGCGGTGAAAAGGCGCGGGTTCCAGCGATAGGACCAGCTGTTGGAAAAGCTGCCCTGCGGTCCGCCGTGCACCAGGAAGACGATCGGCAGCGTCTTGTTCATGACCGGTTTGAGCGTCCAGCCCCAGACCCTGTCGTTGTTGGCGCCCGTGAAGCTGAACTTCTTGAAAGTCACCGGGTCGAGCTGATCCAAAAGCGCCTTGTTGACGGCGGTAAGCTGCGCCAGTCGGCCCTTGGAATCGATCCGGTACAGATCGTCGGGCGCGAAAATGCTGTTCATCGTCGCGATGATGCCGCCGCCGGAGAGGGCGTGGACGTTGCCGAAGCTTCCGTCTTTGGTCACGCGAGTCACGGCTCCCGTCCGCGCATCGACGCGGAAAATGGGATCCTCCAACGTGTCGCCCGCAGTCACCAGGAGGCTCTTCCCGTCGGCCGCCCATTCGATCGACCCGACGGAGCGGTCCCATTTCTCGGTGAGAGCGCGAGTTGCGCCCGTCGCGATATCGCGGAGCTGCAGCACCTGTCTGTCGGATTCATAGCCGGGGCGCGCCATCGCCACATAGGCGAGAGTCTTGCCGTCGGGCGACACGGTCGGCAGCGTGTCGGTGGCGTCGTTTGCGTCCGTCAGGTTGACCGGCGCCGCCGATCCGTCGCTCGGCACCTGGAAGACGTCGAGGTTGGTCGAAAGTGGTTCGATCCGTCCCGCCTCGCGGAGGGTGAAGAAGACGGTGCGTCCGTCTGGCGTGAAAGCGATTTCCTCACCGCCGCCGAACGGCTTGGACGGCGTATCGCCGACGAGGCTGCCGGTGAGCGAGGCGCCGTTGCCAGCGAGCTTGCCGTCGGCGACTGCAAAGCCGAACAGTCGAGACTTCACACCCGGCTCGGCCCAGGTGTCCCAGTGCCGGACGAACAGCTGGTCGTAAGTGCGACCGCTTCCCGTCTTCGCCTTCTCGGGAAGCCCTGCGCAGACGAGGTCGGAGCAGCGGAGGTCGCGATCGGCCCAGACGACGACGCGGCTGCCATTCGGCGCGACCTTGAAGCCGCCGATATCACCGTTGAAGTTGCTGACCTGGGCGGGTGTTCCGCCGATCGTCGTGCGGAACAGCTGGTCGTGATTGCCCGCCGCCATCAGGAACCACAGTGAGCCGTCGTTTGCGAACATCGCATCGTGACCCTTCTCGGCCCCGGCGATCGGCTGCGGGGCCGCGCTCGGCTTCTTCAGATCGAGCAGATAGAGAGTGTTGTTGCGCTTGTTCGCTTCGAGGTCCGTGTCGCTTAGCGTGAACACGGCGTACCGGCCGTCCGGGGAAACCACGGGCGATCCCATCCGGTGCATCATGTGCATGTCGGTTGCGGTCATCGGGCGCGCGAGCGCGGGCGAAGTGGCGAGGGCAGCGGCTGCGGCCGCGATCAGGAGGGAGGTGCGAGTCATGCCGGTGGCCTAGCAAAGCGCCGGCAAAGCGCAAAATCGCTAAAGCTTACGCCCCGTTATCCGCGAAATTTCGCGCTTCACATGGTCGTTGACGATGTTTGGCAGATGCTCGTCGACCCAATCCTTGAGGATCGGTCGCAACATCTCGCGGATCATTTCCTCAAGAGGATTGCCGACCGGAGGCGCCGGTGCGGTCGCGGCGACGCTCGACAGCTCCTCCAGCGAATGGCGGGTCGTCTCCGCCACATTCTCGTCCATCAGCGGAGGACCCAGGTCCGCGGGCGGCTCGATCGGCTGGTCGAGCTCGAGGACTTCCTCTTCGCGTTCATCGATGGTCTCGTCGTTGCGTGTGCGCTCGGCCTCGTCGACCGCCGTGCGCAGCTCTTTCTCCTCGGCGATCACTTTCTTGATCGACGCAAGGATGTCTTCCATCGAAGGTTCGCGGCCCGGGGTCTGCATAAGATGCGGCGATGTATCGCTTATTGCTTCGGCGGTGTCACCCCTCGGGTGACGGTCGGCGATAGGGCCGCTCCGGTCTCCGCAGGTGTTGCGATCGGGGTCGCGACGACCGGGTGCCGGCGATCACTCGACCAGTCGTTCCAGTCGCCCGCGACGCGACGATAATTGCCAAGCGGGTCGTAGAGCGGGCCGCCGTCGAGCCCGAGATCCTGCGCCTCGGCCTGGCCCATGGCGTTGAGAAGCTGGAAGCCGGCGACATAAGCATCGCGGCGCGCCGTAACGAGCGCGACCTGCGAGTTCAGAAGCTCCTGCTCGGCGTTGAGCACGTCGAGAACCGTGCGGGTGCCGACTGACCGCTCGGCGCGGGCGCCTTCAAGGGCAAGCTCGTTCGCCTGGACCGCGGTCTGCTGCGATGAAATCGCCTCCTGCGACGCCTTGTAGGAGGCGAAGGCGGAGCGCGTCTGGGCGACGACCGAGCGTTCGGTGCCGACCGCCTGCTCTTGCGACTGGCCCTGGATTGCCTGCGCCTGGCGAATCTGCGCCGCGGGGCCGCCACCCTGATAGATCGGAATAACCGCATTCACGCCCGCGGTGGTCTGCGTGCCGGTGCGCGGAACGCCGCCGATCGAGCCGCCGAGCGCGTTGACATAGGTCTCGCTGACTCCGGCGGACAGCGACGGAAGGCGTGACGCGCGGGCAACGTTCACGTCATATCCCGCCGCCTGTGCCTGGCGGTTGCTCGCCTCGATGTCAGGATTGCTCGCGAGCGCGATTCGGACGGCTTCTTCCGGGGTTGCCGGAAGCGGAGGAAGCGGCGGCGGCGGAGCAAGGTCTCCCGGCTCGTGGCCGATGACCCGCCGATATTCCTGTTCGCTCGAGGCCTCCTGGCCGATGGCGGTTGCGAGGTTGGCGCGGCCAAGCTCGAGGCGCGCCTGCGATTGCGCAACGTCGGTCTTGGTGACGTCGCCGATCTGGAAACGGTCGTTGGTCGCCTCCAGGTTGGTCTGCAGGACCTTTACGTTGTTCTGGTTCAGCTCGACGATCGCGCGGTTGCGGATGACGTCCATGTAAGCCGAAACCGCGCTCGTGAAGACATCGCCCTCGACGCCGCGAAGGGTCGCGCGCCCGGCTTCGACCCGGGTCTTGGCCGCGCTGATCGAATTGCTCACCCGGCCACCCGTGAAAAGCGGCATGCTGAGGTCGACGCCGACCGACAGCGTCGGGCCTTTTCCGCCCGTGTCCAGGATACCGCTTCGAGCCAAATCCTTGTTCACGCCGGCTGTGGCGCTGACCTGCGGCCGGCCCTGAGCCCGCGCAATCGCCACCGTCGCATCCGTCGCCTTGAGGGATTCGCGCTGCGCGGTCAGCGTCGGATTGGTGTCATAGGTCGAAACCAGAGCTTCGCGAAGCGTGTCCGCCGAGGCGGTCGAGGCGGCGAGGGCTGCGATGAGCGTTCCCGTCAGCAAAGTGCGATAACGAGCCACGATTACTCCAAACGTCAAAAAGTGAACGTCCGCGGCTTCTTGAAGCCGGGGAGCGCCGCCGCGCCGGAATCCGCCAGCGTCTGCAGTCCGAAGCCGTCCCTGGAACGGCGGCCGATCGTCAGCCGGCAGATGCCGCGGTCGATCAATGCGGTCCCCAGCCGGCCGTGGTCGGTAAGCTGCGAAATGATGGCCTCCGGGATGAATTCGACGGCGCCGTCGATGAGAATCAGATGGTAAGGCGCCTTCGCTTTCCAACCCTCTTCGAGCGTCCCCTCGACAGTGTCGATGCCGAGCTCGCGGGCGCGCGCGGCCAGCGTGGGCGACGATTCAAGGCCGACGACGCGAAGCCCCATGTTGCTGAGCACAGCGGCGGAATAACCCGTGCCGCAACCCACCACGAGCGCCCGCTCCCCGTCGATCGGCATCAGCGCCGTGAGCAGTTTTCCGGTGACGACGGCAGCCGACAGATATCGGTCATCCCCCATCGGGATCGCGCGGTCGAGATAGGCCAGCGGGCGCGCCTCATCCGAAACGAAATCCTCGCGTCTCACCTTCGCCATCGCTTCGACCACGGGGGCGAAATTGACGCCTTCGGGCCGAAGCTGCGTGTCGACCATGGATGCGCGGGCCGCTGCATAATCCGGAACGGGAGTCTGGATCGTCATCAGGTGTTATATGCCAATAATACAGTTGGGATGCAAGAGCGGCTTTATCGGCACGCGGCCCTAACGCCAAGCTGAACCGCGCCCGTTGGTCGAATTTACCCGGCTATCGGCCTATTTGCGGCGAGGCGCTCTTTCCGCGAACGACGTGGACGACAAGGGCAAGCGGCAGTCCGATCCCCACGATCCAGTGAGCCGTGCTCGACGCGGCGCGAAGCCTTTCCGCCGAAGCGTAATAGAGGAACAGGCCGGACACCGCGAGGAACGAGCCGACTGTGACCAGTGTCAGGCCGCTCCACCGGTTGCGCATTGCATTCCAGCCGAGCCGCATGTGGACGGGTACGAGCATCGCGGCGATCACCAGAAAGGCATAAGCGACGGTCCCGTGGACGAGCAGCAGCCACGGCAGCGCCGGGTTCTGTTCGGGTCCGAACAGACCTTCGATTTTTCCGAACCTGTCGAGGTACAGCCAGGCAAGGCCGGTGACGGTCAGCAGTCCGGCGCTCACATAGACCAGCCATTCGTGCCAATTCGGCAGGGCAAGGCTGAAATGGATTCGTCTCACGCCGCTTCGAGCTCCGGCTCGATCGCGCGGATTGCGCCTTCGGCTGTAAGGACGAACGCCTGCGCGCCGGCCTGTTTCAGGCAGGTTCCGGCGGCCGGCGAACCGGACAGGACGATTTTCGTCAATGCGTCGGCATCCATTGCACTGGGTGCGCACACGGTTGCCGAAACCAGGCCCGCTGCCCTGCCGACTAGATGGCCGGCGCTTCCGTCCGGCTGGAGCGAGCTTGTCGCGATCGCTCCGTTCGAAACTCCGACATTGGCGATTGCCCGGCGGGACTCGGGCTGCACGACCTGCGCCGGCCAGGATCGCGGACCGAAGCCGGCCATGTCGCCGCCCGCATTGACCAGACCCGAGAGGGCGCCGAGCGCCTTCATCGCGGCGACGGCGCGATCGACCGCGTAACCCTTCGCAATTCCGCCGAGGTCCATGCAGCCGGGCCTGAGGAACCCGACCGTGAGATCGCAGACCTCCACCCAGCTCCAGTGCGCCGCCCTCGGCTTCGGCTGGCCGGGGTGGAGTGGGAGCTGGCCGCTCCGGATTGCGGCTGCTCCGGCAGCGACGACATCGAACGCGCCGGCGCTCTGCTTCGACCAGTGGAGCGCCCGTTCGAGCACTGTTGCAGTTTGCGGATCGACCTCGATCGGATGCTCGTGCGCGAAACGGTTGATCCTCGAAACGTCGCTGTCCGGCGCGTGCGCGCTCATCAGATCGTGAACTCGCGCAATCGCTTGGAACGCCGCTTCGATCGCAGGATCGGAATCTGCGGTGACCTCGACGAAGGTCCCGAGCAGTGGGCGGCAGCGAGTAATCCGATCACTCATTGCGCAGCAGCAGTTGATAAGTAGCGAGGACTCGCCGGACCCCGTCGGTGATGTGACGGCTCGAGAGGGTCGCGCCGGAAATGTTCTGGATGTCGCCTCCGAGCTTCAGTTGCGAGCCGAAATGCTTGCCGACGAACTGTTGCCGCCACCTGGCGTTGCGCACCTCTCCGCCGTAGGTCTCGCGATATTCGAGGATTTCCACTCGCTTCACTGTGCCGTCGGGCGTCAGCGCGATCGCGTAGGTGATGAACTCGTGTTTCCCGATCACACGGTCGAGGATGAGCCAGCCGGCTCGGCCGCTTCCATTCCGTGCTTCCCAAAGACGCTGGGTCCTGGGAACGTCTCCGGTGGCCGAAGCCCGGGCGATGATCTTCCGCTGCGGGTCGGTGATGGCCGTCGAGCGATCGATGAACTTGGCGCCCGGGAACATCGCCTGCTGCGCCTGCTCGACTGACATGTAGACGGTCGCGTGCGCAGCCGAGGGCGCGACGGCCACCACTGCCGCCGGCAGGATAGTGAACCAGTTCGCGCCCGTGCTCCGCATCAGAAATTGTATCCTAGCTTTATTCTGAACTCGCGCTTTTCATATTCGTCGAGCGCCCGGCTCCCGTCCGGACTCGGCGATCCGAACAGCTGCGGAAGATAGGTTGCAGTAAACCACCACTTCTTTCCACCGTAGTGGATCGATGGGCCGGCGAAGACCGCATAGGTCTCACGGTGAAGCCCGTTGGTCCAGTCGGGATAGACGCTCGCATAGCGCGCCTCGCCGCCGAGGAACCAGCCGGGTGCGACGCGATAGGAGAGTCCCGAGCTGACCTCGAGCTTCAGCTCCTTTTCCCATTCGATGTCGCGTTCGCCGGTCGGCGCGACCTCGACCTCACGTTCCCATTCCGGCTCGAATGTAAGATTCGCTGCCCAGATCAGCCGGTCGTTCATGAAATTCTTCTGGATGAGCGCCTTGAGCTCGAGCTCATATTCGGTGCCGCGCTCGCCGCCGCCGTGGATTCGCGACCAGCCGGGCTCGGCATAGAACGTCAGCCCGATCCCGTCCTTGTAAGGGCTCAGCACGTTATATTTGAATTCCGCCGACAGGCCGCGGAAAGCGAAATCGCGGTTCGTCGTGTCGAAGTCGGGCTCGAGCCCGCGGATGTGGTGGCCAGCGAAATTGGCGTAGCCCGCGACGGTGAATCGGTCGGTGAAGCCATGCTCCAGCTCAAGCCGGTAATCCTGCGCGTCGAAATGGCCATCGCTCTTCCCCCGGCGGTCCGTTGCCCAGAACTCGAACTCGGTGCCGCCCTTTGGAAGCACTTCGGCGCTGTAGGTGTAGCCGAAATATTGTTCGTCGGCCTGGGCGGCGGTGGCGCCAAACGTTCCGGCGAGAATTGCGGCGATAAAGTAAAGTTTCATGATGTCCCCTTGTTGCGGAAGCCGCTGCTAATGCGAATGGTTCGCAATTGCAAGTGAGTCGCGAGCCCGGCTTCTGGCGCCCTTCCGGAATTGCACCTTGACCGCGGGCCCAATCACCCCGAAATGCGTCCCCCTCGGCCCGATGGCGGAGTGGTTACGCAGAGGACTGCAAATCCTTGCACGCCGGTTCGATTCCGGCTCGGGCCTCCACTCTCACCCGGCTGAGCTCATGCCCGATACATCTCCAGAGCAGCGGACATGGGGCGGACGCTTCGGCGGCCGGCCTTCGGAGCTGATGCAGCAGATCAATGCATCGATCCGCTTCGACAAAAGGCTGTGGCGCGAGGATATCGCCGCATCCAGGGCGCACGCGGCGATGTTGCGCGACCAGGGCGTCATTTCGAAAGCCGATTCGGTGGCGATTCTCGAGGGGCTGGATCAGATTGCTGCCGAATTTGAGCGGGATGGTGTTCCGGAGAGGATCGAGCTCGAAGATATCCACATGACCGTCGAGCACAGGCTTTCGGAGCTGATCGGCGAGGCGGCGGGGCGCCTGCATACCGCCCGCTCCCGTAACGACCAGGTCGCGACCGATTTCAGGCTCTGGGTCCGAACCGCCTGCGATGAAGCGGTCACGGCTGTCCGCGCGCTCCAGCGCGTCCTTGTCGAGCGCGCCGAAGACCATGCTGAAACGGTCATGCCGGGCTTTACCCATTTGCAAGTGGCGCAGCCGGTGACGCTCGGCCACCACCTGCTCGCCTATTACGAGATGTTGAAACGGGACGGGTCGCGCTTTGCCGATGCGCAGGCCCGAATGAACGAAAGTCCGCTTGGGAGCGCTGCACTCGCCGGCACGGGATTCCCGATCGACCGGCACGCGACGGCCGACGCGCTCGGCTTCGACCGTCCGACTGCCAACAGTCTCGACAGCGTGTCCGACCGCGACTTCGCGCTCGACTACCTCTCCGCGGCTGCCCAGTGCAGCTTGCACCTCTCGCGGCTCGCTGAGGAGCTGATCATCTGGTCGAGCGCGCCGTTCGGCTTCGTGAAGCTGTCGGACGATTATTCGACCGGCTCCTCGATCATGCCGCAGAAGCGCAATCCCGACGCCGCCGAGCTCGTGCGGGGGCACAGCGGGCGGATCGTTGGCCTGCTCACCGGCCTCATGGTGACGATGAAGGGGCTTCCGCTCGCTTATTCGAAGGACATGCAGGACGACAAAGAGCCGCTGTTCGAGGCGCGCGACCTGCTCATACTCTCGCTTCGCGCACTTGCCGGGATGGTCGAGACGGTCGAGTTCGTACCGGAGCGAATGCGCGCCGCGGCGGCGCAGGGCTATTCCACCGCGACGGATCTCGCCGACTGGCTGGTTCGCGAGGCCGACGTGCCATTCCGCGAAGCGCACCACATCACCGGCCACGCGGTGAAGGCCGCCGAGGAGCGCGGATGCGACCTCGCCGACCTTTCGATCGACGATCTCAAGGCCGTCGATCCGCGCATCGACGAGCGCGTGTTCGACGTGCTCAGCGTCGAGGCGTCGGTACAGAGCCGGACCAGCTATGGCGGAACCGCGCCCGCCCGCGTTCGCGAGCAGATCGCGGCCGCGAAGGAAGAGCTAGGACTCTAGCCGCCTCTTCCGCTGCGCGATCGTCCGCAGCCGCAGCGCATTGAGCCGGATGAACCCCGCCGCGTCGCGATGGTCGTAGCTCCCGGAGCCCTCCTCGAAGGTGACCAGGTCCTGGTCGTAGAGCGATTGCTCGCTCCCCCGCCCGATCACCGTCGCATTGCCCTTGTAGAGCTTCATCGTCACCCGGCCGCTGACATTCTCCTGGCTCTTGTCGATCGCCGCCTGCAGCATCTCGCGCTCCGGCGCGAACCAGAAGCCGTTGTAGATGAGGCTGGCGTAGCGCGGCATCAACTCGTCCTTGAGGTGCATCGCGCCGCCGTCGAGCGTGATGCTTTCGATTCCGCGGTGCGCCGCGAGCAGG
>Ga0070658_10000495_pt1 | contig 34228 bp, 35 predicted proteins | sample KBSC13metaG_FD_64664 | JGI IMG/M metagenome (GOLD analysis project Ga0070658, IMG submission 64664) | Corn rhizosphere microbial communities from Kellogg Biological Station, Michigan, USA - KBS C1-3 metaG | ecosystem: Host-associated > Plants > Roots > Rhizosphere > Soil ... | reverse complement strand
TGGGCATCGGCGAGGTGTTGCTGCCCATCGTGCTGGCTCCGGTACTCCTCGTGGTGCTCGCGCTACAGGCCGGCATGCGTGCCGGGCTGTTGCCCGCAGGTCAGCGCGCGGGTTACCGCGCGGTCCAGCGCGCTGCTGAGGTGGCCGGCGTGACCGGTGTGCTCGAGATGCTGCAGGCGCTGCTGATGAGTGCCCGGGTCAGCGCCGAGACGGCCGTCGCCGTACGCCGGGGGGACACCGACGTCGCCGACGTGGGGCGGGTCTACCTGGCCGTCCTCGACCCGGCGATCCTTGACGCGGTCGGCGCACAGTCGCGCGAATCAGCCCAAACTCCTGTGGCCGACGGTCCTCCGGTCGTCTTCCTCGCCGACTTCGTCCGCACCATGCCCGTCGCGCCGGTGACGACGCCGGTCGAGGCGCTCGCCGCCGCTGACGGGGAGATGCAACGCGCGCACGACGAGGTCAACGCAACGTTGCGCGCGCGGGCGCAGGCGGAGCAGGCCGCCGCGCCTGAACAGCCGACTCCCGGCTACCCCAGCTAGCACGGGACCCCGATTACGTGGCGTGATTCACCCGTTTGCCGGATCAAGTTCTTGACCAGATCCGGGTACTTTTCCGTCATGGCTCAAGCTGCGGAGGCGACAGTGCTCCGGCGCTGCGCGCTCGCAGTCGCCGTTCTCCACGACCTCGACGTGCTTCCGGCGATCGACGGCATCGTCCTGACCGGCGCTCCGCCGCTGGAGGTTTCCTGGGCCGAGTGCCGCCGCGCGCTCGGCGGAGTCGAGCCGGAAACCGACGACGGACGGCACCGACTCGCGCGCTGGCTGCTGTTGCGCCGCTGGCTGGCCGACCGCCCGATCGAGGACCTCTACGAACGTGCCCGTCCCTACGGCACGCCGGTCGAGTCGCCGCTGCACAGCGGGCTGGACTGGGTACGCCGGCGCGTGCTCGGAGACGCGCTCGATCTCGGCTTCGGTTTCGTCGGGCTCAACCCGCGCGATCCCGACAAGGTGCTTCCGGTGCCTCAGCGGCTGCTCGAGTCAGCGGGCGTGCATGTCGACGACTGGTGGCCCACGACGGTCGTCTACCTCGAGCGCATGGGCCAGATGGCGTCGGAGCGGATGCAACGCAACCCGTCGTCGCCCCTGCGGCCGATGGGCGACTGCGACGTCGTCACGCTGCTCGGGTCGATGACGATGCGGGCCGCGCTGGTCGCCGACCTCGCCGACGGGATGCGCGCGGTCGCCGTACCGATGCGCAACCGCGGCTGGATCGACCTGTCGCGGGTGGACCCCGCGTTCTCAGCGGCGGCGGCGCGACTGACCGCCGCCGACGAGCGCGGCTTCAGCCGGCCACTTTTGGTTACCCGCGAAGAGGTCGCGATGGTGCCCGAGGGCGGCGACACGATGCGTGCCGTCCTCGAGGACAACATCGCACCGGTCATCGACCTGCGCGACGTGATGTACCACCGCATGTAGCGGACGGCTCAGGACAGCGCGGGCTCGACGATCTCCTGCTGCGGCGTCGGCTCGGGCACGCGGCGACGCATGGTCGGAGCGGCGGCGCGGTCATCGACCTGCTGCGCCACCACCGCTGCGAACAGTGCCACCAGCGCAGCGGCGACGAACGCCCAGTGGTAGGCCGCGGCGTTAGGCCTGGTGCCGCTTGCCGTGTGGTGCAACACCCCGACACCGGAGATGACGGTGCTCAGCACCGCGACACCGATGGCGCCGCCGAGCTGCCGGCCGGCGTTGTAGAGACCTGACGCGCGACCGGTCGACGCCGGCGAGATGGTGGCAAAGGCCGCTGCCTGCGCCGGGGTGAAAACATGCGCCTGCGAAAGGCCCAGCATGACCATCAGCCCGCGCATCACCCAGAGGCTGGCGGTGAACGGGACCAGTGCCATCAGCCCGACGCTGACGGCGACGCCGATGAGCCCGCCGGTCATGAGCCGGCGTGGCCCGATGGAGGGGTAGATCCGTGCGGCAATCTGCGCGCCGACCATGATGCCGATCGCTTCCGGGAAGGTCGACAGCCCCGACTGCAGCGCCGAGACACCGAAACCGTCCTGGTAGAACAACGCGGCGAGGAACAGCGTGCCGAGGAACGCCACCATGCTGAGCACCGTGACCGTCGACGAACTGCGGAACAGCTTGTTGCCGAGCAGGCGCAGGTCGAGCATCGGCTCCTTGGTGCGCAGCTCGACGAATACCAGCGCAACCAGTAGCACGAGACCGATCGCACCAGTCGCGTCGATGCCGAACGAGGTCCATCCCTTGGCCGGCCCGTCGGCAACGGCGTACATCAAGGTCGCGAGCCCGGCACCGGCGAGGACGAAGCCGGGCAGGTCGAACCGGCCGGCCTCCTCCTGCCTGTTCTCCTGCAGGAACAGCAGGCCGAAGACGAAGCCGGCGATGCCGAGCGGGACGTTGACGTAGAACGCCCACCGCCACGACAGGTCGGTGACCAGCAAGCCACCAAGCACGGGACCGGTCGCGGGCGCGAGGGCCGTCGGGATGATCAGGATGCGGGAAGCCGCGACGCGCTCTTCGGGCGGGAACGTGCGCCAGAGCATCGCCATGCCCACCGGCGTGAGCATGCCGCCGCCGATCCCTTGCACGATGCGGAACACGATCAGCTGGTTGATGCTCTGCGCCAAGCCGCACAACGCCGAGGCGACGGTGAAGATGACCAGCGCGGTCAACAGAATTCGCTTCGTGCCGAACCGGTCACCGAGCCACCCCGATGCCGGGATGAAGATCGCGAGACTGACCAGGAACCCGACGACCACCGTGTCCACGTGCGCCGGCGGCACATGGAACTGCCGGCCCAGTTGCGGAAGCGCGACGTTGACAATCGTCGCGTCCATGATGGTCAAGAACATCGCCGTGACGAACACGACGCTCACAGCGACCTTCTGGTTCATCGAGAAGTTGCTGCTCAGTCCCTTGCGCACGACATATGCCAACTAGTTGTCGACCGAAAGCATTCCGTGCGTTGCCGCCTCGACCAGCGACCGGGCGATCTCCTGCGCCGACAGGCCCTCGCGCTTCAGCACCGCGGCGCGGGTGCCGACGTCGAGGAACCGTTGCGGGAGCGCGAAGGTCTGCACCGTCACATCGACACGACGCACACGCAGCTCGCGCGCGACCGCGTCACCGATGCCGCCGTGACTGCCAGAGTCCTCGATGACGGCGACCAGACTGTGGGCCGCGGCCAGCGCGGGCAATGACGCATCGACGGGCAGCACCCAACGCGGGTCGACGACGGTGACCGGCACGCCCTGCGCGCGCAGTCGGTCGGCCACGTCCAACGCCAGCGGAGCCAGCGCACCGACGGAGACGATGAGCAGATCGGCACCCTCGTCGCGCCGCAGCACATCCATGCCGCCGACCCGATCGAGCGCCAAGATGTCGTCATCGGCGACGCTGGCCTTCGGGAAGCGCAGCGCGGTCGGCCCTTCTTCCCACTGAAGTGCCTCGCGCAGCTCCTGCCGCAAAGTTGTTGCGTCGCGCGGGGCGGCGACCCGCATGCCCGGCACGATGCCGAGGATCGACAGGTCCCACATGCCGTTGTGCGACGGGCCGTCGTCACCGGTGACGCCGGCGCGGTCGAGCACGAAGGTGACCGGCAGCCGGTGCAGCGCGACGTCCATCAGCATCTGGTCGAAGGCCCGGTTGAGGAAGGTCGAATAGACGCAGACGACCGGGTGCAGCCCACCGGTGGCAAGACCAGCGGCGGACGTGACCGCATGCTGCTCCGCGATCCCGACGTCGAAGACGCGGTCGGGAAACGCCGTCGCGAACTGTTGCAGTCCGACCGGTCGCAGCATCGCTGCCGTCACCGCGACGACGTCGCGGCGCTCGCGACCGATCGCCACCATCTCGTCGGCGAACACGTGCGTCCACGACGGCGGCGCGACACCAACCGGCCGCCCAGTCGTCGGGTCGATGACGGAGACACCGTGCAGGTTGTCGGCCTCGTCGTTTTCTGCCGGCGAATAGCCATTGCCCTTGCGAGTAAGGCAATGCACGATGACCGGCGCGCGGAACCCACGCGCGCTGCGCAACGCCGCCTCGACCGCGGCGACGTCGTGACCGTCGATCGGACCGACGTACTTCAGCCCCAGGTCCTCGAACATCGCCTGCGGCTGCAGCAGGTCCTTGAGGCCCTTCTTCATGCCGTGCAACGCGTCGTACAGCGGCGCCCCCACCAGCGGGGTGCGGGACAGCGACGTCTTCACCAGGTCGAGAGCCTGCTCGTACGACGGTGACAGCCGAAGCCGGTTGAGATGCGCGGCCAGCCCGCCGACGGTCGGTGCGTAGGAGCGGCCGTTGTCATTGACGACGATGACGATGGGCCGATCAGGCGCCGAGGCGATGTTGTTGATCGCCTCCCAGCACATGCCGCCGGTGAGCGCACCATCGCCGACGACGGCGACGACCGCACGGTCACGCTCACCACGCAACGCGAACGCCTTCGCGAGCCCATCGGCGTAGGACAGAGCCGTCGAGGCGTGCGAGTTCTCGATGACGTCGTGCTCACTCTCCGCACGCGACGGATAGCCGGACAGGCCGGCCTCCTGCCGCAGTTCGCCGAACCGATCCGCGCGCCCGGTGAGCAGCTTGTGCACGTAGGCCTGGTGGCCGGTGTCCCAGAGCAGCACGTCGCGTGGCGAGTCGAAGACGCGGTGGAGCGCGATGCTGAGCTCGACGACTCCCAGGTTCGGGCCGAGGTGGCCACCGGTGCGCGCGACCGCTGCGACCAGGAAATCGCGGATCTCCGCCGCCAGCGCGGGCAGGCGCGCGGCGTCGAGCTGCTTCAGTGCGGCCGGACCATCGATCGAGTCGAGAAGGTCAGCCACACGGGAAGTCTACGGCGACCCTTTTACAGGCGCGGGACCCATCGTTCGCCGCGCAGCGCCCGCTCGACCAGGTCGACCGCACGGCGCGCCGTGCGCAGCCGGTGCGCCTCCCGCTCGTACGCCGCGACCGCGGCCTCGACCGCCTCGGGCGGAACCCGCTCCCGCAACTCGGCCCTGGTGTTCTGCAGGCCCGACTCGGCGGCAGTGATCGCTCCGTCGAGGTTGGTCGCGGCGAACCGGGCCAGCACGACCGGCCACCGGCGCAGCACGTCGTAGACGCGGTAGTCCGGCGGGCACTGGTCGAACAGCCACGCGATCGCCGAACGCTCCCAGTCGGGCGCCGCCGGCGGCAGCACCTCCGGCGGCCACCCCGGCGGCGTCGCGCTGCGGCCCGTGATCATGACCTTGTCCGCACGTTTCCAGCGTGATCATGGCGTTGTCGGCCTGCGAACGCCATGATCACGCGTCTGGGCGCCGACAACGCCATGATCACCGCGGCGGCGTCGGCGTGAAGGCGGCGACGCACTCGACGTGGGCGGTCATCGGGAACAGGTCGAAGGCCTTCAGCTCCCCCAGCGCGTAGCCGCATTCGGCCAGTGTCGCGGTGTCGCGCGCCAGCGCGGCCGGTTCACATGCGACGTAGACCACGACCCGCGGCCGCAGCGCGGCGATCGCCTCCGTCACAGCGCGGCCGGCGCCCCGGCGCGGGGGGTCGAGCACCACGACGTCGGCAGCGATCGTCGCGCGCGGCAGCCAGTGGTCCACCCGCCCGTCCACCACGGTGACGTCGAGATCGGCCAGGTTGCGCCGCGCTGCGGCCGCGGCGCGGCGCTCCGACTCGACCGCGGTCACCGACACCCCGGCGGCCGCGAGTGCGCCGGCGAACAGTCCGACCCCGGCGTAGAGATCGAGCGCCTGCTCCCCCGCGGCCGGCTGGGCCAGCGACACGACGGTCGACGCCAGCAGGTCGGCGGCGCCGAGGTGCACCTGCCAGAAACCACCGACCGGCACGCGCCAGTCCCTGCCCGCGGCGCGCTCCTGCACCGTCTCCTGATGCGGGCCGACTGCGACCGCGCGCTCGCCAACGTTGCTGATGTCGACCGTCACCTCGGCTTCGCGCGGCCACGACCGCTCGACCAGCGCGGGCACGTCGACCTCGGGCACCGCGATGAGGCAGTCCTCGATCGGCTCGATCTGGTGCGAACGGTGGCGATGCAAGCCGAGCCGTCCGTGCCGGTCGACGGCGAAGCGCATCCGTGTGCGCCAGTGCAAGCCGTCGCGCTCGCCCGGCACCGGCTCGACGTCGACCTCGCGCTCGATCCCTGCCAGCCGCTGCAACTGCTCCGCAACGACGGCGGCTTTCATCCTGCGCTGCTCGGCAAGGTCGACGTGCTGCCAATCACAGCCACCGCACTTGCCCGGCCCGGCGTGCGGGCACGGTGCCGTCACGCGCTGCGGCGAGGCGTCGATGACCTCGACGACATCCGCTCGCAGGTACGACGATTTCTCCTCCGTCACCGCGACGCGCACAACCTCGCCGGGGATGCCATGGCGCACGAACACGACGCGGCCGTCGTCGGCGTGTGCGATGCAGACGCCGCCGTGCCCGACCTTGCCCAGCGTCAGCTTCACGCGACGTTCAGCTCGTCGCGCCCTTCGCTGGACCGCAGCTGGTAGGGCACGCTCGTCACCATCACACCGGGACTGAACAACAACCGGCCTTTCAGCCGCAACGCACTCTGGTTGTGCAGCAGCTGCTCCCACCAGTGGCCGACAACATATTCGGGGATGTAGACCGAGACGATGTCGCGCGGGCTCTGCCGCCGGATGCCGCGGACGTAGTCGACGAAAGGTCGCGTGATCTCGCGATAGGGCGAGTCGAGAATCTTCAGCGGCACAGGGATGCCGCGTGCTTCCCACTCTTCCTGCAACGCCTCCGTCTCGGCACTGTCGACCGAGACAGTGACCGCTTCGAGTGTCGACGGCCGAGTCGCGCGGGCAAAGTTGACCGCACGCAGCGTGGCCTTGTGCACCTTCGACACCAGCACGATCGCGTGCACGCGCGACGGCAGCATCGTCTCATCGTCGGTAGGCGCAAGCTCGGCGCGGACGCTGTCGTAGTGGCGATGGATGCCACGCATCAGCATGAAGAGCGAACCCATCGCCACCACGGCGATCCAGGCACCCTCGGTGAACTTCGACACGAGGATGATGACAAGCACCAGCGACGTGACGACCGCACCGATGCTGTTGATGACCCGTGACCGCAGCATCTGCCGGCGCCGCGCCGGATCGGTCTCGTGCGGCAGGTTGCGATTCCAGTGCCGGATCATGCCGATCTGGCTGTTCACGAAAGACACGAACACGCCGACGATGTAGAGCTGGATCAGCCTGGTCGGTGACGCCGAGAACGCGACGATGAGCACGATCGCGAACAGCGAGAGCAGCAGGATGCCGTTGCTGTAGGAGAGCCGGTCACCGCGGTTGCGCAGCTGGCGCGGCAGGTAGCCATCCTGCGCCAGGATCGACGCGAGCACCGGGAAACCGTTGAACGCGGTGTTGGCCGCGAGCACGAGGATCAGCGCGGTGACGGCCTGCAAGTAGTAGAAACCGAACGAGTGGTCGCCGCCGAAGATGGCCGCCCCGACCTGGGCGATGACCGTCTTCGGGATCGCGTCGCCCTTCCCGACGTACTGCGACGGATCAGCGGCAATGTGGACGTGGCTGACGATGGCGAACGTCGTGACCGCCATGAACATGGTCACCGCGATGCCGCCGAGCAGCCCGAGTGTCGTCGCCGCGTTCTTGCTCTTCGGCTTTTGGAACGAGGGCACACCGTTGCTGATCGCCTCGACGCCGGTGAGCGCTGTGCACCCCGACGCGAACGCCCGCAGCAACAAGAAGACAAGCGCCAGGCCCATGAAACTGCCGGTCGGCCTGACTCCCCAGTGCGCGCTCTGGGCAGTGAGATGGTGGCCGTTCGCGAGCTTGCCGGCGCCGATCACGACCAGGGCGCCGATGCCGAAGATGAAGGCGTACGTCGGAACCGCAAACGCAGTCCCCGACTCACGCAGCCCGCGCAGGTTGAGAATCATGATGAAAACCACGACGCCGACCGACCAGGCGACCTGATGGCCCTGGATCGCAGGGACGGCCGAACCCAGGTTGGCCACGCCGGAGCTGACCGACACCGCCACCGTGAGCACGTAGTCCACCATCAGCGCGCTGGCAACAGTCACGCCCGCGCGGGAGCCGAGGTTGGTCGTCGCTACCTCGTAGTCGCCGCCCCCACTGGGGTAGGCGTAGACGTTCTGCCGGTACGACGCGACCACCACGAGCATGAGGAAGGCGACGCCGGCAGCGGCGTACCAGGTGTAGTGGATGAGCGCGAGGCCGCCGGCGGACAGCACGAGCAGGATCTCCTCGGTCGCATAGGCAACCGAGGACAGGGCATCGCTGGCGAAGACCGGCAGCGCGATCTTCTTCGGCAGCAGCTGCTCGCCGAGCTGGGTGCTGCGCATCGGGCGGCCGACGAGCAGCCGCTTGGAGACGTCACCCAGCGAGGACACGGCGACAGGTTACGTGCGCCAGACTCGGCGCGAATGTGCGCCGGTATCGTGACCCCTCGTGCATGTCGTGATCATGGGGTGCGGCCGGGTCGGGTCCACGATCGCACACAGCCTCGAAGCCGCCGGACACTCGGTGGCTGTGGTGGACCAGGACGCCGAGGCTTTTCGGCGCCTCGGACCGGACTTTTCCGGCCGCACCGTCACGGGTGTCGGCTTTGACCGGGACACGTTGGTCGAGGCGGGCATCGAGGAGGCCGACGCGTTCGCCGCGGTGTCCAGCGGCGACAACTCCAACATCATCTCGGCGCGCGTAGCGCGCGAGACGTTCGGCGTCGACAACGTGGTCGCGCGCATCTACGACCCCCGCCGGGCCGAGGTCTACACCCGGCTCGGGATCCCGACGGTCGCCACCGTGCGCTGGACCGCCGACGAGATGCTGCGCCGCCTGATCCCGGAAGGCGCGCACAGCCTCTGGAGCGACCCGACCGGACACGTCGTGCTTACCGAGACGCCGTACGACGCTGGCTGGATCGGACGGTCGGTCCCGAAGATCGAGGAACTCGCCGGTGTGCGGGTGGCGTTCCTGACCCGCTTCGGTGACGGGGTGCTGGCGACGTCGTCGACGGTGCTGCAGGACGGCGACGTGTTGCACGTCATGGCGGCGCGCAGCAGCATCAAACAGGTCGAGCAGACGCTCGCACAGCCGCCGCGAGAGCACGAGTAGAGCCGCCGAGATGAGAGTTGCTATCGCCGGAGCCGGCAACGTCGGCCGATCGATCGCGCGCGAACTGACCGACAACGGGCACCAGGTGCTGTTGATCGAGCGCGAGCCGAAAGCGTTGAAAACGTCGTCGGTCCCCGCAGCCGACTGGCTGCTCGCCGACGCGTGTGAGCTGGCCTCGCTGGAAGAAGCGCGGCTGCAGGACTGCCAGGTCGTGGTTGCCGCCACGGGTGACGACAAGGTCAATTTGGTCGTGTCGTTGCTGGCCAAGACCGAATTCGGCGTGCCGCGCGTCGTCGCGCGGATCAACCATCCGAAGAACGAGTGGTTGTTCAGCGAGGCGTGGGGCGTCGACGTCGCCGTCTCGACGCCGCGACTGCTGTCGGCGCTGGTCGAGGAAGCGGTCACCGTCGGCGACCTGGTCCGGCTGCTGTCGTTCCGGCATGGCGCCGCGAGCCTGGTCGAGGTCACGCTGCCCGACGACGCGCCGCTGGTCGGGCACCGGGTCGGCTCCATCGACTGGCCGCAGGACGTCGCCCTGGTCGCGATCCTGCGCGAGTCGCGAGTCATCGTGCCGTCGCCGGACGACCCGCTCGAGGCCGGCGACGAACTGTTGTTCATCAGCGCGCCGGAGATGGAACCGGCCCTGCACGACCTGCTCGCAACCGAACCCGCTCGTTAGTCGCCGGCGACCAGTTCGTAGCGCGGGTTGAAGATGACGCGCCGCCCCTCGTTGGTGGTGATGCGGCCGGTCGCCGACATCCGGCGTCCCGGGTCGATGCCGGCGATCGTGCGCCGACCAAGCCAGACGAGGGTCACGGTGCCCGAGCCGTCGTAGAGCTCGGCCTCGAGGGCGGGCGTGCCGGCGCGGGGCCGGATCGTCAGCGCCTTGACGGTGCCGAAGACGGTGACGGGTGTGCGGTCGACGCAGTCGGCGACGGCCAGCGCGCCCAACTTGTCGCCGCGCCGCTGCAGGTCCTCAGCGTCGAGCTGCTCCGCATGTGCGGTCAGCCGGTGCACCGCCCGGCGCAGCCGGCCGGGCTCTTCTGCACTCATCGGGTTTCCGTGATCTCCGGGCCTCGTTCCAGGCTCTCCAGCGTAGGCCGCGGCGGCCCGGCTTCCTCTTCCTGAGCGGCGTGCACCTCGGCGAGATGCTCCAGCGCTTCCTTTGGCAGTCGCAACGGCAGCAGGTCGCGTGGCGCCATGGCGTCCGACCCGCGTACGACGACAACTCCGCGGAACGCCTGCTCCATCAAGCGGGCCTGGTTCGGGTCGGTGGCAGCGGCGCCGGTGATCAGGCCGCGGAGGAACCAGCGCGGCCCGTCGACGCCGATGAAGCGCGCTGGTTGCAGCTGCGGGCCCTGCGGCCCAGGGGCCGGGATACGGGCGCGCAACTCTTTGCCGAACGGCCCCTCGACATCCTCGGCCGATCCGTTCGAGCTGCGCAGCGACTCCGCGATCTCGTCGCGGACCTCGTCCCAGATGCCCTGGCTGCGCGGCGCGGCGAACGCGTGGATGGTCACCGCGCTGCGCCCGTCGACGACGGTGGCGGCGACGACCTGGTCGTCCTGCATCTCGACCCGCACCTCGCAGCCGTTCGGCACGGGCACGTGCAGCGCGCCGAGATCGATGCGATCGAGCTCGTCGGAAACATCGTTGATGTCCCACGGCCCGCTGGTCGGCCCCGGCTCGGGACGCGGCTCGTCGTCAGCTACCTCCACGTCGGCTGCGTCGTCGTCGACGAGGGCCTGGTCCGGCTCGTCGGCGTCGTCGTCGCGACCCCGTCGGAACAACGGCACGTCAGCCTCCTTCCCGGTGAGGGCCAAGACCATGATTGCCAACCACTCCGGTCGACCCGAACCCGCCCTCCGCCCGCACCGACTCAGGCAGCTCGTCGACCACGTCGAACTCGGCCCGCTCCACGCGTTGAATGACCAGTTGCGCGATCCGGTCGCCACGCCGCAGCGCGATCGGGGTCACCGGGTCCAGGTTGACGAGCACCACCTTGATCTCGCCCCGGTAGCCCGCGTCAATCGTCCCCGGAGCGTTGACCAGCGCCAGCCCCTGACGGGCGGCGAGACCGGACCGAGGGTGGACGAAACCGGCATAGCCCTCCGGCAGCGCGATCGCGACGCCGGTCGGCACGACCGCGCGCTCCCCCGGCGCCAGCTCGACCCCCTCGGCGGCGAGCAGATCCGCGCCGGCATCACTGGGATGCGCGTAGGCCGGAAGGGGCAGGTCCGGGTCGAGCCGCCGAAGTGGCACTCTGACCCTCGCGGGGACCGCCGACAGTGGGGTGGTCGGGTTGGATGTGGCCACGACGGGCGACCCTATAGGCATGACACGCACTGTGGTGGTGACCGGAGCCAACAGCGGAATCGGCCTCGCGACCGCGCTCGAGCTGGCGGCGAACGGCTACGACGTCGTGGGCACCGCCCGCTCGGCGGAGAAGGCCGACGACCTGCTCGCCGCGGCGGCCGACCGTGGACTGACCGTGCGAACGTCGGTGTGTGACGTCGGCGACGCCGAGTCCACCGAAAAGGCGTTCGCCGAGATCGCGGCCGGCAGCGAGATCTGGGGTCTGGTCAACAACGCCGGCTTCGCCCAGGCCGGAGCGGTCGAAGACATCGACGACGACGCGGTGCGCTACCAACTCGAGGTCAACCTGGTCGCGCCGGCGCGCACCGCCCGGCTGGTGCTTCCCGCGATGCGCCGCCGGGGCGGGGGCCGCATCATCAACGTGTCGTCCGTCGCCGGGCGCGTCTCGTTGCCGCTGATGGGCTGGTACTGCGCCTCGAAACACGGCCTGGAGGCGATGACCGACGCGCTGCGCATGGAGGTCGCGCCGCACGGCGTCGCGGTCAGCCTGGTCGAACCGGGCAGCTTCGGCACCGGCATCTGGGAAGGGGCGAGCTACCCCGACGATGCCGCGACCGATGCCTACGCCGCGGCATACGACCGGGCCCGTCGTACGACGACGGCTGGGTTGCGGGTCATGCCCGACCCGGTCTGGGTGGCGCGCACGGTGCGGCTGGCACTGGCCACGCCGGTGCCGTTGGCCCGCTACCTGGTCGGTGTCGACGCGGTCGGAGGCGTGGTGGCCGAGCGGCTCGTGCCGACCGCGGTGAGTGACATCGTCAAGGGCGTGGCGACTGGCGTGCGCTCTCTTCCGTTTCTGCCTCGCTGACCGCGGTGTCGGCGGGGTAGGCGTCGGCTTCTGCCAGCGCCCGGTTGCGGCGGGACAGCTGCACGGACGCGCCGATCAGCCCCACGACCAGCGCGAGGATGCCCCAGCCCCAGCCGGAGAGGTTGAGCCCGATCGCGTGGTCGACCGACCAGGTACCGGCGCCGGTGAACCCGAGGCCGGCCGCGACGACGGCGTTGGTCAGCGGCAGCTCGTAGCCGCCGTTGGTCGCCCACAGCCCATTCTTCGCGTGCACCGAGATGGCGGCCACGGTCATGACGCCGACGATCATCGCGACGGCCAGGGGCGTGAGCAGGCCGAGCGTCAGCAGCGCGCCGCCACCAGCCTCGGACAGGCCCGCCGCAGCGGCCATCTGGCGGCCCGGGCGATGCCCGACCGCCTCGAAGAAGCCGCCGGTGCCGGCCAGACCGTGCCCGCCGAACCAGCCGATCAGCTTCTGCAGCCCGTGTGCGAGCAGTAGCAGCCCGATGAAGGCCCGGACGATCAGCAGTCCCTCCGCCATCGTTGGTCTCCCTTCGAGCAAACCTGTGCAACCCTCGATGTCATGCCCGCCGCGGAGCAGACCTATGTCGAGCGGCCCGCCTATGCCGAGCGGCTGGGCGTGCGCGGGCGCTGGTGGGCGGTGGTGCTCGCCGGGGCGGTGTTCGCGAGCGTGGAGCTGTTCGCCGGCTTCACCGGCCCGGTCATCGCGGTGATCGTCGCCGCGGTCATGGTCCCGACCATCGTGCTGCTCGCGCTGTCGATGCGGCTCGTGCTCATGGTCGACCGCGTCGGCATTCACGTGGGCGGGCAGACGATGCGCTTCGACGAGATGGAGTCCGTCGAAGGGCTGGACACGCAGCGGACCCGGCTGCTGCTCGGTCCCGATGCCGATCCGGCCGCACGTCTGTTCGTGCGCGGCTACATCCACGAGTCCGTGCAGCTGCGGCCGCTGCGCTCGCAGCCGGTCCCGTACTGGCTGGTGTCCACCCGGCACCCGGACCGGGTCACCGCCGCCGTGGAGCAGGCAGCGCGAGCGAGCCGCGTCCCGTAGCCTCCATGCGGTCGAGCCCGAGCCAGTCGGCCATCTGCCGCAGCTCGGCGAGCAACTCCACAGCCGTGTGCTCAGGTGCATCGGGTTCGGCCCAGGCCGACTGCACGACAAGCCGGCTCGTCTGCCGATCGCTCTTCAGGTCGACCCGCGCCACCAACCGGTCACCGAGCAGGAACGGCAGCACGTAGTAGCCATGCACACGCTTGACCGCGGGAACGTAGATCTCGATCCGGTAGCGGAACCCGAACAGCCGCTCGGTGCGGTCGCGTTCCCAGATCAGCGGGTCGAACGGCGCGAGCAGCGCTCGGGCATCGACCCGGCGCGGCATCGCGGTGCCGGGGACCATGTACGCCGGCTGCCGCCAGCCGTCCACCTCGACCTGCTCGAGCTGCCCCGCCTCGACCAGCTCGGCCAGTCGTGGTCGCAGCTGCGGCACGTTGAGCCGGAAGTAGTCGGCGAGATCGCCGGCGGTGCCGACCCCCGAGCTGGCCGCCGCCAACAGCGCCAGCTGTCGATGCGCCTCGTCCTGGTCCGGTGTGGGCGCGGCCATGACCGCCGGCGGCAACACGCGTTCGGTGAGGTCGTAGACCCGCTCGAAGTTGCGTCGGTCCGCGGTCGTGACCGCGCCGGAATAGAAGAGGTATTCGAGCGTGGTCTTGGCGTCGGACCAGTTCCAGCCCCAGTTGTCCTTGCTGCGCTTCTCGTCCTCGGCCAGCTGGCCCGCCGTCACCGGCCCGTGCTGGCGCACCAGGTCGAGTATGTGATCGATGTAGCCGGGCCGTTCCCTCACCACGCGAGCGATGTGGCCCCAGCGGTCGATCAGCCGCTCGGCTCTGTGCATCCGCCAACGCCACAGCGGCTGCTGCTGCACCGGCAGCAGGGCGGCCTCGTGGCCCCAGTATTCGAACAGCTCGCGATCCCGGTAAGCCATCCGGTCGAGCAGCGCCCGTGGATAGCCGCCGAGCCGCGACCAGCCGGGCAGGTAGTGCGCGCGGGACAGAACGTTGACGCTGTCGATCTGCACCACGTTGATGTCCTGCAGCAGCCGGCGCAGGTGCCGCCGGTCCGGCGTCGTCGCCGGGCGCGGACGGGCGAAACCCTGCGCAGCGAGCGCGATCCGCCGCGCCTGCGCGAGCGACAGGCGGCGTACGGAGCGGGCGGTCACGGAAGCAGTCTGCCCCGCCCCTCCGACAAACCTTGACCCACTTCGAACGGCGGGCGACCACTTTTCGTGCCGCTCCGCGGCGTGTCGTGGTCGCGCCGTGATCGAAGTGGCCCAGTGTTCGAAGTGGCCCAGTGTTCGAAGTGGCCCAGTGTTCGAAGTCGGGTCAGGCGGGCCAGGCGGTGCGCAGGAACGACCAGGTCAGCGTGCTCATGTCCACGCCGTACGTCGTTGCCGCCGCCGCGCCGGTCGGGTAGCGGTGCGTCAGAGTGCGTGACGTGATGAACCGCACCTGCGCGCCATCGGCACAGCCGTTCGCGACCCACGACACCGTCAGGGTGTTGCTCGTCGTCGTGGCGCCGTTGCAGCGGTCGGCGTCCGCGATCCTGTTGACGCTGTCGGCGGCCGGCGGAAAGCCGTAGGGATCGATCGGCGAGGTCCGCTCCCCGTCGATCGGGATGACCGTGTCACGGGCCCCGTGGACGTGCAGCAGGCTCACCGGCCGGTCGGGCACGCACCGCGGACTGACCACGTCGCCGGCGACGCCGAGCGCAACACGGAACACGTCCGGACGCTCGCAGATCAACCGGTAGGACATCAGTGCGCCATTGCTGAAGCCGGTGACCGCGACCCGGCGCGGGTCCACCGGCACCCGATGTTCGACGTCAGCGACGATGCGCAGCACGAAGCGCACGTCGTCGAGGTGGTGCCGCACGGCATAGCCGCAGCAGCTACCGGCGTCCCAGGACCGGCCGACACCCTGCGGATAGACGATGACGGCGTTGTTGGCGCGCGCGCCGCGGTCGAGCCCCTTCTCCGTCTCGAACCGGGCGGCGGTGCCGTTGAGCCAGTGCAGGGCCACGAGCAGCGTGTGCGGCCGATCGCGCAGGCCGGTCGGCACGAACAGCCGGAAGGACCGGGTCCGACCGGCGAACGGGATCGAGATGACCTGCACCTGCCCGTACGGCGAGGCGACCACCCGGATCGACTCCGACTGCGCGCTCGCCAGGAAGCTCGCCGGAATGACGAGCGCGGCCGTCGCCAGCGCCAGCGCGAGCGCCCACCACCGACGCAGCGGTGGCCGGAAGGCAGACCGCTGCCAAGCGTGCACGTATGCAGAGTCGGGCAGTCACGGGCACACTGAAGCCTGAACCACCACGAATCAACCAAAGGGACTAGTGGAACTCAGGTACGGACTGCTTGAACCTGGGTAGTCGTGGCGGCGAGGCGGTCCTTGTCGTCGTACAAGTTGGTGCGGACCGAGACGGTGGTGCGTCCGCGGTGCAACACCTCGGCGCGCGCTCGCACCGACCCCGCGGTGACCGGCCGGAACATCTGGGTCGTGGACGTGATCGTGGCCGTTGTCGCACCGTCCGGTAGCCCGAGCACGGTCACCAGCGCTCCGATGGTGTCGGCGAACGCCATCAGCACGCCGCCGTGCATCACGCCCCCGACGGTGCACAACCTGGGAGCCCATTCGAGCATCGCCTCGGCGCTGTCCCCGTCCGCCGCGGCGACTCGGATGCCAAGGTCATCGGCAAAGGGCATCAGCGCGACCAGATCGGCCATCTCAGTCATGCAGGAAGTCTGCACCGGCGATCGAGGCGTAGGAGACTGTGCAGGCGGAGAAGGTGAGGACATGGCGAACGACGAGGATGACGCCGGCAAGATGGCCTACAAGGTGCTGGTGATGTTCGGCGCGATGACCGGCGCTTTCATCGCCCGCAAGTCCCTTCAGGTGGCGTGGAAGACCGCGACCGGCAAGGAACCGCCGGCCAACCCTGAGCATCCGTCGGTGACCTGGGCCGAGGCCGCGGTGTGGGCGATCGTCTCCGGCGCGGTCATGGGTCTGGCCCGCATGCTCGCGCAGAAGAAGGTCGCCTCGAGCTGGCACAAGGCGACCGGGGTGTTGCCCGAAGAGACAGAGCGCAGCACCCGTTGAGTGAGCGCGGCGACACGCCGAGTTCGCCGAACGCGTTTGCCCATTAGTCAACCGGCGTACGTTTTCGACGTGTCCCAACCGGCGCAACCGTCCGCACGGGGGTCCGGTCGCCGGTTGGCGGCCATCCCGAACCTCGATGCGCTGTTCAGCGCGCGGTTGCGGCAAGGCGTCGGCTCTGCGCTGGCCGACCAGCGCGGCACGGTCGTCTTCGCCTCTCCCCCTGCAGGGTCGTGGAGCGTCCACCTCGACGACGGACGGGTCCGGCTCAGCCGTGGGGCGGCGCCGAAACCCCGCGCGACCGTCTCGGCCGACCCCGCCACGCTTGCCGCCGTCCTCGAAGGCCGGATTTCCGGCGTCGAGGCCTTCCTCACCCACGGCCTGATCGTCCGCGGTGACCTCGCGCTGGCGCTGCAGATGGACGGCGCGTTCGACGTCGGCGTCCGCCCACCGACGCATCCGGTCGCACGGGTGCGCAACGTGCTCGGTGTCCGCAGCGCCTATCTCGAGGCCGGCCCGCGCGACGCCCCGCCGGTCGTCCTGATGCACGGCTTGGGCGCGACCAACGCGTCGATGCTGCCGTTGCTCGCCGAACTTTCGACCGACCACCGGGTCATCGCGCCCGACTTCCCGGGTTTCGGGGCCTCCGGTGCGCCCCGTTGGCGCTACCGGGCGGTCGACCTGGCCCGCTGGCTGGACGCCTTTCTCAGCGTGATCGACGCTCGACCGGCGGCGCTGGTCGGCAACTCGCTCGGCGGACGTGTCGCGATCGAACTCGGGCTGACCGCACCCACCGCGGTCACCAAGATGGTGCTGCTCTGCCCCTCCCCGGCCTTTCGCCGCCTCCGGCAGTTCACTCCGCTGGTCCGGCTGCTGCCACCCGACGCGGTGGTGCCGCCGCTCCCGATGCCGCACCGGGCGGTGGTCTTCGGCATCCGCGCGATGTTCTCGCAGCCGGAGCGACTGCCCCAGACCTGGTACGACGCCGCCGCCGACGAGCACCTGCGAGTGATGCGCAGCTACTGGCACCGCCGCGCGTTCTTCTCCGCGCTGAAGCAGATCTACATGGAGGACGCGTTCGGCGACCACGGGTTCTGGGACCGGCTGCCACGGCTCACGACGCCCACCTTGTGTGTTTGGGGCGACCGCGACCGGCTGGTTCCGGCGTCGTTCGAGCGCCACGTGATGGCCGCGGTCCCCGACGCCAGGTCCGTCTGCCTGTCCGACAGCGGCCACGTGCCGCAGTTCGAGCATCCCGAGCACACCGCGCAGCTGACCCGCGAGTTCCTCGACAGCTGAGTGCAGACGTTCCTGCCGTTCGCGTCGTTCGAGGCGAGCGCCGCCGTCCTCGACGACCTGCGACTCGGCAAGCAGCGCGTGGAGACGTTGCAGATCCTGCGCGCGATCGTGTTCCCGTCGTACAAGGGCTGGCGCAACCATCCGGCGTCCGCGATGTGGCGTGGGTTCACGACAGCGCTCGCGTGTTACGGCCTCGCGACGTGCGCGGAATGGGTCGGCCGCGGTCGCGCGGACTCGGTTGCGCCCATGCTGCGCGAGTTCATCGACGGCGTTCCCCCGTCGCAGGCATCACTTCGGAAGGACGGGCGGCTCCCACCCTGGTTCGGCGACCCGCGGCTGCACGCCTCGCACCGGGCCTCGTTGACCCGCAAGCTTCCCGAGCACTACCGGCCGCGGCTGCCCGATTTCGACGATGAACTGCCCTACTTCTGGCCAGTTCCCGTCTTGCCGCGCTGGCCATTGCGAGAGAAGTCGCCACTGACCGAGGTGGAGGCAACGAAGGCGCTGGCTGCGATCCGTGCGGGCGAGCCGGAGAAGGCGTTCTGGCTGCAGGTGCTCACCGCGCCGGACCCGGTCGTGCTGGTCGCATCGGGCGCGCGCGACTGGGCGCATCCGCCACTCGCCGGCTTGCGACCCGAGGTGGTCCCGCCACGTCGGCCGAGTCGGCCGTCGGTGTCGGTCGCACGGCCTCCGACGACCGCGGACGTGGACGCGTTGCGTGCGGAAACGAGCGGGGCGCCGTGGCTGTTCGCCTACCCGGCGCGCGACTGGGCCAGGCGCCGCTCTGATCGGGCCGGCGCCAGCGTCGTCAACTACGGCCGATAAGGCAGGCGCCACCCGCCGGGCCGAAGATCGGCGGCGATCTTCTCGCCGAGTCGAACGGTCTCGCGGCGGTTGAGCGACGCGCCTGCCACTGCACCGGCCAGAAAAGGTACGACGGTCGCCGCGTTGCGCCCGGCGCGTCGAAGCAGCCGCTGCCGCAGTTCGCGCCGGGCCGCCCCGCCGATGATGCCGTTGAAGCTTCCGCCCAAGGCGAGCGGGTCCAGCCCACGCCGGCGTGCCCACGCGCCGAGGTAGGCCGCGCCACGGACCGCGGGAGTGCCGGCCACGCCGTGCCCGAAGACCTCGTGCAACTCGGCAACGAGCTTCATCTCGATCGCAACGACGGCGACCGTCTCCGCGGCGACCTGAACCGGTGCCGAGAGCAGCGTCGGCGGCGCGGCGATCTCCACCGACGACAGCAGGCCGCCGGCAGCGCCCACGGCCGCGGTGGTGCGGGCCGCGGTGGCGATCAGCTGGGCCGCGATCTGCTCGTCGGACATGCCCGGGAAGTGACGGTGCAGAGTCGCGCGGTCGCGCACCGGAATGTGCGGTGCGATATCGATCACAGCGTCGGCGAGCCGCCGTCCTTGCCGCGCCAGAAGCACCGCGAGCCGCCCGAGCAGGCCGGCACGGGTCCTGCGATCGAGCGGCTCGGAATCCGTCAGTCGGGCGACGACCGCCGGGAGGCTGTCGTCGCCCGCCTCGTCCTCTATTGCGCGCACTCCTTGCAGATCATCTTCTTGTCATCCGCCAACTGACTGCGGTGACGCACGAGGAAGCAGCTCATACAGGTGAACTCGTCCACCTGCTTCGGGACGACCCGCACGGTGAGTTCCTCACCGGAAAGGTCGGCGCCCGGTAGCTCCAACGACTCGGCAAGTTCGGCCTCGTCGACGTCGACGGCACCCGCCTGCTGATCGCGGCGTGCCTTCAGTTCCTCAAGGCTGTCTTCTCCGAGGTCGCTGTCATCGGTGCGTGGCTGGTCGTAATCGGTTGCCATTGCTCCTGCCCTCCTGGGTCCGGCGCGGATACAACGCAGAACCGGCTCTCGTTGTGCCCGGATCTTGCGGAAACTTTCCGCGTCGCGCCGCGCACCGTACCAGCGTTCGGCTGAAGAACACCTGATGTACCCCCTAGATACATTCGGCACGCGGCGTATCGGGGTTCACGCCGGGTAGTCACCAAAACATGGCCACATTCGGATACTTCCTTTCTAGTGAGGAGCACCCGGGAAGCGCGCTGGTCAGGGCGGCGGTGCAGGCGGAGCAAGCCGGCTTCGATGCGCTGTGGATCTCCGACCACTACCACCCGTGGCTTGACGACCAGGGCGAGAGCCCGTTCGTGTGGTCGGTGCTCGGAGCGATCGCGGCGAGCACCTCCCGGGTCAAGGTCACGACCGCGGTGACCTGCCCGATCATGCGCATCCACCCCGCGGTCATCGCGCAGGCGGCGGCTACCACAGCCGAGCTCTTCGGCCCGCGTTTCCGCCTCGGTGTCGGAACCGGCGAGGCTCTGAACGAACACATCCTGGGCGACCACTGGCCCCCGCCGGAGACCCGCCTGGCGATGCTCGAGGAAGCCGTGGCCCTCATCCGCGAGCTCTGGAAGGGCGAGATGCTCGACCATGACGGCGAGCACTATGTCGTCGAGAACGCGCGGATCTACACCCGGCCGAACTACACGCCGGACATCCTTGTCTCGGGCTTCGGGGCCAAGGCGATCGAGGTCGCGGCGCGCATCGCCGACGGGTTCATCATGACCTCGCCGAGCAGCGACGACATCGCGTCCTACCGCAAGCACGGCGGTCGCGGCGTCGTACAGGCCGGGGTGAAGGTCTGCTGGCACGAGGACAAGCAGCAAGCGGCGAAAATCGCCCACCAGACCTGGCGCAACTCGTTCGTGCCGGGTCAGCTCGCGCAAGAGCTGGCGACGCCCACGTTCTTCGAGCAGGCCAGCAAGCTGGTGACCGAGCAGATGGTGGCCGAGAAAGTCACCTGCGGCAACGACGTCGAGGAGCACCTCGCGACGATCCAGGACTACGTCGACGCGGGCATCGACGAGATCTACATCTCACAGATGGGGCCGGACCAGGAAGGCATGATCCGGTTCTACGAACGCGAGGTCCTGCCGCGACTGCGCGATGCCGCGAGGTCGATCAGCAGTTAGCGCGAGCGGGCTCGCTCGTCGAGGTGACTATCGGCTGCTCCGCCAGTGGCGGCCACCGCGGACCCAGCCGTCGCGGCTCGAATGACGCCCTCGACGAGCGGGCCGCCGGAGCCGCGAGGTACGACCGTGAGTTTGCCTGCACCCTCGAGCAAGGCAAATCGCACCTCTGACAGATCGTGGACACCTCGCTCGCGCAACGCCGCCTCCAGGTCCGCCAACGTCACCCCGGTGCGCAACAGCTGGAACCGCTGCACCACCCCGTCGGCGACGAGCACGCGCGGCGCCGGGTCGGTCACTCGTCGCATCCCCGGCAGGAACCGCAACCACGACAGGAGGCGGTGCACCACCACGAGTGTCGCCAGCGCAACCGCGCCCTCCACCCATGCCGTTTGCGACGACGTCGACGTGCGGCCGACGATCGCCCCCAGCGCCACCGCGACGATGACGTCGAAGATGTTGAGTTGCGCCAGGGTGCGCCGCTCACCGAGGCGCAGCAACAGCAGGGCCGTCCCGTACATCAGCGCCGCCTTCAAGGCGACGCCGGCCAGGTTGCCAACGTGGTCGATAACGACATGCAACGGCATGTGTGATGACGTCCCCGCCGATGGCCCGTCGTACTCTGCGCGCATGGACTTCCGCGACACTCCGGCCGAAGCCGAGTTCCGCGCCGGCCTGCGCAGCTGGCTGGCCGAGAGCCTGCCCGCCGACTGGGCTGACCGCCCGCCGCACGTCGGCCGTTTCGACGTCGAGGAGAGCCGGGCGTGGAGCCGCAAGCTCTTCGACGCGGGCTACGTCGGCATCACCTGGCCGAAAGAGTTCGGCGGCGGCGGGCTTCCGCACACCTATCAGGGCATCTATCTCGAGGAGTCGGCGCGGGCCGGCGCCCCTGACCACATCGGCGGGATCGGGCTGGGGATGGCGGGGCCAACGATCATCGCCTGGGGCAGCGACGAGCAGAAGAAGCGCTACCTCGCGCCGCTGCTGTCCGGTGAAGAGGTCTGGTGCCAGGGGTTCAGCGAGCCGGGCAGCGGCTCCGACCTCGCCGGCGCCAAGACCCGGGCGGTGCTCGACGGCGACGAGTGGGTCGTCAATGGGCAGAAGGTGTGGTCGTCGTACGCGCACATCGCCGACTGGTGCATCCTCGTCGTCCGCACCGACGCGGAAGCGGAGAAGCACCGCGGCCTGTCCTACCTGCTCGTCGACATGCGCTCCCCCGGCGTCGAGGTGCGGCCGCTGCGGCAGATCACCGGCGACCCGGAGTTCAACGAGGTGTTCTTCACCGACGTTCGCGTGCCGCGCGAGTCGATGCTCGGCAAGCCGGGCGACGGCTGGAATGTCGCGATGACGACGTTGCTGCACGAACGCGGCACGCTGGGGTTCTCGTTGACCGCGGCACTGGAGCGTCAGGTGCTGCACCTGGTCAAGCTGGCCAAGGAATGCGGGGCGGCTGACGACCCGGTCGTGCGCGACCGGATCGCGCAGGAGTGGATCGACCTGCAGGCATTGCGGTTCACCAACTACCGGTCGCTGACGACGTTGGCGAAGACAGGCGTTCCCGGCCCGGAAGGATCGGTTGCCAAGCTGCACTGGTCGGAGACCAACCAGCGGCTGACGAAACTCGCCCTGTCGCTCGAGGGTCTGGCATCGCAGCTCGACGCCGACGGCGGCGTGTGGAACGGCTTCTGGCAATACCAGCAGCTACGCAGCCGCGGCAACACGATCGAAGCGGGCACCTCCGAGATCCTGCGCAACATCGTCGCCGAGCGCGTCGTCGGCCTGCCCAGAAGCCGTTAGGAGCGACAGTGGACTTCGCATTCTCCGAAGAGCAGGAAGCACTTCGCGCCTCTGCTCGTGACTACCTGGGCGACCGATTCCCCGCTGACCGCGTGGTCGCCCTGGCCGAGAGTGACGCCGGCTGGGATCCGACCACGTGGAAAGAGCTGGCCAACCTCGGCTGGCTCGACCCGTCACTCGGGATGCTCGAGCACGCGGTCATCGCCGAGGAGACCGGCTTCGCATTGCTGCCGGCGCCCTGGTTCTCGACCGTCGCGCTGGCCTGGCCGCTGCTCGACGACGAGTTGCGTGACGGGGTCGCCGCCGGTGATCGGTCCGCGACGCTGGCCCGCAGCGACACCGTCGCGGCCGCCGGCGACCGGCTCAGCGGGACGGTGCCGCTGGTGCCGGACCTGACGTCCGTGACCGACGTCGTCGTGGTGACCGGCGACGGGATGTTCGCGGTCGAGGCGACACCGGACATCGTCGTCGCGCGATCGACGATGGACCGCACGCGCCGGCTCGGCGAGCTGCGTCTGGACGGCACCCCGGCGCGGCGGCTCGACGTCGACGCGTCGGCGCTTTCCGTCGTACGACGGCGGTCACTGGCGCTCGCTGCCTGCGAAGCGGTCGGTGTGGCGCAGCGCGCGCTCGACCTGACCGCCGACTACACCAAGACCCGGCGGCAGTTCGGCAAGGTCATCGGCACCTACCAGGGCGTGTCGCACCGGGTCGCGAACATCTTCGTGGCGCTGCAGCTCGGCCGCTCGCTGGCCTACTGGGCTGCATGGGCGGTGAGCGAAAGCGACGTGCAGCAGGACGAGGCGGCGTCAGCCGCAAAGGCCGCTGCGACCGAAGGCGCGGTGTTCGCCTGCGAGAACGCGATCCAGGCGCATGGCGGCATCGGTTTCACCTACGAGCACATCCTGCACCGCTACTACAAGCGGGCGCAGTGGCTCGAGGCGTTCGAAGGCTACGGCCGCGAGCACCGGGCGAGGATCGCGGAAGCGATCCTCGCCTAGTGCGCGCACCTGCGGTCAGTCGGCGAAGGCGCCGTAGACGATCGACTTGAGCTGGCCGCGGAAGTTGAACTGGCCCGACGGCATGAACTGGGTCATGAAGACGACGGTCAGGTCCTCGGCCGGGTCGATCCAGAAGATGGTCGAGGCGGCGCCGCCCCACATGAACTCGCCCTTGCTGCCGACGACGCCGGTCTTCGCCGGCCCTTGCGCGACCGAGACGGTCAGGCCGAAGCCCATGCCGGAGAACTCGACCTCGCCGTAGCTGCCCGGCATCGCGAACTGCCGCATGTCGCCGCCACCCGGCAGGTGGTTGGACGCCATCAGCTCGACGGTCTTGCGCGACAGGATCCGCACACCGTCGAGCTCGCCGCCGGACAGCAGCATCTGGCAGAACCGCAGGTAGTCCGCCGTGGTCGACAGCAGTCCGCCGCCGCCGGAGAAGAACGTCGGCTCCTGCCGGTAGCGGCTGTTCTGCGGGTCCTCCAGCAGGGTCAGCTTCTTGTTCTTGTCGCGGCGGTAGGACGCGGCCAGCCGGTCGATCTTCTCGTCCGGCACCCAGAATGCGGTGTCGGTCATGCCGAGCGGCTCGAAGATCGTCGTACGCAGGTAGTCGTCGAAGCGCTGCCCGGACAGGATCTCGACCAGCCGACCGCAGATGTCGGTCGAGATGGTGTAGAGCCAGTGGTCGCCAGGGTGGAACTCGAGCGGCTGGTCGGCCAGCCTGCTGACGAACGTCGCGAGGTCGCCGCCACCGCGGAAGCTCGGCGAGAAAGCCTGACCCGGCTTGTGGTCCTCGACCGACAGCGCCTCGGCGAGTGAGCGCCCGCCGGGCATGCCGAGACCGGAGGTGTGCGTCAGCAGGTGCCGCACGGTCATGTCGCGCTTCGGTTCGACCAGGCGCTCTTCGCCGTTCGGCCCCCGCTCCTTGACCTTCAGGTTCTTCCACTCCGGGATGAACCGGCTGACCCGGTCGTCGAGCTGGAACAGGCCGCGCTCATACAGCGACAGCAGCGCGACACCGGTGATCGGCTTGGTCATGGAGAAGATGCGGAAGATCGTGTCGTCCTCGACCGGCTTCCCCCGCTCCAGATCGCGGTAGCCGAACGAGCGGAAGTAGCCGACCTGGCCGTGCCGTGACACCACCGCCTGGGCGCCGGCGATGCGGCCGGCATCGATGTACTGCTTCTGGAGGTGCTCGGTGATGCGCTCCAGCCGTCGTTCGTCCAGCCCTGCCGCATCCGGGTTGATCTTCATGCCGGCCCTCTCGCTCGACGCGTGTGTCTGCTTCGCCGATAAAGCCGTGTATCTGACAGGTTGTCAACAGAGGTTTGCTTAACCTGGCCGCATGCCGCTGCCCTACCCGAACACCCGCCGCGACTCCTCCGTCGTCGACGTGCTGCACGGCGAGTCCATCGCCGACCCTTACCGCTGGCTCGAGGACACCGGATCGGCAGAGACGGCGGAGTGGGTGAAGCTTCAGAATGAGCTCACCGACAGCGTGCTCGCGGACATCCCGCGACGCGAGGAGATACGGGCCCGGCTGACCCAGGTCTGGGACTACCCCAAGCTCGGCGCGCCGTTCGAGCGCGGCGGACGCTGGTTCCAGCTTCGCAACACCGGGCTGCAACCACAGTCGGTGCTCTTCGTCATGACCGCCCCCGACGACCGGGGGCGCGTGCTGCTCGACCCCAACACGCTGTCCGACGACGGCACCGTCGCGCTCATGACGTGGACCGTGAGCAACGACGGGCAGCTGCTCGCCTACGCGACCAGTGCTGCGGGTTCGGACTGGATGACGTGGCGGATCCGCGACATCGACAGCGGTGATGACCGGACCGATGTGCTCGAGTGGACGAAGTTCAGCGACGCGGCGTTCGACCTCGACGCCACCAGCCTGTTCTACGTCGGCTACGACGCGCCGCAGTCGGGCCGCGAGTTTCTGGAACAGTCGCGGATCGGGCGGGTGATGCGGCACACCCTCGGCACGCCACAGGCAGAGGACACGCTCGTGTTCGTCGCGCCGGACGAGCCCGAGTGGATCCCGGGCGTCGGCTCGACCGACGACGGCCGGTTCGTGTCGGTCTGGATCGCCCGCGGCACGTTCCCGGAGAACCAGCTGCACGTGCTCGACCTGGCTGAGTCGCTGCCCCGGCCGCCGCTGCACGAGCTCGTCGGCGACTTCACGTCGTCGGCCGCGATCGCCGGCAATGTCGACGACACGTTCTACCTCTGCACCGACTACGAGGCCGAGCGGCGTCGCGTCGTTGCGGTGTCGCTCGGCCGGCCCGCGCGCGAGCAGTGGCGCGAGGTCATCCCCGAGTCGAGCGACACCCTGCTCGAAGCCCACGTGTTCGGCGGACGCATCGTCACGCACTACCTGCACGACGCTCACTCGCGCCTCGCGGTGTTCGACCTCGACGGGTCATCGTCGTACGACGTCGAACTGCCGGGCCTCGTGACGGTCGGCGACCTCTCCGGCAGGCATGACCGCGACCTGTTCCACTTCCGCGTCACGTCGTTCAGCGAGTCCGGCTCGATCTGGTCACACGACATGTCCAGCGGCCGGACCGAGCAGATGACAGCGTCGGCAGCGCCGATCGACGTCGACTCGATCGTCACGGAACAGGCATTCGTCACCTCGGAAGACGGCACGCGGGTGCCGGTCTTCGTCGTACACCGCCGTGACATCACCGCCAACGGTGAGCGACCGGTGCTGCTCTATGGCTACGGCGGCTTCAACATCCCGCTCACGCCCGACTTCTCGCCGTTGCGCGCGACGTGGGTCGAACGCGGTGGCGTGCTGGCCGTGGCGAACCTGCGCGGCGGCGGTGAATACGGGCGGTCCTGGTACGACGCCGGCCGGCTGGCCAACAAGCAGAACGTCTTCGACGACTTCTGCGCAGCGGCGCGATGGCTCGGCGGTGACAGCGGCTGGTCGTCGCCGCAGCACGTCGCGATCCAGGGTGGGTCCAACGGCGGGCTGCTGGTCGGCGCGTGCCTCACGCAGCATCCGGAGCTGTTCGGTGCCGCAGTGCCGGCGGTCGGCGTGCTCGACATGTTGCGCTTCCACACGTTCACGATCGGCTGGGCGTGGACGAGTGACTTCGGCAACCCGGACGAACCGGAGGGCTTCCGCTGGGTGCGCGCCTACTCGCCGCTGCACAGTGTGCGGCCCGGCACGGCGTATCCCCCGACGCTCGTACTGACCGGAGACCACGACGACCGCGTCGCTCCGGGCCACTCGTTCAAGTTCGCCGCCGCGCTGCAGGCCGCGCAAGGCGGCGATGCACCGGTGCTGATCCGGGTAGAGACGTCGGCGGGTCACGGCGCCGGCAAGCCCACACAGAAGGTCATCGAAGAAGCGACGGACGTGCTCGCGTTCCTCGAAGCTCACATCGGCTGAGGACTCCAGCGCGTCGGAATTGATCCTCGGCGCAGCCGAAAGAGATGTCGCCAGGCATTGAGGCCGAAAGCGAGAAGGCCGAACGCGAAAATGAGCGAGATGACCCAGCCGGTCGTCGTCGCCGCGGGCTGGGACGGGAACTCGGCATAGCCGGCGTCCGACGGGTCAACAAGGACCTCGACCGGAGTGCCGGCGGCGAGATTCGTGTCGTGCGGAACATGCGCGACGGTCGTCGCTCCGGTCGGCTCCATCACTGTGACTCGGGCCGTGTACCACGTCGAATAGCGACCGTGGTGCACGACGTGCTGCACGTGCTCGACCAGCGCCGAGACAGCCCGGCCCTTGGACTGCGTTCGATGTGACTGGACCGCCGCAGAGTGAGCCGACACAGCGATCGCGAACATGATCCCTGTGACCGCGAGGGTCATCAGCGCCGAGAAGCCGGTCGCGACCGGACCGTGCCGGCGGGTGCCGCGCCGGATCGACCAGAGCGGCGGCGGTGGACCGATCCGGTTCGGGTCGTCGGTGGGCGCACTGACGTGCCGGAGCAGGTGCTCGGCATGGATCGCGACATAGACCCCGAGGGCGAGCAGGGCCACCGCGACGACCGCGAGCACGATGTCGCCGGCGCGACTTCCGTCCTTCGCGGTGGGATGAACCGCGGTCAGGATCGCGCCGAGGCATACCAACCCCATGAAGACGGCGCCCAGCAAGGCAACGATCAACCCTGCGAGCGGCTTCCACCGCTGCCCCGGATTCACGTCGTGCCCCCTTGATCGACCAGCTTTGTCAGCCGCAGGTGACCCTAGGGGGTGATGAGGCGCTGACAAGCCGCTACGCAACAATTGAGCGCATGTCTGTGACTCAGGATCGCGCCCGCACCAGCGGCGATCAGACCTTCGACTCGCTCGCCCCGGCAACCGGCGAGGTGGTCGGCACCTTTCCGGTGCACACCGAGGCCGAGGTGCGCGAGGCCGTCCAGCGCGCGCGCAAGGCGTCGCAGTGGTGGCAGGGTCTCGGTTTTGACGAGCGCAAGAACCGCTTGCGCGCCTATGCAGGTGCGCTCACACGCCGCCGCAACGAGCTGCTCGACCTGATCTCCCGCGAGAACGGCAAGCCGCAGGTCGACGCATTCCTGGAGCACTTCCTCGCGCTGGAGCACATCGCCTGGGCGGCGAAGAACGCCGAGCGCATCATGAAGCCGCGCAAGGTCAAGGGCTCGATGATGCTCGCGGGTGTCACGCCGATCCTCGAATACCAGCCGCTCGGCGTCGTCGGCGTCATCGGTCCGTGGAACTACCCGATCTTCACGCCGATGGGCTCGGTCGCCTACGCGCTGGCGGCCGGCAACGCCGTCGTGTTCAAGCCGAGCGAATTCACCCCCGCTGTGGGCGTGTTCCTCGCCGACGCGTTCCGCGAAGTCGTGCCGGAGCAGCCGGTGTTCCAGGTCGTCACCGGGTTCGGTGAGACCGGAGCGGCGTTGTGCCGCGCGGGCGTGGACAAGATTGCGTTCACCGGGTCGGCGCCGACCGGCCGCAAGATCATGGCTGCCTGCGCGGAGACGCTGACGCCGGTACTGCTCGAGCTCGGCGGCAAGGATGCGCTGCTCGTCGATGACGACGCCGACGTGAAGACCGCTGCGCGCGCTGCGTTGTGGGGGGCCTGCGCCAACGCCGGACAGACCTGCATCGGCGTCGAACGGGTCTATGTCGTCGACGCGGTCTATGACGACTTCGTGCGTGAGCTGACCGAAGCGGCGAAGGACGTGAAGTCCGGCGGCGACGACCCGGTCATCGGCCCGATGACGATGCCCAAGCAGATCGACATCGTGCGCGAGCACATCGAGGAGGCGCTCGACCGCGGCGCCAAGGCCCTGGTCGGCGGGCGCGAGTCGGTGCGTGCGCCGTACATCGACCCGGTGATCCTCGTCGACGTGCCGGAGGACGCGCGCGTCATGCGCGAGGAGACCTTCGGCCCGGTGCTTCCGGTCGTCCGTGTTCGCTCGCTCGACGAGGCGGTCGAGAAGGCCAATCGCACGTCGTACGGGCTCGGCGCGGCCGTGTTCGGCAAGAAGCGGGCGTACGACGCGGCGCGCCGGCTGCGAAGCGGCATGGCGAGCGTCAACGCGGTGCTCGCCTTCGCCGGGTTCCCCGCGCTGCCGTTCGGCGGCGTCGGCGAGTCCGGTTTCGGCCGCATTCACGGCGAGGACGGGTTGAAGGAGTTCACCCGGCCGAAGGCGATCACGCGGCAGAAGCGCACGATGGGCCCGGACATGATGTCGTTCGACCGGCCGGCGTGGCTGCCGAAGGTCGCGGCCAAGCTCGGCGACCTGCGCTACGGCCGCTACGGCCGCTGACCCCGCCGAACTTTGTCTGCCAAATCGGACATTACAAGCGCAGCGTGTCCGATTCGACAGACATTGTTCGCGGGGGGGCCTCCTCAACCTGGCCCGGAAGTAAGCCGATTCCTCGGGGAAGACACCGAGGGGGTCCGGCATGTCCGCGTACGGCAAGTCGTTCAGCACGCGCCTGTTCATCCAGGCTGCGTTCACCGGGCTGCTCGCCCCCATGTCATCGCGCGGGTCGACCTGGCTCGTGGTGACGTTTGCGATCGCCGCCGGCGCTGTTGCGGTCGCTGCGGTCATCCGCAACGGGCACGAGAAGGCACGCGAGCTGGTCATCGGCTTCGAGGCGATCGCCGTCGCTGTGGGCGTGGTCGGCCTGATGGGCCACCACTACATCCCCGGCACCATCGTCGGTGTCGCGGCGCTGATCACCGCGGTTCAGCACCGCGCGCCAGTCGCCGCGGCGTTCGTTGCACCGGAAGCCATGCAGCCCCCGACGTTCGCCGCGCCCGTTCCCATGTCATCGCCGGCGACAGTGCCAATGTCAGCGCCCGCGCCGATGCCTGCACCTGCGCCCATGGCCGCTCCGGCGCCGATGCCGACCCCCGCGGCGGCTCCCGCTCCCGTGCCACCTCCGGCTCCGGCGCCGCAGGCCGAGGCGCAGCCCGCGCCGCGGGCGATGAACATCCTCCCCGGCTGAGCCGCCGGGTCTGACAAGTCGCGTCAGGAGTAGGCGACGGCGTACTGAAGCACCTCGCGGGCGTACCAGTCCGCGTGGTTGTAGGCGAAGATCGCGGCGTAGAGCGACTGGCCGCCGAGACCGGCACCCCAGGCGCAGAGATAGCGCGCGGCCGAGTAGATCGCGTCGGCAGGATCCTGGATGTTGGCAACACCGTCGCCGTCACCGTCGACGGCGTACGCGACGAACGTCGATGGCAGGAACTGCATCGGCCCCATCGCGCCCTTGCTCGAGGTCGCCGTGTTGGCGCCGTTGCCGGTCTCGACCGTGCCGATGGCCGCGAGCACCGTCCACGGCAGGCCGCGGCACGTCGTTGCAGCGGCGCGGTAGAGCTTGAGGTAAGAGGCAGGAATCATCGACCGCGCATAGGCGCTGATGACGGTCTGGTCGACCTGCTTCGGTCGCACGATGTGCACGTGCGCGCGCTCCCCCAACAGCCACTGCAGATCCGAGCGCAGCCCGTCGACCGAGCGATCCGGTGCCGACACGATGACGACACGTCGCAGCGACAGCCCGAGCGACCGCGACATCGTCTGGTCGACAAGTGCCTGCGTCTGACCGAGCCCGATCGTGGCGAACGCGCCGACACGCACTGCGGGCAGCACCTGGCGCGCGCGACGGGCGGACAGAGTCGCTCCCAGCGCGTGCGACATCCGGCCGGCCTGCGAGAAGTCGACTGTCACGTCGCCACGGATGACCGACTGCCAGAGCGGCGTCGAGACAGCCGTGAACCTCGGCGTGAAACCGCGTGCGCCGACGTCGAAACCGAGCACGCGCAGCATGTGCCCGCCGATGACGACGTCACCCTGGTCGGCGACGGTCACCGCTCGTACGCCGTACAGGTGTCGTAGCCGGGTCAACTGATGTGCGGACACCGCCTTCGGCAGCGTCACCATCGCGTCGGGCGGGGTGAGCCGGCGCAGCTTCGGCAGTGGGCGCGCGGCGAGTGACCGAGCGGCTCGTGCCGGCTTCGGCGCCGGGCGCTGCGCCGAGACACGCGATGCCGCGTCGCTGCCATGGCCGACGACCGCGAGCGCGGTCGCCACGCCGGAGACGATCAGGATGGCCGCGACGACAGCGACGACCACCGCTTGCCGGGAGCGGGTCATCACTGTTCGATTACGACGCGAATGTCCGATCTCCTGCCCCGGCGTCGATCAAGATCCGCTCCAGCGCCGCGAACAAGCGCGGGTTTGCGGCGAGCGTGGCCTCCCTGCCGGGCGGGTTGCCGCCGAGGCCACCGAAGGCTGCTCCGGCCTCGCGGGCGATGAGGCTGCCGGCCATCCAGTCCCAGGGATACATGCTGGCCTCGTAGAACGCGTCGACGCGGCCCGAGGCGACGCTGCACAGATCGACCGCGGCCGACCCCGCCCTTCGGATGTCGCGCACCTGCGGCAAGACGGCCCGGATCACGTCGGCCTGCCAGGTGCGGATGTCGACGTCGTAGGCGAACCCGGTCGCGACGAGCGCGAGCGCCGGGTCGGGCTGATCCGTGCACGTGACCAGTCGGCCATTGCAGCGGGCGCCGCCGCCGACCGTCGCGGTGTAGGTCTCACCGCGCGGCACGTCGATGACGACACCGGCGACCGGGTCGCCACCGACAGCGGCGGCGATGGACACCGAGTACGGCGGCAGCGCGTACAGGTAGTTCACGGTGCCGTCGAGCGGGTCGACGTACCACGTGACGTCGCTGCCGTCGCCGTTCGCGGTCGCGCCGCTCTCCTCGGCGACAACGCGATCGTTCGGCCGCCGCCGACGCAGCCCGTCGATGATGACGCGTTCGGACGCTTTGTCCACGACTGTCACCGCGTCGGTAGGCGTGGTCTTGGTCTGCGCGTGCAGGTCCGCGGGCCGGTCGCGGATGATCGCCGCGGCAGCCTCAGCGACTTCCTCGGCGATCGCCAGCAGCTCGGTCGCGTCGTTCACCGGGCCATCCTCGCCTGCGACTGCCTACCATCGGGACGTGGGCCTGCCGCACTCCGTCCTGCTTGATCGGATCCGCGCGTCGGTGATCGGCGACGACACGATGATGGACGGGCCCTACGGCCCGCGTCGGGTCACTTACGCCGACTACACCGCGAGCGGACGTGCGCTGGCGTTCATCGAGGACTTCATCCGCGCCGAGGTGCTGCCGCGCTATGCCAACACCCACACCGAGGCGTCCGGCACCGGTCTGCAGACGACACGGCTGCGCGAGGATGCGCGCGGCATCATCCGCGACGCGCTCGGTGGCGACGACGACACGCTGGTCATCTTCACCGGCTCAGGGACCACAGGCGCCGTCGACAAGCTTGTTCGCATTCTGCAGCTGCGGTCGCCTATGCGGCCGCCGGCCGACGAACGGCCAGTGGTGTTCGTCGGGCCGTTCGAGCATCACAGCAACGAGCTTCCCTGGCGCGAGTCTGTCGCTGACGTCGTACAGATCCCGGAGGACTACGACGGGCACATCGACCTCGCCGTCCTCACCTCACGGTTGCACGAGTTCGCCGACCGGCCACTGCGGATCGGTTCGTTCTCTGCCGCGTCCAACGTCACCGGGATCGTCACCGACACCATCCGGGTCGCTCGGCTGCTGCACGAGCACGGCGCGCTGTCGTTCTGGGACTTCGCCGCGGCCGCGCCGTACGTCGACATCACCATGTGCCCACCCGAGGATCCGCTGGCCTGGAAGGACGCGGTTTTCCTGTCGCCGCACAAGCTGATCGGTGGTCCGGGGACGCCGGGCGTCCTGGCGTTGCGGCGTGGCCTGGTGCGCAACCCCGTGCCGACAGTGCCCGGCGGCGGCACCGTCGCCTACGTCAACCCGTATGAGCACGTGTATCTCGACGACCCGATCGTGCGCGAGGAAGGCGGCACGCCCGACATCGTCGGGTCGATCCGCGCGGGGCTCGTCTTCCAGTTGAAGCAGGCGGTCGGTGTGCCGATGATCCGCGACGCCGAGGAAGCGTTGCTGCGTCGCGCGGTCGAGGCGTGGTCGCGGGAGCCGGCAATCGAGATCCTCGGAAACGTCGACGCGGAACGGCTGTCGATCGTGTCGTTCGTCGTACGACGTCCGTCGGTGGACGGCGATGCGGGTCGTTATCTGCATCACAACTTCGTGGTGGCATTGCTGAACGACCTGTTCGGCATCCAGTCGCGCGGCGGCTGTTCGTGCGCCGGTCCTTACGGCCACCGGCTGCTCGGCATCGACCTGGAACGCTCGCATGCATTCGAGCGCGAGATCACCCACGGCTGCGAGGGCATCAAGCCGGGCTGGGTGCGGGTGAACTTCACCTACTTCCTCGACGAGCAAGTGGCCGACTACATCATCGACGCGGTCGCGTTCATCGCGAAGCACGGCGCAAAGTTCCTACCCGACTATCGGTTCGACACCGTCACCGGCCTGTGGCATCACCGGGCCGGACCGGTCGAGCCGCCACTGCGGTTGACCCAGGTGGGCTACGACGCGGAAACCGGCGAGATGTGTTATCCGCGACACGACGTGCGCGCAGATGTATCGGTGCTCGCTGACCACCTGCGCGAAGCGCAGCAGTTGGCTGCTGAACGCAGCGAGCCGGACTGCTCAGCGCCGACCGGCGTCAGCGCCGACTTCGAAGCGCTGCGCTGGTTCGACCTCCCCGCAACCTGCCTCACCTAGCGCGTCCAATCGCGAAAGGCGGCCCATAGAGCGTGGATAACCCGCGATTGCTTGCGGGTCCACAGATGTTCTCGCGGCCCTGACGGTCCACGCCGGCAGGCTCAACCCTTGCCGCATGCCTCGCACGATCAAACCGACCCCTCTGCTCCTGGAAGTTCTGCGCCGCCAAGACGGCGTCGCGACCACGGGGCAGCTCGTCGCCGGCGGCTTGAGCCGACGGGCTGTCGATAACCGGGTGCAGCGCGGTAGATGGCGGAGGCTGCTTCCGGGCATCGTTCTGACCTCTCCGGCCGAGGCGACCCGCCGCCAGTTGCTCGTCGCCGCCTGGCTGTGGGTAGGCGCGGCCGGCGCCATCGACGGCGTCGATGCCTGCGTGTGGTACGGACTGAAGTTAGAAGGGTGGAGCGGCGAAGTTGCGTCCAGGGAAGTGGTGTTTGATTCCTCGCTCGTGCGTGGCGTCGTGAACTGAGACGGCCACCGCGTGATCCTCAACGAGTTCCTGCGAAAGATCTCGAGCGAGGAGAAGCACG
>Ga0070658_10000491_pt1 | contig 34335 bp, 29 predicted proteins | sample KBSC13metaG_FD_64664 | JGI IMG/M metagenome (GOLD analysis project Ga0070658, IMG submission 64664) | Corn rhizosphere microbial communities from Kellogg Biological Station, Michigan, USA - KBS C1-3 metaG | ecosystem: Host-associated > Plants > Roots > Rhizosphere > Soil ... | reverse complement strand
CCGATCCGTCGGTGTTTAAAGACGGTTTTCTTGAGATCTTCGTAGACTTTTTCGGCGGACTTGGCCTCAATGGCCTCCGACTCGCTGATTAGTGGGCATACGACGAACATTTGTCGACCGGTGGCCAGTTCTGCATCGATGGTAGCGTACAACTCTTTGCGAGAATTCGGCGAGACAACTTGGGTGATGATCGGCAACCGCCCGACTGGTTTCTGGGCAATGACTGAGATGTCCAGCTCACCGTAAAGCGTCAGTGCCAGGGACCGTGGGATCGGTGTTGCAGTCAAACTGAGTACATGTGGCATATGTCCGGCTTTAGCCTGGAGCGTTTTGCGCTGCTCAACCCCGAAGCGGTGCTGCTCATCGATCACTACTAACGCCAGTTTGTGCATATCAACTTTTTCCTGGATCAACGCCTGCGTGCCTACCATAAACCTTATGTCACCACGGGCAATCGACTCCTGGGCCCTCGTCTTCTGCGCTGCGCTCAGGCTGCCAACCAGCAGACCAACCTGATGTCCCAGCCCAATTGGATCTAACAGATTAAAAATGGTTTCAGCGTGCTGTCGCGCAAGGAGCTCAGTCGGCGCCATCAGCGCTACCTGCCAGCCCTCGTTGAGCACCATCAATGCAGCCATTGTCGCAACTACCGTCTTACCGGAGCCAACATCACCTTCCACCAGGCGGTTCATCGGCTCGACGCGTTGCATATCGAGGTAGATTTGCCAGATGACTTTTTTTTGCGCCGGCGTGAGCACGAATGGCAAATTACTGACGAATTCTTTGGCCAGTGACTCGTGGAATGGTACGCTCAGCGCCGTCTCCCGTTGGTTCTCCTGTTTATTCAAAAGCGCGGCCAGACTGAGACTAAACACTTCCTCAAATCCCAGTCGTCGCTTGGCAATCTCCAGATCATCACCGGATTCCGGGAAGTGCATAGTCTCCAGCGCTTCTGCTCGGCTGATTAGCTTTTGGGTTCTGCTGATGTGCGGCGGCAAACTTTCCGGCAGTTGCCGAATCAGCGGCAAGACCTGGTACACCGCAGCCCTGATCTGTCGCGAAGTCAGGCCCTTGGTCTCGCGGTAAATCGGAATGATCCGAGCCGCATTGACCACAAAGTCGGTCACCAGTTCGATTGAAGGATTCGAGATAACCAGCCGACCATGGCTGAGCTCAAACAGGCCTGACACGAAGTACAGCTCATCATGCTTGATCGACGCCGCCCGATAAGGCTGGTTGAACCACACCATGCGCACACTACCCGTCTCGTCGCTAGCAATGGCTTCGGTAATGTGCATGCCGCGCCGGACGTAGCGGCCGGTGGCATTCGTAATCTTCACCTGGATTGTAACCAAACCGGGCTTCAGACGGCGAACTTCGGTGACTTCGGAGTAATCCTCATATCGACGTGGGTAATTCTGGATCAGGTCACCTACGGTTTTGAGGCCCAGCACTTTGAACTTGGCCGCCACAGCGTCGCCAACCCCCTTCAACTCCGTAACCGGGCTCTCAAGTGTCATGCCTCTAGTATACGAGACTAAGAAGACTTGCGGACCAGGAAGAAGACCGATGGGCCGAAGTATGTGTTTGCCAGCGGACGCTGCATGGCTTTTTCAGCACCGAGCATGACCTTCTGGGGTAGCATCTTCTTGAGGCGAGGGCTGCGCAAGTTGGAGACCGACAGGGTGGCAACGACATTCAGGCCGCTGTGCTTGAGCTGACGAATGACAGTGTTGGGGTTGTGGTTCACGAAAGCAATCTCGTCATCGCGGCGATTTTCAGCAGAGCGGATGTCGACGGGTTTAACTGGCATGCGCTGGCCTTTGACAATGTGCTTCAGGCGGTTGCGGAAGTGGGCGTAGTTGGCAACCTCAATGATGGCGTAGCCACTTGGGCTAAGGATGCGTGAGATTTCAGCGAATTCTGGGGTCGGATCTGGCAGGTGGTGCATGACACGGATCATGGTCAACAGATCGATTGAGCCGTCTGGGAACTGCAGATCGTCAGCCTGCATCAGCTTCTGGTCAATTTCCGGGTGATCCTTCAGGAAGTCTTTAGCGATGTCGAGCTGTTGCTGGCTGGGCTCAGCCAAGGTGACCTTGTCAGCGTAGTTTTCGAGTAGCAGACAGAGACGGCCATAGCCACCACCGACGTCAACCGCGTTCTTGAAGCGGCGGCCACGAAGTAGACGCTTGATGGCGATTTCTTCAGAGGCGTGCTCGTACTGGCGCTCGTCCCAGTAGTGGAGGTAGTTGAAGGATGGATCATTGTACTTGTCCTGACCCTGCTTCTTTGATGTTTTGGTTGCGGTAGCTTTTGCCATACGTCTCCTGAATTATTTATTGGCGCTCGATCAGCGCGGAATCCTTAAATGCTTTACCTCGGCGCAGTAGTAACCGGCCGTTTACGAAATTATCATCAGTAAAGGTCTCAGATGTAGTCTTGACGCCGTTAATACTGATGGCATTGCCTGTCAGCATACGACGGGCGTCGGACAGTGAGGCACAAAGGCCGGTTTCAGTCAGCGCGGTTAGGACGGAACTGTCAGCAGCCACGCGCAGTGATGGCAGGTTATGGCGGATTTCCTCGATGGCTTCGCCGCTTGCCAGCTCGATCGACTGGCGGCCGGTAATGTAGTCAGTAACGGTCTCGGCAAAGGCCAGCTGCTCTTTGCCGTGGATCAGTAAGGTGGCTTCCTGCGCTAGGCGAGTCTGGGCATAGCGCTCTTGCGGCCGTTCTTTGTGTTTGGTCATGATTTCGGCGATTTCTTCAGGGCTGAGCAGGGTGTAAATCTTTAGGTAGTCTTCGACGCCCTCGTCATCGAGGTTGATCCAGAACTGGAAGAACTGGGTGGGCGTAGTTTTAGCGGGATCCAGCCAGACAGCACCGGCTTCTGACTTACCGAATTTTTGGCCAGTAGACTTGTTGACGATCAGCGGGGTGGACCAGATATGGGCTTCGTCACCTGTGACGCGGCGGATCAGATCAACGCCAGCAATGCAGTTTCCCCATTGATCGGCGCCACAAACCTGCAGGCTAACCCCTTTTTCGCGGTGCAGGTGCAAGAAATCGTAGCCTTGGATTAAGGAGTAGCTGAATTCAGCGTAGCTAATACCAGCTCCACCTTCACCGAGACGACTCTGGACGAACTCGCGTCCCAGCATCGAGCTCATCGGCACATGCTTGCCGACTTCGCGCAAGAAGTCGAGATAGCCCATGCCTTTGAACCAGTCGTAATTATCGACGATCTCGAACGGTTTATTGTTAAATATGGCTTCGTACTGCGAGGTAATCGCTTGCTTATTATGAGCAATCTCATCGAGCGATTTGAGATCCCGCTCCTGGGCCTTACCATCAGGATCACCGATCATCCCAGTGGCGCCCCCAACCAGCAGTATTGCCTTGTGGCCATACTCGATAAAATGGCGAACCATCATAGCAGCCGCCAGATTACCGATTGTCATTGAATCAGCGCTCGGATCGACACCCCAGTAAAAGGTGATCGGATCACCGTCCAGGATAGTGATGTCTTTATAAGTGGTTTGGTTGACGAAACCGCGCCAGGTCAGTTCTTCAGATAGCGTCATTAGCGCTCATTATATCTCATCTGTTCCCCAGAGCCCAAACTGAGACCTCGCTGAAAGCGTAACCGAAAATAGTAGACAGTAGCGGCCCGCTGTTTGCTATACTTACTTGTAATGAATACACCGAAGTCTACTGGAGGGCCACGCGGTTCCAAAACCGGCCGTGCCCGTCGTCCTAGCAATACAGTCACTACCAAAAGCGGCAATACGCTCAAAGTTAACCGCAGCCTGGCTGATCGTCGCAAGGCATCCAAAGCAGCGCGTGCAGCCGAAAAAGCTGAATACCTGAGCACGCTCCCGAAGAACAAGTTCAAGCGAGTACTTGCCCGCCTCCACCCGAAGCGTGTCGCCGCCTATTGGTTCAGCCGAGAGGGTGGCATAATGGCCCTCAAGCTCATCGGTGTGGCCTTCGTGTTTGGATTCATTCTTATCATCGGATTGTTCGCCTACTTCCGTAAGGACCTACCGAAGGTCAAAGATATTGCTGGAACCAGCTTTGGTGGCAGCGTGAGTTACTATGATAAAACCGGTCAGACACTACTATTCCAGGACTATGACAACTACAAGCGCACCCCCGTTGAGTCCAAGGATATTTCCAAATATCTCAAGATGGCGACTGTGGCCGTTGAAGATAAAGACTTCTACCACGAAGGGGCCTTTAACGTTCGTGGCATTGTGCGTGCCGCTGCCCACGACGCCTCCGGTGGCTCTACCCAGGGTGGATCCACTATTACTCAGCAGCTTGTGAAGCTGAATGAAGGCTGGACAAACGACCGAACCATCACCCGCAAGGTGAAGGAGTTGATCCTGGCCGAAGAGTTGGAGCGCGAGTACACCAAAGACGACATCTTGACAGGTTACCTGAACCTGGCTCCCTACGGAGGCGTTGACTACGGTGCTGAAGTCGCCGCGCAGGATTACTTCGGTACCAGTGCCAGCAAGCTGACACTAGCCCAGGCAACCATGCTGGCCTCCATCCCCAAAGCACCCAATCTGTACTCTCCGTACAGCAGCCCGAAATTCAACCCCGGCGCGACCTCTGATTACTTTGACTCTGAGTCGCTGATTAACCGCCAGCACTTCATTCTGGCGAAGATGGTTGATCAGGGGCTGATCACCAAAGCCGAAGCCGACGCCGCCAAAAAAGTGGATATCCTAGCCCAGGTTCACCCGCTCAGCTCACGCTACAACAACATCAAGGCGCCGTACTTCGTGCTGGCGGCCAAAGAAGAACTGCAGCAAAAACTTGGCTCAGCCATTATTAAGCGCGGTGGCTACAAGGTCGTCACTACCCTCGATCTCAACCTACAGACCAAGGCCGAACAGCTGGTACAGGACAATCTGCACAATGTTGTTGCCCACAAGGGCGACCAGGAAGCCATGGTCGGCGAAGACGTCCAGACTGGTCAGATCGTGATGTTGGTTGGCGGCGTTGACTTCAATCAACCCGAATACGGCCAGAACAACTACGCCGCCGGCATCAAGATCCCGCCAGGCTCGAGCTTCAAGCCCTACGACTATACGACCTTCATCGATAACAATAATAATGTTGGTGCCGGTTCAGTCCTCTATGACGCCAAGACAACTGGCCTGCCGGGCTACGACGGTTCCTGCCCACTGACACCCGCCCAAATCAATTCCTGTCCGCCCGGCACTCAGGAATCAGCCTTCGACTACGACTTGATTTTCCCTGGCCCAATCACGCTGCGGTATGCACTGGGTGGCTCCCGTAACGTTCCCGCTTTCAAAGCAATGCTATCTTCACTCCCGAACGACACAAGTAAGGGACGCGTCAATTCGATCAATAAGGTCATCGACACCGCCTCAGCCATGATGGACAACGAATACGATCAAGCCCACGGCCAGAAGAGCTATAACTGCTACGCGGATGAAAAGCAGACCATCCTGACGCAATGCTATGCCGCTTCCGCCATCGGTGACGGTGCTTATCTGAAGCTCGACGACCACGTCAACGGGCTGGCAACCCTAGCTCGTCTCGGTAAGGCGATTCCCCGCACCTTCCTCCTGACAGTTACTGACGCCGCCGGCCATGATGTCATCAAATACACTCAGCCAAATGGCAAACAAGTCGTCAAAGCCGATACTGCTTATATTGTCGACAACATGGCATCTGATCCAAATGCCAGCTACCTGCCTGGTAGTTGTACCGCGACCACCTGCGCGCCACTCAGCCGCGGCGGTTACAAATTCCACCGCTACAATGGCTGGAACTTCGCCATCAAGACGGGTACCACTAACTACGCTTTCGATGGTCTGATGACCAGCTGGTCGACCAAGTACGCCGTGGTGAGCTGGATCGGTAACCATACTCGCAACGTTGCCATCAATGAGGCTGCCGAGTACCTGACTACCCCACTTACCCGTGGCTGGATGGAATATGCCCATGAAAACCTGACTCCGGTTAACTGGACACAGCCCAGCACCGTCAAGACCGCACCAGCATTCGTCGTCCGCAACCACATACACAACGGCGACATCGAGCCGAGCCCGACTAATGACCTGTATCCTGGAAACTATGTCGGTGGCAACAACAAAGTCGGTACTTCGCAGACCCTTGACAAAGTCTCAGGCAAAGTTGCGACCAGCTGTACGCCAGCCGCAGCCAAGGATGTCCAGACCAACAGCAACGTAGCTTTCTGGAATGTTGACATCTTTAATGGTGGTAAGGCCAACATCGGCACTGCATCCGCTGGCGCCTCGACCTCCAGCAGTCCAACAGACGATGTCCATAACTGTAACGACAGCCCGCCGACGATTACACTGACCGCGCCGTCAAGCTGCGAGGGCAGCTGTGTCATCACGGCCACCGTCAGCGCAGGCACCCATCCGCTGACCGACGCGCAATACGCCCAATTCCCCGGCACCGTCACCTTCAATCTTGGCGGTACACAGATATACACCACCAGCGTCAGCGACTCACCAACAACCGTAACGTTCACCTATACACCGACTTCGTCGGGCTCGGATACCTTAACTGCCACGGTAACGGATAGCGTACTCTATTCGGGGACGGATACGGCCCAGCTAAATTTTCAGTTACCCCCGTCTCCACAGGGAGCAACGGGGGCAACAACAACGGGAACGGCAACCCCGCTAAGCCTAACGGCCACGACCAATAGTGCTAAGGTTACCACCTTTAGCTGGAAGGGTGGCATAGGGCCCTACACAGTAACTCGCACTAGCGGTGGCACACCGCTGTCCGCAAACTGTACTAATAACATTGGCACTTCCTGTGAGGCCTATGCAGTCCCGAAAGGCAGTTATACTGTAAAAGACAGCAAGAATGAGACAGCGACGACCAATGTCTAGTCTTTTTCGAGGAACTGGTTGAGGGCAGCGCGGATGTCGGCGACGCCATGTAACCCAGCCAGCTTCTTGCCTGTTTTCTGGGTCGGACCGATAGCCCCATCGAAGCCCAGCTTGCTGGCTTCGGCTAGACGCTTTTCTACCTGCGGCACGTGACGAACTTCACCAGACAAACCAACCTCACCAAACACGACAGCATTCTGCTTGAGCTGTAAGCCCTTGGCGGCGGAGCCGATGGCCATGCAGATGGCCAGGTCGGCTGCCGGCTCGCGGATCTGCATGCCACCGACAATATTGATATAAATGTCGTACTCGGCCAGGTTGAGTTTTGTACGCCTCTCGAGCATTGCAACGAGCAGGTTTAGGCGGTTGAGGTCGTAGCCACTAGCTGCACGTTTCGGATAGCCGTAGCTGGTTTTATTGACCAAAGCTTGGACTTCCACGAGCAATGGGCGGCTTCCTTCCATAGTTGCCAGCACAACTGATCCGTCGGTCACTTGTCGCTCTTCCAGCAAAGCAGCTGAGGGATTTTCGACCGGTTTGAGCCCCTGCTCTACCATTTCAAAGATACCTGCTTCATTCGTCGAGCCGAAGCGGTTCTTGACGGCCCGCAGGATCTTGAAGCCACCGTAGCGGTCGCCTTCCAGTTGCAGGACGACATCAACGACGTGCTCGAGGACTTTTGGCCCGGCGATAGAACCTTCTTTGGTCACATGGCCAACCAGGATGATAGCCGTGTCGGAGGCTTTGGCCGCGGCTGTCAGCAATTGTGTACTGTTGGTGATCTGCGAGACATTTCCGGCAGCTGAAGCGATGGCGGCACAGCTGATGGTTTGGATTGAGTCGACGATAACCAGCTTATACTCGCCGGCGGCAATAGTTGCGGCGATATCGTCGGCAGAGGTGCTGGTAACGAGTTGCAGAGAGTCGCGCAGCGCCCCCAGCCGTTCGGCGCGCAGCCCGACCTGGTGGGCCGATTCCTCGCCACTGACGTACAGCACTGGCACATGGGCTGCAGCCTCGTAGGCCAGCTGCAGTAGCAGCGTGCTCTTACCAATACCGGGCTGCCCAGCGATCAGGTTCACGCTGCCCGCTACGATACCACCCCCAAACACGGCGTCGACTTCCGGCAAGCCGGTTGTCAGGCGCTGCTGGTCATGCGCAACAGATGCCGAAACCGATTGCGGCTGCAGACGATTACCGCTGGTGACCGTGCCTGCAATGGCCGCTGGCGTCAGCTGTTCTTCGAGCGTGTTCCATTCGCCGCACTTGTCGCAACGACCAGCATAGCTGCTGTGCAGGGCGCCACAGTTACTACAGACATAGCGGGTAGCTGGTCGTTTGGCCATAAGAATCCTCCAAGATGTAGTAGCAGTGTACTACGTTCGTCGCCCCAGATAAAACTGAGCCGACAATTTTAATCGAAAGTTAATTTTTGAGCGCCTGGGCAGTGCGCGTATCGAGTGCCTTGTCGAGGACGTTGAGCTGGGTTGCAATTTGGTTGCGCGCCGCCACGAGCTGGTTATAGGCATCGATAGTGGCCTGCAAATCAGCCACCGAGCTATTGTAATTATCAATCATGCGGTTGAATGACGGCACGGCTGCATTGTACGCGCTGTAATTCCCGGCAGCCAGCAAAGCATTGATCTGTGTTCGCTGAGAGGTAATGGTTTGAAGCTGGATATTAAGCGCTGACTGAGCGCCATCAATTTGGCTTTTGAGGGCTGTGAGATGCGCATCGTCATCGGCGATTGCCTGCTGGCGCTGCGTGAACTGTGCCTGATATTGCTGCTCATAGCGAACTATTTTAGCCCGGTCATTAAAGTAACGCTTGTAATAGTCTTCCAGCGGTGTCGGTAAATTCGCTACTTCGGTCCCGAAAATGGAGTGCATCTCATTAGTTACTTCTTTGGGTTCAGTTTTCTGGTAAATGCCAATTTCGTCTTTGACGCGCTGGTCACTGAGTTTGTGATTGTAGAAGTCCTGGAGCTCGGCATCGATTGTCTTTTTGTCACTGCGGCTCAAACGGTCGTATGCAGCGTGCAGTGTTTCGTGGGCAGCTGTGACCTGTTGAACGCCCGCCAGCGCTGGATCCGGCACATTGTAGACGAAGATGCCGCCTTCGACCGAGTGGTAACAGCCCAGTACGATGGTGTCCTCATTCTCTGGGCAGTCTTTGCGGAAGCTGGCAACATCACTCTGGATACCGGGCCGGTTCAGAAAAAACAGATGTTGCGCTTGGGCAGTCATAGTCGTGTCGGAAGCCAGCTGAGCAACATTAGTTGGTGGTGTGTAGCCACGCAGTCGCCACCAGTCGAAAATACGATTACTGTTGCCGGCAACTGCAGCAATGACAGCCAGCAACACGAGTAGCGTCAGTAATGACGAGAGACGTGAACCGGCAGTCTGTGGAGTTTTATTCGCTGGTTGTGGCATAGGTCAAGTTGCTGTTTTTGGTAGCTACTTGAATGATATCACCTTTCGCGTATTTATCCTCGAGTAATTCGTAGGCAACATGGTCCTCGATCGTATCCTGAATCAGGCGACGCAATGGGCGAACACCATTCTTGGCATCATAGCCATTCTCGAGCAGGAATTGCTTGGCAGCAGGTGTCAGCTGGACGCTAATTCCCTTCTTTTGGAGACGTGACTTCAGCTCGTCGATTTGCAGGTCGATGATCTTGAAAATGTCCTTTTGGGTCAAGGCGCGGAAGACAATCACCTTGTCGATGCGGTTCAACAGTTCCGGACGCATCATCTTCTTTAACTCGTCGCGGACGCGCGATTCATTGGCGGCATGCAGCTCATCGAGGTCTTCCAAGGCCTGCTTGTTGGTTGCACGGAAGCCAAAGTTGGCTTCTTTCTGCAACTTGTCGGCACCGATGTTGGAGGTCATGATGACAATAGTATTCGTGAAGTCGATTCGGCGACCTTTGGCATCGGTTAGATAGCCGTCCTCCAGCATTTGAAGGAGCATATTGAAAACGTCAGGATGAGCCTTTTCGATCTCGTCGAACAGTACGAGGCTGTAGGGCTGACGACGGATCTTGTCGGTCAGCTGGCCGCCATCTTCGTAGCCGACATAGCCTGCTGGGGCACCCACCAGACGCGAGACATTGTGGTGCTCGCCGAACTCAGACATATCGATCTTGACCAGGTTATTCTCGGAGCCAAAGAATTCGCGGGCCAGCACGCGGGCCAACTCAGTCTTACCGACACCGGTTGGACCGAGGAAGATGAACGAGCCGATTGGGCGCTTCTCGCTACCGATGCCCGAGCGGTTGCGGCGGACTGCGCGCGAGACTGCTTCGACCGCCTCGTTCTGACCAATGACGTGTTTCGCAAGGTTCTTCTCCAGGTTCAGCAGGTACTTGGCTTCGGAGCGGATGACTTTCTTCACGGGAACGCCGGTAATCCGCGATACCACGTCCGCCAGGTCTTCGCTGGTCACGACTAAGCGCTTGCCTTCTTTGGTGTTAGCTTGGAGCTTTTGCAGTTCTTCCTGAATCTGGCTGGCGCGGGTCTGGTGCTGGGCGGCCTTTTCGTAGTCTTCGGCATCGACGGCCTCTTCCTTGCGAGTGTTGGCCAGCTTCAATTCTTTCTGCAGCCTGCGGACTTCAGGGCTGGTCTTGCCCTTGTCAACACGCAGATGGGCCGAGGTTTCGTCAATCAGGTCGATGGCTTTATCGGGCATGTAGCGATCCTGAATATAGCGCTTAGCGAGCATGACCGCATCTTCGAGCACTTCATCGGATAGTTTGACGCCGTGGAAGGACTCGTAGTGCTTACGCAGGCCTTTCAGGATGGCCAAGGTTTCGCTCGGGCTAGTTTCGGGCACTTGGATCGGCTGGAAACGGCGTTCTAGCGCAGCATCTTTCTCGATGTGGTTAGTGTATTCAGTGGTCGTAGTGGCACCGATGACCTGGATCTTGCCGCGGGCCAGCGCCGGTTTCAAGATGTTACCAGCGTCCATAGCTCCCTCGGCAGCACCAGCGCCAACAATCAAATGCAACTCGTCAATAAACACAATCGTGCGCGTATCCTTTTCGAGCTCGGACATGACCTTTTTAAGACGCTCTTCGAACTCACCACGGTACTTGGTGCCAGCGATCATGCCAGCCAAATCAAGCATTACGATGCGCTTGTCGAGCAGACTGTCTGGAACATCCTCGGTTACGATGCGCTGCGCCAGGCCTTCGACGATGGCCGTTTTACCGACACCAGGCTCACCAATCAGCACTGGGTTGTTCTTGGTACGACGGTTCAAGATGGTGATGACACGGCGAATCTGGGCTTCACGGCCGACGACCGGGTCGAGCTTGCCACTCTGGGCCTGCGCCGTCAGGTCAGTGCCATAGAAATCGAGGGCGGTCTTCTTCCCTTTCTTGCTCCGGCTGCGGCTGCCGTTGGCAGCTTCGCCTTCTTCATACTGCTGGCGGTTCAAGAACTGCTCGAGTTCGCTGGTCAAATTGTCGACATCGACGTTCATATCACGCAGCAAAATGGTGGCACGAGCATTTTTCTGGCTGAGAATGCTATAGAGGATGTGCTCAGTACCGCAGTATTCCTGGCTGTAATCTTGGGCAACGTCATAGGCCATTTTGAGTGTCAACTTGGCGGTTTCCGATAAGCCTTTGGCGCCCATATTGATAACGAGCGTTTTCGGTGTCAGGTTGAGAGCCAAACGGGCGCGGTCGAGTGTCACACCGGCGCCTTCCAGCAGTTTGTTGCCCATACTCCCGTCCTGGGCCAGGACGCCCAGCAGCAGGTGCTCAGTGCCAATGTAGGCACTGCCGAAAGAGCGCGCAATGGCGTCCGCGTGCTTCAAACTTTGCAGTGCATTATTGGTCAGGTGATTCAAAAATTCTTGAAAGTCAGGAGAGTTTGGCATCATATGTACCCCTTTCTATTTGCTCATTTTCGTCTATCTAACTGAAATTAAGCTTACTTCCATTGTAGCACTTAGCACTCTCAATGCAAGAGTGCTAAGTGCTACAATTTTGTAGATGGTTTTATCAGCCGCCATCTTCGCATCGGTTGATGTGGCACCTGTACCAAATCCTGTTCTATTGGCTTGCGTTGACTTGTGAGATTAATGATTCTGGTTACATGTCTGGCGAATGGGTCATCCTTTTCGCTGACTTCGTAGTCTTCAAGAAGGCTATACACCTCATTTGAGAGCAATAAATTTTCGATGTTTGAGCGTAACGGAAAATCACATTTATCATAAGGTGGTTCGGCGGCATTGAGCTTAGCAACCGTCATAAACTCGCGCAATGCGATAAGGGCAAAATCTTCTTCCAAGTAGGCGTAGCCGCCGCCTGGGAGTGTGCCTTTTTCAAGTACATGGATAATTGGATCGCGGGCACAAGCGTCGAGAGCTTTTCTGGCAACATCTATTTCATAACTGCTGGTGAATGCCAAGGTGTCGCCATATGCAGCGCGCATCTAGTCTCGTCCTTCTGCCCATTGCTGCAGTACAGCCTCTGCATCATGCATTTGGGTTCTGAATCTTTGCAGCTGGCGGTGACGCTGGCTCAAATCGCTGAATTTGTAGGCAGCTCCGACCATTGAGAGGCCGAGCATGCCAAACACAATGGCCGTTGATTCGCTGCCAACGTGTTGATCAAATTGTTGCTGATAGGCTTCGCAGTCAGGGTGCTGAACCGACGCATCCGACTGGAAGCAGTTGACGCCCGGTACGGCAGCCGGCATGGGTACTGCCGTTTCATATTCGTACAGCGCCGCACCACCCAAGAACATCGCTGCAGCCGCACTGCCATAAAAGGCAGTTTTGCGAAGGCGTTCTGGACTGGGGCGGTACGACATGAGTTTTAGAACTTTACTCGCCGAATTGTTCGATCGATTCGAGCAGGCTGTTTTCGAGCTCGCTCTTCTTCTTCAGCTTGGGTTGCTTCGGTAGTTCAGTGGTTTCGACCTTGCCTTCGACTTCCGGTTCGGCTGGAGCGACGGTTTGGTCGGCTTCCATGTCGAGTTCATAGCCAGTCAGCTTGCTTGCGAGGCGGACGTTCTGGCCGCTTTTGCCAATGGCGATGCTGAGCTGGTCTTCAGGCACGATGACCTTGGCTTTGTGGTTGGCTTCATCGAGGACGACGCGGCTGACCTTGGTGGGGCTCAGCGCGTTGGTGATGTACTCCGTGATGTTGTCAGAGTAAACGACAATGTCGATCTTTTCCTGCTCGCCGACTTCACTGACGACCGCATTAACACGAGTACCGTGACCACCGACGAAAGTACCGACTGGGTCGACACCAGGCACGTTACTGTAGACGGCGATCTTGGAACGGACGCCGGCTTCACGGGCGATGCCCTTGATCTCAACAGCGCCGGATTCCATTTCTGGAACCTCACCGCGGAACAGCCATTCCATGAATTCTTTGTTGCCGCGGGAAACGACTAGTTGTGGGCCACGGAAGCCGCGCTCGACGTCTTTCAGGAAGACCTTTAGGCGCTGGCCTGGGTAGTAACGCTCACCCTGGATTTGCTCGCTGCGCGGCATGATGCCCTGGGCTTTACCCAGGTCAATGCGGCAGATGTTGCCTTCGACGCGGCTGACGGTGGCGTTGATAACGGTTCCAATCTTGTCTTCGTACTCATTCATGACGATCTCGCGCTCAGCTTCGCGCAGACGCTGCAGGATAACCTGCTTGGCAGTCTGGGCAGCAACGCGGCCGAATTCTTTGACTTGCTCGTGCAGTTCGATCATGTCGCCAATCTTGGCGTCTTTCTTCATGACCTGGGCTTCGCTCAGGCTAATCTCGTAGGCTGGGTCGCCAACGCGCTCAACAACTTCCTTGGTGATGTAGGCATCGACGTCACCGGTGTTCAGGTTCATAGTGACACGGATTTCCTGTTCGCGGTCACCGTAGTCGCGGCGGTAGGCGGCGGCCAGGGCCTGCTCGACGACTTCCTGTACGGTCTCCTCGGGCAAGTTCTTTTCTTCGGCAATCGTCCGGATGGCAACGCCTAATTGTTTGAAGTCCATATCCATATGGTCTTTCCTTTCATGTTATTTCTAAGTTGTAATGATCAAATCTGAGTGGACTCTGAGAGCCCTTGATACGAAAAAATCCGACCTGCCGGCCGGACTAACACCTTAATAATAACGTACTGACTCCTATTTGTCCAGCCGTCGTGGTTTAATCGAAATCAGATGCTGCCCAAGCACCGCTAATATCATAATCAGTGCAGTAGTGTACAGGTCAAAGATTGGATAATGCCATAGCGGATGGTGGGACACAAAGCTGTCATTCGGTTGTCGTACCCAGCCCCATGGAGGGGAAAACAGCAGTAAACAGATGTACATCAAGCTGCCGGTGGAGCACAGCTTGCGTCTACCCCTCAAACCGCAAAACAACGCAAAGGCCGAAACGAAGACAGAAATTGCCAGCGGCGTATTAAAATGTTGGGTGTACAGGGATGATTGACTGGGCTGAGCAATATTAAAGTTTATTCCTGCAGTCATGAAGAGCCCGATAAGCATTAACAAAACACAAAGTATTTGGAAGGTGATACGGAGGTATCCTGTTTTTATTGGTGCCATTAAAAACAGTGTAGCACGTAGCCAGTCCTAGATCACATCTGTTAAGATAGTTATAACTAACTGGAGGGTACTGCCTGTGTCTAAATCCGTGAAACGTCTGTATGAGCAATTCCAACCCAGCCACTACGGCCTGGCATTCAATCTCGATCCGGAAAAGCTGACGTTTACGGGCACAGTCATGATCCGCGGCAAAAAGACGGGCCGGCCGAGCGAACGGCTGACCTTCCACCAAAAAGAGCTGAAAATCACTGCGGCAACCATTACCAAGCACGACAAAAAAGGCGATCAGCTACATGAGATTGCGCGCATCAATAACCAGGATTCGTTTGATGAGGTGCGCCTGCACGCTAGCGAGATGCTCTACCCAGGCGAATACACCGTCACCATGGATTTTGAGGGCACGATCAATCGCCCGATGAACGGCATTTACCCATGCTTCTTCAAGCATGAGGGTGTCGAGAAGCGGCTAATCGCCACCCAGTTCGAGAGCCACCATGCCCGCGAGGCATTTCCGTGTATCGACGAACCGGAGGCCAAGGCGACGTTTGATCTGACGCTGATCACGCCTGAGGTCAAAACAGTACTGGCAAACACGCCGGCGAAGTCCCAGGAAACCAAAGATGGCCTCTTGGTCACCAGCTTCGAAACCACACCGAAAATGTCGACCTATCTGCTGGCATTTGTCATGGGCGAGCTGGACTCTTTAGAAGCAACTACGAAGGATGGCGTATTGGTTCGCACCTTTGCTACACCCGAGAATGTCGAGCACACGCAGTTTGCGCTCGATACCGCTGTTAAGTGTTTGGAATTTTATAACGAGTACTTCGACATTGCCTACCCACTGCCAAAATGTGATTTCATCGCCCTGCCTGATTTCGCCTCGGGTGCCATGGAGAACTGGGGCTGCATCACCTTCCGCGAGCAGGCGCTCCTTGTTGACCCTAAGAATACATCGCTACACCTCAAACAGTACGTTGCCAATGTCGTCGCCCACGAACTGACCCACCAGTGGTTCGGCAACCTGGTCACCATGCGCTGGTGGACCGATCTGTGGCTCAACGAATCATTTGCCAGCTGGATGAGCTACCTGGCTGTCGATGAGCTGTTCCCGGAGTGGAAGGTCTGGACCCAATTCATCGTCGATGAGCAGGGCTTGGCCCTCAAACAGGACGCCCTGGAGCACACCCACCCTATTCAGGTCGAGGTCCGTCACCCCGACGAAATCCGCACCATTTTCGATGCCATCAGCTACGAAAAAGGCGCCAGCGTGCTGTTGCAGCTCTTCAACCACATCGGCCCGGAGGCATTCCGTGACGGGCTTAGACTGTACTTGAAGAAACATGCATACGCCAACACTGACGCAACTGATTTGTGGGATGCATGGGGTGAAGTCGCCAAGCAGCCGATTCGTGAGTTCATGACCGATTGGATTACTCTACCTGGCTATCCGTTCGTGGCTGCCTGGGTCGGCGAAACCGAAGTCAAATTTGAGCAATCGCGCTTCTACCTGAACCCTCTGGCCAAAAAGGAGGATGCCGTCTGGCCAATCCCGCTCGGCAACGGCAAAACGCTCACCAAAGCCACCGAAACTATTCCGCGCAGCGAATTTGATCTGATCAACCCTGGCCGTACTGGATTCTACCGCTTCGGCTATGACCCAGAGTTTATGGACACCATTGATGTCATGAAGCTTGAAGACGTTGACCGATTAGGCCTACTCAGCGATGCCTTCGAAGGCGCCAAAGCCGGCTACTGTTCAACGGTTGATGCTCTCGGTCTGCTCGCCAAATATGGCGACGAGGACAGCACCGTGGTCTGGGACGTAATCTCAGGCAACCTCGGTAGTATCCGCGTAGTCATGGATGACGAGGCTCTGCGGGATGCAATGAAGCCATTTGTGGCCAAGCTTGTCGCCAAGCAACTCGACCGCCTCGGCTGGGAACCCAAGAACGGCGAGAGCCACTTCGATACCCTGCTCCGCCCAACAATCCTTGGCCTGGCATCCTTTGGCGAAGTACCAGCAGTCGTCGACGAATCGCAGCGCCAGTTCGCTGCCGCCGAATCATCCGAGGACATCCACCCTGACCTGCGCGGCGTCGTCTACGGCACGGTCTCGCGCCTCGGCGGCCAGGCCGAATTCGACAAGCTGCTCGAGCTCCACAATTCCAGCACCAACAGCGAGGAGCGCGTAACTATTGCCGCAGCGCTCACCAACTTCAAACAGCCAGAGCTCTATAAGCGCTCACTAGAGCTGATCACCAGCGACGAAGTACGTCTGCAGGACGCGCCGTACTGGATCGCCTATAGCTTCATGAATCGCTACGCCCGCGCCGACACCTGGCAGTGGCTCAAAGACAATTGGCAGTGGCTGGTCGATAACCTCGGGACCGACCTCAGCTTCTTCCGCATGCCGGTCTACGCCGCCCGCGTCTATAGTGACCTCGATTTCTTGCCCGACTATCAGAAGTTTTTCGAGTCGAAGCTGTCACCAGCTTTCGAGCGCCCGATCAACCAGGGTATCGAAACTATTCAGTGGCAGGCTGCATGGAAGTCCCGAGATCAAGCCGCACTCAAAAAGTACTTTGGCGCCTAGTAGGCGTTATCGATGAAGTTCATGACCTGGTAGTCGCGTCCGGCAAGTTCCAGTGCCGCGAGGCTGTATTCGCCGCGCCATTTCACCTCCGTTACCCAAGTCTCGGCACCACGCCGCATGCGGTGTAGCTTCGATGGTGTGATCGCCTCCAGCCCTCCGCCCTGGTCATAATCAGCCCGGTATTTCACCTCGACGAAGTAAATGACGTCGTCTTTCTCGGCAACAATATCAATTTCGGTGTGCGGCCGGCGGTAATTTTGCTCTATGATCTTAAAGCCGCGCATATCGAGATAATTGCGCGCCGCTTCCTCAGCTTTCCGTCCTGACTCAGTGGTATTCATGATTGATTATTGTACCATTAGCGCCTGGATCGGCTTGTAGGATTTACGATGGTGGTCGGTCACTCCGAGCAGCCTCAATGCTGCACTATGAGCTGCAGTGCCGTAGCCGACATGCGCTTCAAAGCCGTAACCAGGAAGCTTGATGGCCAGTTTTTCCATGTATTGATCCCGCGCAACCTTGGCGATGATGCTGGCCGCACTAACTGCGGGCACAGTATCATCGGCTCTAATGAGGGCGCGACTTTTCGGATTATCGGCCAAGAAGTTCAAATTACCATCGATGATGATCTCTTCATATGGCTCGGTAATCTGGTCGACGGCTCGTCGCATAGCAAGTCGGACTGCCTCAGTGAGGCCGAGTTCGTCGACCTCGGCGGCCGATACCCACCCAATTCCGAAACCGACTGCTTCAACTTCGATCTGAGCAGTTAATTGTTCCCGTCGCTTTTTGCTTAATTTCTTCGAATCCTTAAGCCCGACAATGGGCTTATCCAATAGGACTGCCGCTGCCACTAACGGACCAGCCCAGCAACCCCGACCAACTTCATCAATCCCAATCGTTCGCATACTTGTAGTATAAACAAAAACTCCCGGTTTCCCGGGAGTTGAATGGTTCAGGATGAATGCTTAGGCTTCGGCTTCAGCGTGGCGCGCCTCAACGGCGGCCTGCTTGGCTTCGAGTTCAGCGTCTGCTGCGGCTTTTTCTGCAGCTTTGGCTTCGGCTTCGGCAGCGACTTGGGCTTTGAGCTCGGCTTCGGCAGCTTCAGCTGCGGCATCGTGGATGTCATTGACGGCGCGCTTGTCGAAGTCGACGCCGGTCATGCGGGCAGCCTTGCCGGTGCGGTTGCGCATGTATGTCAGGTAATTGCGGCGAACCTTGCTACGCTTGGTGACTTCAATCTGGGTAACCAGTGGGCTGTGCAGGACAAAGCTCTTCTCGACACCGATGCCGCTAGCGATGCGGCGGACGGTAATGCGGCTGGTGTGTGAGCCCTTCATGTCGGTGCGGATTACCAGACCTTGGAAGATCTGGACACGCTCTTTGTTACCTTCACGAATTTTCTGGTGAACTTTAACGGTATCGCCAGTGCGTACGTCGACGACGGCTGATTTCTTGAAACTGTTGGCGATCTCACGGATCACGCTGGCGTTGGCCGCCACATCTTTTGTACTCATATCCGTATGATCTTACACTAAACAGAGGCGTAAATCAAGACTCTTCTGCAAATTTTGCGGCTTCCTCAGCCAGTTTAGCCAAGTAGGCCGGCCGGATCATGTCCCGATCGCGTGACGTTAGGCCGCCGCGGACTGCACCGGTAGTGTCATGCACGAGCTCAAATTTCAGGCACGCCAGACGCAACGCACAATGGCCGCATATCTCTAGCGCGTGATACGACTGTAGATTCTCGAATTCCAAATACGGATTGTCTGTTTCGTACATCTGACAGGCAGCAATATCCAGCGCTCTAGGTCCCTGATGGAGTGGTTTTGGCGGTTCGGGTTGACGCTCTCCTGGATTTCTCATAGCATTCATCCCACCTATCAAAGCACGAAACGGCAAAAATTACACTTCGATGACGCGGAGAATTTCTTCCAGGCTGGTCTCGCCGTTCAGAACCTTGAGTAACGCATCTTGCGCCATGGTGCGCATGCCACTGGCAGCGGCAGCAGCTTCTATTGATTGCGACGACAAAGCCGTGTCAGGGTGCTCCAGGAGACTGCGAAGCTTGTCAGTCATGGTGAACTGTTCGCGAATGGCAATCTGTCCCTGGTAACCAAACGGATTCGATTCTGATGAGCCAGGCTTGTAGAGCTTCAGATCGTGGAGGGCCGGACGCTGGCCTTCCGGCATTGTACCGACGATGCGGTTAATGTACTGCCATTCTTTGTCACTCGGTGCGTAGGCTTGCTTAGTGCTATGGTCGAGCCGACGGACCAATCGCTGGGCCATCACCAAACGAATTGCTGATACAAACAGCGGATTCTGACCGATGACATCACCAAGGCGTGTCAGCGCGGCTGAAGCCGAGCTCGCATGGAATGTGCTTAACACCAGGTGACCGGTAAGAGAAGCCTGAAGGGCAGTCTTGGCGGTCTCCATGTCCCGGATCTCACCGACCATCACAATATCAGGATCAAGTCGGAGGACAGCGCGCAGTTTGCTGGCGAAACTTCCATCGTCACCGACGGCCTTGGAATGGACAGAAATCTGCGTCACACCCGGGAACTGGTATTCGACCGGGTCTTCTATGGTGATGATTTTGCGCTCGTCTGAGTTCAGGGTATTGAGCATCGAGTAAAGTGTGGTTGTCTTACCGGAACCAGTGGGACCGACCACCAATACCAGGCCGGTTGGCTTGGCGATGATGCCATCAACCACTGCCCGCTCCTGCTCGCTGAGGCCAAGCCGGTCGAGGTTGTACATGTCCTGGTTCATGTTAAAGAGACGCATTACCACGTCCATGCTGTTGATAGTCGGGACAGTCTCGAGACGAACATTGACGTCTACCTCACGACCGTCAGCCATCTGAACCTTCTGGGCAATATGTCCCTGTTGGGCTTCATCAGACGCGGTTGAGACATTGCCGGCGCTGGCTATGGCGGAGATGAGAATGCGGTACTTGTCGTACTGCAGGCGGGCAATCGGGTGCAACACACCGTCGATACGGAAGCGGATGCGGACATCGTCAGTTTGGGTTTCAATGTGGATATCAGATGCATTCAGGTGGTGGGCTTGGCTGACGAGGTAGGCCAGCATGTCATCAGCCCGCACTTGATCGAGCACCACCGAGACCTGGTTGATGGTTGCCTGACTATCGCCCTGACTGATATCAATGTCAGTATATTCAACTTTCTGCGGCGGATCGTACAGCATCATGTACTCCCGGAAACCAGCTTCAGAGATGATGGCAAAGGCAATCCGCTGATCCTGGAAGCGTTGCCTGAGTGCAGCCATGGTCTGCTGAGAGGTGGTTGTGGTGATCCCGAAGAGGATATTGCTTGGGTCCATCTGTAATGGGATGACCCGCATGTCGCGCAGCTCCGAGACCGTCAATAGTTCACGGTAGAGGGTTTTCTCGCCGATCTGCGAGGTATCAGCATAATTCATCCCCAACACGCGGGCGCGGCGTTGGGTGGCCTGTTCTTCATCGAGGCGGGCATCTTGACTCATTACCTTTAGTATAAAGCATGAGCGGGTTGATACGGTAAACTAAGTACATGCGATCGATCATTATCATTGCCCACAACTTGCGCTCCACCCACAATGTTGGCTCACTGCTGCGCACCGCTGACGGACTGGGCGTCGAAAAAGTCTACCTCACCGGCTACACACCCTCACCCCAGCAGGTCGACGACGTCCGCCTGCCCCACATCGCCCAAAAGGTTCACCGCAATATCTCCAAAACCGCCCTCGGCGCCGAAGAGAGTCAACCCTGGGAACAGCGAGCAGACATATCGGCTTTGATCCATGAGCTCAAAATGCAAAGCTACACCGTAGCCGCTCTCGAACAGTGGCCAACTGCCCGCGATATCAGCACATATAAGCCACCGGCCAAGATTGCGCTCATCCTAGGGCGCGAAGTCGAGGGGCTCGAACCGGAAGTCATCGAACGGTGTGACATACAGCTCGTTATCCCCATGCTCGGTAGCAAAGAATCATTCAATGTCGTCCAGGCAGCTGCCATGGCGCTCTACCACTGCCGTTTCGCCCGTTGATATGGTATAGTAAGCCTAAACCTTAAACATAAACAACATCTATGGCACTCGTCACACCAAAAAAACGCAAACCCCCCGTCGCCCACAAGCGCCGCGTCGGCCAACACCATCGGCAGAGCAAAGACTACGTCAAACACTATTGGCCGTATTTACCAATGGTATTGGTTATCGGTCTGGGCTTATTCGTCAACAGCCTGTGGTCCACGCATGGCGTCCTGGGCGCGACCACCGATTACAGCGCCAGCAGCCTATTGAGCGGCACCAATGCCGACCGGGCAGCTGCACATCTCTCTGCCCTGACTATCAGCCCGGAACTGGCCGCCGCCGCCCAGGCCAAGGCCGATGACATGGCAGCTCATAACTATTGGTCCCATAACAGCCCCGATGGCAAGACTCCGTGGGATTTCATCAGCGCCGCTGGCTACCCCTACCAAACCGCTGGAGAGAATCTGGCATACGGCTTCGCCGATGCCGGCGCCACCGAAACCGGTTGGATGAATAGCAGCGAGCACAAAGCTAACATACTCGGCAATTACACCCAGGTCGGTTTTGCCACCGCATACGCCGCCAACTACCAGGGCAATGGGCCCGAAACCATCGTCGTCGCCGAATATGCTAGCCCCGCTCCGGCTGTCGCCAATGTCCAGTTTACCGTCGATAACCCCACGGGTACCCCAGGCGTCGCCGGCGTTGCAACGACCCGCGTCAACCCATCTGAAATTGACAGCCGCAATGTCGCCCGCGTCCAGCTCATCACCGGTGGTCACGCCACCTGGAGCCTGTTCGCCGTCTCCATCATTGCCAGCTCAGCCGTCATCGTCTTCTTGCTCCGCCACGGTTTTTATCTCCGCCGTTTGCTGACTCGCGGCGAGATGTATATCGCCCACCACCCCGTCCTTGACCTACTCATTGTCGTCGTCGCCGTCGCCAGCTTCCTGCTTACCCGCAGCGCCGGTATCATTCGCTAAACTTTTCATCGCATTGCTGTTTAATCCGGCTCCGCTAAGACCCCTACTGCTTTTGATGGCCATTGCCCCGGCCATCGGTGCCGTTACCCTCTGTGTCCTGGAAGTGGGATGTAACAATATTGTTACACTTCCTGAGAAGATTTCTTTCTCAGCTTTTGTATCAGTATTGGTACACTGGTCATTTAGTAATTAAGACATATATGTCCTATTGGGGGGTTTGGAGGCATATAGGATTTAGCGTTTTTTAACGCTAAATCCTGGAATGCCAAGAGAACGAGGTGAGGGTATGTCGGCTGGTGGCCGACATCCAGCCCGGATGCGGGCGTAATGGCTTAGCGGAGCTGCGTTAGAGGAATGCGATTAGAATTATTTAAGGACCAGGTTATCGGAACCAACCAGCTCCCGTAGCTTCCCAAAATCGTCACTCTGATGATTAAACCCACCGGGCAGTTTGATGGCCTGTTTGGAGGCACCCAGCACCAAAATAACTTCGGTACCGCCACGATTAGAGTCAATTACCTGTTTGAGGTTCATCAACTTATCGGTGTCGCTGGAGTTTTCGAGGCGGATGTACAGTTTGGACGGATCGGTGACTTCGGCGACGGCTTTGGCGCCTGGACCGACCATAGCCGCTTTTTTGACAGCGACCTTTGAGACTTTCGGAACGCGGGCTTTGCGGCCGGTTTCCTGGTATGCCTGAGCTTGGGCAGCGGTGATTTCACGGGCATCGTCGACCATGACTTTAGCTTCGTCGGAGGGCCGGCCATCGCGGTCCTTGCCGTTGACTTTACCGTGGATCAGTACGACGCGGTCGCGCTCCCACAGACCGACGGTTTGCTGGTAGGCGCTTGGGAACAAGATGACTTCAATCTCACCGGTTAAGTCTTCGAGTTTTATGAAGGCCATCTTTTGGCCGTTTTTGGTCGTGATTTCGCGGACGTCAGCAATGGCGCCGCCGATGGTTACCGGTTTGCCGTCATGCGCGCCAGTCAGTTCTTTGATCGGCACAGTCTTTTCAGCTAGGAATGTCTCGAATAATGACAATGGGTGCTGACTCAGATATAGCCCCAGTAGCTCACGCTCCCAGAGCAGTTGCTCGCGGACATCGTAGTGCACAGCAGCCGGCTGGAGCTCGAGGCTAACATGCTGGACAGCTTCGTCGCCGGTGGCATTGCCGAAGAGGTCAACCTGACCGCTCGACGCAGCCTTTTGGGTGCGCTGCGCAAAGGCCAGCATCATATCGAGGTTCTGCAGCAGCACTGAGCGGTCACCGTAGCGATCGAAACCACCGGATTTGATCAAGCTTTCCATAGTTTTGCGGTTGACGATGCGGCAGTTGACGCGGGTCAGGAAATCTTCGAGCGAAGAGAAGTTCTGCTCGGCGCGGGCCCGCAGGATTTCTTCGACTGCCCCGGTACCGACATTTTTGATGGCCGCCATACCGAAACGGATCTGGCCGGTATCGGGCACAACTGCGAATTCGAGATAGGATTCATTGACATCGGGCGCCATGACCGTAAGGCCCATTTTTTTGCACTCGGTGATTTCGATGGCCAGGCGGTCGGTATCGTCGTAGTCAGTGGTCATGACGGCGGCCATGAATGCCGCTGGATAATGCGCTTTCAGGTAAGCGGTCTGGTAGGCAATCAGGCCGTAGCAGGCAGCGTGCGACTTGTTGAAACAGTAAGCGGCGAAGTCCTCGAGCTGCGCCCAGAACTTCTCCATCAGCGCCGGCGCGATACCGGAGACTTCCTGACCACCTTCGATCATGCGCTGGCGCATTTTGCGCATCACGTCGATTTTCTTTTTACCGATGGCCTTACGGAGCGTGTCCGCCTCACCACCAGTGAAACCACAAACTTCTTTGGAAATCTGCATCACCTGCTCCTGGTAAACCAGCACGCCGTAGGTGTTTTTGAGGGCGTTTTCCATACTTGGGTGCGGGTAATCAATCGCTTTTTCGCCATGTTTGCGGGCAATGAAGTCATCGATAAACTGCATCGGGCCCGGACGGTAGAGCGCCACCATGGCCACGATGTCTTCAAACGTTGTTGGTTTGAGATCTTTGAGGTAGCGCTTCATGCCGGCCGATTCCAGCTGGAATACGCCGGTGGTATCGCCACGCTGTAACAGCTTGTAGGCCGCTTCGTCATCGAGGGGAATGTCGTTGATATTGATGTCATCGCCGTAGACACGCTTGACGATACGCAGCGTGTTCTTGATGGTCGTCAAGTTAGACAGACCCAGGAAGTCCATTTTCAGCAGGCCGAGTTCTTCGACGGGACCCATCGGATACTGCGTCGCGACAACGCCCTTCTGGGCCATTTCGAGCGGCACAAATTTGACGATATCATCGGGCGCGATCACTACACCAGCTGCATGGACGCCGTGGGAGCGGATGGTGCCTTCCAGCTGTAATGCGAGGTCAAAGACTTTCTTGGAAGTCTCATTTGACTCATATTCCTGCTTAAGGTCAAAGTCTTTCTCCAGCGAGGTCGCCAGCGGGATGTGGATGCCCTGTACGGGCTGTGGAATCATCTTGGACAGACGATCGGCCTCAGAGTATGGCACTTGCAGCACACGGGCGACGTCACGGACGGCGTTGCGAGCGGCCATGCGGCCGAAAGTGACGATGTTAGCCACGCGCTCGGTGCCGTACTTCTCGACACAGTACTGGATGACCTCGTTGCGGCGGGTATCCTGGATATCGATATCGACATCAGGCATCGAGATACGGTCGGGGTTCAAAAAGCGCTCGAACAGCAGGTCGTACTTAAGCGGATCGAGCTCAGTAATGGCCAAGGCATACGAGATGATCGAGCCAGCCGCTGATCCACGACCCGGACCGAAGACAATCCCCTGATCCTTACCCCAACCGATGAAGTCCGAAATGATCAGGAAGTAACCGTTGAAGCCCATCGAATCGATGATGCCGAGCTCATAATCGGTACGTTGCTCGACTTCATAGGGTAGCGTCTTTTTGGCTTCCTCGACCGACATGTCCATAGCCGTAGCTTTGTCGATGCCGCCGTAGCGCCAGGCCAGCCCGCTATAGACCAGCTTGTCGAGATAGGTCTTTTCGGTTTCGCCGTCTGGAACCGGGAACTTCGGGATCAAGATCTTGCCGAGCTCAATCGAGACATCGCAGCGGTCGGCAATGGCCTTGGTGTTGGTGATGTAGTCCGGGTGCTCGGCGCCCCAACGCTTGATAATCTCGTTCGGGTCAGTGACGTGCAACTCGAAGTCGCTCAGGCTCATGCGCTTTTCATCGCTCAGGAAAGCGCCGGTCTGCACGCACAGCAAAATCTCGTGCGCCGTCTGGTCGTCATGGCTCAGATAGTGGGCATCACAGGTAATCACACACGGGATGTCCAGTTCCTCAGCCAGCTTGATGGTCCGCTCGGTGACGACCACCTGCTCATCCCATTTGCTGGGGTGTTCGGGATGCCCATGATCCTGCACCTCCAGATAATAGCGATCGCCGAAGACGCCCTTGTACCACTTGGCGATCTCAAGCGCCTGGTCGTACTGGTCATTGCGCAGGCGGTCACCAACCTCACCACCGATACAGCCGCTGAGGATGATCAGTCCTTCGTTATATTTCTCGAGCAACTCGTGGTCGATACGCGGCTTGTAGTAGACGCCTTCCAGATTGGCTTTGGTGCTGAGGCGCATGAGGTTCTGGTAGCCGGTGTTGTTCATCGCCAGGATGATCAAGTGATAATAGACTTTGTCCTTTTGGGCGTCCTTGTCGAAACGGGTACGGGCGGCGACATATGCCTCCATACCGATGATCGGCTTGACGCCGCCGGCTTCAGCTTCTTTGTAAAACTCTATTGTCCCGGACAGTGTACCGTGGTCGGTCATGGCCACGGCTTCCATGCCGGCTTCTTTGACGTAGTTGATCAGTTTTGGTACTTTTGTCAGCCCGTCCAGGAGACTGTACTGGGTGTGATTGTGCAGGTGCACATAATCACTAGGCTGTAATTGTTTTGGGGACGCCAAAGTGACCCTCCAAGGCGTTAATTCTTTCCCCTATTATACCCTAATTTTCTCTACTTTTTGAGATAATCGCGGATGTGGTCGACGGCTTTGGACGCGTCCTTAATGGCCTTTTGGAGGTCTTTGTCTTCGGCGGTGCCTTCGTGAATGACGCTCAGCATTTCGCGGGCCTTTTCTTTAGTGTCCTTTGCTTTTGTCATCAGGTCGTTCAGTTCTTTTTGGGTGCGGCCACTGAGATCACCGCTACGGGACTTGGCCTCGCCGAGGACTTTGTCGAGTTCAGTGTGCAGTTTCTTGAGTTCTTTTTCGGCTTCGGTAATGCCCTTCTGAGCGGTACTGGCGATGTCATCGCGGGTTTCTTTGCCACTTTTCGGTGCCGTCAGGATACCAGCCAAGTAGCCGGCGGCTCCTGCGACAGCGGCTCCGATTGCAAGTTTTTTAGCGGTTTTGGCCATGACAGTCTCCTTCTGAATTTACTTGCGCTTTTTCTTGCCCATCTCGAATACGTTTCCGATGAGGTTCAAGATAGAAATTTTGCCACCAATGTTTTTAAAGGTGTCGGCGGCCGACTCGACGGAGTCAATGACGTCATCAGCCTTGGCGACGACAGCCCGGACGCTATTCAGGAGTTTCAAAATGATAATGACGACGGCGATACAGAGGATGAAAAAGATGCTCAGTAACGCTGTTAATACGGACAGTAGGACGGTATCTGTAGTGCTCATACGAATCAGTATACAACTTACAGCAATATCTACTGTAATCTTTTTCGCAGATGTTCAGCCAGCTCAGGACCGATGTCATCACGCTCGAGCGCAAAATCAAAAACGGTTTTCAGGTACTCGAGCGGGTTGCCGGTGTCATAATGCGTACCCTGCACTTCTGAGGCGTAGATATGGTGGCCGTCATCGATCATCTGTTGCATGGCATCCTGAATCTTGAATTCACCCTGCGATTCATCGTGTGTTTCCAGCTGCTTCTGCAAATATTCGAGAATAATCGGATCGAGTATGTACCCGCTGACCGAGGCCAAACTCGAAGGTGAAGCGTCGCGGCTACCCGGCTTCTCGACAATTGTTTGCATATCGATCAGGCCGTCCGCAACTTCAGTACCGGCAACATATCCATAGCGCTCATAATCGACGTCGGCATCGCGACGCACGCAAGTGAGGACCGAGCCGCCATGTGCTGCCTGAATATCAATCAGCTGTTTAAAGCGAACCGGATCGGCCTCGACAAAGTCGTCTGCAAAAGTGTAGATAAAAGGCTCATCACCAATCAAATGTGCGGCATTCAGGATTGGCGTGCCGGTGCCATACGGGCCTTTTTGGCGGATGTAGGCAAAATTCGCCATCTCACCGACGGCGTTCGTAGCGTCGAGCAAGGCATGCTTGCCGGAAGCTTCCAGGCTATTGCGCAGGTCCATGCTTGTCTGGTCGAAATGATCCTCTAGCGACCGCTTGTGATAGCCGGTAACGATGATAATGTCAGTAATGCCGGCAGCCACCAACTCTTCGGCGATATGTTGGATAATTGGCATGTCGATCAGCGGCAACATCTCTTTGGGCATGGCCTTAGTCTGCGGCAAAAAACGGGTGCCGAGTCCGGCTGCAGCGATGACAGCCTTGGTAATGCGTGGAGTGCTCATGCTTCTAGTGTAGCAAGCCATCGCCACTCTTGACTAATTATGTTATAATATATTTAACAGATGGACAGCTATACTCCTCAGTCATCGCCGGATGTCACGCGCGCCCACTGGCTACGTTCCGAAGGCATGGTCATTTTTGACGCACTCACTCATAACCATATGAAACAAATCATCGCTGGGTGTGATGAAAATCGCCTGCGCAGCTTTGCTTATGCCGGTCGCACACCGGTTCCGACGGATCCGTATGAGCAATGGGATGAAGCTACCGATATCGCCTTCGGAGTAGTAAACGACCTCTTCTCCGAGTATCTGCCGGATGAGGAAGTTCAACTGTCAATACCAGAAGGATTGGTCAAGTATTCGGTAGTGACAGATCGCGAAGAAAATCACCGATTTTTATTCCGCTCGGTATCCGATGCCCTGCGCGAAAGCCTGCATACCGCCGCCAACTTTCCGCTGGCCTTACTCACCGCAGCTAGCATGCGCCGCACCGAGCGCGGTGAGCTGCCGTTGGCGGTCACCTTACAGGATATGGCCGATGTGATGCGCAAAGACTGGTTCAAGCAACAGGTAGATATTGCGGCTTTCACTGCTAATGGCATCTGGGAGGGTCAAGCTACACAGCGACCAAACCAACACAATGGCAATATGACAAAGTTAGTTGAAGTCGACTTTATCGAGGTTGATGGTGAAATCCGATTTGCGTTTACTGACCGGGCACAGCGGCGGCTCATCGATGGTTTACGTAAACGCAACAGCGAATACCTGAAACAGTGGCGTGATAAGCCGTATCATACTGACACGACGCGCAGCGGTAGCACGTCAGGCTGTCCGGCACGGCATGCCGCCCCACGCTTTCACGATACCGAGGACGACCGCCGCCGCCTCAAAGAGTTGGCGTACATATTCAAGACCCATCCGCGCTATCTACTCGACGAACGCCCGCAAAACGCCATCAATTGGAGCATCGATCAGTTCGCTGGTCTCCTCGAAAAGATTCATCAGCTCAAAATCGTGGCTGATGCCGAGCTAGTGTAGCAAACTTTGGAGGTGGTCATAAGCCAGGAGAACGGCGCCTGGGTCGCCCATGTTGCCGGCTTTGGCGCTGGCCAGAAATTCGTCGACCGGCATGAGGACAACTTCTATGAATTCGTCGTCATCGAGGTGTTGTTGGCCGGTGAAGGTACATTCCGTTGCCAGAAAATAATGCTGCGTAAGGTTGGAATATGCGTCGCGGCACTGCGGTCCCAAATATGTCAGGTTGCCCGGCACGTAACCAGTCTCCTCGAGCATCTCGCGACGAATTGCCGCCTCCAGTTCTTCGCCGTCATTGACAGCGCCGCCAGGGATTTCGTCCATAACCTTTTCGGGCCCCGGGCGATACTGACGGGCAATAATGACCTGATTGTCAGGCGTCAGCGCTACCACGCCAACTGATTTGCGACCCTCGGCGTGCAGCGTACCAAAAGCGATCTTATCACCGCTGGGAAGCTTAAAATGTTTAGTAACGACAGTGCGCTGTTCAATCTTGGTAGTTTCGCTATTATCGAGACGCTGCCAGGGTTCGACCATCCTACAGTCCCAGCTGTTTTTTGATGAGTTGCTGCGCCAGGCCCGGGTTGGCCTTGCCCTGTGACAGCTTCATGACCTGGCCGACGAGGAAGCCGATGGCCTTCATCTCGCCGTTTTTGACGTCTTCAGCGGCTTTGGCGTTCTCGGCCAACACCTGGTCAACGATGGCCAAGATGGCGCCTTCGTCGGACTCCTGGATGAAGCCTTTGGACTCAGCGTAGGCTGCAATATCGACGGGCAGTTCCGGTTGGACCAGGAGGTCGGTGATCAAGGCTTTGGCGTTGGTTGAGCTCAGCTTGCCGTCATTTACCAACACGAAGATTGCCTGGTACAGACTGCCGCGGTCAATGGCGTTTTGTGGTGTCTCCTGCTCGCGCATGAATGGGATATCGATGTTTACCAACCAATTGGCGACTTGCTTGGCCAGCGGCGCGTGATCTAGTAACAGTTGCAGTGTGTCGAGATAATGTTGGTCGGCTAGTTCGACATGGGCGTCGAGTAGGGTTTCGATCTGGGCTTTGTCGAGGCCGAGGTCAGTCAGGCGGCGGCGCCACTCATCCGGCATGACGGGCATAGCGGCTTTAATATCAGTGATGAAGGCCTCCTCGAGGACGATTGGCGGCAGGTCGGGATCGGGCATGTAGCGGTAATCATCGGCGTTTTCTTTGGAGCGCTGTGAGAAGGTCTTCTGCTTGTCGTCGTCCCAGCCGCGGGTTTCCTGGATGATTTTTTCGCCTGCTTCGAGCAGGCCGATCTGTCGCTCGATCTCGTGCTCAACAGCTTTCTCGACTGATCGGAAGCTGTTGAGGTTCTTAGATTCGGTGCGGGTGCCGAGCTCATCGGTTTTGGAGACCGAAACGTTAACATCGAAGCGCATGTTGCCGTAATAGAGATTGGCTTCGGAAACATCGGCGTAGCGCATGCGCAGGTAGAGCTCGCGGGCGTAGGCCTTGGCTTCAGCGGCGGTGTGCATGTCGGGTTCGGAGACGATTTCCAGCAGCGGGGTGCCAGCACGGTTCAAATCCACTAGTGAATAATCGGCACCGGCGGGGTGTGTGCTCTTGCCGGCGTCCTCTTCCATGTGGGCGCGGGTGATGCCGATGGTTTTGGTCTCGCCGTCGACATCGATGTCGATCGCGCCTTTGCCAATAATTGGCTCATCGAACTGGCTGATCTGGTAGCCTTTGGGCAAATCTGGATAGAAGTAGTGCTTGCGGTCGAATTTGCTGAAGCGCTCCGGCTCGGTGCCAAGCGCAAAAGCCGCTTTGACAGCCAGCTTCACGGCCTCGGCGTTGAGCACCGGCAACGCACCCGGCAGCCCAAAATCAATGTGGCTGACCAGTGTGTTTGGAGGTGCTTCACGGGCATCATTTCCCACTGCCGAGAACAGCTTTGTCTTGGTCTTCAGCTGGACGTGACACTCAATACCTATAGTGGCGGTATACTGGTCGCGAATATCCTTGGAAACTGCCATTAGTCGAGTGCTCCCAGATCACGCAGCGCCTGCCGGAAACCGCTGAGGGCCTCCAATACGTCCTGCTTGCGCAACTTACGGACATCTTCGTGGACGATCTTGTTGCGGAGTTTATGACCGAACCAGACGGAGTCGTTGGCGCTGAGGTCACGCTGGGCAGCAACCAGGCGTTCGCCAGTGGTCTTGCCTTTGTACTTACGGGCACGGAGGGCCTTATCCAGCAGGTTGTCGGCGTCGATGATGGCTAGTGGCCAGGTTTTCTTATCAGCGCAGTTTTTCTGCAGCTCCAGCCAACGCTCTTTGTAGAACGCAGTCGGAAGCTTCTTCGGCTTGCGGCGCAAGAATTCACCCAGACTGATGACGCCCAAAATGACGACGACAATGATAATCAAATAGAGCGTGGAGTTCATGCCAGCAATCCTTCAGTTTGTTTTGCGATTTCTAATAATGCCCTATCAGCGCGCTGCGGTGCCATAATCTGCAGGCCGATCGGCAGGCCATCAGCCAGGCCAGCTGGGACGCTGATCGATGGTACGCCTGCAAGGTTAGCAGCTACGGTCAGGATATCTACTAAATACATTTGCAATGGGTCAGCAACATTTTCACCAATCTTGAAGGCAGTGCCAGGTGCGGTCGGTCCGATCAGGAAATCAATACCTTCGAACGCTGCCGCAAATTCATTGATAATCTTGGTGCGGACAGTTTGAGCTTTCTTGTAATAGGCGTCGTAGTAGCCGGAGCTGAGGACATAGGTGCCGATCATAATGCGGCGCTTGGCTTCCTTGCCAAAACCGGTGGAGCGGCTTTTCATGTAACTTTCATCGAGGTTCTTGGCGTCTTTATAAGTATGGGCGTAGCGCTGGCCGTCGTAACGGCTGAGGTTGCTGCTAACTTCGGCCGGACACAGAATGTAGTACACCGCTAGCGCGGCCGGCAATGATGGCAAACTGACCTCCACGATCTCATGACCGGCAGCTTTGAGCCGCTCGATAGCGGCTTCAATCTGCGTCCGGACAGCGGGCTGCAGGCCTTCGCCCATATATTCCTTGATAACCCCAATTTTCGCTTTGGGCGCAATGCCCAGATCGACGTAACTGTCTTTTTCAATCGTGGTGCTATCGAGGTCATCACGGCCAGCCATCACATCCAAAACGAGCGCGGCGTCAGCAACAGTTTTGGTTAACGGACCGATACAATCCAGACTACTACCCATCGCGACGACACCGGATCGACTCACTAAACCGTAAGTAGGTTTTAGGCCAACTGCGCCACAGTAGCTTGCCGGCAAACGGATAGAACCTCCGGTATCTGTGCCCAAGGCAAATGGCGCCAACTCAAGCATGACTGCTGCCGCGGAACCGCCAGATGAGCCACCGGGCACCCGCGTTTTGTCTACCGGGTTGAACGTCGTGCCGAAGTCAGAATTTTCAGTTGATGAGCCGTGAGCAAACGCGTCGAGGTTAGCCTTCGCGACGCAGATAGCACCTTCTGCTTCGAGCTTCTCGATGGCGGTTGACTGATACGGCGCGTCGAAGCCACGCAATATATTCGAGGCGGCAGTTGTGTCGGCACCGAAGACCAAGAAGTTGTCTTTTGCGATAAAAGGTACGCCGGCCAGGCGGCCCTGGTTGTCACCGGCATCGACAGCGGCGGCGCGCTCGCGGGCCCGATCAGCCGTAGTAGCAATAATGGCGTTGTATTCAGCTTTGGCTTCGATGACTGCCAGTGCCCGTTCCACGAGATCGGCAGCTTTCAATTCGCCAGCGCGTACGCCAGCAGCGATCTCGGCAATCGGAAGCCACCCCGCCATCTATCCGATCATCCGTTTCACTTTGATCTGGTCACCCTCGACAGCCGGTACGCCTTTCAGCAGATCCGCTGGTGTATAGCCGTAATCATGAACTTCATCGGCGCGCGTCACATTGGTCAGGCCGGTAACCTGGTTAGTCGGCTCGAGGCCAGCAACATCAACGCCCTGCAACAGTTCGACGTACTGCAGGATCTCAGTCAGTTCAGTGCTATATTCGGCGACTTCATCATCGGTGAGATCGAGCCGCGCCAGGCGCGCCAATTTCAAGATGTCGTCACGAGTTAAATCTGCCATTTGCCTATGATTGTAACAGAAATCACACATCGGTGACTACCGACAAAATGTGATAAAAATACCCTTTACAAAGCATAAGCGTAGGACTACGATGAAGTAAGATTCCAAAAAAGCGAGACAAACATGACCCCGCGTCAATCAACAGTCGAAGCCATCCCCCAGCAGGCAATGCAGCCTGCAGTAGAAACAATTGCTTATCTCCCCCGTTCCGACGGGGGTATTTTTTTGGAACCGCAAAGTGATTTGCTTGCACAGTTACCAGAAAGTTTGAATCCAAACCCGTTATTGCGCAATGTTCGCGGTTTAGGCGAAACCAGTCTTTTGGCGGTGCGAACTTCCGGCGAATACCGTGATGATGTGCCTACCCGCCACCACCGTCTTTACAATGTACAAATCAACGAATTCAAGCATGTGGTGGAAGTCACCGATCCTGTTAACCGTCCAGCCACCCACGCCGTGCTGTCCTTGCCCGGCCTGACTGAAAAGATCGAAGGCGGTATTCGTCAGACCTTCCACGCGCACATGTCGCACCTCTTCCCTGATGCCCGTATTATCAGTATCGGCAGTGATGGCATTGGACCAAACAGTGGCACTTACAGCTGGGGCGACCGGATTGATCACAATCTGGAAGGTATGGCCGAACACCGCATCGAACTGGCAATTGCCCTGGCCGAAAGTATGCCAATTTTCTTACATGCTACCTCGATGGGTTCAGCGATTTCGGCTCGCATGCACAAAAAGCTACGGCGGAGTCCCGAGCTGCAGCAACTAGTGCCGATTCATGGCCAATTCCTGACTTCCCCCGCCCTGGTCGACCCTCACAATATTCCGCGTGATTTAGCAGTGGCATTCCTGCCAAAACTACTTGTTGATTTTGCGAAAGAGGTTGGACTCAAAAGCAGCCTACAAGAGCTTCGCCAGCTCAAGGAAGACGGCAAGAACATGGGTCTCGCCAAGCGGGACCTATTAGCGCTCGGCAATCAGGTTATAGGCCTCATGGGCGGCACCGCCGAAGCAGATGTAGCCGCCATGATTGAAACCACGCCGACGGTGGTTGTCGCCGGCGAGAAAGACCCGGTTGCGCAGTGGAAAATGTGGCGCCGTATCGGTAATGACTATGGCGACAACCTCGAACTGCACCCGATTCGTGGCCGTGGGCACGTCATGGCGATGAAGCCTGGCCGACTGTGCGAAAAGCTCGGTCGCACAGCACGGGCCCGCGTCTGCCAGGAACTTGGCCACAACGCGCTACTTGGCGCCTAAGTATTATTTCTCCATCTTGGCTTTGATGTCGGCGATCATATCGCGTAGCTCAGCGGCCTGTTCGAACTGCAGGTTGGCGCTGGCCAGCTGCATTTGGCCTTCGAGCTCTTTAAGGAGGGATTTGTACTCGTCCTTGGGAATTTTATTGAGGTTGAGTTTGTGGCCTTTGGCTTCGCGC
>Ga0070658_10000490_pt1 | contig 34340 bp, 20 predicted proteins | sample KBSC13metaG_FD_64664 | JGI IMG/M metagenome (GOLD analysis project Ga0070658, IMG submission 64664) | Corn rhizosphere microbial communities from Kellogg Biological Station, Michigan, USA - KBS C1-3 metaG | ecosystem: Host-associated > Plants > Roots > Rhizosphere > Soil ... | reverse complement strand
GCCACCAGGATGATGGTCGCGAAGATGCCGGCCGACGCGTAAGACGGAAGCAAGCCCACCAGCGCCGTGCTGAGACCCATCGTCGCCATCGTGATGAGGAACGTGTACTTGCGGCCGACGAGGTCGCCGATGCGACCGAACACCACGGCGCCCAGCGGACGGACACCGAACCCCGCGCCGAACGTGGCCAGGCTGGCCAGGAGCTGCGTCGTGGGATTGCCCTTCGGGAAGAACAGCCCGCCGAAGAACACGGCCAGGCTTCCGTACAGGTAGAAGTCGTACCATTCGAACAGCGTGCCCAGCGACGCCGCGAAGATGATGCGTCGCAGGCTCGAAGCGTCGAGGGGTGCAGTACCGCCCGCCCCCTCGGCCTCACCAGTCGTGCTCATCGACATGTGCTGCCTCCTGTGTGATTGGCTGCGGGGCTAGTAGTAGTACAGCTGGAGCTGCGCGTTGACCTGGTTGGCCCCGTGCATCGCGTTCTCCTGCTGGATACGGCTGTAGAACACCTTCACGTTGGCGCTGTGGCCGAACGGCCAGAAGCCCACGCCGAGCGCATAGCGATCGATGGCAGGGATGTCCGCGCCCTCCAACTGGCCACCCCAGCGGCGCTCGTAGCGAACGATGGGGCTGATGTTCACGTCGCCGATCAGGTAGCCGACCTCGCTGCCGATGGTGTTCTTGGGAAGGCCGGGGATCACCAGGCCGCCGTGGTAGCCGATGAAGTCGCCCTGGAAGGTGAAGACGCCCGGACCGGCCGGCATATCGACGAACGCGTCCACATCCCACGTCCGGTAAGCGTCATCGAAGCTCGAAGAGGTGGGTGCCTTCTGGTAATCGAAGGACGCGCCGATCGAGGCGATCTTCTTCTTGCCCAGGTAGGACCCGGCGTAGAAATAGCCGGTCTCCGCGTCGAGCAAGTTCAACTGCAGGCGGGCCGCGACCCGGGGCGCGTTGGAAGACGTCGGATCGTCGGCGTTGGTCACGCTGCGGATGCCCTGGAAGCCGCCCAGGCGGTACTCGAGCATCCCGCCGCCCACCAGGCCGCGGACCTGCACACCCACGTCACGCCCCACGGACGTGGTTCCCGCGACCACACCCGCCAGTGCCGGATTGGCAGCGGTGGCCGCGCCGTTCTGGGAGAAACCCGCGTTGTGGAGGAACGTGAACGCGAAGTAGTCCCACCCGTAAAGGGTGGTCGCGCCCTGAATGGCGTTGTGGCTGAGCGGAGGCAGCATGTAGCCGACGTCGACCTTGAACGCGTCGCCCAGCGACTTCCAGGTGACGAACGCGTCCTGGATGTTCATCCCGGGGATCATCTTGCGCGTGTTGCTGGTCGCGGTGGACATCCCCATGGCGTCCGTCATCGTGCCGGGCGAGTTCGCGCTGAGGCCGATGTTGGCGAAGTCGGTGTCGAAGAAGTAATCGAACGCGCCCATGATCGAGCCGCCGATCAAGATGCGGGTGCGGCGGATGAAGAAGTCTTCCGAGTATCCGTTGCGAGAGACGTTGCCCGCGACCTGGTAGGCCGGCTGAAAGAGGACACCCAGCCGGATATTCGTGCCGTTCGGAATGTCGATCTTCAGCTGGCTGGGCGCCACGGGCGTGGGCGCGGGAGAGAGGGGCGCGGGAGCCGGAGCGGGAGGCGCAGGCATCTCCGCCGGGACGGCCAGCGGCGGGGCCGCGACGGGCGCGTCGGCGGCGGGAGGAGGCGCCTCGGGCGGCGGGGCATCCGCAGGCGGGGTCTGCGCGCGGGCGGTTCCCGCGGCCAACATGACGGCTAACGAAGCGAACGTGACGTATCCAGCTCGACGGACCATGAGTGTCTCCCTCCGGTTGTGTCGCCTGGGGGATGGCGACGTGCCTGGCGACTGCCTGACCAATGAACTGCTATTTTGTTTTTGCCCGTCGACGTCCAGACGGACGCGACGAGCCTGCTACTGGTGCGACGACAACGCTGAACCGAACGATTGAACGGGTAGTCCTGTCTGCGACGTTGCGACCTGCGACCTCACGAGCGGCCCTTTCGAGATCGAAGACACCTGATCCCGTCTTGGCTGCGCGCCAGGGTACATCACGGCCGCGACCACGTCACCGGCCACCCTACACATTCCCCCCTGCCCGCAAATCATCTTGACGCGCGCCCGCCATTCGAACCTCGGCGCATGAACCGAGCGGGGATAGACGTCACGGGCCGGTAATTTCGGCTCAACCCGCGGCGCCACGGTGCCAGGGCCACCGGCGCGGTGGTCAGCGTCCGGCCAGCGCGTCCAGAATTCCTGCCACCATCGGCTTGGCGCGATAGTCGGCGTCGAACGGCAGCGGATAGTGGGGCAACTGGCCGCGCAGGGCGCCCCACCGCGGGCTGTTCAGCCACGAGTATCGATCGGTCAGCCCCCAGAACGTGATGCCGGAACAGGCCTCGAGGGCCAGGCAGGCCGCCACGATGTCGTGGGTCAGCACCCGCTGACGGTCCAGCTTCTGATCGATCGAGCCCGAGATCTCGCCGACGGCGACGTCCATCTCCGTCAGCTCCACCAGCACCCCGAGTGCCGCGAAGCGCGCGATGTTCGCCTGGATCCGCCCGGCGGCGGGCCAGTGGCGGGGATCGACGTGCATCTGCAGCCCGACCCCGTGGATGGGGACGCCCGTCTCTTTCAGCCGCTTGACCAGCGCGAACGCCGCGTCCGACTTGGGCGTGCCCACCCCTTCGATCTCGTAGTCGTTGTAGAACAGTTGCGCTTCCGGATCGACGGCGTGGGCGGCGCGAAACGCGTCGTCGATGAAGGTGGGCCCCAGCGCCGTGAACGGGGAGTCGGCGCGCAACCGGCCGCTGGGACCGTCGGCCAGCGCCTCGTTCACCACGTCCCACTGGGCCACCTTGCCCTTCCAGTGACCGACGACCCCCTGGATGTGGCCCAGCATCGCCGCGTGCAGCGCCTCCCCGGAGCGGCTCTTCACCCAGGGCGCCAGCTGGGAATGCGAGACCAACGCGTGCCCGCGCACACGCATGTGATTCTCGGCGGCGAAGGTCACCAGCGGCTCGGCGGCCTGGAACGCGAACTGCCCGGGCTGAGGCTCGATGGTCTCCCACTTCATCTGGTTCTCGGGCGTCAACGAGTCGAAGTGCGTGGCGGCTAGCCGCCGGAAGGCGTCGTCGTGAAGCTGGGCCGGCTGCACCGCGCAGCCGACGTGGCGCTTCGTCGGCGCGGCCGCATCCCGCAAGGGCCGAAGCTGGGAGTCGTCCAGGCGCCTTCCGCCGGCGGGAGCCGCCGGCTTCGCTTCCGGCGGGATGAGGCACCCGACGGTCGCCAGCGCCACCACCGCCAGAACCGACAGGCGCGCGCCCAGCCGGACGAGCCGCCTCCGCGGAAGGCGTCCCCAGGCGAAGGACGAGGGAGACCAGCAGGACCGGCGCGTCATGGGCTGCATCTTCTATTACATAACCGGCGCGCCTGGTCCCTTCCCGGACCGCCGGACAGGCGTCACAACGGATGACGGCCCGTTTCTTCGCCTCGATGACACTGCGTCGGTGACGTTCCTCTACGCCCGAAGGGACAACCAAGGACACGCTTGGCGAAGGGGGCCCGGCTGACGAGCCGCTGGCTGTGACCGACCGTCTTCGCCGGGAAGATGGACCGCCGAGACCGTTTCAAGGACGGTGCGCCATCACGTGCGCACACACGCACACAGTTCGTTCACCTGTTTGTCATCATTGGTCCATTGGTCAACGGACGAAACAATCCAATGGCCGTGATTTCGTTCACCCGCGATTCTTCTGGACAAACGCGGCGCCGTTCAGAAACGGTCTTCTCCGTCGCGATTTTTGTATCGTGCTTCGCTTTTCGGGGACGGGAATTCACTTGACACTCCTGGCGCCCCCGATACGATTTCCGCTGTCTTTTGGCTTAAAACACTTTTCCGACGGAGGGCTGCCTAATGGCTGAGAAAGTGGCGAAGTTGAGTGTGTCTCGGGAGAAGGACTTCATGTACTACGTCAAGGACGGCGCGGTATGGAAGGTCCAGCGTAAACAGCCGGGGGTCCAGAAGGGGAAGCCAGAAAAGGTTGTCGACGGCAACTTCCAGATGGATACGGACTTCATCTATTTCGTCGACAAGGATGGAGACGTCTCGCGCGCCAAGCGCGCCGTCGGTGGCCAGAAGCGGAAAAAGAAGGGCAAGACGGGATCCTCGTCCGCTCCGGCGGCGAGAAAAGCGGCCAAGTCCAGCAAAGCGGCCAAGAAGCCGGCCCGCAAGCCAGCGGCGAAGTCGGCGGTGAAATCGGCAAAGAAGCCGGTAAAGAAGGCGGCAAAGAAGGTCGCCAAGGCCGTCAACAAGAAGGCGGCCAAGGGCGGCAACAAGAAGGCCAAGAAGAAGGGTCGCTGAACGTAGGCGCATTGCGCGCCGGCGTTTGAGCTACCTCGCTCGATCTACAGAGCCCACGGAGTCAAGGATCGGGGATGCGTGAGCAAGTCCGCATCCCCTTTCTTGCGTCCGGGGCCTGAGGCCAGTCCGGCACCAAGCGGCGCGCGGGCCAGGGGCGACCGCGGCGCACCGGGCGCGCCGCTGCTCGCCAGCCCCTACTTTTCCCGCTTCTTCTTCGACTTCTTGGCGCCGGCCGCCCGGGCGGGGCCCGCCTTCTTCGAGACGGCCTTGGGCTTGCCGCTGGTGGGAACGGCGGCGGGCGCAGGGGCGCCTGCCACCGGCGCCAGCTCGTGTCGCCACACGAAGCCGTACTCGTACAGCACGTACACGATCCCAATCAACGTGATGGCGGACATCAACGTGTATTGCTCCGCCAGCCAGGTGGGCATCAAATGATTCAAACGGCTCCAGAACGGTCCGTTCGACGGCAGGTATTGCGTGGGCGCCATGTCCGCGAACCCGGTGCCGGCCGTGATCGCCAGCAACGCCAGCCCCACCTCCTGCCGTTTGGACCACAACAAGGCCGGAACGATCAGGAACGAATAGTAGTAACAGGTCAGCTCGGGGATGACGGCGATCAGGATGGCCGACAGCGCGGCCGACTCCCACGCCTCGAAGCCGCGCACGGCCGCCCACAGCAGGGCGAAGAAGGCCAGCACGCCCGCCCAGTACAGCCACTCACGCTGGTGGAACGTCCGCAGCCGGGCGTCCTTCCAGTCCTTCCACGGATCCTCGAGTCGATCGGTCCGCAGCAGGTAGGTGGCCTCGGTGTCCTTGAAGCTCATCACCGTGCGCCAGCCCATGTAGTTCGTCAGCGGCGTCGAGGTGTGCTTCTCCGAGTTCTTCAGGAACGCCTTGTACGCGCCCGCGCCGCCGCTGATGGGGATGCTGAGGGGAACCAGCGTGGCCACCGCCAGCATGCCCCCCAGCAGCAAGCGCAGGTGCAGGCGATCCACCTTGCGGATCATGGCCGGCAGCTGGCGCGGAGGGAGGCGCTGCCACCACTGGCGTCCCTTGGTCTGGTCCAGCAACTGCTGCAGGACCACGAACGTGGGTCCCACGAACAGGAACACGGGGAAGACGCGCAGCAGCCCCGAATACATCATGAGGAAGCCGCCCACCACGGGCTTGCCCTTCTTCGCGAAGCAGACGCCCGCCGTCATGTGGAACAGCCAGTCCCAGCGCAGATACGCGCCGCCGGTCCAGTAGAAGCGTGACGGAAAGTTCGTTGCGAACACGGCCAGCGCCACGCACAGCGTGCGCCAGCCAAAGGCCCACCAGATCATCCCCGCCATCCCGAAGATGAAGAAGGGATCGATCAGCGTCAGGGCCCACATCTGGGTGATGCTGGCCGGGCTCAGGCTGGCCAGCGTGGTGCCCAGGATGTTCCACACCGGCGTGGCGTTGAACCCGTGGTCGGTCTGCGACTCCTCCCAGCGCTTCACGCCCTGCCGGTTGCGGAAGAACTCGATGTCCTTCTTGAACGCCGCCCATCGCTCGGGCGAGAAGTGGCTCTTGCAGTTCTCGGGGTGGGCCAGCAGCTCGGCGGTGCTGCCCAGGACGTTGGTGCGCAGGTTCATGATCTTGCGCAGCTCGACCCGCCGCCGCAGGTTGGGATCCTCCGAGTCAGCCAGCGACGAGCACTCGTACAGGCGGTCGTAGCCCAGCTCCTTGAAGTACTTCGAGCCGACGTAATAGTGGTACGTGTCCCAGAAGTGGATGTAGTTGCCGAAGTGGAACTTGCCGAAGTTGAAGTACGCGAAGAACGACAGCACGCCCACCAGCACCAGCAGGCGGTCGCGCACGGTCCTGACCAGCAGGCTGAGCGACCAGGTGCCGATCCCCACCAGCGTCAGCACGAACGTCGAGACGGGGTGCGGCTGATCGCCCGGCAGGAAGCGCGGTCCCGCCATGAAGAACAGCCCCACGTGCACCACCAGCGAGGCGCCCATGATCAGGTTCTCGACCCCGGGCGGCAGCTTGTCTTCCTTGCCGCCCGCCTTCCACACGCGCCAGCCCCAGTACAGCAGCGCGAACGCGAAGAAGGCCAGGCACATCTCGAAGCGCGCGCTGGGCTTGTCCTGCCACCACTCGAACTTGTACCAGGGCGGCTCGACGACGATGGCCGCCGGCGCGTCCGTCACCTTCATGGACGGCGGAAAGGGATATGGCGCCTGGCAGTAGGCCGAAAATTCGGAGACCGAGAAGTAGCCGTCGCCGACGCCTTCGCCAGCGCGCAGGTAGCGGACCGTGACCGGCGGGAACTGGGCCGAGCGGCCGCGCAGGCCGTGGCCCCGGTCGGAGACGTTGTCGATCTCGACCAGCATCTTGAAGCTGGCCGGCGCGCCGTCGAGCGAGCCCATGATCTTGTACGTGTCGTTCGCGTCCGCCTGGATGTAGACCGCAGAGATGGGCGTGGGCGCGCCCAGGTCGTACGTCAGCGAGCCGGCGCCCGAGTCGAGGACGACGCCCACCGGGGCATCCCACTGCGTCCCCTCGGGCCCGATGGCCCCGTCGGTGACCAGGGCCGAGTTGCCCTTGACGTCCTGCCACTGCCAGGGCTTCTTCCCCGCCAGCAGATTGCTGGTATCGCAGGTCTGGGCCCGTGCCGCCCCCTCCCCGACGCCTCCCAGGATCCCGGCGAGCACACTGATCCCCACAAAACAGGCAACTTCCAATCGACGCATCGGGCGCAGCCTAGCAGTAACCTCACCCGGAATGAATGGGGTGCCGGTTCGGGTATTCTCGGGGGCGGCGTGTCGATCTGGTCCGAGCCTCGAGGCCTCCTGCAACAGGAGTGGCCTGCCTTCCGCACGGTGCTGAACCGGCTGTTCCGGCCGGACGGCGGCGGCGATCTCACCGAGGAGCTCCCCCTGCTCTTTCAAGGTCCGGACGGCCGGCCCGCGCTCGACAGCTCCCGCATCATCACCGGGCCGGGGGGCGCCATCGTGGCCCATGCCGCCTGGACCCAGCGGGACGCCATGGTGTTGCGGCGCCGGGTGCGCATCGGCTTCATCGGGGCGGTCTTCACCGAACCGGCCTGCCGCCGCCAGGGGCTGGGCACGCGCGTGTTGCTCGACGCGCTGGCCCGGGCCCGGGCAGGCGCGGATCTGGTCCTGGCCTCGGGGGACCGGGATCTGTACCGGCGCCAGGGGTTCGAGCCGGTCCCCCCGCTGGCCCGTTATCGCTTGCCGCCGCCCGCCGAACCGGCCACCGTCAAGACCCGCCCCATGAGCCCCGCCGACATTCCCGCCGTCGCCGCGCTGTACGAGCGCGAGGACGTCCACTTCCACCGCTCCCCGGAGGACTGGGCCGCCCTGTTGCGGGCGGGCCGCCTGGTCGACGCCCCGGCCACCTTCTCGGTCGTCACCCGCGGCCCAGGCCCGGCGGCCGCCCCCATCGCCTTTCTTGCTGCCCAGAACGCGTCGCCGCGCCCCGACGGTTCGGTGCGCCCCCGGCGAATACTGGAGGTGGCCGGCGACCGGGAGGCCATCGTGGGCGCCGCCCCCGCCCTGGCGGACGAGCTGCTGGTCCCTGCCTATGATTCGGAGGCCATCGGCCTGGCCACCGCGCGTGGCTGGTTCCGCACCACCCGCCAGTTCGCCGTCACGGCCGAGCCCCTGACCGCCGTCGCACGTCTGGTGCCCTGGTACGGCCTCAACTATCTATAGTACCGCCGTCCCATGAGCCCTACCCTCGCCCTGATCGTCACCGCCGTCCTGGTCGTCGCCAACGGCTTCTTCGTCGCGGCGGAGTTCGCGCTGGTGAAGATGCGCCCCACCCGGCTGGAGCAGCTGGCCAAGGAAGGACGCCGCCAGGCCCGCCTGGTGGCGAGCATGAGCAAGCAGATCAACGACTACCTGTCCGCCAGTCAGCTGGGCATCACCGTGGCGTCGCTGATGCTGGGCTGGCTGGGCGAGCCGGCGTTCGCGTCGCTGCTGCGCCCCCTGATGCAGGGCCGCTGGGGCCTGCACCCGTCGACGGTGCACACGGTGGCCGCCGCGCTGAGCCTGATCATCATCACGTTCCTGCACACCGTCATCGGCGAGCTGGCCCCGAAGGCGCTGGCCATCCGCCTGACCGAGCCGGTGGCGCTGTGGTCGGCCCTGCCCTACCGCATCTTCTATCTGGTGACGACGCCGCTGACCTGGGCGCTGCGCACCAGCTCGGCGCTGATCCTGCGTCTGGTGCACCTGCCCATGGCGTCCGAGGCCGAGATGGTGCACTCGCCCGACGAGCTGCGCCTGGTCCTGCAGCACGTCGAGCTGGATCCCGGGGCGCGCCGGCTGATCGATCGCGTCTTCGACTACACGCACCGGATCGCGCGCCACGTGATGATCCTGCGGCGGGACGTGGTGACGCTGGTGGCGGGCCGCGCCTTCGAGGAGAACCTGCGCATCGCGCTGGCGAACCAGTACACGCGCTATCCGCTGGTCCACCCGGACACCGATCGCGTGGTCGGGTACGTACATATGAAGGACATCCTGGCGGCGCTGGCCTCCGGCAAGCGACCCGAGTTCATGCGCGACATCGCCCGCGAACCCATCTATGCGTCCGAGGAGACGCGCCTCGAATGGCTGCGGCGCGAGTTCCAGCGGCGCCGCGTCCACATCGCCATCATCCTGGGCCAGGGGCACGAGTTCACCGGCATCGTGACGCTGGAGGATCTGCTGGAGGAGTTCGTCGGCGAGATCCAGGACGAGCAGGATCTGGACGAGATCCCGCCGCTGGTGCGGCACCCCGACGGCTCGTTCGAGGCTGACGGCCGCCTGACGCTGGACGTGGCCAGCCGCGAGCTGAACCTGGAGTTGCCCCCGCTGCCACCCGACGTGGAGACGCTGGGCGGCTACATCCTGACGCAGCTGGCGGAGGTGCCGGTGCCGGGCGACATCGTCACCGCGGCCGGCTACCGCTTCCGCGTGCTGGAGGTCCGCGACCGGCGCATCCGGCGGCTGCGCGCCGAGCCGCTGCCCGCCCCGCCGCCCGATCCCGAGGAGGATCCCGGCGCGGGGTGACGAAAGAGGTGGTGCCCAGGGACAGAATCGAACTGTCCACACATGGATTTTCAGTCCATTGCTCTACCGACTGAGCTACCTGGGCAGGTCCGGGATCCGGAGTGGCGCGTACAATGCCAATCGCGCCCCGGCAGGTCAAGCCTTCGCGTCGCCGCCCGCGGAAAATCTGGGCGGCGCCCGGCCCGGTGAGCCGGCGCGCCGCCCGTGAACGGCCTGACGGTGCAGCGGTTACGGGGTGGCGGCGCCGCCTGCGCCGCCGTTGCCCGTCGTGCCGCCGGTCCCGGACGAGCCGCCCCGCCCGCTGCCGCCACCGCGTCCGGATGAACCACCCGCGCCCGGCGTCTGGCAGACCTGACCGGCGCCCATCATGTTCGCGCACGACAGGCCGCTGTTGCAGGTGCGCATCGCGCAGCAGGGCTGACCGGAGTCGCCGCAAGCGGCGCAGGCCTGCGCCGAACCGTTGCCGGTGCAGGCGAAGCCGGTCTGACAGGTCAGCGCCGTGAAGCCCGAGCCACCGCCCGCGCCGCTGCTGGTGGGCTCGCAGCAGGGCTGCCCCGCGGTCCCGCACGAGCTGGTGCACATCGAGACGCCTCCATCGCCGCCGCTGCTGCACCCCAGGCCGGCCCCGCAGGCCATTCCGCCGCTGCAGCACGGGTCGCCCGCTTCGCCGCACTTCAAGCAGGAGCTCTCGCCGGCGCCGCCGCCATTGCGGACGCAGCCGAGGCCGCTCTGGCAGGACGACTGCCCGCCGCAGCAGGGCTGGCCGGTGCCGCCGCAGGTCTCGCACATGCCACCAGTCGTCGTAGTGGTGCCAGGTCCGCCGCCCGCGCCCGTGGTGGTCGTCGTCGCGCCGACGCAGGCCGAGCCCGACTGACAGACACCGCCCGTGCAGCAGGCCGCCCCGTTCGCGCCACAGTTCATGCAGGTCCTGCTGGTCCCGGAGCCGCCCGCGCAGGCCAGGCCCGTGTCGCACGACGTGGTCCCGCCGCAGCACGGCTGACCTTCGGCGCCGCACGCGGTGCACATGCCCGCGTTCGTGCCGCCGTCGCCGCTGAACTCACAGGCCAGGCCCGCGCCGCAGCTGTTACCGCAGCAGGCCTGTCCGCTGCCGCCGCACGCGGCGCACATTCCGCCGCTGCAGCGGCTGGACGACGCCGTGCAGGTCATCGTCGCACCCCCGCCGGGGAACCCCGTGCCGCCGCCGGCGCCGCTGCCGCCGCCGGCGCCCGTCGCGCCACAGCAGATCTGGCCCACCGCCCCGCACGCGGTGCCGGTGCCGTCCTGGCATGAACCGTTGCTGCAGGTGCCGGTGACGCCGGTGCCGCCGCCCGTGCACGTCGAACCGCTGGCGTGGCACATGTTGCCCACGCAGCAGCCGCCGTCGTTGCAGCTGTTCGCGGCGCAACAACGCTGGCCATCACCGCCGCAGGTCGCGCCCGTCGCGCCGCCGGCGCTGGCGCCACCCGTGCCGACGACGGTGCCGCCGCCGCTGCCGGTGGTGGCGTGGCCGCCGCTCCCGGTCGCCGAGGTGCCGCCCGTTCCCGTCGTCACGGACATGCCGCCCGAGCCCGAGCCCGTGCTCTTGCTGCTCGAGCAGGCAGCCAGCGCGATCAGCAACGCGGCCAATGGCCACGCCGCGCGCGACGATTTCGATGCCTCCAGATCCCGAGACAGGTGCGGCGCCGCCGCTGATAAACGAAGGTTCATCGTGGATCTCCAGTTTTGATGTCGGGGTTGCGGGACGTGACGTGGATGACGTGAGTGGCCCGCCACAAACTGGGCCGCCCTATTGGTGCCAGCAACCCGGACATCCCTTCAAACCGTGTTGTAGTGATCGTCACCGACCCTGCGAATGCCGCGACCGCCCTGCTATTGTTCGCGCCGAAAGGTCTCGTCCCATGAGCACAGCCCCCGTGAAAGCCGCCCCCACGTTCGAGTATCAGGACCTGCTGCCCGCCGAGCCGCACGACACGCCGTGGCGCCTGCTGACGACGGAAGGGCTCTCGACCTTCGAGGCGAACGGCAAGACGTTCCTCTCCGTGGACCCGGGCGCGCTGACACTGCTGGCGCGCCAGGCGATGCGCGACATCGCCCACCTGCTGCGGCCGGGACACCTGGCCCAGCTGGCGAAGATCCTGACGGACCCCGAGGCGTCGGCGAACGATCGCTTCGTGGCGCTGGAGCTGTTGAAGAACGCGAACATCGCCGCGGGCGGCGTGCTGCCCGGCTGCCAGGACACCGGCACCGCCATCGTCATCGGCAAGAAGGGCCAGTACGTGTTCACGGGCGGCGGCGACGAGGCGGCCCTTTCCCGCGGCATCTTCGACACGTACCTGGACGACAACCTGCGCTACTCGCAGCTGGCGCCCCTGGACATGTATCGCGAGGTCAACACCGGCACGAACCTGCCGGCGCAGATCGAGCTCTACGCGACCGACGGCGACGCCTACAAGTTCCTGTTCATGGCCAAGGGGGGCGGCTCGGCCAACAAGAGCTACCTGTACCAGGAGACGAAGGCGCTGCTGAACCCGGAGAGCTTGCTGTCCTTCGTCGACGCGAAGATCCGCACCCTGGGCACGGCGGCCTGCCCCCCCTATCACCTGGCCATCGTCATCGGCGGCACCTCGGCCGAGTACACGCTGAAGGTGGCGAAGCTGGCCTCGGCGCGGTACCTGGACGACTTGCCGCCCGAGGGCAACAAGCTGGGGCGCGGCTTCCGTGACCGCGCGCTGGAGGAGCAGATCCTGAGCGTCGCGCAGAAGACGGGCATCGGCGCCCAGTTCGGCGGCAAGTACTTCTGCCACGACGTGCGGGTCATTCGCCTGCCCCGCCACGGCGCCTCGTGCCCGGTGGGCATCGCGGTGTCGTGCTCGGCCGACCGCCAGATCCTGGGCAAGATCACCCGCGACGGCGTCTTTCTCGAGCAACTGGAGACGGATCCGGCGAAGTACCTGCCCGACACCGCCGATCAACAACTGGCGGGCGAGGTGGTGCCGATCGATCTGCGCCGTCCCATGGCGGAGATCCGCGCCACGCTGTCGAGGTATCCCATCCGCACGCGGCTGTCGCTGACGGGACCGCTGGTGGTGGCGCGCGACATCGCGCACGCGAAGATCAAGGAGGCGCTGGACCGCGGCGAGCCGATGCCCCAGTGGTTCAAGGACTACATGGTGTACTACGCCGGTCCGGCCAAGACGCCTGCCGGGTACGCGTCGGGCTCGTTCGGCCCGACGACCGCCGGCCGCATGGACAGCTACGTCGACCTGTTCCAGTCGCACGGGGGCAGCATGGTGATGCTGGCCAAGGGCAACCGGTCCCCGGCGGTGACCGCCGCGTGCAAGGCGCACGGCGGCTTCTACCTGGGCTCGATCGGCGGCCCGGCCGCGCGCCTGGCCAAGGACTGCATCACCAAGGTCGAGGTGCTGGAGTATCCCGAACTGGGCATGGAGGCGGTGTGGAAGATCGAGGTGGTGAACTTCCCCGCCTTCATCGTCGTCGATGACAAGGGCAACGACTTCTTCGCCGGCATCAACGACACGGGCAAGGTGAAGCTGCCGGTGAAGGGCGCCTGACCGTGGCCATCGCCGTGTGGCAGTATCCGAAGTGCAGCACCTGCCGCAAGGCGCTGAAGTGGATGACCGATCACGGCGTCCCCTTCGACGCGACGGACATCGTGGCCCGGCCGCCCACGGCGGCGAAGCTGCGCGACCTGTGGCAGCGCTCGGGCCTGCCCATCGCCCGCTTCTTCAACACCTCGGGCGAGAGCTATCGCGCGGGCGGCTTCAAGGACAAGCTGAAGACGATGAGCGACGCCGACGCGCTGGCGGCGCTGGCCGCCGACGGCAAGCTGATCAAGCGGCCGCTGGTCGACGCGACGGACACGGTGCTGGTCGGCTTCGACGAGGCGGCCTACCAGCAGGCCCTGGGCCGGCCTGCCGCCCGACGCTGACCCCGGCCTGGCGAACAGGGCGACACCGGCCGCTGGCAGGTGCCGCCCCGTCGTCAAAGCCCGGCGCTAGAGCCGCGGCGGCGGCGTCTGCCCGGCCCCCTGCCACAGCAACACGTCGGCCGACCCGCGCGCGCCGCAGTCGACGTCCAGGGCGACCCGGTTCGCGCTGCCCGCCTGCAACAGCCCGCTGATGTCGAACGAGCGGGGCCTGCCCTCCTGCAGATGATCGAGCAGCAGCGCGTGGCCGTTCACGCTGGCCCGCGCCGTGCGCAGGCCCGGCGTGCCGTCGTACACCGTCAGCGTGCCCTCGCTGTCGGGGACGCCCGCCAGCGACGGCTGATGGCTGCGCGGCGACAGGCGCAGCAAGCTGGCCCCGCACCGCGCGACGTTGCCCGCCTGATCGGTCGTCTCCAGGACCACGGACATCTGATCGCTGGAGGCCGGCGCGCTGGCCCGCGCGACGACGGGCGTCTTGACGCCCGCCGTGAACCGCGGAACGACGACCGCGGCGCCCAGCGCCGTCACCACGCGCACGCGCGCCAGCCCCGAGTCGGTGTCGGTCAGCGTCAACTCGACGGTGCGGCCGCCGCCGGTGGTCAGCAGCCGGCTGACCTTGCAGGCGGGCGGCGTGGTGTCGGTCGTCCCGGTCGCCGGCTGGACCTGGACGTGCGCGACACAGGCGGCGCTGTTGCCCGCCACGTCCACGGCCGTGTACGTCAGGTCGTACGTGCGGCCGGCGGGCGCCGCGCGCAGCAGTCCGTCCGCCGGTGGTTGCCCCGTCAGGAAGCCCTGCTGGTCGCCGTCCGCCAGCGGCACGCTGGACTGAAGGGCGGTCAGCACCAGCGAGGCCAGCCCCGAGCCGGCGTCACTCCCCGCCACCGCGATGGAGACCGGCACCAGCGCGCCGGTGGCCGACGCGACCGAGATGACGGCCGCGGGACAGGTCACGGTGGGCGGCGCGCGATCGACGTTGAACGACAGCGTGTGGGGCGGCTCGGCGTTGCCCGCGACGTCGGTCGCCGCGAACGTCAGCGTGGTGACACCGTCCGCGGCCACCGTGAACTGGGCTGCGTTTCCGGCCACCGTGGCGCCGCCCGCCTGCGCGCCGGTCGTCACGTACTGTAGCGAGGCCACGCCGCTGCCCGCAGGCTCGTCGAGCGCCGACAGCGCGACCACCGGCGCCGTGCTGTACCAGCCCGCGGCGTTCGGCGACGGCGAGACGGCGGCCGTGGTGACGGGCGGCGTCGTGTCCGCGGTCGGGCAGAGCAGTCGCAGATCCAGGCCCGTGATGGCGGGCGGGATGGTCAGCACGTCGGTCTCGACGTAGGGACCACCCGCCGGCGACGTGCAGCCGTCGGCCTGCGCGCGGACCTTGTAGAAGCCGCTGATGACGTCCCACCCGAAGTGACCGACGGTGTCGGAGGTGTCCGGGTTGTGACGGTTCATCGGTGACATGACGGCGCTGCCGTCGGGCACCGCCTCGAACGGGCCCGCGGCGCTGTCCGAACGGAACAGCGTCACCAGCGCGCCGACCACCGGCGCACCGGCCACCGTGCGCACGGCGCCGCTGGGATCGATGTAGATGTCGAAGTCGATGTCGCTGGGGCACGTGGTGTGGATGTGCACGTGCGCCGGCCCGTGGTTCGGGTAGAAGGGCGGCACGATCGCGGAGTAGGTCCCGGGCGCGACCTCGGACATCGGTCCGGAGGCGAAGGTGGCGCCCGCGGGGCTGGTGATGGCATAGCTGGCCTGGGCGCCCGCGCAGGCGCTGGCGCGCAGCTCGATCGGCGTCTGCCAGTACAGCACCGGCAGGCCGCCCTGTGAGCCGCGGCTGGGGGTCAGGGTCACGCCGGGAGGCGGCGGCGTGGGCCCCGACAGCACGACGTTCACCTGCTGCACGGTCCCGGCGCTCACGTGCACGGGTCCGACCGTCCGCGAGAACAGCGACGAGCCGGCCGGCGGGAACACCGTCACCAGGTAATCCCCCTCGGCGATCCCCGTGGCCTCGTACTGACCGGTGGCACCGGTGAGCGTCAGGTAGACACAGTGCCCGTCGACGACGCCGCACACCTGCACCGGCGCGCCGGCCAGGGCGTTCGGCGGCGTGGCGGCGTCGGTCACCGTGCCGGCGATGGCGCCGCCGGCCGGAGCAGCGCCGTTGCGCACCTCGAAGATGTGGCGCCCCGCCACCAGGGTGTTGCGGCTGGTGCGCGACAGGCCCGTGGCGGCGTTGCTGTCCAGCAGCGCGCCCGCCGTCAGTGAGCCGGGGAATTGATAGAACTGCGACGCCACCCCGCTGCCGGCCGAGTATCCGGCGCCCGCGGGCGTACCGCCGAAGCCGTTCAACCCGCCGCTCGCGTCCCCGGTCTCCCAGGTGATGTGGTCATAGTTCATCACGATGTCGAAGTCGTTCGGGTTGACGTCGCTGCGGTCCACCAGCAGCAACTGGAAGCTGTTCAGCTTGTCGAAGTGGCTGCTGTAGTAGCCGACGTTCACCCAGTTCACGCACATGGCCGGCCGGCCCCCGAACTGCACCGGTCCGAACGAGTACGTCACCGGGCTGGAGCCGCTGCCGCGCGTGTCCACGTCGGCGAAGAAGGGCGCGATGATGGGCGGCGTGGACGCGGTGATCGTGAACGGCGTGTACGTCGCCTGCGGTTGCCGGAACGTCACGTTGCCGTTGTTGTTGATGTAGAAGAACGTGTAGGTCGTTCCGAAGAAGTTGAGGGGCGACGGCAGCGTCACCGCGCCCGTCGAGCTGTCGTCGTTGCGCGCCAGCGCGTTGGCCTGGCAGCCGGGGTCGTCGACGATGGCGCTGGCCGAGGTGGTGGCCGTGGCGGGCAGGACCTGCACGTCCGCGAAGGCGCTGGCCCCCGCCGCTTGGGCGGTGATGCGGACGGTGACCGGCGCCGTCACGGGGTGGGTAACGATGGTGAAGGCGCCCGTGGCGGTGCCGGAGGGCACCTGGATCGACGCCGGTACGTCGGCGGCGTCGCTGTCCGCCGCCAGGGTCACGGCGGTCGTACCGTCGCTTCCCGCCAGCGTGACTGTCCCCACCACCGTGCCGCCGCCCGAGACGGCGGCCGCCGACAGGCCGACGCTGGCCACGGGCCGCGGCGTCGCCGTGACCGCCGAACGCACGGAGGACGGCTCCGCGGCGCGGCCCTCCCCGTGCTCTCCTGCGTCGCACCCAGCCGCCACCAGCGCGGCGACGACGACCATTCCCGCGAGCCTTTGAACGAGCGTGTTTGTTTTCATTTCCCCGAGCCCTCTCCCTGACGTGGAGTTGCGTTGCCGAGCGCCCGCCGCGCAGGCGCGCGGCAAGCAGCGGACGCCTCTCGAGCATCCGCCATGCCATGACGCACGCTGTGCCAGCGCCCGCGCGACGACGGGCCGTCCGCGCCGAACCGCTGCCCAGGGGCGCTGTTCGAACGGTTCGCGGACTGTCCGATCACGCGTGGCGAAGCAGAGCCGGATCGCGGCGTTCAGCGCCCGCTGCCGACGTGGCGATCCGCCGGACGCGTGGTCAGGCCGGCGTGCGTGGTCAGGCCAGGTGCCGCAGCAAGAACGACAACGTGCGCGCGTACGCGGCGCGCGAGGCGTCCAGGCCGTACGAGCCGGCGGTGTCGTTGAAGAACGCGTGCCGCGCGCCGGGGTAGACGTGCGCGTCGAAGGGCACCCCCTGCGCCTGCAGCGCCTCGGCGAAGGCAGCCACATGCGGCGTGATGCGCGGGTCGGGGTCGGCGTAGTGCCCCTGCATCGGGCACCGGATGGCCGCGATCTTCTCGGCCGGCGGGACGGTGCCGTAGAAGACGACCGCCGCATCGAGCCCCGGCTCCGCCGCCGCCAGCAGGCCCGAGAGCGCGCCGCCCATGCAGAACCCGACCGCGCCGATCTTGCGCGCGGCCTTGCGCCCGAGCTCGCCCCCGGCGGTGCCTGACCTCAGGTGACCGACGGCCGCCACCAGCACCTCGGTGTAGCGCGCCAGGCGCGCCGCCCTGGCCTCGTCCGGCGTGAACAGCTTCCCCAGCGTGGCCGCGATGGACAGCCGCTGGTCGTCTGCCAGACCGGCCAGGGCCGCCTCGCGCGCGATCGCGTTCGCCCAGGCGGCCGGATTCGCGTTCAGGAACGCGCTCGTCGCCTCGAGCCGGGGGCGGGTCAGCTCCGTGGGCCGCGCGCCGCCGGGGCTCAGCAGGTCCGGCGCCAGCGTCTCGTAGCCGGCGGCGGCGAACCGGTTCGCCACGTCCTCGATGTACGCGTCGACGCCGAACGCCTCGTGAATGATGACCAGGGCGGGCATACCGGGGGTCGCCCCCGGCGGTCGCGCGAAGTACGCGGGAAAATCTTCACCGGCCGACGCGAAGGTTACCCATCCGGTATCCAGCTTCATGTTCCGAAGCTAACGCCATCGATCGCGCTCCGGCAAAGGGTTCGTCGCCGGACGCGCGCCGCCCTCACTGACCGCGTTCCGGCGCCGGAGCTCCGCCCACCTCGATCAGGCGGCGTTCGAGAAAGCGACGCTCGGCGTGGTTTCCGGCCAGGGTCAACGCCAGCCGATAGGCGACCGCCGCCTCGGGCAGCCTGCCCAGCCGGCGCAGCAGATCGGCGCGCGCGGCGGGCAGCAGGTAGTAGCCGGCCAGCGCCCCCGCCTGCGAGATGGCGTCGATGCGACGCAAGCCCTCGGCCGGCCCCTCCGCCATCGCCACGGCCACGGCGTGGTTCAACGCCACCACCGGGGAGGGGTGCGCCTGCAGCAGCAGCGCGTACAGGCCGGCGATCTGTCGCCAGTCGGTGTCTTCCGCGCGCGCGGCCTGGCCGTGCACCGCCGCGATGGCCGCCTGCAACGCGTAGAACCCGGGCGGGCCCAGGCGCAGCGCCTCCTCCACCAGCGCCGCGCCCTCGGCGATGGCGGCGCGGTCCCAGCGCGCGCGGTCCTGTTCCTCCAGCACCACGACCTCGCCGTCCGGCCCCACCCGCGCCGCGCGCCGGGCGTCCTGCAACAGCATCAGCGCCAGCAGCGCCCGCGGCTCCGGCCGCCCCGGCAGCAACTCGACCACCAGCCTTCCCAGACGAAGCGCCTCCCCACACAGCTCGCCACGCACCAGCGCTTCGCCAGAGCTGGCCGCGTAGCCCTCGTTGAAGATCAGGTAGATGACCGCCAGCACCGCGTCCACGCGCTCACCCAGGTCGCCCGGCTCCGGCACGCGGTACGGTATGCGCGCCTCGCGGATCTTCGTCTTCGCCCGCACCAGTCGCTGCGCCATCGTCGGGGGCGGCACCAGGAACGCGCGCGCGATCTCCTCGGTCTCCAGCCCGCCCAGCGTGCGCAGGGTCAGCGCCACCTGCGCCTCGATGGCCAGCGACGGATGGCAGCAGGTGAAGATCAGCCGCAAGCGATCGTCTTCCACGGACTCCCCCTCGGCGTCTTCCCGGCGCGCGCGCTCGCGGTCCAGACGTTCTTCCTCGTCGCGCGCGGCCTGTGTTTCCAGCGCGGCGCGCTTCTCCTGGAACAGGGCGCCGCGGCGCAGGCGATCGACCGCCTTGTTGCGCGCGGCGCGGATCAGCCAGGCGCGCGGGTTGTCCGGGACGCCCTCGGCTGGCCACTGCACCAGCGCCGCCTCCAGCGCGATCGCCAGCGCCTCTTCCGCCAGGTCGATGTCGCCCAGCAGGCGGATCAGCGTGGCCAGCAGGCGGCCGCGCTCCGCCCGGAACACCCGCGCGACCGCATCGCCTTCGACCGTCATGGTGTCATCATCAATAGGACCCTCGCAGGGTCCTTTATATCGCCCGCATGGGCCCTGTCGGCGAGGCCGGGGCGGGCCCGTCCGCCCGCGCTCACCGCTGGGGGCGGGGATAGTCGGGCGGAAGCTGCATGACGGGGCGCACCTCGATCGAGCCCTGGCGCGCCCCCGGGATGCGCGCCGCCAGCTTGGTGGCTTCGTCCAGATCCTTCGCCTCGACCAGGTAGTAGCCGCCCAGCTGCTCCTTCGTCTCGGCAAACGGACCGTCCGTGGTCAGCGTCTTGCCGTCGCGCACGCGCACCGTGGTGGCGGTCGAGGTCGGCTGCAGGGCGTCGCCCGCCCGCATGTGCCCGGACTTGATCAGGCTGTCGGTCAGGGCGCGATATTCCACGTACATCGCCTCGCGGTCGGCGGGCGTCACGTCCTTCATGCGGCTTTCGTCGGCGTAGATCATCAGCAGGTATTGCATCGGGCTCTCCTCGGTTTGCGGTGGTACGGACTGTCCGTCCGCCTGCATCCAGTCGATCGAGGTCCGGTCGGATCGACACCCGACCTGTCTTTTTTTGGCCCCCAACGAAAAAAGGGACCCTCGCGGGTCCCCTTTTCCTCGTCACAGACCGTCGACTACAGGCGGCCCAGCGTGCCGCCCCACACCGCGGCGCTGCCCAGCTCCTGCTCGATGCGGAGCAGGCGGTTGTACTTCGCCACCCGCTCCGAGCGCGCCAGCGACCCCGTCTTGATCTGGCCCGAGCGCATGCCCACGGCCAGGTCGGCGATGAACGTGTCCTCGGTCTCGCCCGAGCGGTGGGAGATGATGGTGGTCCAGCCGTTGCGGTGGGCCATCTCGACCGAGTCGATCGTCTCGGTCAGCGAGCCGATCTGGTTCACCTTCACCAGGACGCTGTTGCTGGCGCCCTTCTCGATGCCCTCGCGGATGCGCTCGGTGTTGGTGACGAACAGGTCGTCGCCCACCAGCTGCACGCGATCGCCCAGCGCCTTGGTCAGCGCCACCCAGCCGTCCCAGTCGTTCTCGGCCATGCCGTCCTCGATCGACACGATGGGGAACTGCTCGCACAGCTTCGCGTAGAAGGCGACCATGCCCTTGCCGTCCAGCTCCTTCCCCTCGCCCTCCAGCTTGTAGGTCTTCGAGCCCTTGTCCCACAGCTCGCTGGACGCCACGTCCAGGCCCAGCGCCACGTCCTTGCCAGCCTTGTAGCCGGCCTTCTCGATGGCGTCGACGATCAGGCTCAGCGCGGCCTCGGCGCCCGGCAGATCGGGGGCGAAGCCGCCCTCGTCGCCGACGGCCGTGGCGGCCTTGCGGTCGTGCAGCAGCTTCTTCAGCGTGTGGAACACCTCGGCGCCGGCGCGCAGCGCCTCGGTGAACGAGGGCAGACCCTTCGGCACGATCATGAACTCCTGGAAGTCCAGCGAGTTGTCGGCGTGGGCGCCGCCGTTGATGATGTTCATCAGCGGCACCGGCAGCACGCGGGCGCCCGGGCCACCCAGGTACCGGTACAGGGGCTGATCCAGCTGCATCGCCGCGGCGCGGGCCGCCGCCAGCGAGACGCCCAGGATGGCGTTCGCGCCGGCCTTCGCCTTGTTCGGCGTGCCGTCGGCCGCCAGCATGGCCAGATCCAGGCCCGCCTGATCGAACACGTCGCGGCCGGTGACCACCGGTCCCAGCACCGAGGCGACGTTCTCGCAAGCCTTGCGCACGCCCCTGCCCAGGTAGCGCTTCTTGTCGCCGTCGCGCAGCTCCAGCGCTTCGTGCTCGCCGGTGGACGCGCCCGACGGCACGGCGGCCGAGCCGACGACGCCCGTCTCCAGAGTGACCTCGACTTCGACCGTGGGATTTCCGCGCGAATCGAGGATCTCGCGGGCCAGAACGCTCTCGATGATGACCGTGCTCATGGGGCCCCCTTCTAACCGCCCGCCCCGGGCCCCGCAAGCCCGCCGCGCGCGCCGACAGCAACCAATTCAGCGCGGCCGTGCCGGGTACCGAAGCGGTGTTTCCAGACGGTCAACGACCGGGTCGATCGGGGGGCGCGGCTGCTATAACCTCCGGCCTCCCGTGAAGATCCGCGAGCTGTTCTCCGCCAAGAAGCCGGTGTTCTCGTTCGAGTTCTTTCCGCCCAAGACCGACGTGGGGATGGCGAACCTCGAGCGCACCATCCGCGAGCTGTCCGATCTGCACCCGCAGTACGTCTCCGTGACCTATGGCGCGGGCGGCTCGACCCGGGACCGCACGGTCGAGCTGGTGACCCGCATCCAGAACGAGTCGGGGATCTGCGCGATGGCCCACTTCACCTGCGCGGGCGCCTCCCGCGCCGAGATGGCCGCGGTGCTGGACCGCCTGGTCGACGCCGGGATCGAGAACATCATCGCGCTGCGGGGCGATCCGCCCGCCGGCACGGAGCGCTTCGAGGCGACCGCCGACGGCTTCGCCCACGCCTCCGAGCTGATCGGCTTCCTGCGCGCCCGCTACGACGACCGCATCTCCATCGCGGCGGCCTGTTATCCCGAGGGGCACATCGAGTGCCGGGACCTGGAGCGCGATCTGGCACACCTGGTCACCAAGGTGCGCGCCGGCTGTGACTTCCTGATCACGCAGCTGTTCTTCGACAACGAGCACTACTTCCGCTTCGTCGAGCGCGCCCGCGCCGCCGGGGTGAAGGTCCCCATCGTGCCGGGCATCATGCCCATCGCGAACCTGGCCCAGATCGAGCGGTTCACGAAGTTCTGCGGCGCCACCATCCCCGCCTCGCTGTTCGCCGAGCTGGACCGCTGCCGCGACGACCCGGCGGCCGTCGCGGCCCTGGGGGTGGCGCAGGCGACGGCCCAATGCGTCGACCTGCTACGACAGGGCGCCCCCGGGGTCCATTTCTACACGTTGAACCAGTCGCCGGCGACGCGCGTGATCCTGACCGCGCTGCGGGCGGCCCGCCTGGCCTAGCTTCAATCGAATTTCATCATTCGCGCACAATTTTGTGCGCTACAAAACGCGATCAGTGCCGCAATACCGACGGCGCCGAGGGACGGCTCTGCTAGACTGCCCGCCGCGCTGGAGGCTTTCTTCATTGCTGCACCTTCGTAGCCCCCGCTGTCTGTCCGTCATCGCGGCGTGCATGTTCGCCCTGGGCGCCAGCTCTGCCCAGGCCAGCCCCACCGACGCCGTCGCCGCGGTCAGCACCAACCAGCAAGAGAAGACGCCCCTGCCCAGCTGGATGAAGAAGTTCGCCGGCTCGAGCGCGGAGCTGGGCAACTACTTCGGCACCAGCGTGTTCTACACGAACGGTTACACCGACCCCTATGTGTCGACATCGCTCTACCTGCGCCCCAACTACGACCTGGGCACCCGCTTCAAGCTGTCGGTCAACGCCCGGCTGTACTTCGAGCGGGAGTGGACCCAGCCCGACAACCCGCTGGGCCGCCGCTTCTATCCGTACGACGGCTGGCTGTCGCTGGTGGCCCGCAACCTGGCGCAGTGGACGCCGGCGAGGTTGACGCTGGGGGCGACCGCCCGCCTCACCATCCCCCTCTCGTACGAGAGCCGCTACGCGCATCTGCTGACGGCGGTGACGGTGGGACCGTCGCTGGGCGGCGAGCTGATCTTCGGCCGAGCTCCCGATCCCGACAAGCGCTGGCGGTTCTCGTTCATGCTGCTGGCCCAGTTCACGAAGTACGTGCACAGCCAGGACTTCCGGGGCGTGACGCCCGGGGACACCAGCAACTGTCGCGACTTCGCGCCCGGCGCCGTCTCGTTCGGCCCCGACGGCGCGCCGGCCGCCTCGGACACGTGCGGCGGCCCCATCAACCCCAGCTTCGGCGTCCGCTCGGCCATCGTGCTGGGCCTGGCCCGCGGCAAGTGGACGCTGGGGATGACGATGCTGGTCGACAACACGTTCCTGCACTACGTGGCGCCGGACATGTACACCGACATCCACGCCGTCGATCGCGGCCGCGAGGACACCACGTGGGGGATCATCGGTCTCACGTACTCGGTCAACGATCACTTCGCCGTCAACGCGGGGATCTCCAGCCAGCAGCCGGCGCTCGACAGCCGGGTGCAGGGGCTGCGGTTCCCGTTCTTCGATTCTTCGGGCGGCAACGCCAACAACTTCACCCAGGCTTTTCTCAGCCTGACCGGAACGCTGTAGGAGGACGCGATGAGGGCAGTCGTCACTTTTCCCCACTCGAGGCGGCGCCTGGCGCCCCTGTGCAAACTGGCGATGGCGCTGTCCCTGGCCGCCGGCTGCGGCGGCACCGGCCGGGGCGACATCGACCGGACGCAGCCTGACAAGCTGGACAAGAGCTTCCTGGTCAACGCCGATGGAACGCCCAAGGCCTTCTACTTCCGGATGACCATCACCGACGTGCCGCCCACCAACGGCTGGGCCTTCGAAGGCATGCAGTCGCCGATGGACAAGATCTACTTCAAGATCACCCAGGATCAGCTGATCGGCTACCGGGCCTACGACTACGCGCCGGGCTCCCAGAACGGCATCACCGGCGGCGTCAACAACAGCGACGCCCCGGTCGTCTCGTACAAGATCCTGTCGCACTTCGACGTGAAGCGCGAGTACAACGCCGGGACGGGCGAGCAGACGAACGTCATCAGCGAGAACACGACCGACCGCCCCTGGAACGAGCGGCAGTACATGCGCGTCGACTGGACCACCGACAAGCTGTCCAACCCGTTCCTGGACGTGACGGTGATGGCCCCCACCACGGGCACCACGGCCATCAGCGAGACCGAGCTGACCAACCAGGGGCGCGCCATCTTCACGAAGGACTACCTGGACGTCACGCTGCAGGTGCAGGCCGTCCCCGACTACGACGCGTGCGCGCGCCTGTTCGCGGATCCGGACGACGTCGGCGCCAGCAACTGCGGCCCGGCCAGCATCAAGCTGCGCGAGTCGTTCATGGCGGTGCAGCCGTCCGAGTACGAACCGCTCTCCTACCCCGACAGCCAGCCGCTGCTGGACGCGAACGGCAAGCCCCTGTCGATCTTCTGGACCTCGAACGGGCCCGTGCCCTGCAACAGCGCGAACCTGTCGAACGGCGGCGGGTCATACAGCGGCGCCGACTGCACCCAGGCGGGCGCGGACATGTTCTCGAAGTTCGGCTACTTCCGCACGGTCCGCCAGTCCTACGATCCGAAGTACGGCTCGACCGAGGCGGGCCGGTCCTACCTCGCGAACCGCTGGAACATCTGGCAGAAGACGCTGCAGCGTGACGCGGCGGGGAACCCCATCCCCGACGGCAGCGGCGATTTTCTGCGCATCCCGCTCGAGCAGCGGCTGCCCAGGAAGGTCACCTACTACACGAACGTCGAGTGGCCGGACGACGATCCCATGCTGTTCAAGGCCGCCCAGGACGCGGTGGCCGACTGGAACGACGCCATGAAGCGCACGCTGGCGGGCATCAAGGACACCGCGAAGACCACGTCGGCGATCGTGCCCGAGGCGCAGGTCATCGCCGACGCCGCCGCCATGCCCGACGTGTTCGTCCTGCAGCAGAACACGTGCAACATCGCCAACGTCACCGCCTTCGTGGCCGCCCACCCCGACCTGGCCGATCAGGTGAAGACGGTGGGCGGCGTGGACACCACCACCATCGGCAAGTCGAACCTGGTGCAGGTCTGCTCGGCGCTGGAGGCGCTGACGCAGCCGCTGGACGCGAGCGATCCGAACAAGTTCAGCTGGCAGCGCGACGGCGACCTGCGCTACTCGTTCATCTACTGGGTCGATCGGCCTCAGGGCGCGGCCTCGGCCCCCCTGGGCTTCGGTCCCATGTCGGCCGATCCCGAGACCGGCGAGACGATCTCGGCGGCCGCCTATCTGTACGGCGCCGCGCTGAACACCTACGCCCAGTTCGCCGCCGACAGCGTCGACCTGCTGAACGGCAGCCTGGCCACCGACGACCTGCTGTCGGGCAAGCGGATCACCGACATCATGCATGAGACCGAAGCCAATCGGCAGCAGCGCAACGCCTTCGTGCTGTCGCCCGAGGCCAGGAGCTACGCCCACGCCCAGGCCACGGCGGGCATGCTGCCCGCGACCGGCATGACGCCGGCCCAGGCGCAGGCCAGCGCCGGCCACCCGACGGCCGACTTCACCACCAGCGTGCTGCCCCGGCTGATCAAGATCGATCCCGTCACCTACGATCTGAGACTGAACGCCCTCAAGGGGACGCCGCTGGAGGCGCAGTTGATGACCGACGACATCCTGGCCGCCTTCGTGCGCGGTTACGTCCCCGGCCGAACGCACCCCGGCGATCTGGATCCCGCCACCCTGGCGCAGGCCTCGCCCGCGAACTGGATGACCCAGGCGGCCCGCACCGCCAAGCGGAATCGCTTCCAGACGCTGGCCATGAACGGCTGCGTGATGACCACCGAGTTCGCCGACGACGCCATCCTGGGCACCGCCCTGAAGCTGGCCAACCTGTCGGGGGACACGCTGTACAAGACGTTGCGGTCATCGATCTTCCGCGGCCTGATCGACCACGAGATGGGCCACACGCTGGGCCTGCGCCACAACTTCGCCGGGTCCACCGACGCGCTGAACTACGGCAAGGACTACTGGAACATCCGCACCGGCGTCGATCCCAGCCAGTGGTCGGCGAACGACATCGACGAGCACGAGTACTCGACCGTCATGGACTACGGCTCGCGCTTCAACACGGACATCAACGGCCTGGGCCGGTACGACTACGCGGCCATCCGCTTCGGCTACGGCCAGCTGATGGACACGATGCCGAACGCCTACGAGGCGGGCGGCCAGCTGAGCTACGACATCTTCCTGGGCGACTACACGAAGATCCCGAACATGGTGGGCGGCGTCGACCTGGTCGACGACACCGGCGTCATGCGGTACGCCGAGGCGCAGAAGGCGCTGCGCGCCGGCTATCAGAACCTGGCCACCAACGGCGGCGCCTTCGGCATCTATCCCGAGCGGCCCTACAAGTTCTGCAGCGACGAGTTCGAGGGGAACCTGGACTGCAAGGTGTGGGACAAGGGTGCCAACCAGCAAGAGATCGTGAACAACACGATCGATCTGTACCGGAACTACTACGCCTTCAACGCCTACCAGCGGGGACGCGTGGGGTGGAACCTGAACAACTACCTGGACCGGCTGGTGAACCGCTACTTCGTCCGCTACAGCCAGGCGTTCGAGTTCTATTACTTCTACGCGAACTACTTCCAGAACACGGTCCTGTCCGACGATCTGCTGTCGGCCTCGATGCTGGCCCTGAACGCGCTGGGCGACGTGCTGCAGACGCCCGAGCCGGGGCCCCACTGCGCCACCGACATGAGCCCGAGCGTGCTGGTGGTGTCGAACGGCGTGGGCGACGGCGCCTGCCACAACGACGCCCCCCAGCCGAACATCACCTTGCCCGACGCCAAGCCGTACTACATCGACTTCAGCGGCGACTACTACTACCGCATCACGCGCGCCGGCTCGCTGTACGAGAAGCTGGCCGCGCTGATCAGCCTGACGAACACGTCGTCATCGTTCTTCCGGGTCGACGAGAGCGCGGTCCAGGATCTGTACTCGATCGGCTACTACCGCGTCTTCAAGGACCAGATGCTGAACCTGCTGTCGGGCGTGATCCGCGACGATCCGTCGACGTACGGCGGCTACACGACGAACGGCGTCTACACGCCCACGCCCGTGGTCGACCCGGGCACGTACGGCAAGGTGACGTTCCCGCCGCCGCCGTACATGCTGCCCACCACGCAGCGGGTGGACACGCCGGACACCAAGACCATCGAGTACTACGCGCTGCTGCTGGGCATGTCACAGCTCGACTCGACCTGGGACTCGACCCTGGACTTCTCGAACTACATCAACGTGACGCTGAAGGGCTCGAGCGACGACGTCACCTACCCGGCGGGCACCACGGTCGTCGAGTTCACCCACCCGACCTCGCACCTGACGTACCGCGCGGCCCAGATCGACGCCACCCACCCCGGCATCGGCGTGACGCTGCTACAAGAGATGAACGCGCTGACCGGCGTGGCGGGGACGCCGGGTGCCCTGCTGCCGAAGTACGGCATGATCAGCGGCCGGCCGCTGCCCGACTGGTACACCGCCAAGGCGGCCGTGGACGCCGCGCAGGCCGCCGGCAAGCAGGATGACTACGCGAACGCGCTCAGCATCTTCAACTACGTCGACTCGCTGCTGTCCCTCCGCTCCGACGTGATGGGCGACCTCCGCACCTTCCGCCACGCGTTCACGAACTAGGCGCGGGGGGCAGCGGAGCGCGGGGGGCTGCAGCAGCCCCCCGCGGGCCCCCCACGGACGGCGGCTGTCACAGGGCATGGGCGGGCGTGCTGTCGACGGCCTCCGGGCTGGCGGCCGTCGGCCCCGGCGCGGCGAAGCCGCGCCTCCCGTCGCTGAACCCGCGCGCGGCTGCGCGCTCTGAGGTTTCGGTCGCCCGGACGTGGGGGGCTGCAGAAGCCCCCACGAGCCCCCCACCGACGGAGGGTGCCATGACGCATGCGCGGGCGTGCTGTCGACGGCATCCGGGCTGGCGGCCGTCGGTCGGCCCCGGCGCGGCGAAGCCGCGCCTCCCGTCGCTGAACCCGCGCGCGGTTGCGCGCTCTGAGGTCTCGGTCGCCGGAAAGATCCAGGACAACGTCTTGCTCGCCGGAGGTGCGGATTCACCGCGACGGCAAGAGCGGATTCGCCTCGTCCAGCGGAGCGGGGAGAGGTCGGCGCGGCAGGGCCTGGTGAGGGGCGCCGCGCCGCGATCGTCTACTTCGTTTCCAGTTCGAAGGGCAGGCGGGCTTCGATGCCTTCGCCGGGGCCGAAGAGGTAGGGGCCGAGGAGGCGGATGAGGGGGCGCAGGGGGGCGGCGAGGCGCGGTGGGTCCTCGACGGCCTCGCCGGCGGCGCCGGCCTGGGCGAAGCTGGCCAGGCGCTTCAGCAGGGTGGCGCTGGGCCGGGGGAGTACCAGCAGCTCGGGCGCTTCGCCGGGACGCAGCGGGAGGTCCGACAGCGCGACGGCGCGATCGATCGCTGCCGTCACGCCGCCCAGCTCGTCGACCAGGCCCAGCGCCTTCGCTTGCGCGCCGGTGTAGACGTGGCCGCGGCCCAGCTCGTCGACGCGCTCCACGGTCAGGCCGCGGCGCTGGCGGCCGTTCGCCACCACCGCCAGGAACATGTCGTACAGGTGCCTGATCTTCTGCTGCGCCGCCTCGCGCTCCCCGGGCGTCCAGGGGCGGAAGGGCAGCATCGCGTCGGCGTGCGACCCGCGCGTCGTGACCTCGGTGGACAGCGACAGCTTGGCCAGCAGCGCGGACACGTCCAGCTTGTACCCGAAGATGCCGATCGAGCCCGTGGTGGTCGACGGCTCGGCGAAGATCGCGTCCGACGGCGCGGCGATGTAGTAACCGCCCGAGGCGGCCACGTCGCCCATCGACACCACCACCGGCTTGCCCGCCGCCCGCACGCGCGCCACCGACCGGGCGATGACGTCGGACGCGAACGCCGAACCGCCCGGGCTGTTCACCCGCAGCACCACCGCCCGCACCGAGGGATCGCGCCGCGCCTCGTCCAGCGCCCCCACCAGCGCGTCCGACCCGGCCAGGCCCCCGCTGCCAAGCGGCAACTCCTCGTTCGGTCCGTCGACGATCGCCCCCTCGACCAGGATCACGGCGGCGCGCTGGCCGGGCCAGCGGATCGGCCGCACCGGCGCGCCGTCGGCGTGGCGGTCCAGCGCCAGGGCCGGGACGCCCGTCAGCAGGCGCAGGTAGTCGGCCAGCCCGTCGTCGTCGCGGATGGCGTCCACCAGGCCGGCGCGCTGCGCCTCCTCGGGCGTGAACGTCCCCTTCTGCACCAGCGCCTGCGCCTCCTGCGCCAGCACCGCCTTCGGCGCCCCCGCACCCGCCGCGGTCATGCGCTCCACCGCCCTCCCCTCGCGCAGCGCCGTCAAGATGCGAGCGTAGACGTCGTCCAGCAGCTCGTTGCGGTTGCGCCGCACCGGCTCGGACTGGCTGGTCATCACGAACGGCTCCATGGCGCCCTTGAACTCCGCGATGCGCACCAGCTCCAGGCTGACCCCCAGGCGTTCCATGGCGGCCTTGTAGAACGTGACCGCCTGGACCAATCCCACCAGCTCGACCACCCCCGCCGGATGAATGACCACGCGGTCGCAGGCGCTGGCCAGGTACATGTCGCGCGTCGAGGGGAACGTCACGTAGGCGACCACGCGCTTGCCTTGCCGGCGCAGCTCGCCCACCAGATCGCGCAGCTCCTCGATGCGGCCGGTGCCCAGCTCCAGGTCGTCGATGGCCAGCACCACCGCCGTCACGTTCGCGTCGGCCCCCAGCGCGCGCAGGCGCAGCGCCATCTGCAGGAACGTCCGATCGGACTCGAGGTGATGCAGGTCCACGCGCACCGCCCTGGCGCCGCTGACCGACGGCGCCGTGCGCTGCACGGTGTGGTGCAACACGAACGAACCACCCCACCCGGCGCCGGGCTCGTTGGCGGGCACGAACGCGCGCCGCGCCGCCAGCGCCATGCTGGCGTTATCGAAGGCCGCCGCCAGGCCGAACGTCAGGCGGACGTCCGTCCCGTCCGCTGCCAGCCCGGGCAGGGGCCGCCGCGGCAGCACCTCGACGTCGGAGAAGGCGCGCCACCCGCCCCCCAGCTTCACCCCGGCCCGGAATCGCGACCCCAGGCGCGACCAGGCGTCGTCGCCCAGGTGCAACGCCGCCGCCGCCAGCTCGACGTCATCCGTGCCCAGCGGGCGCAACGTCAGCTCCCCCACCCAGCGTCGTGGCAACGGCGCGGTCCCACCGGGAAGCCTGGGACGCGCCAGATCCTCGATGACGAAGCCCAGCGCCAGGCGCCTCCACAGGCGGGCGCTGGCCCCGACGTCGAACGTGTCGGTGCCGCCCACGCCGTCCCCCCACAGGTGGGCCCAGCTCGCGCCAAGGCCGAAGTTTCGTCCCCCCACGCCCAGGCCGAACTGCAGCTTCGTATAACCGTCGTCGAAGCTGCTGCCCGTCAGCACCCGCTGCAAGCCCGCCCCGAAGCCGAACGCGCCCGAGAGGGGCACGCCCAGCAACAGCGCCCCGCCCCGCCCCGGCATGGCCGCCCCGGCACGCCAGCCATCGATGATGGCCGCCACGTCCGTGTGATCGATCAACGGCAGCTGCCCCGGGTTCAGCTCGACCGCCGTGGCGTCCCCATCGCCGGCCCGCACCGCCTCGGGCACGAACACGCCCCTGGTGGGCCGGAAGGCCGCGTCGGGAACGTCGGACAGCGTCTGCGCGTGGGCCGACTGCGCCAGCAGTCCGGACAACGCACATACCCAGAAGAGGCGGCGAACAAGGGCCGGAGGAAGAAGGGTCACGCCCCCGTTTACGGCGGCGACCGCCGAAGATCCAGCGTCGCCCCGCGGCCGGCCCGCCGGTCAGTCCAGCACGCGACCGCCGGCCCGCTCGGCCGCTGCGCGCCTCGTGGGCACGGTATAGTCGCGCCCATGGAATGGCATCGACCACCCCAGGGCATCGCGGTCGAGGAGTTCTTTCAGACGTGGTTGCCGTCCGCGTACCAGGCGGCCGGGCTGCGCGTGCCGGACAACGCGCCCGTGGTGCGTGCGTCAGTGACAGGCGTCGGCGGCGGGGTGTGGGATCTGCACGCGACCGAGGACGCGCTGGTCGTCGGCCCACCGGCGCGCGAGCCTCCCGGCATGTGGGTGCGCCAGAACGTGGCCGACTTCCGCGCCACCTTCGACGGCGATGCGGATCTGCCCGTCTTGCTGCCGCCCAGCTGGAGCGCGCTCGACATGCTGTTTCTCGACGCGCGCGAGGCGGACGCCTTGCGCAGCGTGCAGGGTCGGATCGCGCTCGAGCTGACGGGACGGCGCGGGCGGCGCTGGACCCTGGACATCGGCTTCGGAAAGACCGGCGTGTCGGCGGGGCGACCGCGCACCACCGTTCGCGTCGACGGCGCCACGTTCGAGGGGATCCAGGCGGGAACGATCCCTCCCATGCAGCCCCTGCTCGACGGGCGGTTGGTCCTGGAGGGGGACCGGACCCTGGCGATGCAGCTGTTGCTGCTATTCGGCGGCCGGCTGGGTCGACGCTGACGCCGCGGCCTCGGCGGGCGGTCGCTCCGGCGCCGGTTGCAACTGGCGCCGCGCCCGCATCAGGTGCCGCTTCAGCCGGGCGTCGCGGGGCGTCTCCGCCAGCGCGCGCTGGTACTCGGCGATGGCACCGGTCGGATCGCCCTGGGCGGCCAGCGCGTCACCCAGCAGACCGTGCGCGCCGCGACTGGGCTCGGGGGGCGTGGTCAAGGCCAGCGCCTCGCGCGCCCGCCGCGCCACCTGCGTCCAGTTGTACGTGCTGGTCAGCTTCGTGGCCGAGGCGACCAGCGCGTCGACCATGGCCGACCGCACGGCGGGGTCGCCCTTCGCCAGGGCCGGCCGCAACAGCGCGATGGCGTCCTCGGGCGCGCCCGAGCCAGTGAGCGCCCGCGCCCGTTCGACGGGCGACGTGGGCACCACCTCCGGCGCTCCTCTGCGGGCCGGGCCGGCCGGACCGGCAGGCGGCGCGATGGGCGCCGGAACCGCGGCCCCACGCGCCGGGGCCGGCCGCGCCTGCGCCGTGGCGAGCGCCGGCGGCGGCTCGGCATGGGCGGGCGCGGCAGCAGGCTTCCCGACGACGTGCGCGCGCGAGCCCTGCTGCGAGATCCAGATGCCCCCCACGATCACCGCCACCGCCAGCATCGCCCCCACCATGAACCGGTTGCGGCGCAGCTGCGCCGCTGCCGGATCGACGGCGCCCGCGATGGGCTCGCTCCAGCTCCCGCTCGGCCCCAGCGTCATGCTGGTCGCCGGCAGCGCCAGCGGGCTCAGGCGATTCACGCTGCTCGATCGCCGCGCCCCGTCCCCCGCCCCCTCCGGCTGCGGCGACAGATCCTGTTCCAGGAACGCCTCCAGATCCGCGAAGCCTAGCGGCGCCGCGGACCGCGGCGGCGGAACGCTCACCTCGGCGCCCGGCGTCTCCACCTGCGGCGCGGTGAACTCGCGCAGGCCCAGCAACTCGGCCACCGCCTGCGGCCGGCCCGAGACGATCTTCGTCAGCTCGTACTCCAGCGCCGCCATCGTCTGCGGGCGGTGGCTGGCGTCGGGCGCCATGGCCGCCGCCACGATGGCGTCCAGCGCCTGCGGGATGTCGGGCCGGTCGACGCGCAAGGAAGGCAGCGGGCGCATCTTCTGATCCAGCATCGTCTCGTCGGTGGCGCCGTGGAAGGGCGCCGTGCCCATCACCATCTCGAAGATCAGCGCGCCCAGGGCGTAGATGTCGGTGCGCGAGTCGGCCGGCCGCCCCATCACCTGCTCGGGCGCCATGTACTCGGGCGTGCCCATCGTCATGCCCGGGTTCGTCAGGCGCGACGCCTCGGGCGAGACGTTGCGCGCGATGCCGAAGTCCAGCACCTTGGCGAAGTCGGCCTGTCCGTCGCGCGACACCAGGAAGACGTTCTCGGGCTTGAGGTCGCGGTGGATGATCCCGGCGTGGTGGGCGGCCCGCAGCGCCTGACAGATCTGGATGGCGATGCGCACCGCGCGTGCCGGCTCCAGCGAGCCTTCGCGCGCCAGCACGTCGGCCAGGTCCAGCCCCTCCAGGTGCTCCATCACGAAGTAGGCGCACCCGTCCTCGGTGCTGCCGAAGTCGGTGACGTCGATGATGTGCGGGTGGCCCACGCGCGAGGCCGCGCGCGCCTCGCGCCGGAACCGCTCGACCAGCTGGCGATCGCCCGAGAACTGCCGGCGCAGGATCTTGACCGCCACCGTCTTGCCGATGTCGACGTGCTCGGCGACGTACACCGTGCCCATGCCGCCCTCGCCGATGCGGCGCCGGATCCGGTAGCGGCTGTCGATGACCCGGCCCACGAACGTCTGCCCCGAGCGATCCGCCGATTCCAGCTTGTTGCGCCGCCACACGGTGGTGTCGACGTCGGCGCCCGAGTCGCCGCCCGGCCGGCGCACGTTCGAATCGGCGCGGGCGCGCATCGCCGAAGCGTGCAGCGACTCGGCCGGCTCGGCGACGCGCGCCACCACCGTGTCCTGCGTCGGCGACGGGGGCGGCGGCTCCGGGTCGGGTGGCATGGCCGAGGGGGGCGGCTCGATCCGCACCGGCGGCGAGACGCCCGAGCGGATGGCCCCGCTCTGCGGCGCCTCGGTCACCAGCGTGCGCGGCGTGGCGTTCGGGTTCAGGTTCTCGCCGCGGAACTCGGGCAGGACCTGCACCAGCAGCCGCTCGCGCTCGACCGCCTCGTCGGTGCGCACGCCCTGGTACAGCGTCCGCAAGAAATCCGCCACCCGCTCGGCGTCGGCCCGCGGCGCCACGCGGGTCATCACCTCGGACAGCGCGCGCCGCAGCTCCTCGGCCGCCTGGAAGCGCTTGTTGCGATCGGGCGCCAGCGCGCGCAGCACGATGGCGTCCAGCTCGGGCGCGATCCAGCGCGCCTGCGACGACGGCGGCTGCGGCTTGGGGTTGCGCACCAGCGACAGCGAGGTGACGGGATCTAGCCCGGCCAGCTGCAGGTACGGCTGCCCGGTCAGCAGCTCCCACAGCACGATGCCCAGGCTGTAGACGTCCGTGCGCGCGTCGGCCACCTCGCCGCGGGCCTGCTCGGGGGCCAGGTAGGACGCGCGGCCGAACACCACCCCCGGCGCGGTGTGCTCCTGCTTGATGGCGCTGCGGGCCAGGCCGAAGTCGGTCAGCTTCACCTCGCCGTAGTAGCTGAGCAGGATGTTGGGCGGCGCCACGTCACGGTGAACCAGCCGCAGATCCGCGTACGTGTGCACGTAGGCCAGGGCGCGCGCCGTCTCGCGCACGACGTACAGGGCCACGTCCAGCGGGATGCGGGTGCGGGTGCGCACGCAGCGGTTCCAGATCTCGCGCAGGTCCTTGCCCTCGACCAGCTCCATGGCGATGAACAGCTCGCCCGCCGCGTCGCCGGCGTCGAACGTCGAGACCAGGTTGGCGTGCGACAGCCGCAGCACCACCTTCGCCTCGTCGAGGAACCGGTTCACCTTCGCCCGGTCGGTCTTCTCGGCGATGATCTTCTTGATCACGCACAGCTTGGCCAGCCCGCCCGGCTGATCCGACGCCGCCAGATAGATCTCGCCCATGCCGCCGCGGGCCAGCGATTTCAACAGCACGTATTTTCCGAACTGGCGCGGCAAACGC